>WNFY01024275.1_pt1 | contig 13617 bp, 15 predicted proteins | sample 5400091 | NCBI WGS metagenome assembly WNFY01 (sample SAMN13153364, study PRJNA577476) | soil metagenome | isolation source: 60 cm soil or saprolite under grassland replicate 1 | place: USA:California | collected 2016-06-15 | reverse complement strand
GAAGGCACATGATAATATTTCTGACCTAACATAACTTGACACATAGTCTTTTTTCCAAGTAATGATACTATCTGCTATGTGTTCGCTCTCCGGTATGATGGTGTCAACGCGCTCTTTAGGTCATGCAACATGTAGGGTTGGAGGAACTTTCCAGAGCTATGAAAATATCGAGCAATTCGGTTCATGCATCTTGCACTTTTGCAACATGGCGCTTTAGTAGAAAGTGTTGAAACTAGAATAGCAGCTGGCACGCCCACAGAATTGTTTGAAAAATTACTCGGAGCAGACATTTAGACAACTCATAGAGCTGGTAATGGTGATCCAATCTGCAATTTTGTAATTAAAGGGAGAAAATCTATTTTGGTTCTTGGCATACACATTTTCTTTTATATTCCTACTTGCATATAATTTCATAAAATATACTTTTTATTTAAGGTGTAGATTAGAAAAAAGTCCTTATGAGGTTTCCGCGTCAGGAATCTTTTTTATACCGCACATTACTACTTCAATATTCTTCCGCATAGGATCCCAGCTTGATAACAAGTGTATTGCTTACCCTGTTAAATATTCTCTGTCTTTTATCATTTGTAAAGATCCATCCTAGAATCAAGTCGATTGGAAGCAAAAACGATTTGCCAAAACTTTCCAATAAAGCATCTCTGATGTTTACAGTCTGTCCAGTAATGCCTACGGTCTTTAGATGGAAAATCCTTTTACCTAATGATTGACCACTTGTTGATTCAAAATATGTCCAGTATGCGAGGAATATTAAACTGCGTACAACAAACCCAACGCTTAGTCCACCGCGATACCATCTGTCAGGGTTGCTGTCAAACCATAATGGGAATGTTGTTGCATAAAATAATATTTCAATACCGATAGTAACTATTATAAAATCTATCAACCAGGCAAAGAATCTGTCACGCCAGCTAGCAAGGATTAGTTCACTTGGTTTAGATGTGAAATCTCCTACTCTAGTTTCTGAAGGAATATCCACATTATTATAATGCATACGAATCTAATAAAGATGTTGATTATTACATTTCTCGGCTTGTGAATTCCTGCAAAAGAAAGAAAATAGCTACAAAATAATTCGCTCTCACTTGTTTGAATATCTGAAAATCGAGATCAGTCTCTACTGTTTCCCTAGGACTCCAAGTTCAAATTTGACGGCAAGAATGAACTACGTTAAGATCATCTGTGATGGTTGGGATGATCTATTTAATCGCTTATTCATTTTAATAATGATTTCGAAAATTGCCAGTATGGAAAGATATATGTGTAATTCAGAGCCTACTACAATACAGGCTGTGACCTTCATTCACACTTAGGTTGATCTCAACCATCTATTCGAATGAAAAAATCTACTTTCTAAACTGTCCTTCCATTATAATTTCTGATAAAGGTTTTCTATCATTTGGATGCTCTTTTTCTTGAAGCTGCGGTGGGAGGCTCTCTTTCGGTCCCATTTTACCAACCGCAATCATTGCCATTACATCAAAGTTGTCTGGAATGTCTAGATCTTTCCTTGCTTTCTCATAATCAAATCCTGCCATTCCATGTGCAATTAGCCCTCTTGATGCTGCTTCTAATGCCAAATTCTCCCACGCAGATCCCGCCTCATATTGATATGTTTTTGATGGTTTTTCATTATGCTCAAAATTCTTCCTTGAAATTACGACGACTAACACTGCAGCGTTCTTTGTCCAGATTTTGTTACCTTCGACCATTAAATTGAAAAGCTTATCCCAATGTTGTGTATTTCTTTTGGCATAAATAAATCTCCAAGGTTGATTGTTAGAAGAAGACGGAGCCCATCGTGCAGCCTCAAAAAGGGTCATTATGTCAACTTCACACAGCTCTTCTCCTGTCATAGCTCTAGGAGACCATCTTTTAAGAATCAAAGGGTTTATTTCATACAAAGAATTTCTCATTTAGCGTGTTGCATGTTATAGATCAATTGCTATAATATTATTATTACTTACCGGTCGTTCTAGCTGATGAGACTTTGAGAGGTTTACCATTCTACTTTTGCTGTTTCATATGTTCTGCGCCTACTTCCCTTAGTTTAGGATCCCGAAATGCTTTGAACCCATTCTTACTCGCTTTCATCCTATTGTCATAAATCCTTATGTAAGTATAACTTAGCCAAGTTCAATCAAAGGTCAGAGATTCATTGGCGGTTAACCGCCAATGAACGAATCGAGCGAGAAGTCGAAAAATGAATCACTTTGTCCGTTATCAACCAAAAGTCACGAGCGTAGTATATAAACCCCCTCTGTGGTATGGGTTAAAATAACCTGTGCGAAGAATCATGATGATACTGCGTTGAAGCGAGATTGCATATCTTGGTATTGTTGATTGAATCGTTTTTGACTTTGATCTGTAACAGACATAAGTTTCGAACCAGACGAAAAATTTATTGGAGAGAGGTAGACCAAAAAGTGTCTACGTGTTCAGCGATGCTCATATATGTCCAGCAGGGATTGTATTGTCTTTGTTACCTCCCCATTGCACTACAGGACAGTTAATAACTACGTTTGTAGGAGTAACAGTTATCTGACCTTTTTTAACTGCATCTGCAATTATATCATCAGAACCAAGTATAGTTGGTGTGGTGGCGTTTGTGCCTGTAGTCTTCCATTCTACGATATTGACTTTCCACAGAGGAGTATAGTGTGTATCTCCAGGAATTGAATTTAAGACATTTGTTTGAAAGCCCATTAGTCCGGAACCTTTCACACCGTTCTTGAATATCCATAGTTGTCCTATGTCTTGTGACTTTGTCAAATTGGGTTCATAATTAACTGGGGATCCTGTAAAGTTTCCAATTTGATCTCTCATTGTTTTATCTGATACCTCTGTTATTATGAACATCACACCTTTGCTATCATATAATGCCTTAAATAATGGAAGAACTACGGGTGCACTTGTTGTAGTCAGTTTCATCATTGGGGCTCTGGTTCCACTTGTCGTACTGTTCGTGCCAATAGCAAAAGCAGGCTTGTCTGAAATGGCGAGTGGGAAGGCAATTATCATTCCAAAAACAACCAATGCAGCTATGGTTTTTTTCTTCGAGGCGTCATCACTTCTAGCTACCTTATTATCATTCATTAGAGAGCAATAATTTCACGATCCTTATGAATATAGATACGAATTCCATTTGTGGGTCCCAAGTGTGGTATTTGTCTCTATCTTTATATCAATGATAAAGTGATTTATGGCCACTCATGCAAAAAATTTCTACTCGGGCAACTGCCTCAATACTAATAATAGGATTTTTAGCATTACTCGTACTGGTAGTTACATATAATTCAAATAGAGCAGTAGGCGCAGGCTACTATGGAAGCAACTCACCGTCCCCCATCATCCTTGCTGGACAAGGAATCGTCAAAAATGCAATTCAGTTATCAGCTAAATCAGATAATTCCGTTAATCCACCTTTTAGGTGGGTAGACCATACGAGCGGGGTAATTAATCCTACGCTGAACTTAAAGGCAAACACCAACCAAACTATACAAATTCAAAATCCAACAGACTTTAAACATCAATTTATTATAGACCAAAACGGTAAGCAACTTGCAACAAGTGGAGATATTGCACCAGGCAGTTCAGGTCAAGTATCATTCAAGCCAAATATGATTGGAACATTTGGATATCATTGCCTTTATCATCCAACTGCAATGAAGGGAATAATACAAGTGAAGTGATCAACCAAAAAAAATCCGCCAATTTTTTGGTTGATGTTACTTGAGATTATCTTCCCCAATATATCTATATAATGAGACGGTGTTGTCTGGAAGGATATAACTAGTGATCAGATCCAATCTGTATTTAACAATCGGAGATACTACCTTCTTAGCACTAATTATCGGAGCAATGATTTCTATTATCTATAAATTCTAAGGCATTTTAAAAAATGATAGAGATTCAACTTCAATTTATCAGTGCTATTATTATTCTTGCTTCTTCAGCAGTTCCAATTTATATCACTATCAAATTGAAAGACAATTTAAGGAAATTAACACTAATACTTACGGTTTTCATCCTAATACATACTGTATACCATGTATTTATACTTCTAATGCTTATCTATTACTTTGACAGGATTCTTCAGATCAAGGAATGCCGCACCTGAAAATTAAATTTCTAACTTTTCCAGCCACCCAAGCCTAGAAATCCCGCGACGCTGGACAAGTATTCTGTAAAGATACACAAGTGTTTTATTGACTCGCCGAAGCGTTCTTAAGCAAGGCACACAAAAAAAACATCTGACTTAGGTGATTTAAGAACCTTTTCCTGAGGCATGTATTTAACATCATAATACTTTTCCGCCCAGGCGAGCTTACACCTATTCTCGATTGGCATCATTGTCCATGTTATGTTCAGAGCTTATTGGACTCATAAAACTGCTTTCCTTCCTTTCAAATTTCAGCTAACGAAAGATAGGCTACTGTTTAATCATTATTACTCCTTACTAATTAAATCGATTCAAAAATTAATTTTGCCAGTTCTTTTTTCTTTGTCTTTGATACAATTTCATTTGAGAAAGCAACTGCTCTTTCATCTGCTTGTAAAGATTGATCCTTGCATGCACTGACTCCCTTTCTATTTCAGCTACTTGTCGTTGATGTGATGACATACTATGCTCTTTTTTAATGTGTATATTATTAATTCTCTTCGTCTGGACTATATCCATTTTGAAAATTAAATTCTAGTTGGCATAAATCCGCACAGAAAGCGAGTTACAATCTTTTCTTCAGGTAAAATGATTACTACGGGAGACAAGAGCATGCAACAGGTATTCACTTAATGAGAAGCTCAACCTAAATACGATTGAAAGGGATGCGTAAAAGAAAGAGGAGAGACGAAAGCGAAAATGAAATGTGATATTAAAGGATGCACTCATCATGGTGGACATGTAATAAATCCTAAAGACCCTCAAGGGCGTTATATCAACTTATGTTTCCATCATCAAGTCGAATTGTTTACAGAGTATGTTAAAAGATATTACAATGAAAGTAAAGAAACAGGATAGTAAGGTCACATTTTATTCTTGTAGTCAAAAAAAGGCATAATCATCATGAACGTGTATGAATGAAGGCATATCATGAAATATAATTCTCAACAGCATCAGCGCACATCACAGGAGACGTCCACTCTTGAGTACGAGGTGGAAAAGGGTGATGCCTCATTCCGACTAGTATTTATTTCTTACTTCTTTTAGTCTCTTCCGTGTTTTCTTCTTCTTTTCTTCTTCGTTCTATAGTCTACCAGCGCCTTCAAAAAAATATATGGCATTAAATATAGCGATAATGTAAAAATATATGGCAGTTAATATTAAAATTCGTGAGCAAAACAACAACGTCAAAAATTCTAGTGCCGCATGATGGTTCGGAAATGTCAGATAAGGCTTTGGAGAAAGCTATAGATTTTTCTAAGGCCTTCCAATCATAGATAATTATTCTACATATAGTCGATGACAGATTAATACCATCAAGTGCAATTCTGGGGTTCATTGTTGAGAAATCAAGCCTTGAGGACGCTAAAATGCAAGCACTTAACATTTTAAAGCTAGGTGCAGAGGCAATGTTAAAGGATAGAATGGAAAAAGTAAAGGCAAATGGGATAAATGTCAGATTCATAACAGGCATGGGAGCACCTGAAGAAGGAATAATTGATGTGGCTGAAAATGAACATGTAGACTTGATAGTTATGGGCAGCCGAGAGCTAAAGAGAGAAAAGGAATATGGTGCTGGCAAATTAAAGCTTCTTGGAAGTGTGGCAAGAAGAGTTTCAGAGATTGCAGAATCTCCTGTGATGATAATAAAGTAACGATTACAAGACAAGAATTGAATTAGCTAATGCTAAGAACAAGCAATAAATTCAACTTGTTCTTAAAACATATGGGGAAAGTTTTTTTAGATCACAGCTTCTCCTCTCGTTCTAGTATTCAGATCTATGGCAGAATGAACATCAGCAATAAAGATTGTTCCTCCTAATTCATCTCCTAATCTATCTAGTAGATTATTTACTAATTCCTCAACTTGTTCTACTACTTCAACCTTGATTCTTGGAATGAATTCCGATATATAGGGCCAAATTCAAAAGAATCATAATATGACGAATTAAATAGAATTTAGTAAGTTCAACGTTCAAATAACATAATAGTCTCTACTAAATGTCCAAATGGCAAGGGATGTCTTTGATTCTAGTACCGCAATAGAGATACGAGATGCTTTGAATGGAGTATTACTAAACTCATCAAGATTTAGCTGGAAACTTTATGAAGTATTCGCCGAGGCTTATTCAGTTTACTTGAATATACTCTTCAAACAAGGTGATACTTCAAAAGACTTGGCAGGGTTCGAGAAAATCATAAGAAAGAAAATTGGCGATATATTTAACACAAAATTCAGAGATGATAATTTCATTGCCACGCTTTCAAATGTCGTTACTAGCTATTCAAATCTGGCTAAGGCCACAGGCTTTGGGAAGATATATCAACACCTATCAAATCTATGGTCGATATGGGATAACGATTTCGTAGAACCAGTAAGAGACACACTATGGCGAACACCTTCATATAAGGTTACTAACTTGGAGAAATACTCTTTATTCCGTTACTATTATAAGAAAGCTAGAGAAGAAGATAAGAGCAACGATAGAATTTACCCAACAACACCTCTGCTAATTGTGTATGCTTTCATAAATAGGCACTACATACTTGATCTTCTTCCAGAAATAAGTGTAGTAGGAAATTTGCTAAGGCAAGGATTTGATGTTTTTGCTACAGATTGGGGTACCCCTTCTGCTTATGATAAGGATTTGACTATAGGTCACTTTGTAAATAGCTATATGGATAGATCTGTTGATCTGATAAGAGAGATTACTAAATCAGATAAGGTATCTTTGTTTGGATATTGTTGGGGTGGCAACCTAGTTCTTATTTATGCTACACTACATCCAGAGAAGGTTAAGAATGTAATTACAATTGCCACCCCTGGAGATTCTAGCCTTGATGATACATTGTTAAGCCTTTGGACCAAGGGCTTGAAAGTGGATCCCCTTTTGAATGCATTTGGAAACGTACCTAGTACACTATTAAATGCAGCCTTTGCTCTCAGAAATCCGGTAGAATATAGCCATAAGTATCCTCATTTTTTTGAACAACCACATGGTCTGGAATCCATAATCGAGTTTCTTGCCACAGAAACGTGGCTATATGATAGCCCTCCTGTAATAGGTGAAATATATAGAGAATTTGTAAAGTATTGTTATCAACAGAACCTGTTTATCAGAAATAAGATGATGGTAGATGGTGTACTTGTCAACCTGAAGGATATTAATATGCCATTTCTAAACGTAGTTGCTCAAAGAGATGATTTGGTGGCGTCACGCTCCAGTATTGCTCTGAACAATGCAGTTGGAAGTGTTGATAAAAGTACTATTGAATTTCAGTCAGGACACGTTGGCCTGATAATAGGACAGCGTGCTCATAAAGAGGTCTGGCCGAAAGTAGGCAACTGGTTGAGAGAGCGTTCGTAGACTAACCAAATTGTCAAGCCATAATAATAATTCAAATAAATCCGCAGTTAATTATCCGATACTCGCGGTTAATGCTGGAATCATAGGTTCGGTATTTATTTTCTTTGCTATAGCAGCACAGGTACCTGCTTCAACAATTTTTGCTCTCGATACTAATAAATGCTCATTTGGTTTCAACCTATTGGCACAGCATGCTCAGATTGGAGTAGTCATGGTTGGTGGCATAATAATTATTCTATTCTCTATATCGTCAGTGTTAGCTCTTATTCGTCGTAGTATAGAGGCAGCTGTAGCAACATCAACGGGGTTTGGGGTTATGTTTGTTGCTGCAATAATAATTGTGTCATCATTAGCATGCAGGCTTCCCACTGATTTTTTTATTGATATGATGGTAGCCCCTTTTATTGTTATTATTATTGTAATTGTAGGCGTGCATATGTATTCTGAAAGAAAAAAAATTAGGGATAAGACGTGAGATTAAACAGTCAATACGAAAGGCTATGTACATGCAAAGACTTTCCAAACTTTTAATGATTAGAATTTATTGTCAATAGAATTAGAAATATTGCATTAAATTTGAGGATCTTGAGTTCTAAAGTCGATCTATTGAGTCCAGAAAAGAACGTTAGCTTTGCTCTAGAATTACGTATCATCATAATAACTTGTATCTTTTTCTGCTTTTGCTTTCTTTTCTGCTTTTGCTTTCGATTTTTCTCTATGTATGAGTCTTCTAACAATTACAGCTTCTTCTAAACGCTTTTCGCTTTGATATTTACTATGTAGCATGGATAGGGCATAAATCCTTGAGTAGCCATTATCTTTAGCTAATTTCTCAGCTGCAATCTGGATATCTTTTTCGCTATCCAACGTGTTCATAAACGTGTTCATATAACTTACACAGAAAGATATAGAGATTGCGAAAGGAAAAAAGCAGTAGAGCTTGTGGTTTTTGAAGCAATTCAATCCTCTCTCTGGAATCGGAACCAGAATTGATAAATAAAAGGGAGCTATCAAGATCAGTACTGCAATGCAATGCACAGTACTCCTCGAGTTATTATAATTCGTGATCAAACAACAATTGAGTGAATTAGGCATATCTGTCTTGATCCGTCTCTGCCCCCACGCGACAGGATCAATCGTAAGCAAATCGTTATTTTACCACTAATACAGGACAATGGGCATAATTTACTACACCAGTGGCAGTAATCCACAATTGCTCCAACGACTGACGCAGGATCAACAATAAATTCTGTTTTTAGCTTTACTCCATTCTGATCAGCTTTTTCTTTAACTTTAGTTATCCATTTTTGAGCTTCCTGTTTTGCGGTGTCCACTATCGTATCTATGGTACCAGATGTCACCAACGTAGCAACGGTTGATGAGTATAGATATTTGATTTGTGAATGTATTACATGTAGCGCAATTATCTCAGAACTATTGCTCTTTCTTGCTATTGTAATACCATATTCTATGCCCTTCATAGATGGTTCTGAACCGTCCAATGCAATCAATACCCTAGAAAATTTATCGTGACCCATTAAGATACTAATATGATATTAAGGTTTTAAAGAGTTTCAAATAATATTATCTTAATTTAGTAATTGAGGCTAAGTCGTCATGACGTGATGTGAATCATCAGGACATGTCTGGGGTCGTTGCTGTTGAGTATTATTCATCGGAGCATGAACCTGTGATCGTGTGTCGAGATTGGTAATGGAGCCTAAATGTGACTGTGTAACGAGAGTAACGAGTGATGATTTTTGCAGTACTTTTTGCTGCTCCCCCACGGCATTTTGATTTGCAATATCAGCCATTTCGTGGCAAACATGTATTAAATTTTCATGGATCATTGGATGCGTGCTGTAAGATACACCCCTGTACTCTATCCTACGATAATAAATAATTGGGGGGAGGTTTTACTATACTATCTGATGAACTAGGTGGCACATTTTTTCAAGCTCCTTGCTTAAGAGCTCTTTGTTTCAGCTATCTTCTTCCACCTAGGCCATTTCCTCTCAACGAGGAAATCCAGACTAAGTCTTGATGGTCCAAAGGTAGCATTGATGACTAGCAACATCAAGGAGACAATCGCATATACTATGCCAGTTCCTATGTCTGTTGAGCCTGGGCCGTATGGTCCGCCGAATCCTTCAGGAACAGACCATATCACTAGGCTCAGGAACAAACTAACTATATATGCAGGCTTGCGCAGGAAACCGACGATAAGACAAAATGCAATTGCAATTTCGAGAATTCCTGTGGAGTACACGTAGAATGCTGGATTCGAAGACGTTGCTGATGCCCAGAATGAAAACCATCCTCCTAGCCACGATGGCTGACCTGAAGCAGCATCCTTTATGCTGCTCGGGAAGGAGTCGACATATCCTGGCTGGAACTTTAGTGCTCCGTCTATGGCCCAGAATACTCCAAAAATTATTCGTACAATAGTCTTTAGTGAAGACACATTTCTAGCAAACCAGTTGTCGAGAGGAGGCTGAATGGACATTGTTGTAACCTCTGCGTCTACTGCCCTTGTCGTTGCTGCTGCAGCTGTTGGTCTTGTGTTGTGTATTTTGTCGATGCTAGTGATGTAGAAGATATGTCATATTCTTTCTGTTGTTCCAAGTCAGTTCTTCTCCTCCTTACGCCACTTTCCAAGATTTCTGGCTTGTAACGTTTCATGAGCATTGAATCTGTTACTACAGTCATAGACGAGGATGCAATCGCAATGGCATCGTAGATAGGATTCATCACTATTCCTATAGACGGATTTAACTATTGGAATGAGCGCAATATCGTAAATGAATGCCCAGAACAGATTCTCCTTGATTTTCCTGACTGTCTTGCTCAGATCGATAGCCAAAACCATATCCTAACGTCATCTATAGCGGTTACTAAATGTAATGAATTTGTAGGTTTCATTTCCAGACCTTCGATTGTATAGCTGATCCATAAACTTATTATTTTTCTTCCCGGAATCACAATTGGGCAGAGGACAAATTAGAACTCCAATATGGATGGACATTGTATGGGAATGGGAATTATCTACCTAATATGATGACAGTCAGAATCTAAACTTTATAAGAATGGCTGGCCCTATTCCAGTGAAATAATTGAAAGTGGTGATATGACTATCTCCAAGAACATGAAGGCATATGAACTAAACCTAGAAGAACTCTTTCCAAGAAAATTAACTGACACGGTATGCATTAATATCAATGATGCACGGGAGGTCTGGGTTGCTACTTTAATGTGTGCCGAATATTTAGATTCTTTTATAGATTCAATCATAGTTAGAGACAATGACTTCAAAGCAATCGGGATAGTAGGGGGTTTTGAGCTATTGGATCATCTACGAAAAAACCCAACACGCGATTACCAGTATCGAACCAGGGTAGGAGAAATCATGTTAAAAGGCCTTCCACTAATTGAAAAGAAAACAAAACTCCGTGACTTGATCGAAATCTGGAAAAACTCCCAAAGGGCTTTTTCTATTATTCTTAACGAATTTGGAGATTGTTCTACCATCTCAGCAAGGAGAATGATTGAAGTTGGTACAAAATGCCAAACCAGCATTTCTATTTCATCAATGCCGCCAAAGAAAATCGTTACCTTTCGTCGAGACGCTTCTTTGGGCGAGATTCTCAATTTAATGTACGAAAATAAAACGCGAAAACTTTTGTTAGAAGAATCCAACCAATTTATCAGTGACCGGTTAATACTCGGGGAAATCTCAAAGATCCTAAGATTTCAAACAGATATCGATTATTTCTTGGATATCTCAGCTAGTCAGTTTACTTTAGAAAATGCAGAGGTAATTACGGAAGACCTAAAGTTCAACCAAATTTGCTCAATAATGGAAAAAATGGACCATCCTTTCATTGTTTATAAGGATACAGTGTTCACTCCATGGGATGTATGCACTACATTATTGTCAGAAGATTTGACGATGCCTCCTGAAGTGGCTCTGGACTCGTGAACATAACATGGCAATGCAGCGTACCAAATATGGGCTGTAACCACCCTGAAAATCTACAATCAAATACTATCACGACCTATGACCTGAACCGTACTTGGGTTCGAATAATCACAACCTTGGGTGGGGTTGCGAAATTAGGTCAAATTTGTCTCTTATACCCTGACATATTCAAAGTATTATCTGTGGCTATTCGGTTCTTATTGCGAATGTTGAGGTAAGACAGCAGACAGCATCTATATAAGATATAAATATATGTAAGAAAGCAAGACTGACAGATCGAAAATATTGATTTTGGTCATACTTCTGATTCTACGAATCCCAGATATATGCCAGGCTCGCCTCAATGAGAGGCTCGATGGATGACTATTCAATAGTACAGTTTGTTGCCTCACTAAACATGCCATTCGAATTCATATTCTCTCCTTGTATTGACATCATGAAAGTCAACGTTACAATAATGGCATTTTAGGTGGATCGGTTCTAAAATGTCTGATAAGGTATCGGATAAAGCTATAGAATTTTCTAAGCATTCAAGCCAGCTTTTATAACCCCTTTCATAGGCTTGCTGACGGTGATGATGATAAATCAATCGATATTCATATATAATATTCTAGCATTTTTTCAACAGCATCTTTACTCATTTCATCGTTTGGAAATTCCTGGCATCTTGTAAAGTCAAGTGGAGTAATTATGCCGATAGGTTTGTTTGCTTCTGACTTATCTATAACAAGTAAATGCCTCACATTGTATTGTAACATCATATCAGCTGCCAATGATGGCGATGATTTGGAATCGATAGTAATAAGAGGAGATGACATTATCTCTTTATTTGTCACTTCATTAGCAGGTAACCTATTAACACAAACCTTTCTGGCCAAATCACGTTCAGTAACCAAACCCTGTGATCTACCATTCTCGTCAACTACTACCAACGAACTGACATTCTTCTCTTTCATCTCCTGCGCTGTTTGCTGAACAGAAGCCGTTTCTTTAATGGTTTCTAGTTTTTTCTTCATTATATCGGCAACGCTCATAGTCATAAGAATACATAATCCTTGTTTATTCTTAAACATAGCGACAACAAGATTTTGTATTTTAGTTCTTTAGCTAGTATAATTTTCACGCCGTTAGCTTCCAACTCTCTCTTTCAACAATCTTGGCCATCTTGTTATCGGAGAGAATATGATTAGCCACGAGCTACTGTTACATCCTTCATATCTCCTCTTCTTCCTGTTTGCCTTTGCCATCTCAAGGCCAATAGGACCTGCACCAGCAATTATACATGAATGAGCACTTTTTGTTATTATAGAATCACTAAATTGTGCTGACTAGCTTTTGATGCTGCACAGGTTACTGCAACAACACCATCGATTCCAGATACGATGAAACCCTCTTTTTAATCAACAAGATAACCTAAACTTCTATATACTGCGCGACATTGGTCCTGTGTATCTACATAGTCGGTTTCTCTGCCATTTGACCAGGCTGCAGCATTCATGGTATGTAAGTCAATATTAATTCCAATTTTTCGTGTTCTTCGTAGCATATCTTACATCATCCTTGGCTATTTCCATAATCATCATGTCAAAGAGAGTTATAAAATGCGATGCAGTGCATTGCAGAACAGTCACAGTAATTAAGTTGTCCTACATTATAAAATCCAATAATATGAAATTAGCAATCAACGGATTGCAAATACCGGACAATGTGCATGGTGAATGACGTTGTTAGCAACACTTCCTAGAAAAATCTCTTCCACTGCACTCATACCCGTAGTACCGATTACTATAACATCCATATTGTTTTTCTTAGCGTAACCAATTATTGCTCTTCCAACGGTATCAGATTCTTCGACAACTTCCTTTTTTATATTAATTCCTTCTTTCTTTGCCTGTAGATCAACTTGGTTGAGTAATTCTTCAGCCGGTGTTTTTGCTTCTGCTTCTCTCTGCTGTTCCTTTTCTTTAACTCTACCACCCGGTACTCCTCGACCAGGATCAATAACATGTATGGCTGTTATTTCCGCTCCCCATGCTTTTCCCAGGGATATTGCGTAGGCAATTATTTTTTCTTTATACTTGGATCTATCA
>WNFY01004920.1_pt1 | contig 13621 bp, 11 predicted proteins | sample 5400091 | NCBI WGS metagenome assembly WNFY01 (sample SAMN13153364, study PRJNA577476) | soil metagenome | isolation source: 60 cm soil or saprolite under grassland replicate 1 | place: USA:California | collected 2016-06-15 | reverse complement strand
ACCTGTCGATCTTCGGGAGTGCGCCGGAAAAGTTTTGCGGCGAGCACGAGCGCAACAATTCCGGATGCGGCTGTTCCGAGAATTGCAGCTATCTCCGGGGCAAATTTGTTGAACCCGATCGCAACTGCCACCAGCAGGGCAAGTGTGGTGGCAATCGGCTCCGTCATTCCCCGCGAGTAGATGTCGTGCTGCATCACTTTCATACCGCGCGAAACGGAAGTGCTGATGCGATACAGCGCCACGCCCGGCATGGCGCAAAGAAGGACCGCGAGGGCGGAAACCATCTCGGGCGGGAGATGCAGACGATCGTGAAACAGATGAATTGCAGCGACGACAATCGTAGCCGTCACCGCGGATTGCGCGATCCCCAGAACCACCGCGATGCGGAAGAGCGTACGGCTGCGTGCGCGGTCTCCGACGGCCTCCGAACGCGCGATGAATGTGATGATCGCGTTGTCGAGCCCAAAAACACCTATCTTGCTGAACCGAGCAATCGGGCCACGAGAAATGTGAAAATGCCGCGAAAATTCGAGGCCAACATCGCGATCGTGTTGAGAAACGCACCGCGTTTTAATTCGACGCCCGTTTCTCGCACGCGCGCCGGTGCATCCACGGCCGGTGGCGCGATGCCCGGCGGATTCTCGGTTGTGCTCACTGACTTGGGCTGTTACCGCTTTCCAGTGAATTGGTTTGACGCGAATGCATCGACCCAATCCCTCTGTCCTGCATCTCGCGAATCCGGTCACAGACTTGGGCGATTTCTATATTATATGTCATGGGAAAGAGCGCCTCGATTCATTTTTCGCCGAAATATGCTCGATGTAATGGAGCTTAAAACTAACATTCGCGCTCATATTGTCTCGGGCTACAATCGAGTGCTCGGGGCCGCCAAAATTTTTTCGCAAACTGTTTTGGTCATGCATACCTAAGCGCTCGAGCGTGCGTCTGAGGTGATGCGAACGGACGGAAGACACTTTGAACAGTGTCCCGCTTTCCTTCGCGCAATGTTTGCAGTAGTGGCGGTTCTTGCATCGGCAACGTCGCCGCGAGCGCCAGCCGTGTTCATATCCCCGGATTCACCCAATCGTTGCGCGTGATGCCAGCTATGGAAGCAGGGGTTAGCGATTATGTATGGACACTGGACGAATTGATCGCTTTGCTCGATTAAAGCCTTTGAAAGGAGCAAAGACATCGCTCGCTCGTTCAAGCGTGAACTGATCGTGTATCAGCACGTTTTGCGAGATGAAAGCACCCCGTTTCCCGCGAAGTTGTTTCTCGGTTTAGCCATCGGTTACTTGTGTATGCCGTTTGATTTGATTCCGGACTTCATCCCCGTAATTGGCCTCGACGATGCGGTCGTTATACCCGCATTAGTTTTCGGGGCGCTTTGTTTCGTGCCGCGCGAGATCGTTTCAGAGCACCGCGAGCAGGTCATCCGCGAACAGGCCGCCACCAGTGGCAAGGATTAAACTGCGCCACTACCAGGCAGTTTGATCTTTCGAAGGCGTCGAAGTCGATTGCAAATCGCTTTTGATCAGTGTCGATCAGCTTTGCAGCAGCTCGGCTTTGATTACATCGACATCTTCTATGCGCACCGGGCGCATCCACCAGCGTTCTCATCGGCGCTTTGATTTCGTTCAGATCGAGGGAAATATGCTCGCTCTCGAAAACCTGAAATTTTCGCAAGAGGAGTTAGCTGAAATCGACAAGACCTGCGCAACCAAATAGGTGGGTTGCGGCGGCAGCCTTTATTGCGTCGAGAGGAGGTTGTCGTTACACTAAAAGTGTGTCCCGTCCAAACTGCATGAAGATTCTCAAAAACATTGGCCGCGAATTTTCCGGCTATAACATTTTGGAATCGGGTAAGCGTCTCCTCGACCGCAAACCGCTGCAATGCAGTCTTTACGTGACAGATCGTTGCAATCTCGATTGTGCCTATTGCACCGAGTACGATAACAGCCGGCCGCATCCGAGCCTCGACAATTTGAAAAAATGGATACGGAAAATTCGCGAGCTTGGCACTATGCGCATTGCTCTCGTCGGCGGTGAGCCGCTCGTGCATCCGAATATTGTCGAACTCGTTCGCTACTGCCGCGAACTCGGCTTTGCCACCAGCCTGACCACCAACGGTTTCCTCCTCACACGTAAACTCGTCGCGCAACTGGAAGATGCCGGCTTGCAGGTTATGCAGATCAGCGTTGACCGGATGACACCGAGTCCAATCACAAAAAAGTCGTTCAAGACGATCTTGCCAAAGCTTGATTATTTTCGTGATTCAAAAATCAGTCTGCATATCACCGGAGTGATTTGTGCCGCTACCTTGCCCGAATCGCGAGCAGTGCTCGAGACCGGTTTGTCGCGTGGAATTCCGACGGAAGTTCGCCTCGTGCATGCGGACCCATTGCATCGGTTTCGCGTCGATCGCGGGCCGCGTGAAGAACTCGAACGTTTCATCGATTCGATGATCGAACAAAAACGCCGCGGGGAGAAGATTCACACCAGCGAGGCGATCCTCAATTACCAACGCAGTCTCCTCCGGGGCGAGCACGTCGAGTGGACGTGTATGGCCGGCTACAAATTATTCTTCGTCTCCGCCCAGGGAAAATTTTGGATTTGCAGCATGGTGCACACGAATAAGGACATCATGGACGTAACGCTGGACGACCTCTACGCGAACTATCGCAAGAAGTCGTGCCAGGAGGGCTGTGGCGTCTATTGTGCTGTGAATGCTTCGCTTCTCGCGGAAAAGCCGGTTCGCGTTCTTGGCAAGGAAATTGTCGCGCGCGCCAAGCGCATTCCATCCATGTTTCGTCGTTCCTTAACTCCGGATGCGGGCAAAGCGACGCACAGCGCTATCACAAATCCAGATGGAACGCACGAGATGAACGGCAGCGCTAAAGGCGCCCCATCTGCAGATGATCGCGTAAGTTTGCGGAAAAGCGTCTAACAAAAAACCACACGCCAGCATCCAAACGTAAACGTTTCTTCGAGCCGCGATCAGCCGGAAAGCACGGTCGAACGGCGTAACGTCATCCAGCAGGCGGCCTTTCGCCATCTTCGCCCGGCGTTTCGCGAATTCATCCAATAAGTGCGATCCGATGAGCAAAGCGAAAAAATAGAACACGTTCGGAAATTGGCCGCTTCGCCACAACTGAAAAGCGATAGCCGCCCACCACGAATTCTCGATCAAATAATCGAGATGATGTTCCCACTCGCCGCGCCCGGTCATTTCGATTTTAACGCGCGACTGCTTTCCGTCCAGTCCATCGACGATACCAAATATGAGAGCAGCGAGGATTCCAAGCCCGACACGGCCAAGCGCGAATGCCGCGGTCGTGCTGCATCCGATGATGAGACCTGCCATCGTAATTTGGTTCGGCGTGATTCGCGTTTTACAAAGACGTGAGATGATTCGCGTTTCAATCGGTGCGTGGAAATAAGCCGGCAAGTCGAGCGTTCCATTTTGGGCGGAATCGAGAATGATACGCTCAGCCAAGCGACGGTTCTGCTCCGGCGGCGCCGGAAAACAGACCGGCCGCACGTGCCGACGCATGCTGACGATGTAATCATCCTCCTCCGCCGCGTCGACGATGTCGATCTTCCGGTTGTCGATCTTGTCTTTGAGTTCCTCAAAAAACGGCGCGGTCGGCCGAAACGCAGAAAGAAAATCTTTCATGACCAATGCCGGCCCACACGGGTTTCGGATTAAAGATCGCGCGAATTCCGGCGGATTGGAATCGACAAGTGCAGCGGGTGAATCTTTCGCGCAGAGAGCGGCAAGCAAACGTGCGTCACAATAAATATTTCCCGGTACTATTAAGAAGCGCTCCGACGGGCTTTGTTGCAAAAGTAGTTGGGCAGCAAGGGGTCCAATTGCGCCCGAGACAAGATCGACAATTACTTGTTCGCGCGCCCACGAACACTTCGCTAATTCAGCCCCGACGATTTCCGGTGTTGTCGAAAAAACAATCGCGCGGCGAAATCCGAGTCGTTGCAAAATGCGGAGCAAACGTTCGAGTAAATTGACGCCGCACAATTCGATCAAAGCCTCGGGCGCATCTGCGATTAAGATTGGCAGGATGTTCTCCATCGCCCGCGAGATTAACGGCGGAGCCGCGCGCTGCCAACTATCGGCGGCGTTTCGGTGGGTTTGGTTACGCTTGGCGCCTGCTCGGTCGACTGCGCGACGCGACGCAAAAAGGGGTTCTCGATTTTTCGGCGCTGGTGCATGCGCCAATTGAGAAGTGGGATCGTTTCGCGCCTGTGCCGAACGTCGATCACTCCTAATCAGATTACGCTTGGAACAGGAATCCTCGGGCTTAAGCGTGACGCTCCTTTATGCCTCTGGATATCTCTGGGCCGGAGCATTAGTTGCCTTAGCGGTCGGTGTTTTTGACGGCGTCGATGGCAAGGTCGCGCGCCTGAAAGTTCAAACGACCAGGATTGGGAAGGGCGAACACGTGCTCGATTACTGCATTGAGATGTCTTGGTGGGCGGCTCTGGGATATCATTTTCACGTCACCAGTCAGGTCGACTACGCCTCCGCAATATTATTTTCTTCTTTCCCTGCGACGTGCTCGACCGTCTGGCCAAGCGGTCTGTTGAACGCCGTCTCGCTCGAAGCTTGGACGATGCCTCGCGATTCGATCGGCTTCTTCGCTATGTCGCGGGCCGTCGCAATATTTATACCTGGGTGTTCACCTGTTCCCTCGTCATCGGACACCCGGCGAATGGTTTCATTTTGATCTGCTTCTTAGGCGTCGCGACCGCCGCGATCCACATTATTCGCGCGCGCTGCAAATCCGACTGTCGATCTTGCGCGGCTAAAAAACCGGAGTTCGCGTGCCGCGGGGATGGCTGGCGACGATATAACCGTCCTTCATTTCATGAATCCAATCGCACGCTTCGGCGATCGCGGGATTGTGCGTGACCAGAAGCAAAGCCTTCTCGCCCTGGTGCACGAGATTTTGGAGCAATTCAAACGCACGTTCCGAATTCGCTGTGTCGAGGTTTCCGGTCGGTTCATCGGCCAAAATCACTTTTGGATCGTTAGCCAGGGCGCGCGCGATGGCGACGCGCTGCTGCTCACCGCCGGAGAGATGCCGGCTCGGACGCCGCAGTTTATCGGCAAGGTCCACCGCCTCGAGCAGCGCGCGGGCGCGCTCCAGCATTTTTTCTTCCGACCAACGACCCAATCGCCGCATCGGTATCATCACGTTTTCTTGCGCGCTGAAGTCTTCCATCAAGAAATGGAATTGAAAAATGAATCCGATGAACTCGTTGCGCTTACGCGCAAGCTCGTTGTCGCTCAGATCTAACATTGGTTTCGATTCGATTGAAACCGAACCAGCATCCGGAGGATCGAGCAGTCCGAGAACGTAGAGCAATGTGCTTTTGCCACAACCGGACGGACCGACCACCGCGTGGATGCTGCCGGGTTCGAGATCGAGCGAGACGCCGCGCAACGCGTGCACGCGCGATTCCTCTTCTCCGAGATACCGCTCGATCTCATGGCAGCTGAGACAAACGTCAGTATTCATACGCTCGAACCGCGAAGAGTCGCCACCGGAGGCAGCTCGGCCGCGCGTCGCGCCGGCACATAACTGGCGAGAGTCACGGCCACGAGCGCGAGCAATGTTGCCCACATATAGTGCCGCCAGTCCCACGTCACCAAAAAATGGTTCGCGTAGAGCAAACCACGAATCCGAATCGGGATGTGCGAAATTCCCCACGTCACGAGCGCGCCCAAAATGCACCCGATGATCGATCCCGCTACAGCGATCATCGCACCTTGCCAAAGAAAAATCGCGCTGATGTCGATCCGCCGATAACCCATGGAGCGTAAAATGGCGATCTCTCTGACCTTCGAAAGCACGGTCATGGTCAGAACATTGAAAATTCCGAACCCGGCCAGCAAAATGATCAACGACACCGTGATTGCGGCCGATACTCGTAATGTCAGAAAAAGTTGAAGCGTGCTTTCTTCGCGCTCCTGCCAGCTTTGCGTGTCGTGCTGAAACAGCGTTTCGAAATGATGCGCCAGGTCCGGGGCGCGTTGCGGATCGCGCAGTTTATAAATGATCATTGAGGCGGTGTAAGGCTTGTGCAAGAGCGTCTGGGCAACTCGCGCGTGGGAATAAATGCGAGTGGCATCGATCGAACCGACGCCACTGCGGGCCACGGCTGCGACGACCAGGCGACGATACTCGCCACCAGGCGGGAGGAGTTGGACCGTCTCGCCCGCATTCACATCGAGAGTGGATGCCAGTTTCGATCCGAGAATGATCGAATTCGGATTGTTTCGAAAATCATCGAAATTTCCATCGACAATTTGATGCGACAGATCGGTCGTTTGCAGATGGAGGGCGGGATCGATCCCGAAAAGATCGACAGTCGCGTTTTCAAAACCTGAGCGCGCGCTGAGTGTCCCGCGCAGCACCGGCGAACACGAAACGACATCGGAAAATTGGCGGCTCACGCGCATGATCGCACTGGCGTCGTCGATTCCCTCGAAATAGCTGCGATGTGCCGCTTGTATTTTGGAATTCTTAGGCGGAACCAGCATGGGCGAGCGCGGCCGAAAGCGGGAACGCACAATCACCGCGCCATTGCTGCCGAGGCTTGAGTCGATGAAGTATTTGGCGAAACCCTGGGTCTGCGCCTGTGTGCCAATGAAAATGGCCACGCCGAAAACGACGCCGGCGAGGCTGAGGAGCAAGGCGCGCTTGCGATGAACGAGAAAGCGCATCGCGATGTAGAGTGGCGGGGTCACTTTATTTGCGAGGGGACGATGTCGATCTTGCGCTGCCGCACCGCCTGGCCGAGCCGCAATCTGTCCTGATCGCTTAGAACGACATGATCGCCTTCGGAAAGGCCGCTCATTGCCTCCGAGAAATCGAGCGTGCGAAAACCAACCTTGACTGTCCGCCGTTGGACGCTGCCGTCTTTCACGATCCATGCTTGATCGACAAGCAGGGCGCGTGTCGGCACGAGCAGAACATTTTCATGAGTGCCGGTAATGATGTTCATCTCTCCGGTCATCCCCGTCATGAGGTTGTCGGGCGGCTTCTCCATTTCGAGCACGATGGTGTAGCGTTGCGTTTCCGGGTCCGCCGCCGGTTGGATGGAGGAAACCCGGGCCGCGAATTGTTGCGTGCGATAGGCATACAATTGCAGGATCGCTTTCATTCCTGGTTTCACTTCGCCAACGTCTTCCTCGTTTACTTCGCCGCGCACGTAGTTCTTGCGCGAGGACACCGTGAAAAGTTCATTTCCCTCCGCCACCAGTTCGCCATCGATCGTCTTGATGTTGGTGAGAAGTCCGTCGATTCGCGAACGGACTTCGGAGTTTTTCATTTGCGCCTCGAGTTTTTTGCACGTTTCATCGAGCATCTCTAAATTGCGGTCGCGTTCGATACGCTCGGTTTCCACGGCGCCACGCAATCGATTTGCTTCCGTCTTCGCCTTCTCGTACTCGACGGTCGGTACATTGCCTGACGCCACCACCTTCTCCAGCCGCTGCAGGTTGTCTTCGGCGGCTTTGAGCAATTCTGAAGAAGGAAGGGGAAGCGCGGCGCGCTGCTTCGCCGCCTCCAGGTCCGCGCGAGCCTGCTTTAGTTGTCGCGCGGTTGCTTCATCGGCGATCGTGGCCAGCAGTTCGCCTGTTTTAACGCCTTTGCCGATGGCCCCGCGCCCGGTCGCGAAAGGGTCTGCCAACTTGATGAATCCCGAGTTTTGCGCGCGAACCGGGACGACGAACGCGGGCTCGATTCGCACCGTCCCATACACCGCGGCAAAAGCGGTTCCGCGGCGGACCGTTGTCACTTCTGCCACCGGCAGGAAAAAGTAATAGACGACGCCAAAAAAAAGCGCGAGCAGCGCTCCACCGCCCCATAAAACTTTCTTCGATTCCGGCAACTTCAATTGCTGGAACTAATGCATGTTTTGCGCGGTGTCTTCGGAAAATTGAAAATAGCGCCCGGTGGCGCGATCCCATTCAGCGACAGCGAGATTGTGCTGATAAATGGCATCGAGCAACCCGCTTTTGGTTTCCAAAAAACCGGTTTCGGTCAGACGGTACTCGAGCTGTGACGCCAGGCCTCCGGCCAGATTTTGTTCGACGACGTGTGCGCTTTGCTCCGCGGCGTCGGAAGCCGCCGCGAACGATTTTTGCTGGTCCTCGATCCTCTCCAAATCGTTGTGGATACGCAACAATTCGCGGCCGACGTTTGCTTCCAATTTTCGGCAAGTAAGTTCGTTCACCTCGCGCGCTGCGCGCTGCTTCAACGCCGCGCCCGTCACTTTGCCGTTGTCAACAACGCGCCATGTATAAACCGCTCCCGCCCGGATTTCCGAAGAGATATCCTCCGTCCGCCGTGAGGAGTCTTCGCGATGAATTCCCGACACTGGAATATACTCCCCTGAAACCCTGGCCTCGATCGCCGGATAATAACCTGCTTCGATAATGCGCTGATCTTCGTTGGCCGCGCGAATGAGCAGGCGGGCAAGTTTGAGATCGGCTCGTCGCTCCAGGGCTGCGGCCGTTTCCGAATCAAGATCGACAATCATCGGCGCGAATTGCAGCTCACCTTCCGCATCGGGCAGCGTTGCCTCCGGTCCGAGATCGTCGCCCATCGCCTCGGCCAATTTCAACCGCGCTTCCGCATAAGCGCGATGCGCGCCCTCGATTTGTGAATCAAGTTCGCGAGCTTGCACCGTTGCGCTTGTCAGAGCGCTACGATCGCTCAACCCGGCCTCGTAACGATCTTTCTGACTAGCGACGTTTTCATCTAACCGTTGGCGCTGGTCTTCGCGGAGCGATTGCAGTTCGCGGTTGTAGAGCGCCGTATAAAAGGCCAGCCGGGCCGCGTGAAGTTGTGCCACCACGGCAACGTTCAATTGCTGCTGTGCGATTAAGAGATCGACATCTCCTCGCCGGCGCGCCGGCTTGGCCGCCGCGTTGAACAGCGCCTGAGTGAAAGATCCGCGCGCGAAGGCAAACGCTTGCGTAGCACTTTCGCCCGCGCGGTGGCCACCTTGAACGCCAACCGGAACTCCGACTTTAGCATCGGGCCACATGATGGAACGGAGGATGAGCCGCTGGCCGGCCGCTTCTTCGAGGCCCGCTTTCGCCTGCGCGATCGCGGGATTTTTGTCCAGTGTGGTTTGCAGAACCATGTCCAGCGTGATCGCCTTACCTACCTGGGCAAAGTAAGCTATCAAAACTGAAATAAATATTTTCAGGATTGTGGTTGGCCTCCATCGGGCGCCCAGTTCTGGGAAGCACAGGCTGCCAGCCTGTAGCATTCGGCCGCTGCGCCGAATGCATCTGCACGCAACAGCTCGCCCAATGTCCAAAGCGGTTCGCGGCAAGCTGCCGCGAACTACAGGCCAGCGGCCTGTGCTCCCCGGAGCCAGAACGCGCGGTTTCATCGCTCGGTCAACTTCGCCGGTGGCTGCGCCACACTTGAAACTCGCGCTTCCGCCCGCTCGTCTTTGTTGCTGGTCATGAAATCGAGCGCTTCCGGGGAACTGGCGCAGGCCCGGGCGAGACGCGCGAGCGCCACGTTATGCAAATAGATTGCGCTTAGACGCGTGGTTCGGGTCCGCGTTACATCGGAGGATGCTTGCAGGATGTCGAGTTGTGTTCCTAATCCGGCCGCGAAGTTGCTCTTAGCAATCTCGAGCGACTCGTCGGCGGTCTGCACATTTTTAGTTTCGGATTCGAGCACGCGTTCCGCTTGCTCGAGATCGAAAAATGCGCCGCGGACTTCAGAAGCAACCGCGCGTCGCGCTGCTTCGAGCGCTTGAACGGCGGCTTCGTGCCGGGCGCGCGTCGCCTGCAATCGTCCCTTTGTCGCAAACCCATCGAAGATGTGCCAGGTCGCGTTTATTCCCACCAAATACCCATGATTAAATTCGTGACCGACCTGCGGGTCCCGCTCGTTGTAAATTTCGTAGGCGGAAAAAAATCCCACCCGCGGGCGAAGTTCGCTTTGGTCCAGCGTGTATTGTCGATCTTCGATCTCGATGTCTTTCTGACGCGCTTTAAGTTCGGGACGGCTGACATCGGCTCGAACCAGACACTCGTTCAGGTCGAAATGGCGCGGGTGATATTGCAATTGTCCCGAGATTTCAAAGGGCGCTTGCTCAGAATCGGGCGGAAAGTCGATCCCGAAAAGTTCTCCGAGCCGCAGGTAGGAATTTTTTAACTGGGTCTGCGCGTTGATCAACTCCGGTCGTTCGTTGGCCAGCGCAACGTCGGCGCGCTGAACGTTCAATTTGCCGACGATGCCCGCGCTCAACCTCTCCTGCTGCGTTTTGAGCTCCTCTTCCAAGACGCGCACGGAATCTTCGCGCACGCGAATCTTGGCGCGATTTAAAAGGAGTTCGTTAAAACCGATGCGCACATCCATCGCTACCCGGTTGGCGACTTCCTGGAACTCGTATTCCTGCTCGTCGATGTTCAAGCGGGCGATCGCGATTTGGCTAGTGACAGCACCGCCCGTGTAAAGGTTCTGTACCACGCGCAGCGAGGCATTGTAATCTTCATCTCGAAGGCGTGTTTCTGACTGGTGCTCTCGTTTATCGACCAGACCCGTCGATACCACCGAGGGAAGAAAGCCGGAGCGCGCTTCGACCAGACCACCACGGGCTGCCGCGATTTTCTTGCGTGCGACGGCAATTTCGGGATTTTGAACTTGGGCAAGCGCGACCCCTTCTTCGATGTTATAAGTGGGGGCCGCCGCCCGCAATGGAGCAGGCAAAGCCAACAGGATCAACAACGCTACGACCCGAACCCTGAAACGCATTTCGTCTATCTCTTCGTCAACGGTTTCTTTTTCAATAAAAAATTCCTCAGGGCTTTGTCCTTATATCAGTTCTTGCAAGCCGTCGCGAGTGTGGAAAAATTCAGTCAATTGTCGGGACGGCAGCTGCTCCGGGAGGAGCTTGATAGCCAGGCTCCAGTAAAGCGGGGTTAACTTGCATCTTGCCGCGACCGCGAAGCTGCGGATAGCTTAACAATTCAGGAAATGAGAAAAATAAGAATCGCCATCGTCGGGGTGGGGAACTGTGCCAGTTCGCTCGTCCAGGGAATAAATTTTTACCACGGTTCCTCCGCTAACGGCACGGGGATCGGACTAATGCACCGGCAAATCGGGCATTATCGCCCGGGCGATATCGAGGTCGTTGCCGCCTTTGATATTGACCGACGCAAGGTCGGTCTCGACGTCAGCAAGGCCATATTCTCGCCGCCCAATTGCACGAAGGTTTTTTGCGATAAAATCAACCTCACCGGCGCAATCGTAAAAATGGGCTGCGTTTTCGACAGCTATGCCCCCCACATGCGCGAACAGGATCCGCTGCGAACATTTCTGCCACTGGAGAAGGAATCGACCCGCGAACAGATCATCGCTGAGCTGAAAGATTCCTGCGCGGAGATTATGGTGAATTATCTGCCGGTCGGATCCGAGGAAGCCACGCGCTTCTACGCCGGTTGCGCGCTCGAAGCCGGCATCGCGTTTGTCAATAACATTCCGGTTTTCATCGCGAGCGATCCCGTTTGGGCCAAGCGTTTTGCCGACAAAAATTTGCCGGTCGTCGGCGACGATATCAAAGCGCAAATGGGCGCGACTGTTTTGCATCGCACGATTGTCGATCTTTTCCGCAAGCGCGGCGTGAAAGTCGAGCGGACTTACCAATTGAATACCGGGGGCAACACCGATTTTCTGAACATGCTCAATCGGAGCCGGCTCGCCTCGAAAAAAACCTCGAAGACCGAAGCCGTGCAATCGGTCATGAACGAACGGCTGGCCGACGAAAATATTCACATCGGCCCGAGCGATTATGTGCCGTGGCAGCTCGACAACAAGATCTGCTTCATCCGTGTCGAAGGCCGGCTCTTCGGCGATGTGCCGATGGAACTCGATCTCAAACTTTCGGTCGAAGACTCACCGAATTCCGCCGGCATCGTAATTGACGCGATTCGCTGCTGCAAACTCGCGCTCGATCGCGGCATTGGCGGGGTGCTCCATTCCGCCTCCGCCTTCTTCTCCAAGCATCCGCCCGTGCAAATGACCGACGACGAAGCCTACCGCTGCGTCGAGCAATTCATCCGCGGCGAGCGCGATCGGTAACTTGCCGCCTACAGACCGATCGCCGATGAAACCAACGCTGATCGCAATCGCGGCGATCATCATGGCGGCATCGCTTCGAGCGGATGACATTGTGACCCTTCACGGTGAGAAATTGACGGGCGTTACAGTTAGTCGCGTCGAACCCGACGGGCTTGTGATCATCAAAAGTGACGGCATCGTGAAGATTCCGTTTACAGAGCTTTCTCCAGAACTGCGTAACAAATACAGCTATGATCCGGAAAAAGCGGCACAGTTTCGCGCGGCCGAGCAAGCTGCAGCAGCGCAATTCAACGCTTCCACGCAAAGCGCTGCAGCCCAGCTTCAATCGCGAGAAGGGTTCACTGCCTGCCGATTTTCAGGCGTATCTTGCTAAAGGTGGAACATTTTTCGGCAGTGTTAGAGGCATGAGATACATTGCGGCCAACTCGATCAAGTCGGCGAGCGACTATCAGAAGTATTTTTCGCTGGAGAAGCTATTTCAGACTAGGAACTTTCTTAAGGATTTCAGCGTTTTTCCTCCTCTAGAATCTGATCATGAGATCTTCGTGAGATCGTCAAGCCCATTCGGCGTCGTGGACGGAGATTATGTGTCTCTCTGGATTGTTCCTGATGAGATCGCACGCAGCGACAGCGGCAGCACCTATAGGGGATATCGTCTGCTCGGAAGCAAATAACACTTCGGGTTGGCGGAAGCTAGCGCAATTCGAGCGCGCTGCTATTGATGGAGACCGTCGAACACATTCTAAAATGAAGCATATACAGTTTTCGGTCCTGGTTCATACGCCTGTAACCATAGAACCGTTCAGTGCTCCGGCCGGAGTCGCTGTCAGCGATGTCGATCGTGTGATTTACTTCGACGCCGCGGGACTATCACTCCTTTCGATGATCATCGGCTTTACTGGTGGCGTTACTGCTCAAGTCCTTGGCTCGTGGCTTTACGATCGCTTTGTAAAACCTAAGACCAGCAAGCCTGCCAAGGAGATCAAGATCAATGAGCGCATAATTACGGCAGCCTCCCGCGAGCAGTTCATCCAAGTACTTGAGCGTGAGATTACCAGAACCGAAGAACAAGAGTGATGAGCAAGATCTTTTTGGTAAACGTCGGTGCCAACACTTCGGACAGTTCACGTGCGAGGAGTCCGGTGTTTGAAAATGGCCGGTTCGTATATGTCCCATTTTCTTATCCCTGTAAGGCTAATAACGGCGAGAAGGATTATCCCCCGGCAGCGCGCCCGTTCGTACGTAACATGCATGGTCGGACCACACATTGTGATCCGGATTGGGACAATTACACTTACGGCGATTACTGCCTCAATCGGCGCGCACGAGCGCTCACTCGCGCGAAGCTTAGTGACATTCTAGTGTTTTGGGGCTTACTCTGGCAGAACACAGGTAAGACTTGGGACGCATTCACGGGTGAGAGAGGTTGGTATCTCTTCGGTGTGTTTCGAATTGAAGAGATACTGACGGAGCGGCAAAAGCCG
>WNFY01020413.1_pt1 | contig 13622 bp, 11 predicted proteins | sample 5400091 | NCBI WGS metagenome assembly WNFY01 (sample SAMN13153364, study PRJNA577476) | soil metagenome | isolation source: 60 cm soil or saprolite under grassland replicate 1 | place: USA:California | collected 2016-06-15 | reverse complement strand
CGCCTGGAAGACGCGGTACGCAGAAGGGCTGCAGCGCTTCAGGGTGTAGGCGGTGTGCCGGCGCCGGTCCAGGACGCGCTAACGATTCTCGCAGCCGGTGGCACGGAACCCAGGGCCGTTGCTCGCGGGCACATAGCGTTTCGCGAGTTACTTGAGACCATGCACCTGAGTCGCATAAGGAGACTTGAACGTGCTGGCTTCACTGCGGAACAGGCCGAGATGATTTCAGAATTGCACACGCCGAACTTCATGTGAATCCCTCCTCTTTTCCCTTGTTTTGCCACCATTATCTTTGCCAATAGCTCTTAATTCTCTCGGCCAGCATGGGAAAGGGAACGTATTCGGCAGCCCGGCCCGAACGGCGTAACTCCTCCACCATTCGCATCGCGCCGTCTGCGTTTCTAGTGTGAACCATTATTGTGGATGCACGCTGTAAATCGGGGTTTGCGCCGAGCCACCGGGCGACTGCGTAACCCGTACGCTCATCGTCGGTCGAATCGGAGTGGTAGTGTTCCGGATGTAGATCGTGGTCGAGAAAGATCGCGTCGTAGGAATTGGCGCTGAGAAACTCCTGCGCCAGAGTTACGTTGTCAGCGATGTCCAGAAGGTCACCTTTGAAGCGGGCTGTGAACCAGCGGTGGCGGCGCTCGTCGTCCTCCAAAAGAAAAACACGAATCGGATGGCGTTCCGCCTTCACGGTGGCTAAACCTAGTTTACTCAAAAACGAGTGCAACAAACGCATAACAATCTTGCTAAGTTCCTCCGGAAAGCCGCGGTCTAATGCAGCGCGTTAATTGAGCTGGGTCTGAAGAGTTTTTGGATGCAGAAGAAATATACCATAGGGTTTGGAGCGCGACACTTTGCACGGAAATCTCGTAAGGAGCCTGTATTAATTGATCACATTGTTCGTAATCAGTCGTCAAGAATGAATATAACAGCTGAAGAGAAGAGGACGTGTTACTTTCCAAAACTCGAATGCTATAATTCCGCGCGACGAAGTTAAGCGCATGTCGAGCGATTTGGTAGTGTCCTAATTTGACGAAACTGTAGGGGCGTCTCTCCGTGGGCGCCCCTCTCCGCGCGACTCGGGGCGCCTACGGAGGGGCGCCCCTACATAAATTAGGATACGACCACCGATTTCCTCCACGCGATGCCTTTCATGAATTCTGATAAACTACCCAAGACTCTTGCACGCAATGTTTGATCATCTGGAGGACTCAACAGTCGGAAACCGCGAACTAACCAACACGGAGAACTCCGTTGTTTGTGAGTATTGCTTTGGCACGGGAACCAAACTGGATCCCGCGAAAGGTGCGATTCCGTGCCCTTGCCGAACCACGGAAAGCTCTCGAAAGTTGTTGGCAGCTGCCCGTATTCCCCTCAGATACCAGAATTGTTCACTCGATAATTTCAAGAGCGAACAGAACAGCAAACAAAACTTTGCGTTTCGTTACGCTTCTCGGTTGGTGATGGATTATCCCGCAGTCGATCGGGGCCTGCTTTTTATGGGATCCGCAGGAGTGGGAAAGACACATCTTGCCGTGGCAATTCTCAAAGGCTTAATCGCAAAGGGCTTTGCCTGTCTCTTCACTGAATCCGGCTCTTTACTCAAGCAGATTCAGGACTCATATAACCCAATTTCAAAATCGTCCGAGATGCGGGTGCTGGCGCCGGTCTATCAGGCCGATGTCCTGGCCCTCGATGAACTCGGTGCAACGGTCCCGACTGATTGGGTACGCGACACGATGTACCAGATTATCAACAAACGGTACAACGATAAGAAACTTACGATCTTCACCACTAATTATCTGGATGAACCGCGTATCGAAAAGACCAGGGAGCCAAACTCAACCAGTCGGACATTTAGCAGCAAGGCAAATCCCGACCGCATTCGGGAGCCATTGGAAGATCGCATTGGGGTGCGTTTGCGCAGTCGCCTCTACGAGATGTGCCACGAGGTTGTTATTGAAGGCGAAGACTACCGCAAACACTCTGATAGGCGAGGATTTGAAGCAACCAGAATTTGACTTCTCCGGTCTGCTCCGTCAAGGCTTTCGCCGCGTCTCGATAAATCAAAGATACGCCTTGTCTGGTCTTCCGCATTCGACTCTGCGATATAGTTATGTAAAATGCTTTGACTTATCAAGCTTGAACTCAAGTAAGCGCAGCGTCGAATGCCCAAACGCACTGATATACGCAAAATTCTAATAATCGGCTCCGGCCCGATCATCATCGGCCAGGCTTGCGAGTTTGACTATTCCGGCACACAGGCTTGCAAGGCTTTACGCCAGGAGGGCTATCAGGTCGTTCTGGTTAACTCGAATCCGGCAACGATCATGACCGATCCCGAGACAGCCGACGTCACTTATATCGAGCCACTCACAGTCGAATCCCTGACAGAAATCATTCGTCGCGAACGCCCCTGTGCGTTGCTGCCCACCGTTGGCGGTCAAACTGCGCTTAACCTGGCGATGGCGCTTTCTGAGTCTGGCGTGCTCCGTGAGTGTGGCGTGGAAATGATTGGCGCAAAGCTGGAGGCAATTCAGATTGCGGAGAATCGACTCCTCTTCAAGAAGGCGATGGACGAGGCAGGTCTGGAGATGCCGCGAGGCGGGTTTGCGCGATCGTTGGCTGAAGCAACTGAGATTGTCGCGGACACCGGCTATCCCGCGATTATCAGACCTTCGTTTACTCTAGGGGGAAGTGGCGGCGGCACTGCTTACAATCCTGAAGAGTTTGAAGAAATCATTCGCAGCGGTCTGGCCGCGTCTCCAATTCATGAGGTGCTGATCGAGGAATCGATACTAGGTTGGAAAGAATTCGAACTGGAGGTGATGCGCGATCTGGCGGACAACGTCGTGATCATCTGCTCAATTGAAAACTTCGATCCGATGGGCGTCCATACCGGGGATTCGATCACCGTAGCCCCTGCGCAAACACTGACGGATCGTGAGTACCAGCGACTGCGAGACATGGCCATAAAAGTGATACGCAAGGTGGGCGTGGAGACTGGTGGTTCGAATATACAGTTTGGGGTGAATCCGGAAAACGGCGATATACGAATAATCGAAATGAACCCGCGCGTATCTCGGTCGTCGGCTCTGGCTTCGAAAGCCACTGGCTTCCCCATCGCTAAGATCGCTGCCAAGCTCGCGGTTGGCTACACGCTTGATGAAATCCCCAACGACATCACGAAGAAGACCCCAGCATCGTTCGAACCGACAATCGATTACGTAGTCGCGAAGATTCCCAAGTGGGATTTTGAAAAGTTTCGCGAGGCGGAAGACGTCCTTGGAACTCAAATGAAATCGGTGGGTGAGGTGATGGCCATCGGTCGGACTTTCAAGGAAGCACTTTTCAAAGGGTTGCGTTCGCTGGAAGCTGTGAAGCCGCTCCGACTCGAAGATGTGACTGACGAAGAATTGCAGCGAAAGCTCGCCCGGCCAAACTCACAGCGTTTTTCGTACATCACTTACGCTTTGCAGCATGGTTGGCCAATAGCGGAGATCTATCGGCTCTCGCGCATTGATCCGTGGTTTCTTGACCAACTCCAACAGGTAATGGACATCCAACGCGACATTGAAGGCTTCACACTGGAGGATATTCCGACTGATCTCTTTCGCGCGTTTAAAGAAGTTGCTTTATCGGATCGGCGATTGGCTTATCTGACCGATCGTTCGGAAGAGGACGTACGCAGTCATCGCAAGGAATTGGGCATCGTGCCTGTATACAAACGCGTCGATACTTGCGGAGCGGAATTTGAGTCTTATACGCCCTATCTTTATTCAACTTATGAAACTGAGGACGAAGTAGACCCGACTGACCGACGCAAAATCATGATACTGGGCTCGGGCCCCAATCGGATTGGGCAAGGCATCGAGTTTGATTATTGTTGTTGCCATGCCTCGTTTGCACTGCACGAAGCCGGATTTGAAACCATCATGGTGAATTGTAATCCGGAAACAGTCTCAACGGATTACGACACTTCTGATCGTCTTTATTTCGAACCACTGACGTTCGAAGATGTAATGAATATCGTCGACGTGGAAAAGCCGGAGGGCGTAATCGTGCAGTTTGGCGGCCAGACCCCGCTAAATCTCGCAATGCGCTTGCAAAAGGCCGGGGTAAAAGTGATTGGGACCTCTCCTGACTCGATCGATTTGGCGGAGGATCGCAAAAGATTTGGATCGCTCCTCCACGAACTCGGTATACCTCAACCTGATAATGGCATGGCGGCGACGGTGGAAGAAGCACGAGCAGTTGCTGCACGTATCGGATATCCCGTTCTGGTGCGACCCAGTTATGTGCTGGGCGGCCGCGCAATGGCCATTGTTTACGATGAAGAAGGTCTGGAACAATATGTGCGAACCGCGGTTGGCTTTACTCCGGATCGCCCCGTCTTGATTGATAAGTTTCTCGAGCAGGCAGCGGAGTTTGACGTTGATGCGCTGGCTGATGAAACGGCTTGTGTGATCGCCGGCATTCAAGAGCACATCGAAGAAGCAGGCATCCACTCGGGCGACTCCTCCTGCGTCTTGCCGCCTGTTCGTATTGATCCTGAGCACCTTGAAACCATGCGGCATTACACACGCAAACTGGCCCAGGCGCTGACGGTATGCGGACTGATGAACATTCAGTTTGCCATCAAGAATGATCGCGTGTATGTGCTCGAGGTGAATCCCCGCGCTTCCCGAACTGTGCCCTTTGTGTCCAAGGCGACCGGTGTCCCGATAGCACGGATAGCGGCGTTAGTGATGGCGGGTCAGAAGCTTCGGGACTTTGGTTTGCCTCAAGAGTTAACTGTGCGACGGTTTTTCATTAAGTCGCCGGTATTTCCTTTTCTGAAGTTTCCCGGCGTCGATCCGATACTGAGTCCCGAAATGCACTCAACGGGAGAAGTAATGGGCAGCGGTGAAACTTTCGGAGAGGCCTACGGTAAGGCGATGATGGGTGCCGGCTTGAGTCTGCCCTCGAGCGGCAAGGCATTTCTCAGTGTCAACGAGGCTGACAAAGGAGCAGCTGTTTTGCTTGCGCGCAAGTTGGTGCGATTGGGTTTTGAAATTGTAGCCACGCTCGGTACGGCAGCGCGATTGCGTGAAGTGGGACTAACGATTGAAAATGTTTTCAAGGTCAATGAAGGTCGCCCCAATATCGTTGATCACATTAAGCGCGGGGAGATTTCATTGGTCATCTCGCTGCAGGAACTTCATGCCATGAGCAATTCGATGGACGCAGTCTGGTCGCTATAGTTGGCAGTCGCCCGCGAGGTTTGAATGGTGGACATCAATAGTCGAGAGACCATCCAGCGTATCTTGGACGAATGTCGCACGATTGCAGTGGTGGGTTTATCCTCGCATCCCTCGCGACCTTCAAATAGCGTTTCCGCTTACATGCGCAGCCACGGTTATAACGTGGTTCCAGTTAATCCCAACGAAACGGAAGTGTTTGGGGAGAGGGCTTATGCGAACCTCGCGTCGGTCCCTCAGGTGGTCGACCTGGTCGATATCTTTCGGCGATCCGAAGAAGCCGGTAAGGCTGTCGATGAAGCGATTGCCGTGGGTGCCAAGGCAGTCTGGCTGCAAGAAGGCGTGATTGACCAGGCTGCCGCTCGACGAGCCCTCGATGCCGGTCTATTGGTTGTAATGGATCGTTGCTGGTTGAAGGAACACCTGAGACTCAAGAGATAATCAACAATCACGATGGGCGCTCAAATACGTGCAGTAGTGATCACAGTCAGCGACGCGTGCTCGCGCGGTGAGCGGGAAGACTTGTCAGGAGAGGCGCTCGTAGAACTGCTCGAAGTGCTGGGCGCTGATATTGTGGACAGGAAGATCGTCTCGGACGATCTGGAGAGTTTGGTGCAGATCCTCCAACACACTGCTGAACGCCGCGATGTGAATTTGATTATCACCACAGGCGGTACCGGTCTGGGGCCTCGCGACAACACGCCGGAAGCCACTCTTCAGGTTATCGATCGCGAAGCACCAGGCCTCGCTGAGGCCATGCGCAGTGAAACACTGAAACACACTCCGATGGCTATGATCTCTCGCGGTGTTTGCGGCGTACGCTTCGGTACGTTGATCATCAATCTGCCAGGCTCGCCTAAAAGCGTGAGCGAAAGTTTTGCAATTATCAAGCCAGTTTTGAATCACGCCGTCGACCTGCTCTCCGGCAGGACAGCACATGAAAAGTGAGTTGAGCCTTGTTACGGAGATTTAAGGAGCTCGTAATTTGAAGTTAGCACGCGGCTGTTTAGCTTAGGCGTAATTCAAGAGGAAGCTGCCCATAACAGGGTTGGGTCATGGAAGCCAGAAGCGCTTTCATGACGTTTTTTTTTCCAGCAGTAAAGAGCTCCCTCAACTTAACCAGAATTTAATTTAGCGGTAATCGCCAGTTAACACTAAGTGCCCACAATGTTTTCAGATACTTCACTACTGGTTGCTCGCGCAAGCGACACATGGCCAGTTCGTTGATTACCTCTTCGTTTCATGGCCCTGGCAAGTGTTCATTTCAAGGGGGAAGCCAGGGCCGTGGCGAAAAAAAAGCAATCATTGGTCATCTATCTTTCGACATTTTTCATTTGGCCATTTACCGGGGCTCTGGCGTCGATTGGGACTCGCAGTAGAGCATCCTCAGCTTCAACCTAATCTCAAGGTTGGAGCCAATGACAAATGAAAAGTGTCAAATCGTATATAACCAATGATAAAGTCTCCGACTCTATGCGTCGCTCTAACAAAAATGCGGGCCGGAAAATCGTTTCCTGCCTTAGTCTCTCGGCGCTTTTTTCAATGCTCGTCGCGGGACTGTTCGCTTCAGCTGCAAGAGTGCGGCAGAAAAATGAGCCGGCGTCCGAGGGACGACCGATCACACCGGCCGGTTCACTTGTTATCGATTCGACCACTCGCCAACCCGCTGTCGGCGCACTGCCTATTGATTTTGTGCGGAGTCCAGATCGCACCGGACCGGACAATCGCGGAAGATATTTGATCTCCGTGAATAGCGGGTACGGTGTCCAGTTCAATGCCGCAAGCAATCGTGGCCAGCAGTCGCTCGCGGTGATTGACCTCAACGCGTCTCCTGCTCCGTTAGTGATTCAGAATGTGTACTTCCCTTCGCCACAGAGTGTGAATTTCGGAGTCACGTTTTCCCCAGAACGGGAAGCCGACGGCTCCTACCCGCTCTACGTCTCCGGCGGTTTTGAAAATAAGATCTGGAGTTTTAGATTCATGGCGGGCAGCCAAACGCCGATAACACCAATCTCGCCAGGTCCAAACACGGAGGTGAGGGCGCCCTTCATTGATGTCAATGCATTCTCGCGCTCGGCTCCCTCGCCGCGTTATAACCGGAACGAGGCTCCGGTTTACCCCACCGGGTTGGCAATCAGCGATGACGGACAAACTCTTTTTGTCGCGAATAATCTGGGTGACAGTCTCGGTATCATCAGTGATCTGCGCGGAGTTCGACGGCTGGAACGGATCGACTTGCCGGGACAAAAAGGCAGGCAAGTCAACGAGTCTGAATCGCTCGCTTATCCCTATGGCGTGGTTGCAATCCCGCGTGCTCCCGTGGAAGGTCGCGGTGTTCAGTTCGGCAAGCTGGGCGGTTCGACAGCAAAAGTTTATGTGTCTCTCTGGAACGACAACGCCATCGCTGTTGTTAATTTAGCCGATGACAAGCGACGAGTTTCATATATCCCGGTGGGACACCATCCCACTAAGATGCTTTGGGACGGAACTCGCTCCCGCCTTTATGTCGTCAATTCAAATGCCGACAGTGTCTCAATGATTGACACGCGATATGACCGTGAAGTCGAAAGAATCAATGTACGATTGGCGGAAGATGGTCTGATCGGTAACAGTCCGGAGGGGCTGGCATTAAATGAAGAAGGAACCACGCTCTTCGTAGCTAACGCGCATAGTAATTCAGTTGCAGTTGTCGCTCTCTCTCCCGTCTCGCTCGACAATTCAGGGACAGCTGACCATCCGGCGTATGCAACTCGTCGCAATAATGACCGGAGCAAGGTGAAGGGCTTCATACCAACCGGTCAATACGCTTCGGCGGTTGCGTTTGTGGCGCGGCGGATCTTTGTAGGCAACGGAAAGGGAACTGGATTTGAGAACTCTTCGGTTGTGGTTGACGACTTAGGCCGCGTGCCGAATGCTCCCAACGACAGATTTCCCGCTGGTTCCGGTCGCGGGTCCGGTCAGGGCGGCGAATATTGTGTGGCGCTGGTTGCAGGCAACATAAGCGTTGTGCCAGTGCCGGAAGATCCGTCTCTTGCTCCTTATACACAACAGGTCATGCAGAACAATGGCTTGCTTTCTGTCGAACGTAAGGAGCTGTTTCCGGGCCAATCGCCGATCAAGCACGTCATTTACATCATCAAGGAAAATCGTAGCTACGATCAGGTCTTTGGCGATCTGGAACGAGCCGGCAATGGGCAGAAAGCCGATGGTGACGCGAGCCTCGCAATCTTCGGCGCCGGCAATGCCGCGCAACGCATCAACGGACCAAGACAAGACATCACACCCAACCACCGGGCTCTGGCACTGCGCTTCGGTCTTTTCGATCGATTTTTTGTTAACTCCGAAGCCAGTCCTGATGGACACAACTGGTCTACGGCAGCTTTTTCAAATGACTACGTCGACAAAGCTTACCGTTGGAACTACAGCAGGCGTGGCCGCAGCTACGACTTTGAAGGATTCAATCGTCTGCCGGATTATGATCCGATGAAAGATGCGCCCGCCCTCTTCGGCCGATCCGTCGTGGCCGAGGATGTGGCCACTTTTATGCGGCGCTATGTTCCGTATCTCAATGGTGCGCGCGATGTATCGGAGCCGGAAAGTCTGTATCTGTGGGATGCTGCGGCACGGAGAGGTTTGTCATACCGCAACTATGGAGAATTCGTTGCTACTCTCTCAGCTGACGATGTCAAAGCCATAGGTGTAAATCGGGCGAAGAGCTATCCGGACTTATCGGCAAATGTCTCGGCGTTCCCGACAAAGAAATCACTGGAAAATCACTACAGTGCCACTTTTCGCAACTTTGATCTCAAGACTCCAGACGTACTGACGATGGGGTCGTACCGTGCGGCAAAGGAGTCTGGGCTCGATCCGGTGATCGGCGACACTAATGCTGAGCCCAGATTTCGTGGTGTATCGCGTTTCGCCGCATGGCTTGAAGAGTTTAGAGGCTACGTCAATGAACTGAATGCGGGCAGACCGGATCGCTTGCCCAATCTCTCGATCATGCGTCTGCCCAACGATCACACTGATGGCCTTATTGCCGGGGCACCGACACCGCAGTTCCATGTGGTAGATAACGACTACGCTGTAGGGAAGGTCGTGGAGACAGTCTCACATACTCCTTACTGGAAAGACACGGCAATCTTCATCGTCGAGGACGACGCTCAGGACGGACCGGACCACGTCGACGCACACCGATCAGTAGCGCTTGTGATCAGCGCTTACAACCGGCCGGGACTATTGATCCATGAGTTTCACAATACGGTTAGTTTAATTCGCACGATGGAGTTACTCCTTGGTCTGGGGCCGATGAATCTACTCGATGCCTCTGCGCATCCCATCGATATTTTTCAGGCGCAACCTGACCTGCGCCCCTTTACGGCCGTGTTACCCGACATAGCTATCGACAATCTGGTTACACCAGTTTCCCGCGAGGCGGCGACTGCTTACTGGATGAAGAGAACGTCAGAGCAGGACCTTTCTCACGCAGATATGGCCGACCCTCTTGTCCTCAATCAGATCATCTGGTTCTCCGTTGCCAGGAAAGAGCGTGGCTTGCGCGACCGTCTAGGTAGCGTCTTGCACAAGGTACTTCCTTAACGATTAAGATGCAGCCGTTCCTTTCTGAAGAAACTCAGAAGTTCATCGTCAAGATCCATCATATCAATGAAGCATCCCAAGCCTTTCGTTATCCGTTCGTAAGTAGAGAAACGAGAGCCGGCAATAATGAAAGGGTGTTTTTGGTAAAAGCTCCTCCCGTTCCAATGGGAATCTTTAAGGAGGAGTTTGAAATCCACGCTTCTGAGCCGTTCCAATACCCTAAGTGTTCGTTATCTTTCGCGTCTGGCCCTGGTTCGTAAAGTTCCACCTGTGGCTCACTGCCGTTGATTGAAAACCTGAACGTCAAGCGGCTCAAGCTATTTCGTCCTGTAACCACAAGCTCAGGTCGAAGTCTGAATTTCCATTTATCTACCGCATCAGCTATTGCCTTTTTGAGCGAGGGATCAGTTCTGGGATTAGAGGTGCGCGATCTGGGAGGTAATTAACAGCTACGCAGCGCACTATGGGTTGAATTGTTTGGCTTGTCAATAGCGCGAATTGACGCATCAAAAACCCAATCGGAATTGGTATCGTTGCCTCATGTGCCTTGAAGCCCGGATTCTGAAGACCAATCGCATACAACAAAGACCCTTTCCAACCGGGCTCTCAAGGTTTATTGGTGTGGCGCATTTAACTATACGTTCATAGCGCGATAAATCTCCTGTAACACTGCAAGTTTAGCCTGCTGGTTCTCAAGCGATCTCATTTGATTAGTCCGACTCAACAGGTGCTCGGAAGCTGTGCGTCGATCTTCCACTATCATCGAGTCTAGTTCACTGAGCCGGTCACTGCCGGCAAGAAAGGTTGGCCGCAATGGAGCTCAAAGAAAATGGCATTTACAGACTTCCTGACGGGCGAGAGTTTGTGGTTCGAGCGGCGCGACAGGGAGGGTTCCTACTTCATGATCTTCGCTTGGGTGTCTCCAGCGCACCACTCTATTTGGTTGATGGCTCAGGACAGTTCCTTTCCTGGGGCAAGCCGACGCGTTGGAGTGTCGCCGATTTGCTGGACACTGGACGTTCATCATTGCCGATCATGCAGCGGTTAACGATGCTGTAATGTTACAGCGATCGCCTTTGGGTAGGACCATCAACTCAAAAGTGAACAGTTGAGTGCGTGGCAGGATCTGACAGAATCGTTTGACTCAGCTGTGCACTCAGCCCTGCCGCTTCCCACTCGCTCCATTGGGCCAGCGCTTTGGCAACGTGCTTGCCGCGAAGTTTCAGAAAATGGCCGAGTAACCACACGGCCGTCGCGCGGTAATCAGAGGTCGGAGCCGGCACTTGATGGGTTGCCGCGCGGCCAAAGCTCTTGATCCAAACGTCACAGTCGTGAAGTTTTCCCAGTGATGACTGTAGTTCCGCTGCCTTCTTCGCAACAGGCAGAACCGATGCTCCCCAGCAATGACCAAAAAGTTCGACTGCGTAGCGAAGGTGCTTCGCTGAGATCCGCATTTCGTGCAGTGGTGTGACCTTCAGGGGATGGTAAAGGCTTTCGCTGAATCGTCCCAGGTCTTCCAGGCGACTCGTAATGACAGCCCGGGCAACTTCTCTATAGGCCAGAGTTGCCGAAGATAGCTTTTGCTTTGGTTCCTTTCTTCTTTGGGAAATGAGTCCCTCAAGCGCCGCAGCGAATTTGACTTGCAACTCTTGGAGTGACTCAGGAGCGAGTGGCAGCAAAAGCTTCGCACGCGCTTCCTCTCGCGCCACCTGCCGAAGCTCGGTAAAACGCAAAATTCTCAGCGAAAATTCTGGCGGTGCCCTTTTTGCGATTGCTTCCAGCGTCATGATTTCCACATCGTAATCACGCACACGTCCAAGCGCCTTCGCGATGGTCCTTATCTGTTCCTGACAGGCCGAGAAACGTCGTTTCGGAAGGTAAGGCATTAAGTCTTTCAGAGCCCCGCGCAACCGCCGCGATGCGACCCGCATATCGTGCACTCCCTCAGGTGCGCTCCAGTCAAGTGCACGACCACGCAACTTACGCATCTCCTCCAAGCGCCTGCTAAGCACCAGCGCTATGCCGGCTTGAGCTGGTCCATCGCAATCTATGCCAGGAATCTGCTGGGCCTTCGCCATCTGACGGATCTACTCCTTCCTGGCTTTTGTTCGCCGTGCACTGAATTCGAGTTTGCATTGAAAGGTATTCTCAAAGAGGTCACGTTTTCGGTCGGCCTCCTGGAGCTCATTCTCGCAATCTAAAGCGCTGTGCATCTGAATGTGCACTGTGTCGCTCTCATGCGTGAATTTCAGATCGCTGACGCGACTATCATGGCTTCTATCCAATGCATCGGCCACGCGCACGATAGCCGCGAGCCTGCATACCGTTTCACGGTCTGCGGTATTCAACGCGGCGTACTCGGGATGGCGTTCTTTCGGGACTGAGCCTCGATGATAGCGCGCTACATTTGCAACGACGGCTCGTTCTGCTTCTGAGAAGCCGGTCAATTCGGAATTTGCGATCAGATAAAGCGCGTGTTTGTGATGGGATTCGTGTGCAATATGATAACCGACATCGTGCAACAAGGCTGCGGCCGATAGCAGTGTGCGTTGATGCCGTGTCAGATTTTGACTTGCAGCCATGCTGTCGAAGATCTTTTCAGCGAGACGCGCAACCTGGTAGGAATGCGCCTCTTCATAGCCGAAACGGCGACCGACTGCGTGCACGCCCAATAATCGTTGGTCGCCAAAATCCGGCAACGGCGGGCGCGATTCGGCTTCTAACTCCCGCAAGTAATCGATTATTAATCCCTCGCGCAACGCCCAATCGCAGGTTCGCAATACATTGATGCCCAGCCCGCGCATTGCGCCTTCAAGTATTTGGCCACCAGCGACAATTATCTCGGAGCGTTGGGAGCTGATTTCGGGAAGATTGCGTCGTTCTGCGAGCGACATAGTTGCAACTGTAATGTTGAGCCGAAGAAGTTGTCCGAGGGCAATCTCTGCATCTGCCGGTTGTGCCGCCTGGTTCTTACGCTGAGCGTCAGTAGTGGTGCGCGAGCGAAGTGTTGCTCCCACGGCGAGGATCGTGCCCGATGTGCCCGTCGCCTGTTGCCACTTCGCGCCACGCAGCTCTCGTGCGGGACGTTCAAATGCCGCTCGCACTTCGCTTCTAAGACTGCTCAGTTCTTTCGCCTTGGGTGGATCTGTAAGGAGGTACGTCTCCGTCAATGCAACAGCACCGAGTTTGACCGAAAAGAGGGTCGCGGCAACTCCGTCACGAAAGATCGAGATCTCTGTAGAGCCCCCGCCGATGTCGATGTTGATGTTTGTAGCTCCGCGGCCTGCGCAACCTTGCGCAGCGGCCAGCCCTATCAGGCGTGCCTCCTCAATGCCGGATAGAATCTCAACTCGCACTCCTGTTTGACGCTCAACCTCAGCAATGAATTCAGCGGAATTGCGGGCCTCACGAACCGAGGCTGTGGCAACAGCGATGATCGTTTCCGCCCCACGAGCTTCCGCAATGGAACGAAATCGCTTGATGGAGTTGACAGCGCGCTCTATCGCGGCAGGATTGATGTGTCCTTCGCGAAGTGTTTCATGGCCGAGTCTGACAACGTCTTTTTCGCGCGTAAGGACCGCGAACGAATCGCTTGCCGCTGCGTCAACGACTGCGAGTTTGATCGAATTGGATCCAATATCTATTGCTGCAAGCTTCAAGGACCTGCCTTCTCGATTGTCTCTGGAAGCGCAACCGCTTTTGTCTTCTGTGGTGGCTCAGTAGCGGGTTTGGGTTTCGCCGTAGTTTGTGCGATTGCGTCGGCGACGGTTGTGGGCT
>WNFY01019786.1_pt1 | contig 13628 bp, 14 predicted proteins | sample 5400091 | NCBI WGS metagenome assembly WNFY01 (sample SAMN13153364, study PRJNA577476) | soil metagenome | isolation source: 60 cm soil or saprolite under grassland replicate 1 | place: USA:California | collected 2016-06-15 | reverse complement strand
TCCGATGGACGGTCTTCTCGCGCGGATTCCCGTTCGCGCAGTGCTGGAGCCGAAGCTCGGCCTCCTGGGAGCGGCGGCGACCGCCTACCGGATCGCGATCGAGACCAAGCGATGGCGGTCGAAGACGACGATCCGGCCGACCTTGCGGTAGACCCACCGCAGGCGCACGGCGCTGTCTCCATCCGGCAGGATCTCGTCCGGCTCCCCCAGGAGAGCGCGCACTTCAAGATCGCTCATTCCCTCGCGGAGGGCGGCGACCGGCTTCTCCTCGTCGTGCGACACGATCTGGCTCGCTTCGGCGACGACCCGCTTCTGCTCCGATTCTGACACGACGGCCCGGGAACCCATGAGCGGTCGGGTCAGGTCGTCCACCAGGCCGGAGACCGTCAGGTGCTTCTCATGGATCCACCAGCCGATCCCGCCGAGCGCGGCCAGAAGGAGAAGCCGGCGGACATTTTGTCCAGACATCGATCAGGATTGTAGGGCCGATCCCGCCGGCACTCGGCCGCGGCAGACTTGGTTAGTCCGTCTGCCCCTCCAGCTCCGAGAGCATGAGATTGGCGCGCCGACGAAGTTCCTCGAGCTTCTGGAGACACAGCGGGCGCTGATCGGGACGAACCACCCACAGGATCTCCGTCGGCGAGAAAACCGCATCCTCGAGCGAGGGCTCATCCGAGTCACGGCCCCGGGTCCATTCCTCTCGGAGAAGACTGCGGCGGGCGTTCCGCAAGGCTTCCAACTCCTCCTGTCCTTCGGCGGACAGGAGGAACCGAAGCGTCAGGGTCGAGCCGCCCGGGGGATCGAACGGCACGGCGGCAGCCCGGGGAGCAAGCTGCTGCACTTCTCCCCACACCTCGACGAGGCCAATCTCCGACACGCAGCAGTCCAAGTAGCGAAGGATGTGCCGCGCCGCTGGGAGGCCGCCAATCGGCGTGGAAGCAAAGACTTGGAGAGGTTCTTGGGGAATCCGAGTCCCGGGCCACCGCTCAAAGGTGTTACCGTCGGTGACGGTCCGACCGATCAGTCGCCTGGAAGGAGATCCTCCGGAGCGGTCACGAGGAGCTCGCCGCGCACGCGGATCGCCCGCTCGACCAGCTCCGCGATCTTTTCCCGGCACCAGGCAGCCTGCGTCGCCAAGACGGGCCACGAAACGTCGTTGACTGAGAAGACGGCGTCCTCGATCGACGGCTCCTCCCATTCGAGACCCCGGGTTCGCTCCTCCCGGATCATCACGCGCCTCGCGTACCGCAATGCCTCGACGTCTTGGCCGGAGTCGAACTGGAGTCGAAAACGCAGGTTTAGACGGCGTGTCGGATCGAAACGGAGGGCGAGACCGTCGCGGAGATCCACGGCCGACGCCGTGAGATCGGTCGTCTCTCGGTAGCGGATCGACGCGGACATTTTCGCGCAATACCCAATTCTATTATACGCCGCCGCGGTTCGGCGGCTCGCACCTTCGGAAACGGGATCTGCGAGTCGAGGATAATGCACGGCCTTTCGGAGGCTTTCCATGACGGAGAAAACGCCCATTACCGTCGCGGCCGGCGACGGAATCGGCCCCGAGATCATGTCGGCGACGCTTGCCGTGCTCGAGAAATCGGGAGCGCAACTTGCGATCGAGGAAATCGAGATCGGTGAGCGGGTTTACCGCCGCGGGGCGAGCTCCGGAATCGAACCGTCGGCCTGGGAGTCGCTCCGCCGCACCCGGGTCTTCCTGAAAGCGCCGATCACGACGCCGCAGGGCGGCGGTTTCAAGAGCCTGAACGTCACCACCCGGAAGACGCTCGGTCTTTACGCCAACGTGCGGCCCTGCGTCGCTTATCACCCCTTTGTGCGAACGCTTCATCCGGGCATGGACGTCGTGATCGTGCGCGAGAACGAGGAGGACCTCTACGCGGGCATCGAACATCGGCAGACCGAAAACGTGGTCCAGTGCCTGAAGCTCATCAGCCGACCGGGCTGCGAAAAGATCGTCCGCCATGCCTTCGAGTACGCGCGCCGCCACGCCCGCCGGAAGGTGACCTGCTTCACGAAAGACAACATCATGAAGTTCACCGACGGCCTCTTCCACAAGGTCTTCGAGGAGATCGGAGCCGAGTATTCCGACGTCGAGAAGGAACACTGGATCGTCGACATCGGCGCCGCGAAGCTCGCCGATACTCCGGAAGCCTTCGACGTCATCGTGATGCCAAACCTCTATGGAGACATTCTCTCGGACGTCGCGGCGCAGATCGCCGGCTCGGTCGGACTCGCCGGGTCGGCAAACATCGGGGACCGGTGCGCGATGTTCGAGGCGATCCACGGCTCCGCGCCGAGGCGCGCCGGACAGAACGTGGCCAACCCATCCGGGCTTCTGCTCGCTTCGGTGATGATGCTCGTCCACATCGGCCAGCCCGACGCCGCCAGCCGGGTCCACAACGCATGGCTCAAGACGATCGAGGACGGCGTCCACACCTACGACGTCTACACGGAAGGAACGAGCACGGCGAAGGTCGGAACGCGCGAGTTCGCGCAAGCCGTCGTCGAGAGGCTCGGCGCGAGGCCCGGAACGCTGAAGGCGGTAGCCTACGCGAGCGCTCCTCCAAAGGCTTTCGACTCCGCAATTCGCGAGCGAACCGCGTCCGACCGGGCTCTCGTCGGGATGGACGTGTTTGTCGACTGGGCCGGCCGGGCCGAAGAGCTCGCGAGCCGCCTCCGCCCGCTGACCGGAGAGGGGCTCGCGCTCACGACCATCAGCAACCGCGGAATCAAAGTCTGGCCCGACGGGTTCCCCGAGACGATGCAGACCGAGCACTGGCAGTGCCGGTTCCTCGCGGGCAATTCGGCGACCACGACCCATGCGGCCCTCGCAGAACTTCTTCGCCGGGCCGCCCAGGCCGGAGTCGATTTCATAAAAACCGAGAACCTCTTCACCTTCGACGGGGAGCGCGGCTACTCGCTGGGGCAGGGCGAGTGACTCAGTCGGAGAAGATCACCAGTCCGTAATCGCCGATCACCCGGAAGCCCAGGGCTTCATAGGCGGCGCGGGCGGAGCGGTTTTCCTTCCCGGTGAAAAGCACCGCGCGGCGGACGCCCTCGGCCCGCGCGGCGAGAAGCGTGCCGGCGACGACCGCGCGCGCGTAGCCGCGCCCCCGCAGGTCTCGCGGAGTGAAGACGCCTCCCACCTGAACGACGTCCGGCAGCCGCGCGTTGAAAGCGGAGTAGGACACGAGGCGCCCGCTTTCGACGAGCACCCACTGATTTCTCTCCTCCTGGAGGCGCTCGACTTCTTTTCGACACACGGCCTGGAGCTCCGGTCCATCGGGCAGACCGAGCGATTCGATCGAGAAATCGACCCGCCATCGACCGAGAAACGCGAGCTCGTCTTCGCGTGGCGGCCGGCACGCGAGCGGTCCCGAGACGAGGCCTTCGGGGACGCGGAGATCCCGGAGATCGAGAGCGTAGAGCTCTTCCCGGCTGTCGAGGACAGTCCCGCGACCCTGCAGGTCGAGCGCGCGAAGGACCCGGTCGACCTGCGAACCGGGCCCGGCAAATCCTTTGAGACCGCGCCGCGAGCGTGAGAGCGCGGCGCGCGCGACCGTCTCGAGGACGGCCGGATCGGGAGCCTGAATGACCAGCATTCCGTTCCAGAAGTGCGCAGCGACTCCGACGATCCTCCCCTCTTCGAGGACGGCGACGTAGGTGCCCTGCAGGGGCTCTCCCCGATCGACGAGGCCCGATGCCTGCGCGTTCGCCAGGAGAAACATGGAGCTCTCGACGCGCGGAGCCAGGAACGCCGCGAGTGCCGCCTCGTCTCCGGTCGAAAGTGTCTTCACCTCCATGTCGAACCCCAAGTTACTTCGCCGTCATGGATCCGCGCAGCGCTCCGGATCCGATCTCTTCAAGGCCAAGCCGTCGCAGGGAAGTCGTCTTTGAAGACCAACAGACGACCGCCCTTGGGGTCACAGACATAAGCCCGGCCATGCTGGTCCGAGACGACGCAATGCCCTTCTGCCGCCGCGGGCAACCGGGCGAGCTCCGTAAGAGTGCCGCCGGCGCCAACGCCGAGAATCGAGAGCGTGGCGCTTCGACCCCCGGGGACGTAAAGGTGATGAAGCGCCGCGTCGTAGTCGATGATGTCCACACCCGCTCCCGTCGAAGCATTCCCGATCACCTTCCCGTCGCGCGTCACGTCGAGAACGACTGCTTTGCCTTCGCTGCAGCCGACGAAGAGAAAGCCCCGTTTCTCGTCGAGAGCGATGCCCCGCGAGCCCTGGCACGTGTTCGGCCAGCGGGCGAGTATGGCTTTCGTCTTCAGGTCAAGCGCGAGAGTCGTTCCAGACCAGAGATGCGTATAGGCCCGGCCGCGGGTCGCGTCCACGACGAGCGACTCGGGTCCATTCGCGACTCGGACGAAGGCCGCATGGCTTGGTGCGGTTCGGCCATCGACTGAGATCCGGAAAACCTCGATCTGGTCCTTGTCCGGTTCGGTGACCCAGATCTCGTGCGTTGGCGCGATGTAGCGGACGTAGTCGGGACTCGTGGTGAGCTTTGTTTGGAATACGCGGTCCGAGCATTCACGAGATCGAGGTTGCCAGTGCGCCCGCCTGGCACGAGAAGCAGATCGAGCGATCGAGAGAACTGTAAGTCGTCGAACCCGATCCCCCCCCGGAGCCACCCGGCAGCGCGACCGTTCCTGCGGGCGGACTCGTCGGGGACCAGATCGAAAGGACCAAGAACCCAAGAACGCCGAGGACTGTGAGCATAGGAACCTCCCGATCGGATATCTAGCAGTTGGCACAATCATGAGCAAGTGCTATAAGCCAGCACGCGGCACCCGAATCGGTCGGACTCGGCGACAGATGCTCTCGCGAAAGACCTTTGTCTTGAAGATGAACTTCCCGAAGATCGAGATGGCTCATGTCAGCGGCGTCGGTGAACCGAGGCCATGAGGGAGCGCCGCCGCGGCCGCGTCGGTCACCCCTCCTGGTATCTGCTGATTCACCAGCTCCCCCCCAGACCGCTCTATCTGCGGGCGAAGATCCGGCAACGTCTGTCGAGAGTTGGAGCGGTCGCGCTGAAGAATGCCGTCTATGCGCTTCCGCGGCGGGACGACTGCCTCGAGGATCTTGAGTGGATAGCCCAGGAGGCCGTCACGGGAGGCGGTGAGGCCTATGTCTGCGAGGCCGAATTCTCGGAGGCACGGACCGACGAGGCCCTCCGCCAACGTTTCCGGGCGGAGCGCGACAGCAAATATCAGGCGCTTGCCCGGGCGATCCGGGAATGGATCCGGAAAGCGCAGCGACGGAGCGGCGCGAACCCGCCGGAAGACGACTTGCCCACCCGCCTCGTCCGCGCCCGCGAGCGCTTCGAGGAAATCGCCCGGCTCGACTTCTTCGATGCCCCCACAAAGCGCGACGCGGCCAGGCTCCTTCGAGACCTCGAGAGGCAATTGCGCTCTGGCGATGACGAGGAATCACGAGGAGCACACGCAGCTCGAAGCGAGCTCCTCGGACGGACATGGGTAACCCGGCGCGGGATCCACATCGATCGCATCGCTTCCGCCTGGCTCATCCGCCGGTTCATCGACCCGAAGGCGCGATTTCGTTTCATCGATCCGAAGGAGTCCGCGCGACCCGGCGAGCTGCGCTTCGACATGGTCGGCGGCGACTTCACCCACGAGGGAGACCGCTGCACCTTCGAGACCCTAGTGGTGCGAACGGGCGTCGCGAATCGCGCCCTCACGGAGATCGCCGAGATCGTCCACGACATCGATCTGAAGGACGGCAAGTTCGGCCGGCCAGAAGCGGCGGGCCTCGAACAACTCCTGATCGGCTTGTTGCTTGCGAATCCCGAGGACGAAGCGCGCCTCGAACGCGGCTTCGTCCTGTTCGACGAGCTCTATCAATCTTTTCAGAATCAGAGCCCGAATGTGTCAAAGGAGGTTTCAGAATGAAGCGACTCCTGTTCGCGGCGGCTTTTGCGCTGCTATTTCCCCAGGCGGCTGCTCTCGCGGTTTCTCCGCCGGAGAGCGGCTGGGAATCTGTCGACAAGGTGTTCGGCAATCCCGGCAAGGATCAACCGGGCGACGTCCGTCGGTACGGCTGGCCCCGGACGGACCTTCACGTCCGGGTCGCGGGCGTTCCCGTCGAACCGGCCCTCGCACTCGGCGGCTGGGCGGCCTTCAAGAAGACGGGAAACGGACACGACGCGGTCACGATGGGCGACCTCGTGCTCCTCGGCCCGGAGGTCAATCCAGTCGCCCGGGAGCTTCAAGCAGGAGGTTTTGAGATCCTCGCGATCCACAACCACCTGATCGACGAAATGCCGCGGGTCATGTACCTCCACTTTCACGGAAAAGGAGACGCCACAGCGCTGGCGAAGACTCTGAAATCGGCGCTGCAGAAGACAAAAACGCCTCTGGTGCCCACGACCGGGAAGGCGCCCGCCAAACCCACTCCGGCCCAGGAGACGGTCTTTCAGAAAATCCAGGACGTGCTCGGACGTAAGGGGACCATGGCCGGCGCCGTCCTTCAGCTCGGCGTTCCACGCGCAGAATCGATCCAGGACGGGGGGATGGAAGTACCGCCGAGCATGGGAATGGCCAACGCGATCAACTTCGAGAGCGTCGAGGGCCGTGTCGCGACGACAGGCGATTTCGTGCTCATCGCCGACGAGGTCAACCCCGTGATTCGGGAGCTTCACGCTCACGGCATCGAGGTGACGGCGCTCCATTCGCACATGCTTCGCGAGAGCCCGAGGCTCTTCTTCATGCACTTCTGGGGAGTCGAAACACCCGAGAAGATCGCGGAAGGAATCAAGGCCGCTCTGGCGAAGGTCGCAACCAAGTGAAGAAAAGAAAAGGAGGAATCATGAACAGGAAAACCGCGATTCTGGTTGGCGCCGCGATCGTTGGGGGACTTCTGCTGGCCGGCAGCGGGAGGGCCGAGGAGAAGAAAGGCCCGGGAGTCGATTGGAAGGCGCTTCAAGCCGCGAAGGTGTCGCTCGAGAAAGGGCTCGCCGCTGCAGAACGGAAGGGCAACCCGATCTCGGCAAAATTCGAGATGGAAGAAGGGAAGCTTCAGCTCTCCGTCTACACGGCGAAGCAAGACAAGTTCTGGGAAGTGATCGTCGATCACACGAGCGGCGAGATCTCGAAAACAGAGGAGATCAAGGAGGGAGAGGACCTCTCCGCGGCCAAGGCGCAGAACGAGGCGATGGCCAAGGCCAAGAAGAGCCTTCGCTCCACCGTCGAGAAGGCCGTATCGGGCAACGCCGGGTATCGGGCTATCAGCGTCGTACCGTCTCTCGAGGGTGGGCGGCCTGTCGCCAGGGCCGTTCTCCAGAACGCGACTGGAACGAACGCCGTCTCGGAAGGCCTCGACTAGGGGGGAGAGGGAGGCCTCCATGGATGGGTCACACGCAACCGCATCGCTCGCTCTACGCGCACTTGAGGCGGGCTCATTCGAGATGAGAGGGAACGAAAGAGGAGGCCGGAGATGAAGAACCCGATGACTACAAGATCCTGGATAGCCCTCTTTCTGACGCTCGCTTCAGTCCAGTTCGCGTGGGCGCAGCAACCGCCACCGGGCTCGAAGAAGCTGACCTTCGATCAGGACCCCGTCGGCTCCCCGCCGGCCGGCTTCGAATTCGCCAGGACTGGACAGGGCGCCGAAGGAAAGTGGGTCGTTCGCGCGGACACGGACAATCCGAGCAGTCACGTGCTCGTACAAGAGAGCTCCGACCCGACCGACTACCGCTTCCCGCTCGCCGTCGTCAAAGAGGGAACGTACAAGGACGTAACCCTATCGGTGCGGGCGAAACCGATCTCGGGTCGGGTGGATCAGGGATTTGGGATGGTCTGGCGCTACAAGGACGCCAACAACTACTACATCACGCGCTGCAACGCCGACGAGGACAACTGCACGATCTACCACACCGTCGCCGGCCACCGACGGCCCTTCCAGAACAAGCCGATCAAGGTGGCCAAGAACACATGGCACACGCTGAAGCTCGAGGCTGCCGGGAACCACTTCGTCGTCTGGTTCGACGGGACGAAGGTTCTCGATGCCCAGGATGAGACCTTCAAAGATGCAGGCAAGGTAGGACTCTGGACCAAGGCGGACTCGGTCATCCAGTTCGACGACTTTACGATCGAAGGGCACTGATCTCCGGAAACCGCGGGGGACTCTCCTCGTGGACCGCCGAAAATGGATTTCGCAAGAGCGCTTTCTTCACGCCTTGAGCTACTGCATGCTCCTGCCCGGACCGGAAGCCCAGCAGCTCGCAATCTACATCGGCTGGCTTCTGCACGGGACCTTGGGCGGCATCGTGGCCGGAGCGTTCTTCGTGATCCCCTCCATCTTCATTCTGTGGGGGCTCTCCTGGATTTACACGGCGTATGGAAGCCTTCCGGTAATCGCCGGCATTTTCGCCGGTTTGAAGCCCGCGGTCGTCGGACTCGTGATCGTGGCGCTGCTGAAAATCGGGACTCGGGCCCTTCGGCCTCGCGGCCTAGTAGCGATCGCGGCAGCCGCGTTTGTCGGGATCTTCCTCCTGCACGTCCCATTCCCCTGGATCGTGTTGGCCGCCGGCGTTCTGGGATTCCTGGCGGGCCGGATCTGGCCTCTTCCATTTGCCGGCACTCGGAAAGGCGCGATCGAACTCGAGGGGTTCGAGCCGGCTTCAAAACAGAGCCGATCGCGAATCGAGAAGGCGCGAGGCTCCTGGCCGCGCGTTCTCAGAATCGCGTCCGTCGGGTTGTTGCTGTGGGGCGGGCCGTTCCTCGCGCTGGGACTCTGGCGAGGATGGTCCAGCCTTCACGTGCTCCAGTACCGCTTTTTCACCCAGGCGGCGTTCGTCACCTTCGGGGGTGCGTATGCCGTTCTCGCCTACGTCACGCAGGCGGCCGTCCAGTCGTATCACTGGATCACCCAGACTCAAGCCATCGACGGACTGGGACTGGCCGAGACGACGCCGGGCCCTCTGATCATGGTTCTGCAGTTCGTGGGCTTCGTGTCGGGATGGAATCGGCCCGAAGGCATGAGCCGGCTCGCGAGCGCAACCCTGGGTGCACTCGTGACGACCTACGTGACCTTTCTTCCGTGCTTTCTCTACGTCTTCCTGGGCGCGCCCTACATCGAGAGCCTGCGAGGAAACCGGAACCTGACCTCGGCGCTCTCCGGAATAACGGCAGCCGTCGTAGGGGTCATCCTGAACCTCGCCGTGGTTTTCGGCATCGCTGTTCTTCTTCCCGGCGGATGGCAGCAAGCGCCGGACTGGTTTGCGCTGACGCTGACGATCGCCGCCTTCGTCGCTCTGTTCTCATTCAAGCTCGATGCGGTCTGGGTGGTCCTGGCCGGCGGCGCCGTCGGTCTCCTTCACGCGTTGCTGACTTAGAGCCCTGAGGTAACGACTTTGGGAATCGCCCGAAAATCGATGGCGGTCGCGCTGCTCCTGCTCTCCGCGGCCCTGCTCGAGGCTCAGTCATCGCCCTCGGAGCGGCCCAGTCTCGCGGTCGCCGTCGCATCCCGGGATCTCTCGGCGGACGACTTCAACGATCCGGTCTGGCAGACCGCGCCGGTCGCCCGTGACCTCTTTCAGCAGGAGCCCGAGGAAGGACGACCCGCCACGCTCTCGACGGAATGCCGCGTCCTGGCCACGCCCCGGGCACTTCTTTTCCGATTCGTCATGCAGGAGCCTGTCGCGGAGCTCGTCGCGCACGAGCTGCGACGCGACGCCGACCTGAGCAACGATGATCGCATCGCCATCGTGCTCGACACCTATCACGACCGGCGCAATGCATACTTCTTCGCGACGAATCCGAACGGCGCCCGCGAGGATGGCCTCGTCACCGAAGAGGGAGATCCCTCCCTCGATTGGGACACCGTCTGGGATGTCCGCGTGCGCCGCACCCCTCAAGGCTGGGACGTCCTCTTCCGGATCCCGTACACGGCCTTGAATTTCCCGGGCGGGGGGGAAGTCTGGGGCTTCAACTTCTCGCGCATTCTGCGACGCCGAAACGAAACGGTTCGCTGGACGGGATGGAAGCGCCCGTTTGCGCTCTCGAAGATCTCGCTTGCGGGCGAGCTCATCGGCATTCCGGCCATGCCGACCCGTCGTCTCCGGAGTTTCGTGCCGTTCGCCGCCGGCGCCGTCGACCGTCGTCAGGACCCCACTGACACGGATCTGCGCGGCAAGGCGGGGTTCGACTTCCGGTACGGGCTCAGCTCTTCCACAGAAGGCGACCTGACCGCGAACACGGACTTCGCCGAAACGGAGGCGGATACGCAGCAATTCAACTTCGGCCGGACATCGCTCCTCTTCCCAGAGAAGAGGCTGTTCTTCCTGCAGCGATCGCAGATCTTCGCGTTCGGCAGCTCGAGCACGACTCTGCCTTTCTTCTCCCGTCAGATCGGCCTCAAGAGCGTCGACGAAACCCTCCCGATCCCCGAAAGTGTGATCGTCCCGATCGATGCCGGGCTAAAGATGACGGGCCGGCTCGGCCGCACCGACTTCGGGGCTCTCGCCGTGCAGACGCGCGATGCGTTAGGCGAGCCACGCACAGACTTCTTCGTAGGCCGGGTCAAGCAGGATCTTGGGCACGCGTCCTACGTAGGCGCCCTCTTCACGGACATCGAACGCGCCACCGACGACTCTTTGATCAAATACTCGCGGACCTTCGGGGCGGACGCGGGCGTGAGCCTGACGCCGGAGTGGAGGGCGACCGGTTTCTACGCCCGGTCACAAAATCCGCGGGTCACCGGCGAGACCGCAGCCTGGGACCTCAGCCTCTCGTACAACGGCGAGTACGCGAACGGGAGGATCGAGCGGGGAAACATCGGCAGCAACTTCGATCCTGAGATGGGGTTCGTGAGTCAGAACGGGATCCATTCCACGTTCGTGGACCTCGAGTTGACACCCCGCCCACACGCGCTGGATCTGAAGAATCTGAGCTTCGAGACGTTCTACTCCTTCAAGTACAACGAGGACAGCTCGTTGAACGAGCGGGAGTATCAGTACACGTTTCGGGCGGAGTGGCAGAGTGGTGCTTACAGCGACGACGACATCGTCGATACCTTCGATGAGAACCTGACCGAACCGCTAGAGTTGACGGACACCGTAACCATTCCCGTTGGGCTTTATCACTTCGTTCGGCACCAGATCGCCTTCGGTACGGACCCGACGCGATCGCTCGCCTTTCAGGCCAATTTCAATTTCGGCGGCTACTACGGTGGGCACCGGAATCGCTACGTGGGCCGACTGTTCTTCAAGCCCAACGAGCACATCGCCCTGTCGGTCATCGATGACTACAACGTGGTTCGATTGCCGCAGGGGAACTTCAATCTCTCCCTCGTCTCGGCCCGGGTTGACTGGAATCCGACCGTGCGAGTGCTCTCGTCCGTCATCGTCCAGAGCGACAACGTCGACCGCCTAACGGGTGTCCAGGCCATCGTGCGGTGGCTCATCAATCCCGCCACCGACGCTTTCTTCGTCTACGACCGGCAGGTCGGGCGCGGATTCGAGCGGCCCGGTACCCGAGTCACGGTCAAGTTCCGCAAGACTTTAGACCTCTGATCCCGCCCACCTGCCACTGACAGTCGTAGAGGCTCCTCGGATAGCATCCCCGCATGCCGGCAGCGGATCGGGTCGCTCTTGTCACCGGAGGAAGCCGCGGGATCGGGTTCGCCGTCGCCCGCCGGCTCGGCTTCGAAGGTTTCGCCGTCGCGATCTCGGCGCGGGACCCGGAGGGCGTCGCTTCCGCGGTTGGTCGCCTCGAGAAGCTCGTTCCGTCCGCGAGATTCGCAGGGAAGGCCGCCGACGCGCGAAGCGAGACGGATCAGAAGGCTCTCGTGGGCTTCGTCGGCGATACCTTCGGGCGCCTCGACGTGCTCGTCAACAACGCCGGCATCGGCGACTTCGACTCGATCGAGAAGCTCGAACCGGAGCGCTTTCGGGCCGTCGTCGAAACGAACCTCTTCGGTCCGTACTATGCGACCTACTTCGCCGTCCCTCTCATGAAGAAGGGGAACGGTGGCTTCATCGTCAACATCGGGTCGCTGGCCGCGGTCAACGCGTTCGCCGGCGGCAGCGCGTACAACGCTTCGAAGTTCGGGCTGCTCGGATTCTCGGAGTCCTCGATGCTCGATTTACGGCACCAGGGAATCCGCGTCGCGGCGATCCTGCCCGGCTCGGTCGCGACCGAGTTCGGACACTCCCACGGAGACCGGGAGCACTCGTGGATGCTCTCTTCCGACGACGTGGCCGAGGCCGTCGCGGATCTGATCCGCTTTCCCGATCGCGCGATCGCCTCGCGCATCGACCTGCGCCCGTCGCGTCCGCCGAAGCGATAGCCGGCCCGGGCTCCGCCGAAGTCAAAATACTGTTCCGGACTCCGGACAGAGGACCTCGGACTACGGAATCTCCACCCTCACGATCCGTCCCTCGATCGCGGTCATGACGCGCCGACCCGGAAGCGAGCGGATCGCCTCTTCGGTCATCGCCCGCCACGGCTGCGCGCCCGAGTCGAGCCGTTTCGGGCTCGTTCCACCGCGCCGCCCCTTCGAGAAGAGCGCGTAGCCGTCGCGGTAGCCGTTCTCCCAGACGTAGTCGAGCGACGCCGCGGAGTAGGTCCGCGCGAGCTCGAGCGGCTGGAAGCCGCCGCCGCGCGGAGAAACTTCCACGTCGGAGGGGGCAATCGTGTACACCGGCTGTTCGGGAGTCCCGGCGACGTGGTAACGGAAGCGGATCCCAGAGACCTGCAGGAAACGTCCGTGCCCCGTGTGCACCTTCGAGACCGACGTCCGAAGCAGCTCGAGCAGCTCGGCGCCCGTGATCTCGAAAGAAACGACCGCGTTGTCGAAATAGAAGATGCCTTCGAGATCGTAGTTGCGGATCGGCCCCGGCGGAATGTCGTCGTTGATGCGGATCGCGCCGCCGTTCAGAAACCCGACGTCCGTCTTCATCCTTTCGCGCAGCACGTCGGTCAAAAAGTTGCCGAGCGCCGTCTCGCGCCCGCGCACCGCCGGCTCGACTCCTTCCAGGAGGTTCCGCGTTTCTCCCACGACCTCCTGGATGTCGCGTCCCGTCTGCGCCTTGGCGGCGGCGGCGAGCTCCGCGAGCGACGCCCGAACCTCGGCGTCCACGGCGGCATCTTTCTCGACGTCGGCCCCCAGCGCGACTTTTCGGAACCGATCGTCGAGCGATCCGTCGGAGGAGATACGGACGTCGTGCACGATTGCCGTCTTCGCGTCCGCATCCGCCTTGGTGATCCAGGTTCTTCCCACTTTCCGCTGCAGGAAGATGTGCTCGTGTCCTCCGACGACGAGCCCGATCGCGGGAAAGTCGCGCGCCAGGTGCTCGTCGTCGTCGAGGTCCTGGTGCGTGAGCGCCACGACCGCTCGCGCACCGCCCGCGCGGAGCCTCTCCAACGCCCGCTCGACGGCGGCGCGGCGTTCGGGAAGGTCGTAGTCGTAGGCGACGTAATCGCGCGGCTGGGTGTCGGTCGTCAGCCCGAAGATTCCGACGGGGACGCCGGAGATCTCCTTCACGACCGTGTCGTGCACGTTTGCGAGACGCGCCGAGAGGGGCGCGCCGCGCGCGGACGGGATGCTCCGATACCGGACGTTCGACGACACCCAGGAGAAATC
>WNFY01013419.1_pt1 | contig 13628 bp, 14 predicted proteins | sample 5400091 | NCBI WGS metagenome assembly WNFY01 (sample SAMN13153364, study PRJNA577476) | soil metagenome | isolation source: 60 cm soil or saprolite under grassland replicate 1 | place: USA:California | collected 2016-06-15 | reverse complement strand
GATCCGACACGGCGACAGTTCGGCGCGGAGCGGATGTGCTACCGGGGGAGTATCGACGGTTGGTTGGAGCTGGTGCAAACGGGACCCGTGGCAACATTGGCCCGTGCGCTCATTCCCACCCTGGGCACAGATCAGTTCTATGAACTCTGGTGAGCCGGTGAACTGGCGACGGACGCAGGAGCGACAAAGCACCTCACAGAAGGGACCTTCTGGGAAATGAAGCAATCCTTGGATGCTCGGATGCTGCCACTGTCAGCACCTGTATCGCACGAAATTCACGACACGCAAGGAGAACAGCCCATGGCCCGGTCTGTAGACGAGGCGTTCCCGCACCTGACGGAGTGGGTCACGACCCATGGCTGGATCGAAATCGGCTACGACGACTATAATCGCTCCTTCATCCGGGCCTTGGATAGCGGAGGGATGGTCTGGGAAGGGCGCATGGTGTATGCCACCCTCGAGAGCGCCTTGCAGGCGCTGGACGACGCACTCGCCGCCTGGATGAAAGAGAACGTTGGACACGAGTAGTACAGCAGGCAGGAATGTGAATGGTAGAGAAACTTTGCGGGTTTCAGAAGGAAGTGTTGCGGGCGATAGCTGCTTGCCTCACCAATGATCTTACCCTGCTCACGAAAGGGTTCAAACTCAAATGTGACGCGACGCTCAGGATTATCTTTTACCCACTGCGACGCCAGCCCCACCAAATCATAAAAAGAGCTATCAACTTTGCCACCCCTACCCAACTCCTCCTTACCCTCCTCCGTCAACCGGATTTTAGTTATGCACTCTTTATTATTTATCGTCTCATAGACATTTAGCGTCAACCCCCTGGCTTGCCAATAATAAACTCTGTTGTGCATCCATACTTCAGCTTGAGGTTTATTATCTGCATCTATTCCAAAAAAGTCATAAAGCTCCTGGATCGTTATCTCATCCTTATCGCCGAACACATCCAGTGTATATAGTTTACGCGCCATGTGTCATATTGTAGCACATTGCTGAGCTTAGGTTCTCATAGTGAGAGGTCATGTTGGTTCCCTTTTCAGCCCCACACGCACTTTTTTGGGTTAGAAGTATCAAGCAATGAGGGGATTTTTACCATTTTTTGCTCCCACCTGTCTTGTCAAAAACGACCGTTTAAGGTACTTTTTTGCTTACCAAAACCGGACAGCGCGCATGAGCGCATATGTGTACCGGCAGGTGTACCGAAATTGCATCCCACAATCAAGGTTTCATATCTTGACAACTCACATGAGTTTTGATACAGTTTAGGAAGGACTATGACAACCGAACAGAAAAAACGACTCTTAAAAGCCAAAATTGCAGTTGCGCTTCAAGATGAGTTGGGACGAGTACCCAAAAAAGAAGAAATTGATAATGTGTTTTTATTAGCAAGGGTCATGTACAAGGCAGTATTAGGACTCCACTACAAACGGCAGGAGCAGAAGAAACAGGGGCAGCTCGCAATCTTCTAACTCAGCAGAAAGGGTATACTATACTATATGCTCATCGGCTATGCCCGCGTCTCCAAAAATGAACAAAACCTGGATCTCCAGCTTGATGCCCTCAAAGCGGCAGGGTGTGAGAAAATCTTCCATGATAAAATCACCTCTCTTAAAGAAGAGCGTAAAGGACTTGATGAAGCCCTAGCATTTCTGCGCCCAGGTGATGCGTTGGTTGTCTGGAAGCTGGACCGCTTAGGCCGGACCTTGCGCCACCTGATTGATCTTATCGCAACCTTTAATCAAAAGGGTATCGGGTTTAAGTCCCTCAAAGAAACAATTGACACCACCACCTCAACCGGAAAACTCATCTTTCATATCTTTGGCGCTCTGGCAGAATTTGAGCGGGATATTATTCACGAACGTACAAATGCAGGACTTGAGGCGGCACGGACCAGGGGACGAAAGGGCGGCAGGCCGCGAACTTTGAACAACAAGAAAGTCCAGATGCTGCAGGAACTCTATCACAGCAAGAAGCATTCTATTCCTGAAATCTGCCAGATGCTTAACATCTCACGGACAACGCTTTACCGCTACGTGCAGCCAGAGCAACAGCAACCGAAAGCAGAAAAAGGGGTAAAACCCAACAAATAGGGGTGATACCCTAAATAGACCTTCCGGTAGCAATGGAACAATTTTATACGTTAAGAGGCTAAATATCACATTTTTATTTTCATTAAGGATACTGTCAAAATAGCCTCAAAGCCCACATTCCGCAGAAGGGTTGACGGAAAAAAGGATTTCCAGTAAGGTAAGAAAAAACGCGGAAGGACGAAAAAGTGTCACAGGAAGTAGAGTATCAAACGGAAAGACTGGACCATTTGGGAATAGTGGCAGGAGTCTGCCGAGAAGCAGGGATAGCAGAGTGGCTTGATGAACGGGCAGGAGAGCAGCGTCGAAGTGTGAGTATGGGGACAGCCACCGTCCCCATGATCTTGAATGGGCTTGGCTTTAGTAATCGTCAGTTGTACCTGGTGCCCCAATACTTTAAGAACAAACCTGTCGAGCATCTGTTGGGAGAAGGGATCACCGCAGATATGCTCAATGACGACTGTTTGGGGCGCACGTTGGATTGGCTCTACGAACACGATGTGACCACGTTATTTGCTGGGTTAGCCTTGCAAGCCCAGCGCTGCTTCAGCATTCAAGCGCAATACCTCCATATAGATACGACCTTGTTCTCGGTCAGTGGAGACTATGCTACCGAAGAAGAGGGGGATCCCGTGCCGGTAGCGATCACGTATGGGTACTCGCGAGATCACCGCGAGGATCTCAAACAATGGATGTTAGCACTGGCCACCACCCATGATGGGGATATTCCGCTCTTTCTGAGACCGCTGGATGGTAATAGCTCCGATAAAGAACACTTGAGTGCTGCTGTGAAAGAGGTGATGGCACAACTGTGCGAACAGTTGCCACAAGAGCAAGAGCAACGGGTTGTCGTCTTTGACAGTGGCAGACACAGCCAAGCGAATATGAAGAGCTATAACGATGCCAAGATCTGGTGGATTAGTCGCGTTCCAGAAACCTCCACGGCTGCCAAAACTGCCCTGGAGGACGCGTACGAACAGTGGCAACCGCTCTCAGATGGGTCAGGGGACTATGTGGTCCGCACGATGGAGCTGCCTCAAGGCAAGGAACGGTGGGTGATCGTGCGAACGCATGCCCAGGTGCAAGCCACCAAAGAGCAGATGGAGAAAAAGGTGAAGAAAACCCAGCAGGAGTGGGAAAAACGCCTCTGGCACCTCTCCAATCAGGCCTTTGCTTGTGAGAATGATGCGCAGCAGGCCTGGAAGCAGGCGATGAAAGGGAAACCGTGCTGGTTGATTGCTGCGTTCACCGTGAAAGAACAGGGACAGTATCAGCAACGAGGTCGCCCCAAAAAAGAGACCACGCCGGATCAAACGGTCTGGTATCTGGTCCCCCAACTTGAGGTGGATCAGCAAGAGGTGTGGGCTCTGGCCAGAAAGAAAGCGGCCTTCATCGTGGCCACCAACATCCTCGACGTGCAACGCCTTTCTCATGAACAGGTGATTTTGACGTATAAGGAGCAGGGAGGTGTGGAGCGTGGGTTTCGTTTTCTCAAAGATCCCCTGTTTCTGGCTTCCTCTGTGTTTGTCAAGAAGCCCGAGCGTGTGATTGCCTTGAGCTTCGTGATGGTGCTCTGCTTGTTGGTGTATCGGCTGGCCGAGCATCTGCTACGTCGCCAATTGGTGGCAACGCAACAAACCATTCCCAATCAGATCAACAAACCGACCAACCGCCCCACGATGCGCTGGGTTTTCCAATGTTTTGAGGGCATTGATCTCTTGCACATTCGCATTGGTTCACGCTGGCAAACCCAGGTTCTGGGGCTACAAGCTCTTCATCAACAGATTCTTCGTCTGCTTGGTCCCGCGTATTCACAATTCTATTTTTTCTCTTCCTAAACTGCGGAATGTGGGGTATATACTATGAAATGTCCTAATTGTGGTACAGATAATCCACCCGGTGAACAGTTTTGTAGCAACTGCGGCGCATACCTGGATTCGAATGCTGCTGATGCAACTGCCGCCACGAATGTTAATCCAGTTGGAGCTTCCAGCGCTGGTTCAATCACGCTGACTGGTAGTGGAGGGACTGGTGGTTCGCGTACACTTGCTCCTGGCGCACGGCTCGAAAATGGTCGCTATGTCATTGAGAAGGTGCTTGGCCAAGGCGGTATGGGTGCAGCTCTGCTGGCGAAGGATACTCGTGTCTCGAACAAGCTCGTCGTCATCAAAGAACTCATTTCTGATAATACTGATCCGGCGAAGCGCCAGGAAGATGTGCGGAACTTTGAGCGTGAGGTGGAGACGCTGGCTAACCTCGATCATCCACTGATCCCCAATGTCACCGACAGTTTCCAGGAGGGCTCCCACTACTTCATGGTGCAGGAGTACGCAGCCGGCGAGAATCTGGAAGATCGTATAGAGCGACTCAACCAGCCGCTGCCAGAGGAGGAGGTACTGACGTATGCCTCCCAGGTACTCGATATTCTTGATTATCTGGGGCAGCAGAATCCGCCCATTGTCCATCGTGACATCAAGCCTGCCAACATCATCATCAGCAACAGGAATAAGCGAACCTATCTCGTAGACTTTGGTATTGCTCGTGCGGAGGTTGCGAAAAGTGCTAAGCGTAAGCAAACTTCTGCATTGGGAACTCCCGGATACGCTCCACCTGAGCAGTATCAGGGTAATGCTGATCCTCGCTCCGATCTGTATGCCCTGGCGGCAACGATGCATCACCTGCTCACTAATCGCGACCCGCGTAACTATCCACCGTTTGCCTACCCGTCAGCGCGTTCGCTTAATCCCAAGCTTTCACTTGAGACCGAGCGCGTATTGAATCGTGCCCTGATGATCGATATCAATAAACGCTATCAAAATGCTGCGGCCATGAAGCACGATATCGATGAGATTCTTGCGCAGCGTTTCGGAGTTGACAATACCAGTACATTTACTTTTGGAACATCTGGGCCTATTGGAACAACCGGGGCAACTGCGACGCAGACGACGGTGGGTGGACCCTCTCGTCCTCCAAACACGCCTATTCCACCGAGTTCGCCTCCGCAGCGCATACAGCCACGTCTAGCGCAGCAGCCCATTCAGGCACACCCGCAGCAGCCTCCACCTTCGCGTCCTGCCGTCAGTCCACCTGTACAGGCACAGCAGCGCAAAGGTAGAATAAATTGGGTAGCTGGCAGCTGGCTCTTCTTCGTGGTTGTGCTGATCGCAGCTGCGCTGTTTGTCCTCCCTGGTTTGCTTCGCAGTAGGAGCACGACTGGTGACACAGGTATCGCCACTGTGACGCCGGGTGGCTCATCGACAAGCTCGACAACAAGTAATGGTATTGGTGTTACGATGATTGGTGGTGATCCTGTTGGCATTAGTGATGGAACCTTCGCATTCGACACGGACCGGAAAGATGGGGCGGCTAAGCAGCAGGCGGCAGAGCAACTCAAAGTCGGTAATAGCGCTGCTGCCCAATCGCGCTGGCGGTCAGCCCTAGCAACTGAGATGAATGATGCTGAAGCACTTATCTATCTAGAAGACCAACGCGTACTGGCTTCTGGACGTCCGTATATCACCTTTATTGTGGGAACGATGCTCACAGGAGCAAATGCTGGTGTTGGCCGTGACAACCTGCAGGGTGCCTATGTGGCACAGAAGGAATATAACGCGAACAATGGTGCCAAACTCGGAGGTGTGCTTGTTCGCTTGTTGATCGCGAACTCCGGCAGTACTGCAACAGACTCAGGAGTGGTCGCAGAGCAAATAAAGACTGTCACCAACCAGATTGTACAGGCAGTGCAGAAGGATAAGACTATTGTAGGTGTAATGGGCTGGCCTTTCAGCGCACGTGCTCTCAATGCAATTAATGTGTTGTCCAAGGCCCAGATACCCATGGTCTCACAGACCGCATCGAGTGATGATCTGAGCGGCATCTCTCCTTACTTCTTCCGCGTGGCACCTTCAAATATGGCTCAGGCAACAGCAGGAGCACAATATGCGCAACAGAAGTTGGGTGCGAAGAATATAGCTCTCTTTGTCGATCAAGGCGATTCATACAGTCGAAGTTTGGCCGAAGACTTTACGACCCAGTTTACCAAGATCGGTGGGAAGATTCTTGTTAGAGAAAATTATACTGTTGGGCAACCAGATACCCTGCCTAATCTTCTTAATGATGCGTTGAATCAAAATCCTGCTCCTGATCTCATTTACTTCGCGGGATATGCAAAAGATCTGACGAAGCTGTTAACCGTACTTCCTACCTATACGCAGTTTCCCAATTTACCTGTGATGGGGGGGGATGCCCTCTATGAGCTGAATGGGTACTCTCCTGAGGCACGTGAGGGATTCAGTCGCTTACGCTTTACAGCGTTTGCATACCCTGATGAGTGGGGTGTTCTAGGCTACCCGGCGAAGAAACCTGCCTTTTTCGACGATTATGCAAACGCTTTCGATCCACAGAAGACAAACACGGGAAGTCCATATGGTTTTACCCGCCCCACTAATAATGTGATCCTCTCGGCAGATAGCGTTTGATGCGAATGGAGATGCAGCGAATAAAGCAGTGATCATACTGGCTGTTGACCCACAGGGGCGTATCAAAATGGAACCAGGCCTGGGAAGTGGAAAGTTCCTGGTCGGATAGCATTCTTACATGGCTCTGCGTTACACACGCCATCTTGATTGGCCCAGTGCTACGTAAGCTGTCATGAAGTGCAAAGTAGCAACAGGTAAAAGAGGAGAGAAAGGTAAGAGGAGCATAACACAGCAATGATTGAATGCTCCTCCCTCACATCCTGTCTGCTGTCATCAGATACTGGTGCCTAGAGAGGAGAACAGGGGGACCAGAAACCTGACAAAACAGGTTTTAGAGGGATGAGATATTCTTTCAGGCTTCCTACTTTGCACTTCATGACAGCTTACGTAGCACTAGGCCTCTTTGGTGGCTCATTTCCTGATACGGACCCCACAATTCCGTTTACTCCTTTCCCTGAGTACAAGCCGAATACCTTCACACCCTTCAATGCTTATGATGTATCGTTTTTCTTGGTCTGGCTTGCCATATTCCTTATCTATTTCAATTTTTTCTCTCCCGGGAGAAGCAAAAGTCGCGCCAAGTCTGCCCCCGCGCAAGAGCAGCCAAAGCCGGTATCAGGACCACCACAAACAAATGAGAGTGGGACTCCGACCACTTCTCGGGAACCATCTGAATCCCGGGATTAGGTACGGATGGGGTGCATTGACTCAAGATGGCAATGATATAATGCTGGAGCAACCATAAGAGAAAGAGATTCATATGGAAGACAAGTCTGCTGCTCAGCAGATAAATGCCATCATCAAAAAGTATGATGATTGGCGGGGTGAGATGTTGTCACGGCTGCGCGCTTTGATCAAGCAAGCTGACCCTGCCTTAGTTGAAGAAGTGAAGTGGAAAAAGCCCTCAAGGCCCGAGGGAGTCCCCGTGTGGTCTCATGATGGAATACTCTGCTTTTGCGATACCCTCAAGAACGCCGTAAGATTGACATTCCCCAAGGGTGCTCAGATGAAAGATCCGCACAAGCTCTTTAACACGCGCCTAGATAGCAAGACGGCTCGTGCTATCGACTTTCACGAAGGTGATACCATCAATGAAGCCGCGTTAAAAGCACTCATTCGGGAAGCTGTGGGGCTGAACAAGTCAAAAGCAAATTAGCCCTCATTCTATGAAAGCCATCATTTATGATGACTTTTTAGATTGTTTATCGAGTACTACTTTTTGTACCGAAGGGCTTACTGCCTTATCCGTGCGGTGAATACAGCCATACCAACAGCAAGGTCGGCGCATTCCCTCTTTGAGTTCCGTGCGCACCCTTTCAACGTGCTGCCTTCTGGTTTCTGGTTTTTTAACGGAGATCGCCCAGCATATCCATTCATTGCGCGCAAGAGGCGTAAGATCCTCCCATGAGGCTCTCGCCTCCGCGTCAGAAGCGAGGGTTTTCCGTAAGTCCTCTGGCAATTCGTGGACAACACCACCGGAGATTTCATTTTTGGTCATAGTCATAAGTCTATACTACTACAAAATAGCCTCTCTCGCAAGGATTGCAGGAGCTAACGGCGTCTTCAATTTGCCTGTCTTCTCCCGTGCCGAATTTACAAAAATGGTGTGCAAATGTTCGCTTGTGGAGCGGCTTGATCTGCTGCCAATAGCTGTGCTGCTCATGATTGGGGGCAAACTGCCCGCTCAGAGGGCAAAATCCGCTCACTTCGTAGGGCATTTACCAATACAGATTCAGCACGTTCGAAGATAAGAGGTTGAAGAAGATCAATAACATATAGGGCACCAGGAACCACGCAGGGAGAGCGGAGGGGAGGCCGGAGATGGGATCGGATGCACCGGGTAACTTCGTTGCCACCGCTGCGCCCACGATCTGCAGGAGAGTAGCGGGGAGCATGCCGCCAAGCGATGCTGCCCAGATGATCGCGCCGGGTCGAGCTGTTCTGAGGAGATAGCGGGAGTAATCGCTCCCGGTGTTTGCCCAGGAAACGCCACCAGCCGACATAATCAAAGCAAAACCTATGGTCATGGTGGCAAACGTCCCTGCCTGTCCGCCGGTCAGCTGGGCTTTACCCGCGAGCATCACAGTAACAAGGAGAAAGCAGAAGACAAAGGCCCAGCTCAGAATCTTCTGCACCACCATGATCGTTGCATGCCCCAGAGCCGGGATAGACAATTGCATTGCGGCCACGAGCAAAATAACGGCCACCTTGAACCAGGCGGTTTCACCGATTGACCAGCCCAACAGGTGAGTCAATGTGAGAAGAGCAATAGCCATCAGCACTATCCCTGAACTGTCCCACCCGATCAGAGTCAGCCAGTTGAAGAAAGCTAGCAGACGACCTCCATTGCGACCATAGGCGGCACGGTTAATGGTGAAGGTTGCGGTCCCAGTACGAGGTCCCTGGATGCTTGTAAGGCCGAGGAGAAAAAAACCGGCGATGTTGCCGAGCACAATAACGATCACACTTTGTAAGAAGTTCAATCCGAGCGAAATGAGCAGCGCCCCGTTGACGATAGAGAACACATTCGCATTAGAGGCAACCCAGACAAAGAAGAGGTCGCGAGGCCTTCCATGGCGCTCACTCTCGGGTACCAGCTCTATGCCGCGTCGCTCAACCACACCAAACTGAGTATCGTGTGCTGCACTCATCGGTACTTTCCCTTCTGCCTCAGTTCAGGAGGTATACCTCCCTGAAGAGAAGCGTTTGGTATTGTTACTAGCGAGAACTGAAATGCCCTGGTCTTGCTCCTACGAGCATACCTCGCGTTATAGTAAAATGTCAAACAGTTGAGATATAATGCTGAACGAGATGTTTTAGAAACGTGTCATGCTGTACAATCAGAGCAGTGATCAACGCACATGGCACAAAGGAGGTTATCATATGCAGGTAAAAGCAATCTCGTGGATGGGAGTAAAGACGGAGAAATTCGATGAGTTGACGCGCTTCTTTCGGGAGGTGTTGAACTTGCCCATCATGAGCGAAGAACGGGATTTCGTCGTCTTCCAACTCCCCAACAAGGACCAGGTGGAAGTTTTTGGACCGAGCGGGCCCAACCAGGACTTTGTGCCCGATTCACCGGTCTGCGGTTTTCTGGTGGATGACATTGAACGGGCAAGGAACGAACTCATCGAGGCAGGCATCGAACTGGTTGGGCCGCTGCAAAGGGTGCCGGATGGCTATGCCTGGCAACACTTCCGCGGCCCCAATGGAACTTTGTACGAAGTAACGTATGATCCAGAACGTTCCTAGTTTCAATCCTCAGCACCTCTTGGGAGATGCTGCAACGACAGATATCCGTCGTTATCAGTCTACCAATGATTGTACAGCTTGGCAAGACCTTGCTTTTGCTTAAAAGGTCTGCTGATTATGCACTAGAGCTTCTTTAGTGTTGAAGGTTGTATTTAACATGCGCAGGTCAAGTCTAGCTCGGCGTCCCGCACATCTTCTGGAGTAACATCCACTCCTTCATACTCGATATCGTCGTGCTCTTCTAACGCCGCCATGATAATGCGTTCAACATCCGCCAGACTATTGATACGCACCAATTCATTGCGCACCCTTTTAGCGCCGCGAAAGTGGCCCAGGTACCAGCCCATGTGTTTGCGTAACTCGACAAAGTGGTCTTCCCCCTTGAGCTTCGCGTGGACGCGCGCATGTTCAAGGGCCATCAGCAGGCGCTCCTCGCGACTGGGTGCTGCCTCAGGTAAATCCTCCGGCGTTGGATTGATGCCGTCCTTGAGCAGTTTTTTCAATTGCTCACAGTCGCGGAAGAGCCAGGGATTGCCAAAACTCGACCGGCCAATTAATACACCATGGACGCCTGAGGCACGAATGCGCTGCGCCGCCTGGTAGAGACTCTGTATGTCTCCGTTGCCAAAAATTAACGTATCGGTCTTGCGCACAATTTCAGCCGCGGCAGCAATCGCATCCCAATTAGCCTCACCCTTGTAGTGCTGAGCCAGCGTGCGCCCATGAATTGAGATAAGATGTGGCTCTAATTCCAACAGCTCTCGCACCCAATCAGTTATCACGATTGAATCGTAGCCCAGGCGTGTCTTGACAGAAACTGGAATGAGACGGCGTTCAATCTCCGGCTTATCACCCCAGACACGCACCCGCTCTTCGTTCATTTTGCGAATGCGCTTGATACGCTCAGGATCCATTGCCAGGTCTTCCAGGGTCTGACCATTGGCCCAGTCGCGCACGCCTTGTTGCGCTGCGCGAATAATAGCCTTCGCGGTGTCGGGCACGCGGATGAGGGCTGCGCCTCCTCCCCGGTTGGCGATTGTTCGGGCCGGGCAACCCATATTTACATCGAGGCCGTCGAAGCCCAGTTCACAGACGACATGTGCTGCTTTGTAAAAGTATTCTGGTTGGCAGCCAAATATCTGTGCTACCACAGGCCGCTCTGCGGGCGTGTAGAGAAAATCTCGATAGATGCGGTCACTCCCGCGCCATAGCCCTTCGACGTTGGTAAACTCTGTCAGCACCACGTCCGGACGTCCATAGAGGCCGTGCATAGTGCGGCAGGGCGCGTCGGTTACGCCGTCCATCGGCGCTAGTCCGATTATTGGTTTTTGTAGGCTGTCCCAAAATGATGGATATTTCATAGCTCCTCTATGATACACTGCTTCGAGGGTAGCGGTCAATCCTGGTGGCTTGACTCGCGATAGTCGCGCTCTCCAGTTTGGGGGTTGTAGTATAGTTGCTCAAAGTCGAGACAATGATGGCATTGCCTCAACTCCTCGCGTTCAGCTACGCCTGTTGACGAACGAACTAGGCGGCAGGTTAGACTACGGCCAACCTTGGAACGTCTTCCATGCCTGATGCCTTTTCAGGAGAAGCCCCTTGATTTCCTTCCGGTTGTTGCAGGCCCGCAGTTCCGCATCATTCAGGCGGCGCTCAATATTGAGCGCGGCGTTGCAATCAGCGTGCGCTTGATAGTCACAGACCCGACAGCAAAACGTTTGCTGGTTGGGCCGATTGGCTCGATCTGGATAATGGCACACGCTGCACTCCTGCGAGGTATAGGCGCTCTTGACCCTGATCGCGGCTACGCCTCGTTTGGCGGCATTCCAGGCGATCTGTTTGGGGATGTGCGCTAGGTTGGAGGCGTACAGATAGGCATTCATAGCACGGGCTTTGTGCTTCATCGTGGCGACTGAGAGGTGTTCATAAGCAAACTGTGCGCCCTCGTGCTCGGCAAAGCATTGATTGACCGCGCGGTTGATCTCTTGACGGACATGGCGGGTAAGACGCTGCCCCGACCGGCTACTGGTGGAGGGAAGCTTCTTGACCCCCTTCTTTTCCAGGCACTTGCGCAGCTTCGCCTTGCGGCGGCGCTTCTGCCGGTCGCGCTTCTGGCGCTCTCGCAGCTTGCCATGAAAGGTCCCGTAGTGCTTGCCGGTCGAGGTGGTCACGAAGTTGGCGATGCCCACATCCACGCCGACCACCGGGGCCGATGGCGCGGTCTGTACTGGGACGACCTGATCATAACTGAGGGTCAACCACCAGCCGTCCCCGCGCTTGTTGAGGGTGATGCTGGTGTTGATGGTCTTGCCTTTGAGCGTCTCGCGGTGATAGGCCGCCAGCTTGACGGGGAGCCGCAACTGTTGGCGGAATGCGAGCGTGCTGATCGTGAGCCAGTAGTCAAAGGTCGAGTCCTGCGCGGGTTCGAGGACGACCACATTGGCGTTGGCCTGGATGCAGGTCTGCGAGAGCGTCGGGATGTGCCACTCGCGCCACACGGGTTCTTTGGCGTCTGCATCCAGGGTGCCTTCTGCCTCTTGCTCGTGGTAGTCCAGGAGGTCGTCGAGATAGCCCTGATACGCCTGGGCGCGGTTGGTGCGCCATGACTGCACGATGCCTGCCGCTTGTTGGATGGCGACCCGGTGCCAACGCTCAGAGAGCGGCGTAGCAAAGCATGTGGCGCGAAACTTATCGGGGTGCTCATCGGTACAAAACAGCGTCACGTACTGCTGGCAGAGCGGCAGGTAGACCTGAGCGAGGTCATCGAGCGCGGCAAGCTTGCCCGCATTGGCCGCTTCCAGCCGGATATGCGTGACGGCGAAGGTGTGCGTCTGCGGGTTGTATAGCCCGCTGTGGCGGTGCTGCCGCTGCTTCATCGTCTGTCTCCTTGAGAGGGATGCCAGGAGGCGCCCAGTAGCCCTTCTGGAACGCCCGACTGGTCCGTTCCCTGCTTGAAGGCCTCCTGGAGAGAGATCATCAGGCGATAGGCCTCACCACTATCCAGGCTCAGCACGTACTCTCCTCCAGAGGGCGCGTGCGCATCGGCCAGCACGTCGATACTCTGATCGCTCATGATGAACTATGGTGTATGCTTTCTTATCGATACCATCATATGCTTGCTTGCGGCACAATGCAAGCATATGATGGTATCGAAAGAAAAGAAACTATGAAGAATGAAGCTTCAGTGAGATATAATAAGAGAGATGAGGTTAATTACCACTAAATCCGGTATGCTCGCTGCTTTAACGAAAGGGGTCCTTATTTTATGGCAGAAACAGCGACTCACCGCCAGGTGCAAATGCCACCGGCTACTGATCTATATAACATCGATCATCTGCTCTCAGAAGAAGAGCGTTTGGTGCGCGATACCGTACGTAAATTTGTTCGCGAGCGTGTATTACCCATCATCGGGGAGCATTTTGAGGCTGGCACCTTCCCGCGTGAACTCATTCCAGCTATCGCTGAACTTGGCTTGCTGGGCATGCATATCGATGGCTACGGTTGCGCGGGTTTGAGTGCTGTCTGCTATGGCCTGGCCTGTCAGGAGTTAGAGGCTGGCGATAGTGGTCTGCGCTCCTTTGTCTCTGTTCAGGGTTCGCTCACTATGTTCCCAATCTCTGCTTACGGTACCGAGGAACAGAAACAGCACTGGCTCCCGCGTATGGCTCGCGGCGAAGTAATCGGCTGTTTCGGTCTGACGGAACCAGATTCCGGCAGTGATCCTGGCAGTATGCGTACGACTGCTCGTCATGACGGGAATAGTTACGTCTTGAATGGCACGAAAATGTGGATCACCAACGGCGGC
>WNFY01005073.1_pt1 | contig 13630 bp, 11 predicted proteins | sample 5400091 | NCBI WGS metagenome assembly WNFY01 (sample SAMN13153364, study PRJNA577476) | soil metagenome | isolation source: 60 cm soil or saprolite under grassland replicate 1 | place: USA:California | collected 2016-06-15 | reverse complement strand
AGATGGGAATAATCGTCCAGAACAGCAGGGCGCTGTTCTTTTTAGCCGGTGGTGCAGTCACCCTTGCGCGAAAAATTCTGAAATCTCCTCGGCGGGAATTGCGCCTTCGCGCAAAATCTTCCAACGCGCTTCATCGTCGGTGAGGTCAACGATGGTGGACGCAGTTTCGCGCGGCGAAGTCCCCCCGTCCACGATAATCGGAATCCGCACGCCCAGCTGCTCTTTCACAGCTTCGGCAGTCGTACACTCCGACTCGCCGCTAAGATTCGCCGAAGTTGCGGTGATGGGGATGGCCGCGGCCTTCACCACTTCGAGCGGAATCTTTGCGTTCGGCACGCGCAAGGCCACATTGCCGGTGTTGGCGGTGACTTTGAGCGGTAACCGCGACGCGGCCCTCACAATCATCGTCAACGGCCCTGGCCAGAACTTCTTTGCCAGCGCATAAAATTCCTCCGGCAGCGGCTTCGCGAGTTCTTTCGCCTGGTCCACGTCTTCGATCAGCAACGACAGCGGCTTGTGCCGGGAGCGTGATTTTATTTCATATACCCGCTCGACCGCGCGCAGATTGAATGGGTCGGCGGCCAGGCCGTAAAACGTGTCGGTGGGCATGCCCAGCACCTGGCCGGAGCGAATCTGGTCGGCGGCGTAGCGGATCAACGAGGTCTCCGGAGCTTCACTGTTGATCTTGAGAATTTCCACGCGCACAGGCCTTCTCCCCCCAGGGTTCTTGTATTTTTTCGAAAGCTAAAGATAACACGGCGCTGGCCTTTGTTGATTGTCGGCGCAGGGACGACCATGCCCGCTCGGGGGCGCGCCTCGCGTATGATTTCAGGCGGAAGGTGCCGGTTTGAAGAACAGCAGTCAGGCCGATTCGGGGCGCGTGCGACGGATTGAAGGCCGCCACAATGCACTGGTCAAAGACCTGCGACAGGCGTTCAGCCGAAGCGAGTTGTCTAGTTCGGGCGAGTGCGGCATTGAGGGCTTTCGCATCATTGAAGAGGCTCTCCGTAGCGGAGTAAGGTTTCGTGCAGTGTTCTTCAGCGAGTCCGCCGAACCGCGAGCGCACAAGCTGTTACCACAAATTGCTTCTCAGGTTGAGGCCCTTCTGCTCCCAGACAAGCTTTTCACCAGCGCCGTTCCGAGCCAGTCACCGCAAGGCGTGGCTGCACTGGTGCACCTGAAGACATTCTCGCCAGAAGACGTCGTGGAGAGCTCTTCTTCCGGCCCGATTCTGGTGATTGCAGGCGTGCAGGACCCCGGCAATCTCGGCACGATTCTCCGTTCTGCGGAAGCGTTTGGGGCCAGGGGTATTCTTCTTGGCGATGGGACGGTGAGCGCTTACAACAGTAAAGTTGTGCGCGCGTCCGCAGGGTCGGTGTTCCGTGTTCGGGTCGCGAAAGTAGGGCTTGAACCGGCCATGGAGTTGTTGCGCGCGAAGTCTTTCCGCCTGCTGGCGACTTCTTCCCACAAGGGCGTTGCCCTGCCCCAGGCTGACCTGAGCGGCGCAACCGCAGTCTTCATCGGAAACGAAGGTGCGGGGATCGACAAGAAGCTGCTGTCGCAGATGGATGAGCTGGTAACGATCCCGCACTCGCCTAAGGTCGAATCTCTGAATGCCGGCGTCGCGACGAGCATCTTGTTGTATGAAGCAGCAAGGCAGAAAGGCTAATTCACCACAGAGACACGGAGAAACAGAGAAGCCACGAAAAAAATAATGACTACGTTCTCTGTCACTCTGTGTCTCTGTGGTGAATGATTCTATGAACCTGTTCCAACCAGTTCCGAGCGGTGACGCCGCCACTGACCGCACGCGGCCTCTCGCCGACCGCATGCGTCCGCGGACGCTGGATGAATTTGTCGGGCAGGAGCACCTGATCGCGCCAGGCAAGCCGCTGCGGGCGCAGATCGAGCGCGACGACATCGGTTCACTGATTTTCTGGGGGCCTCCCGGCACCGGCAAGACGACGCTGGCCAAGATCATCGCCGGTATGACGCGCGCCGACTTCATCGAGTTCAGCGCGGTGCTCACCGGGATCAAGGAAATCAAACAGGTGATGGCGGATGCCGAGAGGGCACGGCAATACGGAACGCGGACCATAGTTTTCATTGACGAAATTCATCGGTTCAATAAAGCGCAGCAGGACGCGTTTCTGCCCTATGTCGAAAGCGGGAGCATTCGGCTGATTGGTGCGACAACGGAGAACCCGTCGTTCGAGATTATTTCGGCTCTGCTTTCCCGCAGTCGCGTGTACGTTCTGAATCCGCTGACCGAGGAGCAAATTGTCGTCCTGCTTCGCCGTGCGTTGGAGGACAACGAACGCGGATTGGGACAGATGACGCTGTCGGCATCCGACGATGTGCTGCGGCAGATCGCCGCATACTCCAGTGGAGATGCGCGGAGCGCTTACAACGTGCTGGAGGTTGCGAGTGCGCTGGCGCTCCCGGCATCCCACCCTTCGAAAACCACAAAGGGAAGGGAAACCTCGGAGTTAAAGGGGGAGATCACGACCGAGATCATTCGCGATGCCCTGCAGAAGCGCGTCCTGCTCTATGACAAGTCCGGAGAAGAGCACTACAACTTGATCTCGGCGCTGCACAAATCGGTGCGGAACAGCGATCCCGATGCAAGTTTGTATTGGCTGGGGCGAATGCTGGAGGCGGGGGAAGACCCTCTTTACATTGCGCGCCGCGTCGTGCGTATGTCGGTTGAAGACATCGGGCTTGCGGAGCCAAACGCACTTGCGTTGTGTATGGCGGCGCGCGACGCGGTGGATTTTATCGGAATGCCGGAAGGAAACTTGGCGCTGGCTCAGGCAGTGGTGTATCTCGCAATTGCACCAAAATCAAATGCGCTCTACACCGCTTATGGCGCTGTGCAAGCAGATGTCGAGCGAACAGCAGCAGAGCCGGTGCCCCTGCACATTCGCAATGCGCCCACGGGACTGATGAAGAATCTCGGATATGGCACGGGCTACCAGTATGCCCACGATCTCGAAAGCAAAGTTGCGGACATGCAGTGCCTTCCGGACAACTTGAAGGACCGGGCGTACTACCATCCGACGAATGAGGGCGTTGAGAAGCGCATTCGCGAGCGGATGGAGGAGATTCGGAAGAGACGAGTGAAGCCGGAACAGCCCGATACACGAGAGTAGACCGTCGCCTACTAACAATCGGTCGTTCTTCCTGGTTGCCAGTTATTGGCTAATGCGCTCCAAATGACGGAAATGGTCGGTGCCAAAATATAGAGCGCAAAACAGCGTGAAGTTATACGCCACATGGATGAGGAAGCCAGGAGCGACGGATCGAGTCAATACCCGAGTGATGGTGAGGACCAAGCCGACTGCCAAGATCACCAGTAGCGGCCCCCAAGATCCCCCCAATTGTTCGGCGTGAACCATGGCGAATACACCGCTGGTGGCTAGTACGGCTAAAACCCTGCCTACACGGCCCGCCGCAGTTGGAGAGAGCCCGTTGATCGCACCAATCGATCCTAAAACGAAGGCCAACACCTGGAACTCCAGGCTCGTAACTCTAAAACTTCGTTCTGACACGGTGCGCGAAAGCACTCCCCAGATGCAAAGAACAAGTCCTGAGATCAGGACAGCGGAAAACGGTTTGGATCTTAACCATCGATCGAAAAACAAGAAGCCAACCGGCAGGAATGCAAAGAGGGCTACCAGCAAAGATACCGCAGACGCGCCGGCAACTCCGAGTGAGTGCGCCCCTGCAAGCCGGTGTACAAGGTATCCCCACGCGCTCATCAGGAGCAGCCACTTGGCACCATTGAAAAGTTGCCGCCGGACCATAAACAACGTTTGTAACCAGCGGTCGAGCACTGGATAGAGGAAACCGCGGAACGTGACTTCTTCGGCTAAGGGGGCGATCGCCACGCCCATGAACATCATGAGATAAGCGGCAAGAGGATCGCGGAAAAAACGATCCATTGGCAACGACTTGGGAAATGGAAGGAGGTGCGAAAGCAGGGGAAGGCTCAGGGCCATGACTGCGCCCGTGGCTAGAAATGCCAGCCACCTGCTCGCTACGGGCCAATGCCAACCCATTGCGTCCCAGAATCGCGTTTCCTGCGAAGTGGTCAAGCGAATGTACAGGGTGGCGAGTAACGCCATGTAACCGACTGTCATCGCAGGCACGACGACAAGAGCGCTTGGGTTCTTCGCCAACTCAACATAAGGAACACCCGTGGTGTGCGCTGCCACGGAAAGAAAGACGATCGTGGATACAAACAACACAGCTACAAATGCAAATGCTGCTATGAGGAGGTCAATAGCGGTCCATGGCGGATTCTCCGCGTCGGATGCTTGGGGTTCCACAGGCGGTCCTGGAATTTGTGCAACCAGCGTCAAATCCACTGGCGGAAGCTGAGGGTTTGAATCCATTTCCTGAATCTACACGAAAAGCACGGTGTCGAAGTTTGCGAGAAAGGTTAGCTGGCGGCTGACTGCTCGCCGCCGGGGAGGGCCGCACCATGCTTGGCAAAGAATTCTGCCAGCGCCTGACCCGTGTACGACTTCTTGTTCCGTGCGACCTGCTCGGGCGTGCCCTGGGCAACAATCCTGCCGCCCTCTTCTCCGCCTTCTGGACCGAGGTCGATGATCCAATCAGCGTTGCGAATAACGTCGAGATTGTGCTCGATGATGATAATCGTATTGCCCAAGTCGGTTAGCCGGTGCAGTACATCAAGCAGTTTGCGGACATCGTCGAAATGAAGGCCAGTGGTCGGCTCGTCGAGCAGGTAGAGTGTTCGTCCGGTTTGGCGTTTGCTTAACTCCCGGGCCAGCTTGATTCGTTGAGCTTCTCCGCCGGATAGCGTAACCGCTGACTGCCCGAGATGAAGGTATCCGAGGCCCACGTCAACCAGCGTTTGCAGCCGCTGCCGGACCTGCGGAATATTCTCAAGAATCGGCAGCGCTTCGGAAACTGGCGACTCCAGCAGGTCGGCGATCGAACATCCCTTGTACTTTACGGCCAGCGTTTCCTGGTTGTAGCGCCTGCCTCCGCAGACTTCGCAGACGACATAAACATCCGGCAGGAAGTTCATCTCAATGCGGCGTTGGCCTTCTCCCTGACAGGCTTCGCAGCGTCCGCCGGTGACATTAAACGAGAACCGGCCTGGTTTGTAGCCGCGCTCGCGCGATTCCGGGAGCATGGCGTAGAGATCGCGAATGTGCGAGAAGACTCCCGTGTAAGTTGCAGGATTCGAGCGTGGCGTCCGGCCAATGGGCGATTGGTCAATGCGAATAACCTTGTCGATATTCTCCGCGCCACTGATTGCTTTGTGCGCGCCAGCTTGCTCGCGCGAGTGATAAAGAGACTTGGCGAGGGCACGATAGAGGATGTCGTTCACCAGCGTTGATTTTCCCGAGCCAGAAACTCCGGTGACTACGTTGATCAGGCCCAGCGAAAACGTAACGTCAACATTTTTCAGATTATTTTCGCGGGCACCCAATATCGAGATCGCTGCGCCGTTAATTCGACGCCGCTCCGGGCGCATGTCGATTTTGGTCTTCCCGGCGATGTACGCTCCAGTGAGCGATTGTGGGGCGAGTGTGATCTGCTCCGGCGTGCCGCGTGCCACAACTTCGCCGCCATGACGTCCTGCTCCCGGCCCGAGGTCAATCACGTAATCTGCGCGGCGAATGGTTTCTTCATCGTGCTCCACCACAAGAACGGTGTTGCCCAGGTTGCGCAGCTCTTCCAAAGCGGTGAGCAGTCGTCCGTTGTCGCGGTGGTGCAAGCCAATGGAAGGTTCGTCCAGCACGTACAGAACGCCGCGAAGTTTGGATCCGATTTGCGTGGCGAGACGAATGCGCTGGCCTTCGCCGCCGGAAAGAGTCGCCGCGGAGCGGTCCAGCGATATGTAGCCGAGACCGACTGCATTCAGGAACTGCAGGCGCTCGACGATTTCGTGCATGATGCGGCCGGCAATCTGCTCGTCGCGGCCAGTGAGTTTGATGCTGCTCGCCTTTTCGAGCGCTCGCGCCACGGGCATCGCGGTAAAATCGGCGATGGACATGCCCTCCACCCGCACCGCAAGGCTTTCCGGACGCAACCGCTTGCCTCGACACGCCGGACACTCGGCTGCTGACATGTGTTCCATGAGCCAAGTCTCGGAAGTGGACTCATCGAGGGCATTTTTCAAATAGCCGAAAACTCCCAGGAATCCAGTTTTGCCCTTTCCGTTCGGTTCGCCATAGAAAAACAGGTTCTGAATTTTCTCCGGCAGTTTTTCCAATGGCGTGCGTAGATCGATTCCATACGCGGCAGCGACGAGTTTGATCTGGTGAAGAAGGTTCTGCGACGCTGATCCTGGGCCGAGGGCTCCTTCGAGTAGCGGCTTTGACCAATCGTTGATTATTTTCGCGGGATCGAAATCGAACCTGCTGCCCAGGCCGTGGCACTCGGGACACGCGCCGTAAGTGCTGTTGAAGGAGAAAGATCGCGGCTCGAGCTTCGGCACGTCGATACCGCAATCGGGGCAGGCCAGTCGCTCGGAGTAGAGTTGTTCCTCGCCGCCGACAATCGCGACCTGCACCAGACCACCGGCGAGCTTCATCGCCAGTCCAACTGACATTTCCAGGCGCTGCTCAATGCCCGGCTTCACCAGCAGGCGATCAACGACCACCTCAATGGTGTGATTCTTGCGCTTGTCGAGAACAATGCCATCTTCCACGCCGACCAGCTCGCCGTCGATGCGGGCGCGGGTAAACCCGTGCTGCGCCAACTTCTCCATCTCCTGCTTGAACTCGCCCTTGCGACCGCGAACGATGGGCGCCAGCACCATCACCCGATCTTCAGGCTTCAGCGCCATCACGCGCTGCACGATTTGGGCTGCGGTTTGGCGCGAAATCCCGCGCCCGCACTTCGGACAATGCGGCACTCCGATTGATGCGTACAACAGACGCAGGTAGTCGTAAATTTCGGTGATTGTGCCCACTGTGGATCGCGGGCTGCGGCTGGTGGTTTTCTGCTCGATGGAAATCGCCGGACTCAGGCCGTCGATGGCGTCCACGTCGGGCCGCTCCATCTGATCAAGAAACTGGCGCGCATACGCAGACAGGGTTTCCACATAGCGGCGCTGGCCTTCAGCGTAGATCGTGTCAAACGCGAGGGAAGACTTGCCGGAACCGCTCAAGCCCGTGATCACGGTCAGGCTGTTGCGCGGAATCTCGACGTTGATGTTTTTGAGATTGTGCTGGCGTGCGCCGCGAACAGTAATTTCCCGGATGGCCATTGTTCGACTGATGGATGAACCTTCGTAATGTGGACGGGTCCCCAGAAATGTTGGACAGTGGGGATGCGCACTTCTACTCACGTATCTTATAAGTTAACAGCGGCCAGGGTCAACGCGGGTAGAGTGAAAATCGCACCGGGTACTGGTCCGTGCGAGGACAAATCCGGAATCGTGCCGTTGATGAGGGCTGCTGGGTCGACGGGAAAGTGGGCCGAACGTGGGAAGTCTGTTAGTCGCAGCTGTTATGACCCTTACCGTCGCCGGGTCGGTCGCTTTAGGAATCACCCTCGCGTATACCAGCGTTCTCGCCCTGCTGCACGCCTTCGCCGCCCGTAACCACCGCACGCCGGCACCTGCACTAGTCCTTGTGCATAGTCAGAGCCAAGGCGACTAAACGCCCTTCGGCGCTGCGGTCCTTTCACTCAATAGTCAGATTCTCAATTAGTTACAGGAAAGCGCCTACTGCTGTGGTGGCTGGCCGTTCTGCTGCTGCTGTTGTTGCTGCTGCTGCAGTTCACGCAGCAATTGCTCAGGAGTCTTGACGACCGGGCCACCATTGGGATTCGGCTGCTGTGGCTGCTCCCCTTGGGGCTCTTCCTGTTCTGGCTGTGGCGGCTGCTCCGGCTCTGGCTGTACATCCGTAGCGGTATCCTCGGAGGTCTGGTCTGGTTCCGTTTGTGGCGGCGCTTGCATACCCTGGTTGTAGCCCTGCGGCTGATTGTTCTGAGGCGGTGGCGCGGGCTCGGGCCCGGTGGCACGCGCCGTCAACACAACTTTCTTCAAGGCCCCAGGATCCGCTGGGGATCCGACCAGCACGTAATCGTAGTGCGATCCATTCAGCAACTGCGCCATTACGTCCCGCGGTGCGCCAGGACCGAACTGGCCGACAACCCGCTCGGTCGAAGCCGGCGGCATGTCCACGGAAGCTCCCGTTTTGCTTCGCACAGCGTTCAGAACGTCACCCAGGGTTGAGTTTCTCGCAAGAATTGTTAGTTGCCCGCCTTGTAACGTAACTTCCGGAGGAGACGACGGCCCGTGTTCCGGAGTTGGCGGCGGGGGCGGCGGCTGCTGCGTCCGAGGCGCCGCTGCCGGTTGCGGTTGAGCCGCCGCCGGCTTGCTCTTCGAATGCCCAGCTTTGCTATGCTGCGCGGCTCCAGACGCAGAAATGGAAAGGCATATGAGAAGCGCCGTAATTGTGGGGTGCCGAGAAAACATTCGAGTAGCCGCTACACTCTATTAGTTGGATGCGATTTTAGCACCGAAGCGACCTTCTACCGACTACTGCTTGGGGGCGAAGTAGCCAGAACGTGCCCTAACCTGCAGGTCTTTCTTCAAGGCCATGATTTGGATGGAGCGGTAGCGCCCGTCAGCTTCGAAATCCGCGGGATGATAGGAGATCACGTACTGGCTGCGGAGTTCGTCCTCGATCGCAGCAAACGAGTTCTTGATCTCCTTCATCTTGTAGGGGAAGAAGGCGCGTCCCCCGGTCGCATCAGCCAGTTGCTGAAGGATCTTATCGCCACGAAGTATTAAGCCGCTGTCATCAGTGGAGATGGTGTAGATGATCACCTGTGCGCGCTGCGCCATTTCAATGGCCTGTGCCCGCGAGTGCTCACTCTGGTTGTCCTCACCGTCACTCACGACGATCATTGCCCTCCGTACCGGACGGTCCGAATCGTCGGTCATCATGTGGGTCTTGCATGCGGAGTAAATCGCGTCGTAGAGGGCCGTTCCCCCGCCATCTTCCAGGCGACGAATTCCGGTTTCGAGCAGGGTCACATTGTCCGTGAATTCCTGCGCAACATGATTACGCGCATTAAACCCCATCACGAACGCGTGGTCATAGTTCACGCGAATTGTGTGCTGCAAGAAGCCGGCTGCGGCATTCTGCTCAAAATCAAACCGGCCGTGGATAGAACCACTAGTGTCGATTAGTAATCCCAACTGCAGCGGCAGATCGGTCTGCTGCGAGAAGCGGACGATAGACTGCGGAGGCTTGTGGTCGTCCAGGACGTTGAAGTCGTCTTTTTTCAGATCGCGAACGAATTTGCCATGCTTGTTCATGGCAATGAATAGAACGTTAACTTCATCAACGCGTTTCTGAATTGTAATGATGTCAGGCTGGGTGGAATCGATTCCCGGAGAGCTAACCGAGAGCCCAGAAGCGACGTAGGCCTGGCTCTGGCTTGCCGCTGGACAAACGGCGGCGCCGAAGGTTAAACCCAGACAAAAAATCAGTCCTATGTACTTCATTCCCCAACCATCCAAAAATTGCACAAATAACCACGGCCCGGATGCCATCGCTCGCTATTAGATGCACGTCGCTTGCCGAAGACCCTTCCTCGGCTGGAGCAATGAATGCATGGGTTTAGCCGTTGAGCGCGGCTTCCAGCTTGATTGGCTTGACTTTAGGCGACTCCCCCTCACTTCGCCAAGTTACAAAGGGAGCACACGAAAGGTCACCGGGATAGGACCTTCAAGTGGCAAGGGAAAGAGCCTTAGACAGCTCCGGGAACCCCTCGATGACGAAGCAGGTTAATCGCGCGTCGCAATGCTGAGGACGCGAATACCTTAGGGTTCCCGCTCCAGGAGCATGCACAATTGAACTGCATACTGATTCAACCGGAAAAACGCTGCCGGCGAAGTCACATGGATGAATGAGAGGGTACCGTCAAAGAGGCGATATGCCTGACTCGCAGCTTTTCGATGAGGCCCTCCGCAACCACTGCGGCTGCGCATCCGGAAGCCAGTTCAAGTGCCTGCATACTCCATTTGGATGCCAGATCGGCAATCGGCCGCGTGGCAAGAAGTCGCGCCGGTTCACCAGGCACGAGAGAAACGTCGAAATCGCGAAGTGGCAGCGACAAACCCGATCCCACAGCCTTCACGTAGGCTTCTTTTCTTGTCCAGCAGTTAAAAAAGCCTTCGTACTTCTGCTGGCCTTGAAGTCCGGCCAACGTTTGTCGCTCCAACGGAGAGAAAAAACGCCGCGGGATTTCGTCCACATCGACATTGTGCCGAATGCATTCGACATCCACTCCGACTTTGCGCCCGAGGGCGAAGGCAAATACCGCGATATCTTCGGAATGAGACACGTTGAAGCCGACGTAGCTTCCGTGGATTGCTGACAATTCCGGCTTGCCCGCTTCTGAATAGACGAATGCCACCTCGCGCGGCTGGATGCCTATGTATGAAGATAGCAATTGGCGCAGGAATCCACGGGCGATTACGAAGCGGGCGCGGTGTTCTGGAAATCGAAATCTTGCAGCCCGCTCGTTTTCATCGGGTGAGAGCAGCGGCTCAAGCTCTCGTGCGTCTCCGGCATTCGCGAGGCTGGCGTGCCAGACGTGGACCTCGTGAACGCCGATGAGGAACCGAGAGTCAGTCGTGGGGTTCACTGGGGGATGCTCATTGACAGGCGACCGCACTCGGAAATGTCTCGATCGGGCCGGGAGCGGCGGGGTCCAGACAACTCCGGTAAGCGATTTGCGAGTTCGCGAACTTAGCATAATAGAACATAGAACGGCCGCTTAGGACTCCCGATCTGGAAGCATTTCTCCGCAGGATCGGCGCCCGCCAGGAGTCAACGCCTCCCTAACGAATTTTCACAGCATTCCAGGATACTTTGCTGGCATACAATGCTCGGGTATGCGGGCAGCCGTGAGCACGAGCACAAACGTGGAATTTGGAAAACAGTGGCAGGGCCAGACGGCAGATGGACGGTTTCCTCTGGAGCAGTTTCTCGGAGGCTCGCAGGAGACCGCCGTTTTTCTGACCCGGCTTCCAGATAAGCAATCAAGCAACAAGGCTGCGATCAAACTGCTGCTCGCCGGCCCTGACGCCGATGCGCGTCTCGCGGACTGGGGCCGAGCGGTGGAACTCTCTCATCCTCATCTGGTTCGCACCTTCGAGTGCGGACGCTGCTGGCTCTCCGGCAAGGAACTTCTGTATGTGGTCAGCGAGTGCGCCGATGAAAACCTGGCGCAGGTTGTTCCGCAGCGCGCACTCAGCAACGAAGAAGCTGACGCGTTGTTACGCCCGGCGATGAAAGCGCTGGCCTATCTGCATGATCGTGGGCTGGTTCATGGGCACGTGCGTCCTTCAAACGTGATGGCCGTGAACGACCAACTGAAGCTATCGAGTGATGGTGTTAGGGTCGCAGGCAGTCCGTCGCGGAAGCCGGAAGCGAGCGGATATGACGCACCTGAAGTCGCAGCGGGAGACCTTTCGCCTGCTGCGGACGTTTGGTCTTTGGGTGCACTGCTCGTCGAAGCGCTCAGCCGACGCATGCCTGCGGGCAAGGTTGGGAGCGATGTTGGCTTGCAGTCGCCGTATGACGAGATCGTTCGGCGTTGTCTGGTGAAGAATCCGTCATCGCGCTGGACAGTGAGAGATATTGCCGGAGCGATCCATCTGGAATTGCCTTGGCCGAAGCCGGGGACGCAGGCCGACAAGAAAACAATATCGAGCGTTCCGTCCACATCACTGGGAAGCCGTCCCGGGCTGCTCAAGCCTGTACTGATTCTGGGTGCGCTGATCGCAGCCACGCTCGCAATCGTGCTGACGGTTAGAGTCTCGAGTGCACTGCGCACGATCCAGGGCCATCTCAAGGTGCGGGTGCAGGTGGCCGTTGATGGAGTGGGAAATGTCTCGAACGCGCGGTTCTTGTCGCCCGGACCGAGCAAGTATTTTTCGCGGCTGGCGATGGAGGCGGCGCAGCAATGGAAATTCAGACCGGCAAACGGCCAGTCGTCTCCGAGCGAGTGGAATTTGCTCTTTGAGTTCACGCGCGGCGGAGTGCAGGCCTTTCCGCAGCAGGTGAGGGCGCGATAGCTGCGAGCGGCGAGTGATGAGCAGCGAGCGAGACAGAGTGACAACTGGCAACTGAGGACCGGCAACCGCTTTACGCTCCCGCAGCTTTTTGTTGTACTCGATACCAATCTACCGTACGTCGCAGACCTTCTTCGAAGTTGACCAGAGGCTTGTAGCCAAGATGCTTCTCCGTGCGCGACAGGTCAGCGAGCGAGTGCTTGACGTCCCCCGAACGTTCCGGACCATACCTTAGCTCGCCCTTATATCCGATGATCTTCTTCAGCAATTCAAAAGTCTCGTTCAGATCGACCCGTGTTCCGGTTGCGACATTGAATACTTTTCCCGCTGCCTCCGAAGCCGGTGCTTTCATGGCCAGCAGATTCGCGGAGACCACGTTGTCAATGTAGGTGAAATCGCGGCTCTGCTTGCCGTCCCCGAAAACCGTGGGCTGCTCGCCTGCCAACATCTGTGTAATGAACTTGGCGAGAACGCCTGAATACGGAGATGTAGGGTCTTGCCGCGGTCCAAAAATGTTGAAGTAGCGCAGGCAGACAGTTTCGAGGCCGTAACAGCGGTAGAAAGACGTCATGTAGTACTCGCTCGCCAGTTTCGCGACCGCGTACGGAGAGATTGGATTCGGCGGCATGCCCTCGTGCTTCGGCAGGGTCGGAGTATCGCCGTACGCGGACGAGGACGCGGCATAGACCACCCGCTTCACCTTGGCATCTTTGGCCGCAATCAGGAGGTGGACGGTTCCGTCCACGTTGGCGCGATTGCTGCCCAGCGGATCGAGCACCGACTTTGGGACCGACGGAATTGCCGCTTCATGAAAAACGTAGTCCACACCGCGAGAGGCGTCGTGCAATCCGGCAAGGTCTGCCAGGTCAGTTTCGCGAAAATCAATCCTATTCAAAATTTCTGCAATATTCTCGCGCTTGCCGGTAGACAAGTTGTCGATGCCGCGGACCTGCTCGCCTTTTTCCAGCAAGCCTCGTGCGATGGATGATCCGATGAAGCCGGCAATTCCCGTAATCAGATAAAGAGCCATGATTTCAATATACCGAATCAGCGGAATTGGCGGATGCGGATGTGCGGCAGCTTTGCGTACGCGCAATGCTGCCATCCAATTTCGCACGTCCCACGTACTCCCTGTGAAATGGCAACTCGATTTGTACCTGGCGGATTGGCAAACGGCCCAATCATGCTTAGAATCAGTTGCCGTTTCGCGACAAGGGGAGGGCCGTACGATGAGCTCACTCCATGCAGATTCCACAAAAAGCTAAAAAGGAGACGATATGAAGCTTAAGACAATTCTCGCGGCGATGTGCGTGCTCGCGCTCGCCACTTTCGCCGCGGCACAAAATAAGGTTTCAGGAACAGCTCATTGCGGTAAACCAGATGTCCGGCAGATGGTGGAGGTGCCAGATCATCCCGGACACATGCTGATGATCACACAGGCGAAGTGCACATGGCCCAAACCCCTGGAGGTTGATGGCGTGCAGGGCAAGGACGGCGTAGATAGCGGGGTTGGGGAGATGCACGGCGGCGTTGGAACCAGCCATGGCT
>WNFY01006526.1_pt1 | contig 13641 bp, 16 predicted proteins | sample 5400091 | NCBI WGS metagenome assembly WNFY01 (sample SAMN13153364, study PRJNA577476) | soil metagenome | isolation source: 60 cm soil or saprolite under grassland replicate 1 | place: USA:California | collected 2016-06-15 | reverse complement strand
TGCCATCGCCCCTTGCGGTGGTGGGAGTCCTGGAGTCCGTCCCTCCGGATGATTTGGTGGTTGCGGGATTGAAGCGGCTGAAGGAAGCGGGATATCTGATCGCTCTGGATGATTTCGTCACTGACGACCCGCGCACACCACTCACTGAAATGGCCGACATCCTCAAGGTGGATATGCGCCAGACTTCGCTTGAGCAAGCCAAGGAACTTGTGAAGAAGCATGGCCCCTGGCGCTGTCGCATGCTAGCCGAAAAGGTCGAAACACGGGAGGAGTTTACCGCTGCCAAAGCCGCGGGGTTTGTTTAATTTCAGGGATACTTTTTCCGCCGCCCCGAAGTTCTCCATGCGAAAGAAATACCTGCCAATCGCCTCAATTGCTTGCGCCTATTGCAGGCCGTGTCGCAGCCGGAAGTTGACATGCGTGAACTGGAGGCGATCATCAAGCAGGAGGCGTCGGTCCCCGAGTGAGAAAGAGTGCAGTATGAAGGATTTCTCGTCAGCCTCATCCCTAGGGCTCTTCCGCACAGGCACAGTTGGCAATTAGAACATCGGGGGATCAGGAAAAATTAGAAGCGCGGTTCCTTCGCCAAAGAACACGGCACTCAATCAACTACTCAATTCCAGCCTGCACCACATGCACAATATTGTTTCGCACAGCGTACAGCACCAAGTCGCTCACTGAGTGCAACTGCAATTTGCGCATGATGTTTGACCGATGGGTCTCGGCCGTTTTCACGCTTAATCCCAGCGCCACCGCAACTTCTTTCGTGCTCTTTCCTTCGGCCAGCAACTGCACGATTTCGCGCTCGCGCGGCGTTAGCCGGTTGCGTCCAGGGGTGACCAGTGCTCCGGGCTTACCGCCTTTCAGATAGCCTTCGAGCACCATGGCTGCGACCTTGGAGGTGAAATATGTCTTGTCGCGGCGGAGCGCTTCCACGGCTGCTACCAGATCGCGGGCTGCGTCCGATTTCAGCAGAAAACCGCGAGCACCGGCATTCAACACTTCACGTACTACTTGATCGGAATCGTGCAAGGTCAAGATCAGCACTCGGGCCTGTGGGTTGGTCTTTAGAATCTGCCGGGTCGCCTCCAGGCCGTTCAAGTTCGGCATGCCAATATCAAGAATCACGACGTCGGGCTTAAGCTGCTGCGCCTTCTCCACGGCTTCGCGGCCTTCGCCTGCCTCTCCGCAAACCTGCCATTCTGGCTGTGCTTGCAGAAGAGCCACCAGTCCCTTGCGAACTACTTCGTGATCATCCGCGACTAAAATTCTGAACGTTGACATAGGCCCCCTTTATCCCGATCAAATCTAAGTCGTAATTTCCTGGGGATGCAGTCGGTTGAGTAACCCATCGAAAAGTTACCCCATTGCATCATGATTGCCAAACTTAAGTCCTTATTTTCGTGACCTGCGAACAATTCCTGCACAGTTCATCATGTAAATCTTACTGAGCATTAGGCGCGTTCCTCACATGGATGTTGCCCAAGCGCTCACAGGTTCAGTTTCTCGTTGCCAGGCCACATCGCTATGCCACATCTCCTGAAACACGAAACAACTCCTGTTGTTTCGATTCCCGTTCTTCATGCGAAACCAACCTGATTCCATGGATCGGCTCAAGCACAAGTGTGAATGTGGAAGCACAATCGTTACAGAGCCAGAAGTGCGCAGTCTCCCTGTGCGGCTTCTCGTCAAACGGAGCCGCAGATTCATGGCTCGCGGTTACAGAAATAGAGATGACCTCAAACTGAAACAATCGGCCTTCCGCGAACGAGAGCAGCGGACGATTGCACTTCTCGTTAATACAGTGCCCCAGCATGTAGTCCAAAGAACCGGCACCGACAAAATACCCCCGAAACCCTATGTTTCCAATACAGTCGCCACTGTATTTAGCTGCGGGTAGAGTTACAGACAGGATTCTTCCTCGAAAATTAGAGTCTTCAGAGATCCGAAATGCGTCTGGTATAATGAGGCAAGATGAAGGAGAACTATGGCTACGACAACAGTTCCGACGACCCCCGAAGTTCGACCGCAGGAAACAACCAAGAAAGCGCCCATTTCGCTGACTCCGACCGCGATCACTAAAGTGAAAGAGATCATGGGACAACAGACTCCCGTGCCCGTAGGGCTGCGCGTTGGTGTGGTCGGTGGAGGCTGCTCCGGATTTTCGTATTCCATGTCTTTTGAGAACGCGTCCGGGCTGATGGACAAGGTTTTCGATATGGACGGCCTAAAAGTCTATGTGGACGCAACCTCAGTCATGTATCTGAATGGCTGCATTGTGGATTATGTCGAGACCCTGGAAGGTGCAGGCTTCAAGTTCGAAAACCCGAACGTGAAGAGCACCTGCGGCTGTGGATCATCCTTCAGCGTTTAAACCAAATTCCAGGCTTTAGAAAAATTAACTAAAAAGGCCCTCGAAAATCGAGGGCCTTGCTGTTTTTAGGCGTAGCTATCGTTACCGGATCAAATTAACAATTCCGCACACTATCTATTTTCTTCCAGATCACCAATCGCGGTTGGGGCGCATGTAAGTGAAAATCTCCCTTCATCATTCTCTAGAAGGCAGCTCTGGCAGGCGCATTGGCCAGATCTCCCTGACCTCAGCGGTTCCGTCAAAGAAGGACATTGGGCGAAATTGCCAGCTTGTCGTTGACATCAGGCGCTAGCGCCTAGCCGACGAGCGCCAACCTTCTGAATACAAATAAGATCCTTTCCTTGACATGCATTAACAGATTGCAATATATATATTGCAATAAGGAATATGACTCTCGCCGAGAAAATTCGCTACCTGCGCGAGGTGGAAGGCTCGCTGCGCGGACTTGACCGGCCATTGACGCAGGTCGAATTGGCGCGGGCCATTCGCAAGGAGCAGGGCAAGAGCATCAGCCAGTCCTATATCTCGCAAATTGAGGGCGGATCGCGTCGCCATATGACACAGGCTTCGCGTTCCCTCCTGGCAAAGTTTTTCAAAATCCACCCCGGATTTTTGGTGGACGATCCCGAGGGATACCACACCGAGCTGACTTCCGACTTGCGCACCGTCGAAGGCAAGCTCGATGTTTGGCTGTTGCAGGGTTCAGAGCGCTTCGCGGGAGACCGCGAGTTAAGTGAAATTTTGATCAAAGCGGCCCGCGAGCGGGACACCCGCAAAGCTTTTCTGTTGATGGGGGCGATTCTCGATACTCCTGGGTTGGCTGACCGGTTGCTCGAGGCGCTAAAACCAAATGCAACCAATGGAAGGCGAGGAGGACGGCGATGACTTTGGCCAAATGCAACCAATGGAAGGCGAGGAGGACGGCGATGACTTTGGCTGATTTCTACCTGGTCTGTTTTGTCGTGGGATTCTTCTTGAGCTTGCTGATGTTCCTGGCCGGCGGCATGCATTTGCACATTCCGCACTTCCATGGACATGCACTGCCGGTTCACATCCATGCCCCGGGACATGCCCACACCGGGGCACACGGAAGCCATGGCGGGCAAGTCTCGCCCTTCAACCTGATCACACTTACCGCGTTCCTGGCGTGGTTCGGAGGAACAGGATACTTACTCACCCGGCATTCCGCGATTTGGTTCTGGGCGGCGCTGGGGATCTCGCTTTTGAGCGGTACGGGCGGCGCGGCAATTATTTATTTGTTCCTGAGCCGGGTACTCAGCTCTCCAGATGAAGTGCTCGACCCTGCCGATTATGAGATGGTCGGTGTTCTGGCACGGCTCTCCATGCCAATTCGTGAAGGCGGCACGGGAGAGATGATTTATTCGCAAGTGGGAACCCGGCGGGTATGTGGCGCCCGCGCGGAAGGTGGTTCCCAAATTCTCAAGGGAACTGAAGTTGTGGTCACTCGCTACGAGCGTGGCATTGCATACGTTCGCCCGTGGTCGGAAATGGCGGGAGAAGAAGACGAACTTAGCAACCTGATCGAGGATGCAGAAGAAGATGGAGCAGCAAAGGACGGCAAGAGGCTATGAACGACACTGTTCAAAAGTCGCCGTCACAGAATTTCCGATTGCTCGCCGCCATGCCGTGGCTGGCTCTTCCTTTCGTGGGATTGCGTTACTGGCAGGTGTGGGATCGTCTGCCCGCCCGGATGGCTACGCATTTCGACGCGTTAGGACGGCCGAATGGCTGGATGAATCGCGAAGTAGCACTCATCTTCGTGCTGGGGATCGTCGTGTTCGTCGCTATTTCGTTCAGCTTGATCCTAGCTCGTGTGCGCAGAACCGAAGCCGGATCGTGGGCTTTTCTCGCGCTGTTCGGCTTGGCGGTTGGCACGATCTGCTGGATCAACGAATCCCTGCTGGCCTGCAACCTCGAAGGCACTCCAGTGCAAGTGGGGCCAGTTCTTATCGTGACCTTCCTGACCGTGCTCGCGGTTATTGCGGTGCTGCTTGGCAGCAAAAGAGGCGCTACTTTGCCTGGCACGCCGGTTATCGCCGAAGAAGAACACGCCGTCCCAGCATGGGCGCTCGTTTTTGCGGTTCCGCTACTGATCGAAGTAGTCGCAATGGTTGCGATTGAGAACACCGCCGCTCGCGTTGGTATGGGGCTGGGCCTAGTTCTCTTTTTCACGGTCGCGGCCGGCGCATTCCGCGGATTTCGATACGTATTCACCGATGCGGGATTGGAAGTTCGCACTCTAGGTTTTCGACTACGCTCTATTCCCTCCAGCGAGATCAAGTCCTACGAGATAAGCCGCTGGAATCCGCTCGGCGGATATGGCATTCGCGGAATCGGCGAGCGCCGTGCCTATGTATGGGGAAATCGCGGCGTTCGCATCAGGACGGCCGAAGGCGAGGTTTTCCTGGGACACAGCGAACCAGAAAAGATTGTCCGTGATTTGGATTTGATGACTCACAACTACGAAGCACGCCTTCCGCAGGATTCGTGATCCTGCCGTGAACGAAGGGCGTCCTTGGTGGTTAATGATTTTGCGTTGCGCGAGGAGGCGCTATGTTATTCGGGCTATCAATTGAAATTTGGGTCGTCATTGGGCTAGGCATTCTGGTCTTCATGCTGCTTATGAGCGGCCTGGCAAGGTTATATAGAAAAGCGGGGCCGCACGAAGCCCTTGTTGTTTATGGGTTCCGCGCCAAGAGAGTAGTGGTTGGCAGGGGCACCATCGTGTTCCCCATGATGGAGAACTGCCACGAGCTGTCTCTCGAACTGATGTCGTTCGACGTCGCCCCACAGCAAGACCTTTACACGAAACAAGGCGTGGCGGTGACGGTTGAGGCGGTCGCGCAAATTAAGGTTAAGTCTGACACCGAATCCATCTGGACCGCCTCGGAACAATTTCTCACCAAGACCGACCAGGAGCGCGAAGGCCTGATCAAGCTGGTGATGGAAGGCCACCTGCGCGGCATCATCGGTCAGTTGACGGTGGAAGAAATCGTCAAACAGCCGGAGATGGTCGGCGACCGCATGCGCTCCACCTGCGCCGATGACATGAACAAGATGGGCCTGGAAGTCATCTCGTTCACCATCAAGGAAGTTCGCGACAAGAATGAATACATCATCAACATGGGACGCCCTGACGTTGCTCGCATCAAGCGCGATGCCGATGTCGCCGCGGCTGAAGCCGATCGTGATACCGCAATCCGCCGGGCTCTCGCCACGCGGGAAGCCGCCGTTGCCAAAGCACAGGCCGATCAGGATCGCGTACTCGCTGAAACGTTGTCTCTGGCAAAACAGGCCGAGGCACAACGCGATCTGGAAGTCAAACGCGCACAGTACGTAGAAGTCACTAAGCGTCAGCAGGCGCAGGCCGACAAAGCGTATGACATCCAGACGAACATCATGCAGCAGCAAGTCATCGCTGAACAGGTGAAGGTGCAGCAGATCGAAAAAGAACAGCAAGTCAAAGTCCAGGAAGCGGAAATCAATCGTCGCGAGAAAGAACTCATCGCAACTGTGCTGAAAGGGGCGGAAATTGAGCGTCAGCGCATTGAGACTCTCGCCGCCGCCGAGAAGCAGCGCCTGATTGCGGAGGCTGAAGGACGCGCTTCCTCGATTCGTGCCCAGGGCGAAGCGGAATCGGAAATCATCTTCAAGAAAGGCGATGCTGAGGCCCGCGCCATGAACGTGAAAGCCGAGGCTTACCAGGAGTACAACCAGGCCGCCATCTACGACAAGCTGCTGACCAGCTTGCCGGAAGTGGTGCGGGCGCTGGCGGCTCCGCTGGCCAATGTGGACAAGATCACTGTGGTTTCAACCGGCAACGGCGACGCCACAGGAATGAACAAAATCACTGGCGACCTGACCAAGATGGTGGCGCAGGTCCCGGCCCTGTTCGAATCTCTGTCCGGGATGAACATGAGCGACTTGCTGTCGAAAGTGCGTGGCATTGGCGACAAAGCGCCGAAGCCGCCGGATTCACTGCCGCCGGGGAACGGGGGAGTTAAGAAGTAAATCGAACGTGTGGGTCGGACATTCCCCTCGACTTCGCTCGGGGCAAGCCTGTCCGACACGGCGCGGGACGAGGCGTCCGGTGCTACACGAATCACGTAGGGGCGGGTGCCCTCACCCGCCCAGGGTGAGGCACGATGTTCGACTTCTTGGCCGAGATATTGGTCATGCTGCTCATCGCAGCGATCGAAGCTGTAGGCGAGATCTTTTCCGAGGGACTTTTCGAAGCGATTGCAAGGATTCCGGTCGCGATTTGGAACACCTTACAAACGATGTGGCAAGACTTTTGGCGATAAATCGAAACCACATAACAGCCCAAAGGGCGACATAGCTTAGCCCAGGGCGCAAGCCCTGGGTAGGTGAGACAAACGAGTAAGTCCTGGAGGGACGACAGAAACGGAATTTCAAAATGAAACGACCATCCATGCAGATCGGGTTGGGAATTGCGCTGGGTGCGGGAATCGGCACGGCCATCTCTGTCGCTCTGGGTTCGGGAGGCGCATGGCTTGCAATCGGGATTGCAATAGGCGTGACGATTGGCTTGGTAATGGGACGGAGAAAAGCAGGTTCCTCACCTGCCCGCTTCCAGCGTGCAGGTTCGGAATGACAGGGAGAATGTGGTTCCCACCCTACGAAAACCCCGTAGGGTGGGGCACCCTCGGTTTGGTTTTGGTTTGAGCTAAAGGCTAACAGCTAATAGCTGGTTTTACGAAAGGAGTCACATCATGGCACTACTAGAGCGAGTCTCAACATTGGTCCGCGCGAACATCAACGACTTGATTGACAAGGCCGAAGACCCGGAAAAGATGATCAAGCAGGTCATCCTCGACATGCAGAACCAACTCTTGCAGGTGAAGACGCAGGTGGCGATCGCCATCGCCGACCAGCACCTTCTCGAAAAAAAGCAGAAAGAAAACGAAGAGAAAACCACCGAATGGATGCGCAAGGCCGAGCTCGCTGTCGGCAAAAAAGAAGACGACCTGGCCCGCGCCGCGCTGCATCGCGTGGAGAGCTATCGTGAGCTGACCGGAAGTTTCACGCAACAGGTCGGCGATCAGAAAGCTCAGGTGGAAAATCTCAAGACCGCTCTGCGCCAGCTTGAGCAGAAGCTCACCGAGGCCCAGGCCAAATCCGATCTGCTGATCGCGCAGCATCGCCGCGCCCGCGCCGTCGGCAAAGCCCACGACGCCCGCACCGCCATCGGCGATGGTTCAAAGAGTGCCGCCTTCGATCGCATGAAGCGCAAGGTCGCGCACAACGAAGCCGTGAGCCAGGCCAAGTCCGAGCTCGGTGCCGACGACGTCGAAGACCGCTTCATGGCGATGGAAAAGTCCGATCGCATTGAGCAGTTGCTGGCGGAGATGAAGGCAAGACACGCGTAAGAGTGCAGAGCTGGGCAACATATTATTCGGCACACATGTGGAATGTGTCAGGATGCGGACATGCCTGATTCCTCTTTTACCTACGAAATTCTGGGCCGGGCGGCAAGTTCTGCCATCGCGTCGATGTCTACCAGTGCGTTGGCTCTGCTGTCAGGTTTAGCTTACGGCATCTACAAGCTCATCCTCAGTTATCGCAGAGAAGGATGGCCTGGAGTAAGGGCGCACTTTGTAAAAGACGCGATGCATGGCTTGATTTTCGGCATCTGCTGGTGGGCATTGCTGTACTCGTATCACCTGTTTTACAAAGTTCCATCCGAGATCAGAGCGCAGGCTGCAGCGGCACACGCACCGCTGCCCCCGAAGCTCACAGTTCCAGAAAAGATTGCATATCTCCGCACCGTGAGTCGTCATTTACCACCTGAAACACCGGTCTGGAACGATAAGAGCCCCGAGCCGAAGAGTCTTAGCGCCCTTTTCACGCAAGATTTTCCAACCACAATGAAACTTTCTGACGATGCCATCGGAATTCAGTGGAAAGATAATGGTGGAATTCTGCACATCAAACGGCAGTTGTATTTGGACTTTTCAAACAAACAAAAATTCGTGGGATTTTATATTCCTTCCTCCGAACCGCCAGACGTTACCAGAACTGTTGACGCCTGCCTTGAGGTCGCGAAAGGTGACGCCATTCAAATGGTTATCAATGAAATGTCCAAGAACACTCCTATGCTCGCTTTTACAAAGGGTGGACCAACCAGTATGGGACAGTTAACGTTCACGAAGAAGGCCCTTATCTACCATGATGATATTCTGTCGCCCTCACAAAGGGCTCCCATCGTCAAAGCTTTCGCCGTAAAGCACTACCATGTGCAGTTTATGGGACCCGACTACTTCGCGCGGCGGACAAGGACTTGGCAGCATCAGCACGGCATCCAAGCGCAAGCAACGCGATAATTCAAATGCTCTTAGTGAAAAACGCAGAGCAAACGTCACTTCCTTCGACTCCGCAGAATGACGCGTTGCGATCATTCTGCCGCGCTCAGGATGACAGAGCAGTTTAACTACAAGCATAGGAGCCACACATGCAATCCCGCATTACTGGAACCACAATGCCCGTGTTGGAGTTCGTTCTCGAACCCAACGAGTCCGTCATCTCTGAGGCCGGAGAACTTTCGTGGATGGGCAGCTCCATCCAGATGACCACGCACACGCAGTTTGGCGGCGGCGGAGGCCTGTTTGGCGTGCTGAAGCGCGTGGCTGGCGGCGGATCGATTTTCATGACCGAATATCGCGCCGTCGGCGCTCCCGGCGAGGTGGCGTTCGCGACCAAGCTGCCCGGACACATTGTGCCGGTTGAAGTCTCGCCGGGGCACGAGTACATGATTCATCGCCACGGCTTTCTCTGCGCGACGCCGCAGATTCAGATTTCGGTCGGCTTCCAGCAGTCGCTGGGCGCGGGCATTTTCGGCGGCAGCGGCTTTCTGCTTCAACACCTCAGCGGACAAGGCACCGCCTGGCTTGAACTTTCCGGTGAGCTCGTCATCCGCGACTTGCAGCCGGGCGAAACGTTGCGCGTGCATCCCGGCCATGTCGGCGCATTTCAGTCGAGCGTTTCGTTTCAGATCACGACAGTTCCCGGCATCAAGAACATGATTTTCGGCGGCGACGGAATGTTTCTCGGCGCGCTCACCGGCCCCGGAAGAATCTGGCTACAAACGCTACCGATCACCAAGCTGGCTCATGCGATCAATGAATACTTGCCACATGAGGCTCGCCGAGAAACAGTCGAAGGTGGCGTAGTGGGAGGAATTGTGGGTTCGATTCTGAATGGAATGAAATAAGCTTGACGGCTGAGTTGCGAGGGTTGAATCAGTTACCAAGGATTCAACAGAGAACCTGCATCGACCGATTTCTTACCACTTCGGCCATTTATCTGCTATCCTATAGCTGCGTTTGAATCAGAATCGGTTGTTGAGCAGCTTCTTGCCAACCAGCTAGCACTGCCCTTAGTACCTCCGAATCCTTCCAGCGTAAATAAACTTAAAGGAAACAAGTAACAACATGGCAGAACAAGGAACAGTAAAGTGGTTTAACGACGCCAAAGGCTACGGCTTTATCAGCCGGCAGAGTGGCGAAGACGTTTTTGTGCACTTCTCGGCGATCCAGGCGGGCGGCTTCAAGAGCCTGCAGGAAGGCCAGGGAGTGGAGTTCGAGGTAACAAAGGGGCCAAAGGGCTGGCAAGCTGAGAACGTTAAACCGCTGTAAAGCGGTTTCAAACGCTCAAGTTTGAAACATGGCGCGGCCCTAAGGCCGCGCCAATCTGAATCACTCGCCACACGGGGAATATCTGACACGTCACGAATCTAAGGCCTGCTACGCAATCATCCGTCACAACGTGCGAACTTACATATCGGGCGGGGTAGTTGAGGTTGTCCGCGGCCAGGACAGCGCCGCCATGGCCATGCGTCGCCTGGAAGAGCAACAGGCTTCAGACGATCGCCACGAGGGCTGGCGATATTTTCTCGAAGAAACTGAACTTAAACCGGGCATGGACCCTGCGCAGGCGACACGGCAGCGCTGGACAGAATTTGAAGCCCGCGAATCCAAAGCAATGAACCAGCCGGGTCCTGAATTTCCACGCCGTCCATAACCGTCCCCCTCGTTTTTTCTGCTCCGCACAACCCAGAACCGCTTTGACCACACGCTGGCGTGAGCTAACGGCCCGCGTGATTCCCGCGGTGTAGGGTAGGCCTATATCATTCCGCACTTGCCGGAACTTGCATCTAAGTTTGCCGGGAAAATCGTACATTCCTGATTTCCATTTCCATGAGTCGGAGGGCTCACATGGGCCGCCAGGCAGGGTGCGCCAGCCGCTTAGTAATAATCCTCAGTTCATTCCGCAATTTCGCAAATGAAATTTCCGCAGGACGAAATAAACGTCGGAAGCTGTCATTAAAGATAGCGTTCTGGGTAATTCCTGCCGTCGTTGCGATCATGCAGGTACCTGCGCATGCCGCCTGTTCTCCTCCAGGCACTGGAGGCGTGGCGATTTGCAGCCCACAGAGCGCTTCGAAGGATGTGAACCCGGTGCATTACATCGCGGCGGCATCATCACCGAGTTGCGCAGGCGGTATTTCGACTATGTTGATCCAGCCGAAGCCAGGTGTTACCGCGTATTCGGTCGGCGGAGCGACGCTCGACACATTTCTCCCACAAGCCCCCGGCACCTACTCCACCACGGTCGTCGCGAAAGACAAATGCGGAGGAACCTCCCAAAAAACTGTCAGCATCACCGTCATGGGAACAGCAGTTCTCACCTACCAGTACAATGTCCAGCGCACTGGCGCCAATCTCTATGAGACCGCACTGACTCCCGCGAATGTGAATACCATTCTATTCGGCAAAATCTTTGCCTGCCCAGTGGACTCTTTCATTTACGGACAGCCGCTGTTTGTGCCGAAGCTTAGCATTGCCGGTGGCACGCACAACGTGGTGTTCGTTGCTACGGAAAACAACAGCATTTATGCATTCGATGCTGACGGCAAGACCTGCACCCCGTTGTGGCACAGATTTATTGACACGCCGGTCCCTTGCACCACCAACAGCCCCGTACCAGCGAATGATTGCGATCGTGTGTTCCACACGCCGGGAGTGGGCATCACGTCAACCATGTTCATCGATCCAACGCAAGGCACTCATGGCGTCATTTACGCAGAGGCGCGCACCGCTCCGGGCGGGACGGCGCCGTTCTTTCATGGTCTGCACAAATTAGATCTCACAACTGGGAAGGAAATGTCGGACAGCCCAGTGAAGATCAAAGCCACAATCCCAGGCAACGCGTGCGACGCAGTAAACGGTGTGATCACCTTCAACAGTGCAGCGCAGAACAATCGCTCAGCCCTGCTGTACGCAAACGGCGTAGTGTACATCGCGTATGGCTCGATTAATGACAAGCCCTCGTGCACTACGGGCGCCACTTACTATGGCTGGATTCTGGGCTACAACGCATTCAACATTCAGCAGCAGGTCGCGGTCTTCAATCCGTCGCCGGCCGTGGCGGGAAACGGCAGTGGACCCGGCGGGAAGGACGCGATTTGGGGAGGCGCGCTCGCGGCCAGCCTGAACAATCAGATCTACGCTGTGACCGGCAACGGGCCATTTAATGCCTCGGTCGGGGATTACGGCAACACTTACCTGAAACTTTTCCCTGGCGCCAATCGCACGCTCAAGGTGCTCGACTATTTCTCTCCCGGGTTCTTATTCAACAATGACGATCTCGATCTCGGTGCAAGTACCGGAATTATTCTTTCTCCTCCCGGCCAATTTCCGCATGAACTCATCGGCGGAGGAAAGACTGGGACTCTATACGTAGTGAACCGAGATAACATGGGGAAATTCAACAGCGCTGCCGACCAGAACATTCAAGAAATTCCAGATGCTGTTGGTATGCGAGTCTCGGGAGCGGCAACCTGCAGTCCGACGAACGACGACTGCGATTACAGCACTCCGGCATATTGGAACGGGCATCTGTATGTGTCTGGAGTGAACGATCACGTGAAGGAGTTCAAGCTTTCCAACGGGTTGTTGAGCGGGCCAGCCTCAATGTCCCCGCAGACATTCGGCTATCCGGGTTCAGTTCCAACGGTCTCCGCGAATGGAAACAAGAATGGAATCGTTTGGGTAGTCGAGCCTTCCAAACCAATCCTGCATGCCTACGACGCGACAAATCTCTCCAATGAACTCTACAACAGCAAGCAGAACGCGACGCGGGACGCGCTGGGATCCAAAGTGAAGTTTGCTCCGGTAACAGTCGTCAATGGCAAAGTATACGTAGGAACACAAACGCAGATTGTTGGATACGGCATACTGCCGTAATGAACGGCTTGTAGAGCTTTGACACACTCGCTATCCCAGGGCCAATTCCTTAGCCCTCTGCGCTGCCTTTACTACTGCCTTAATGAGCGTGACACGCAGCTTGCCTTCTTCAAGTTCCATGATGCCATCGATCGTGCAGCCTGCAGGAGTGGTGACGGCGTCTTTGAGAAGTGCGGGATGGTCGCCAGTTTCAAGGACAACTGTTGCCGCGCCGAGGGTGGTTTGCGCGGCAAGCAAGGTTGCCACATCCCGCGGCAAGCCGACTTTCACGCCCGCCTCGGCTAAAGATTCCAGGATGATGTAAATGTACGCTGGGCCACTGGCGGAGAGTCCAGTGACCGCGTCCATATGTTTCTCATCCACCACCACAGTTCTGCCCACCGCGTTGAACAATGCCGCCGCATCCTCTACATGAGCAACTTCGACGTATTGTCCTTTGCACAAGGCGGTCATGCCTTGGCCGAGAACGCAAGGGGTATTCGGCATGGCGCGAATCACGGGCACTCCGGCGCCGAGCGCGCTTTCAATTTGAGAGGTATGCACAGAAGCGGCGACCGAAATCACCAGTTGTTTCGCCGTGACTTTGTCGGCGATCTGCTCCGCCAGCTCCTGAACTACCTGTGGCTTCACGCAAATAAAAATGATGTCTGCGCCATCGACTGCTGCGACATTGTCCGTCGTCACCGTAACGCCAAGCTTATGCGATAGCTCGTGCGCGCGGGACTCGTGTCCGACGGTGGCGCGTATTTTCGTCGGCGAGAGCTGATGCTTCTCGATCAGCGCCTTTACCAGGATGCCTCCCATTTTTCCGGCACCCAACACGGCAACTGAACTCTTTGAGAAATCGCGCATTTATTGGCCTCCCAGATAATCGGCTCAACGCGACGGTGAGTAACGAACTCAAAAACGTTGCAAGCCGACGTCTCTACCGCAGCGCATTACGCAGAATTTGTATTGTGAAATTTGAAGATATCACACAGC
>WNFY01005546.1_pt1 | contig 13643 bp, 12 predicted proteins | sample 5400091 | NCBI WGS metagenome assembly WNFY01 (sample SAMN13153364, study PRJNA577476) | soil metagenome | isolation source: 60 cm soil or saprolite under grassland replicate 1 | place: USA:California | collected 2016-06-15 | reverse complement strand
GGCGAGCCGGCGAGCCACAAACTGCAGTCTTTCATCCATTACCGAACACTCCTTCCAAGGCATTCACTCCTCCCCAAAAAGGGGAAAAGTGTAACCTATGTGTCCGGTACGATCTGTTACCTATGTCTCGGGTCGCTCACAGTAATAGTTCCCAGTCTGCCTTGGTAGCCCTCCGCGTCTGCCCATCTCTTGCCTTAATCCAGCAGTCTGGCACTTCCCATCGCATCGCGGACGCAAACCTTTGCATCTATAAGACCAACCCGAATAGTCGTCTGCGGGTTGCTGTCAAATTGCGCCCGATAAGCGCATGAAGCGCATAATCTGAGCACGATGAATCCAGCATGTAAGAGAGCAAAGTCTGCGATTGCCACGGGGGCGACACTGGTCAGTTTGTTTAGGATGACCCTTGTGGGCGCTTTACCCGCGATCGCTCAAATACAGTCATCACCTGGAACCTCAGCGTCTGCTAGCGCAACCGCGCCCAACGATAATTCCGGTAGCAGCGGAACCAAAGCTTCCATATCTTTGTCGGATTCGAATTCGAATCAGAGTCCCTTTTTGAGCAGCGTTCCCGAGGGCAAGGCAACCACTGGCGTCGTTCAACTTTCGTTTAAGGAAGCCATTGATCGCGCGCTGAGGAACAATTTGGGACTGCTTCTTGCCAGTGATCGTTCACTGGCGGCACGAGGGGCGAAGTGGCAAGAACTCAGTCATCTGCTGCCTAATGTGAGCGCCGCTGCCACGCAAAGCGCGACCCAGATTGACCTTGCCGCACTGGGTTTTCGATTCAATTTCCCCGGTATTTCTTCGGTGGTTGGGCCGATTGGCGTATTCGATGCCCGCGCGTCTGCCGCTGCGCCGCTGCTGGATTGGCACTATCTCGAGCGGGAAAGGGGCGCCCGAGCAAATGAGTCCGCGGCGCGGTACAAATACAACGACGCACGCGAGCTGGTGGTATTGGCGGCTGGAAATGAGTATCTGCTGACGATTGCCGCGGCAGCCAGAGTAGATGCCGCGCAGGCGCAAGTGGAATCGTCGCAAGCGCTCTATAACAAGGCCCACGATCAGCAGACGGCTGGCTTGGTCCCGGCCATAGATGCCCTGCGGGCGCAGGTGGAGCTGAAGACACGCCAGCAGCAACTCATTGTTGCCAGGAACAATTATGCCAAGCAAAAGCTTGCGCTCGCGCGGACCATCGGTCTCGCTACGGGACAGGAATTCAATCTGACCGACCAATCTCCCCATGAGCCACTGGCGCCGATGAGCGTGGAAGACGCTTTACGTCGTGCGTATGCTTCACGCGCGGATTATCAGGCGGCCCGGCTGCAGGTGGAAAGCGCAGAGCGGTTCCGAAGCGCGGCCACCGCCGAACATCTTCCCAGCCTCGAGTTTGCCGGGAACTACGGTGCGGCGGGAGTAAATGTCGGAAATTCTCACGGCGTCTTTGAGGTTGGAGCAACCCTGGCAATTCCGATTTTCGCGGGCGGACGCGCTCATGCCGATGCATTGGAAGCAGAATCCACCTTGCGCCAGAGCCGGCAGCAGCTTGAGAACTTACGCGCGCAAATTGATTACGATGTGCGCAGCGCACTGCTTGACTTGGCGGCTGCCGCGGACCAGGTGGAAGTCGCCAAGAGTTCTTTGGATTTGGCTAATCAAACTCTCGATCAGGCACGCGATCGCTTTACTGCCGGAGTCGCTGACAATCTGGAAGTTGTGCAGGCACAGGAGTCCGTCGCTTCGGCGAATGAAAGCTACATCACGAGTTTGTATAACCATAACGTGGCCAAAATATTGCTGGCTCGCGGCATCGGGTTTGCCGAACAAGGCGTGAAACAATATCTAGAGAGCAAGTGAATATGGCACAGGAAACGGAAACGCCGGAACGCCCGGCAGCAACTCGGCCAGCACAAGAACATCGCCCTTCAGCTCTGAGCGAGCGGGACCTGAAATGGAAGCAGTTTCAGTCGCGCAATCCGCGCTTCCGGATGTTCTTGATCATCGGAGTTGTGGTGCTGCTGGTGACCGGATTTTTTCTGTGGCGGTATTTCGACAGTTACGAGTCAACTGACGATGCGCAGATTGACGGTCATCTGAATCCCGTCAGCGCGCGGGTTTCAGGCCACGTTGAGAAATTGCTGGTCAATGACAATCAATATGTAGAAGCCGGCGCGCCTCTGGTGCAAATTGATTCACGCGATTACCAGGTTTTGGTCGCTCGCGCGAAAGCAGATTACGACAATGCTGTTGCCGCCGCCAAGGCAGCCGGAGTAAATGTTCCGATCACTTCGACCAGCACCAGCAGCCAGCTTGCCGCAGCATCCGCGGAAGTGGCTACGGCGCAAGCCATGCTGATGGCAGCACAGCAGCAAGCTGAGGCGGCAAACGCGCAATTGGCTCAAGCCGACGCCAATAACGTAAAGGCACAAAACGATCTGGCCCGTTATAAGCAGTTGGTTTCGAAGCAGGAGATTTCGCAGCAGCAATATGACCAAGCATCTGCTGCGGCACAGGCGGGATCTGCTTCAGTAGATGCCGCTAGGGCAGGCCTGGCGGCGGCACAGCAACAAATCAAGGCAGATCAAAGCAGGGTGGTGCAGGCGCAGGCGAACACGCGGTCGGCTCGAACCGGCCCGGAGCAGGTGACAGCCATACGCTCGCGCGCGCAATCCGCGGAAGCTTTGGTAGAACAGAAAAAGGCGGAACTCGACGCGGCACAGCTCAATCTTCAGTACACAACCGTGGTTTCGCCGGTGAGTGGCTTTGTCACCAATCGTACCGTCGAAGCCGGGCAGAATGTCCAACCCGGGCAGGAGTTGATGCGGATCATTAACCTCGATGATATCTGGGTGACGGCAAACTTCAAGGAAACCCAGCTGAGAAAGATGCGGGTGGGCCAGGTGGTTACGGTTTCAGTGGATACGACCGGGAAGGACTATAAAGGCCACCTGCAAAGCATTGCCGGGGCCAGCGGCGCCATCACTAGCTTGTTGCCTCCGGAAAACGCTACTGGGAACTATGTGAAGGTGGTGCAGCGAATTCCGGTGAAGATCACGTTCGACGCCGGCGAGACCAAGGAGCACGCGTTGCGGCCAGGAATGTCGGTTGAACCCAAGGTCTGGATACGATAAAGTTTGCTTCGCCGAGCCCAGCACATGTCGTTTAGGGGCTCGGTCTTAGACCATGTACCGGATCATAACTGTTGAGCGGGAATACGGCTGCGGCGCCGGCGAGATCGCACGCCAGCTCTCCTCAAAACTTGGCTGGAAGTTGTGGGACCGGGAACTGACTGCAGAAATCGCGCGCGTCGCGAATGTGGACTCCTCGGCCGTTTCGATGTGCGAAGAGCGGGTGGACAGCGCCTTCCAAAAACTGGTGAAAGTCTTTTGGCGGGGCAGCTACGAACGCAGCATGCACCTGGAGCACCAGCCGTTTGGGCCAGACCGAATGGTCGAAGTAGGCGAGCAGGTAATGAGGGAGATTGCCGAACAGGGCAACTGCGTCATCGTTGGCAGGGGCGCGCCCTATTTCTTGCGTGAGCGCTCAGACGTCTTTCACGTCTTCCTTTACGCGCCGAGAGCGGAAAAATTGCGGCGGATACAGGAGTTGGGAAGGACTTTACAAGACGCCGAAGACCTTGTGGACACGGTGGACCGCGAGCGGACGCTTTTCATCAAGCATTATTTCGGCGCCGATTGGCCGACGCGATCGCTCTATCACATGATGATCAATACCGCGATTGGAGATGAGCGCGTCCTCTCTCTCATCCTTCATTCTATGCAAACCCTGGAGCAGCAGCCCGCCTGACTCGCAACAGTCAATGGTTTCTCTATCTCAGGAAGCGTGCGCGCATACGTGGATGCAGACCCTGCAGATCCAGCAGAGTGAGGAAATCGATAGTTTTGAATTGGCGATCCAAAGCCGGCGGGCCGCAGATTCTGGCGCCGATTGCCAGATATGTGCGCAGCAGCTTCGGCACTCTGGCGTCCGCATGTTCGCTGCCATTGCGCGGCATCACGAACTCCACTTGCGGCTGCGTGCGAAGAGCAGGCTCAACCAGGCAGTTGGAAAGTTCGCCGAAGACCGCATTTCCATGCGCCGGATCTTGCGAGGTTAGCGAGGAGCACCCAATCAAGAAGCGTGCGCCATTCAACAATGCGTATTGCGCAATTCCACGCCACAGCAGGTACAAGACTTCTGTCGAGCGGTGCGCACGGTGGATGCACGCTCGCCCCAGTTCAATGAGCGCTGGTCGAAGCGTTTCATAAGGTGCAAAGTCAAATTCTCGCTCGCTGTAATACCCGCAGTTGCTCTGCGCCGCCTCACCGGTCTGCAATCGGTAGGTGCCCACGACCCGTCCAGTGCCGGCATGCTCGACGATCAGGTGGTCGCAAACGGTATCGAACTCATCCACGTCCTGCCCGATTTGATATGCAGCCTCTAGGCCTTCGTTCAACTCCAGATTGAAGACCTCAAATCGAAGGCGGAACGCGGACAGGCGATCGCCCAGACTCGATGCCAATCGAACACGGTAATGGCCCTGCCGCAGCTCGATCTCCAAAAGCTGCGAAGGGACGGACGGGCGGGCGGCGGCCGCCACCGCGATACGCGCTGTCTCCAGTGAGCGGGCAATCATGAGGTCTTCGTTGAGAAAGAGGCCATTCCATCAGTAGCATTCGGAGCTTTTCAATTTGATGAATGGAGCGTGAACATATGACGAAGGAGCGCGCTTGGTAAACACAAACAGCAAACTTACGACAACTCTGACGCCAGTGTGCCGCCAACTGCTGCGACCGGGACGACCCGGCTCGCCGAGGCCGGCCAAGGGCGTGCAGGAATCTGAGAGCGGTAGCCAATGTTCAGACTCGCCAGATGCCGGTAGACTTCATCAGTGTCACCCTCCCATGCTGACCGCTCCAGGGCACGTACCCGCTGGGCGAACACCTCGAACCCGAAAGCTCCGGTGCTGATAGCCTTGATCTTCTCGATCGAAGTGGGACGAAGTTCGCTGATGTCGTCCATCAGTACTTCGCTGATCCTCTCGCCTGGTTTCAAGCCCGTGATTTCAATCCGCACGTCTTGATTCGGGCGAAGCCCGGAGAGTTCGATCAGGTCCTCGGCTAATTTGTGGATTAAAACGGGAGGCCCCATATCCAAGACAAAAATGTCTCGATTGTTGGCGAGGGTCCCCGCCTGAATCAGCAGGCAGACTGCCTCCGGGATGTTCATAAGAAAACGCTGCGCGTCACGGTGCGTTAACGTAAGCGGACCGCCGCGCTGGATCTGTTCCTGAAAAATCGGTATCACGCTGCCGCGGCTGCCGAGGACGTTGCCGAAACGAACGCAGCAAAACAGTGTCTTTGCATGTCTGCCCTGCGCCTCCACGATCATATCGCCCACTCGTTTCGAGGCCCCCATGACCGAAGTCGGGTTCACCGCCTTGTCAGTTGAAATCTGCACGAATCGAGAGACTCCGAACGCCAGCGATTGCTCTATCAGGTTGCGCGTGCCAGTCACGTTATCGGTAATGGCTTCGCAAGGATTGATTTCCATCAGATGGACGTGTTTGTGAGCTGCAGCGTGAACGACCACTTCGGGACGAAATGTCTGCAGCACGCCACGGAGTCGCTCTCCAAAACGAAGATCTGCAACTACTGCGGACGCACGGGCCCGCGCATCCTTTTCCAGATGGGAGAAGGTATCGTTGAGCCCGTTTTCATCCTTGTCGAGCAAAAGCAAAGCGGCTGGGCCGGCCTTGGACAGTTGCAGCGCCAGTTCGGAGCCGATCGATCCGCCCGCACCGGTGATCAGAATGCGCTTACCTGCGTATGCCGCAACCATCGCCGGATTGTCCGCAGATTTTTCAACAGGTTTGCGACCGAGCAAATCATTCATCTCAATATTTCTGAAGTTGGGGGTGTTGATCTTTCGCCCCAATATCTCTTCGAGAGTCGCACAATTTTCACGTTCACGCCCAGCAGTTCACATGCCGCCCATATGCGGCGCAGCAGCTCGCGAGGCGGAGAAGGAATGCAGAGGATCACTTGCTCGACTCTGTACTTCGGTACTAGAGAACTCAACAGAGAGACAGTCCCCAAGACCTTTAAGCCCGCGACGAGCAACCCAGTCTTCTTCGGATCGTCGTCCAGAAATCCGACCGGACGCAGGTTTCCGGCCACCCGCAGTTGATTGGCAGCGTTGACTCCGGAGCGGCCCGCCCCGATCAGCAGGACGGCGACGGCTTTTCTTCGAGTGAGATTCCGGGCAACGATTCGTTCATAAAGGATGCGGCGTGCGACCCGCGCAGCTGCCGCGCCCGTGAACGAAAGCAGCAATTCAGCCAAGATAACGCCAAGCGGAATTCGAAGAACAGCACCAGGAATCGCATATCGCAATGTGACAAGCGTCAGCGAAAAGACCGCGTAGCTACATGCCAGCGCCCATCGCATCCCGCAGGCCGACATAGCGCCAAATCGTGCGATAACAGCGCAAGGCCTGGTTCACACAAATGCGCCCCAGCGGAATTGCGAGGAGCAGTCCCCACATTTCTACTGCCGCTGAGGGTGGAACGTGGCCTTCGAACAGCGCCTGATACGCAAGCCAGAAGGAAATTGCAGAGACCACACCATCAATAACTCTCTGGTACACGGGTGAATAGGGATCAAACGCAAGTCTGCTCATAATGTCAGCGTTCTTGTAGAACTCGGCGCATTGTCAGGCCATGGAAACGGGAATGGCTGAACCTGCCTACGTTCGCGAGCGGAAATTCACGAGGCGGAATGGAGAATTGTCTCCAGCAGTATTCGAAAGTCGGAACTCAGACAACGACGGTGCTGGTATTCGAGGGAAAGCCTCAACTTTTCCGGCAAGATTTGGGACACATATTGGCGCTCCATTTGTCCGGACACAAATATTTCTTCTTCCTGGCGATAGAGGAGGCTTGCCGGGTCGGTAATTCCAGGAGGTTCGCTGAGGAGGACCGAGTACTGGTCACGGAACTGGCAGACATAAGCTTCAACTTCGGGACGTGATCCGACTAACTGCATATCGCCTTGGATGACGTTCCAGAGCTGCGGTAATTCGTCCAGTTTGTATCGCCTGAGCAAGCGCCCACATCGCGTAACTCGCGGGTCCGAGGGCGCCGTCAACCGCCCAGCCCGATCTGCGCCGAGCCTCATGGTGCGAAACTTGACTAAGCGAAACGGCTGGAATTCCCTTCCGACTCTTCGCTGGAAATAGAAGACAGGTCCACCATCGTCGCACTTGATCGCGAACGCGATAAGAACCAAAAGCGCCGATAGGGCCAGCAACCCAGTCGCACAGCAAACTAGGTTGAAAATTCGGGAGAGCAGCGACACGATCCGCTGGAACTCGGAGAAAGCCACGGGAAAATCTTCGGGGGAGTACCGGTAATGGTCGCGATAGTAGGTGAATAGATGGACGGGAATGAAGTGCACAGAAGTCCCGATATTGCGCCGACATAGTCCGGTCACAAATTCGTCCCGCGAAATTCTCAGACGGTCGAGATGTAAGCGCAGAACGTAAAGGTGCCACGCGTGTCCTGCCCAGTCCCGCTCAATCGGGGTTTCGAGTTCCTCAAACTCGCGAAAAGCGCGGTCGTAACGGCCGGCAATCTCCTGCCTTCGACGATGGAATTCCGGAAGCTTGCGCAGTTGATGCAAACCGATCGCCGCCTGGATGTCGGTCATGTTGTACAGGTATGTTCAACTGACTCACGACAGCATGAATTCCGAATGACGCTGCGCGTGATTCATCATTAACATCACCTTCATTGAGGACAAAGGCACTGAGGCCATCAGCCCAACGTGCGAATCAATCGGCGACAGGAATTTGGGCAGCAAAGCTCGCGCAGATCAGTCGGGGAAGACTCTTTTGAGCGGGAAGCAACCGGTCGAGGGAGGAAGAAGCGCGAGAAATAAGGGTAGTCAGGTTCCGTGCTAACTGATATCGGACGGAATCTTAATTCGCAACGGCGGGCTATCTCGCAATCGCATTTTTCTATCTGAGCATTTTGTGCGAACGAATAGCGCACTACCAAAGTATGCACCAACCGGCAAATGGGTACCTACCTAGTTCCGGCCGATCTGGGACAAAGTAGCCAGCACCTCACGCGCATGATTCGATCCGGGAGCATTCAGCTGCGCCGACTCGTTGAGATATCGTTCTGCCGCGGCACGATCTCCCGCTGAAAGCGCAATTTCACCGGCGTGGCGCAGCATCTTCGCGTCGCGGATACCGACGGCTAGGGCAGTTTCAATGTGCTTGCGTGCTTCGCCATCACGGCCATTCACGTGGAGCGCCCAAGCGTATGCGTCCAAAGTGAAAACGTCGTGCCGCCAGGCAAATTCCTGGTTAGCTATTTCAAGGGCCTTTGCCGGCTGGTGCGCATGATCAGCGTAGTAAAAGATCAACTCACGGTCGGAATTGTCTTTCCTGATGGATTCGGCCAGCGACTTCGTTTCAAATTCGGCGAACGCCTTCTGCGCATCGTCTTTACGTCCAGCCAATTCCAATGCCTCGGCAAGATCGTACAAATTTTCGGCGTGTTTTGCGGCATGGTAACGCTGCTGCAGCAAGATGACCGCTTCGTCGTATTTCTTTTGCTCGATCCGGACTTTTGCCAAGTTCTGCAGAGCGTAGTGATAGCCAGGAAAAATAGTGAGAGCCTGCTGCAGGGTTGCATCGGCCTCGGAAATCTTCCCTGCGCTCAATTGCAGGTGACCAATCTGGCTAAGGATCCAAGCCCGGTCTTCGGCTTCGCTCGGAGGCGTTGACTGGTATGCCATATTCATGAGCTCGAGGGCGCCATCAACATCGCCGAACAGTTCGCGGAGATAAGCGGCCCGAGTTGTGCCCGGTAGGTTTCCCGGACGAAGGTCAAGCATCCATTGAGCTGCTTTTTCCGCCTCAGTGTAGTTGCCAATCTCAACGTTTGCGTCGGTAAGGAAACCGTAGAGCATGACATCGTCCGGCGCTTTTTTGTTCAGCTCTTTCGCCTTTTCGAGTGCCGCAGGAAATTCATGTCTCCCGAGAAGGAGCCAGACCGCCGTCCTTTCTCCATCAAAGTTGCCGGGCGAGATTTCGAACGATTTCCCGAGCGCGTCCTGCGCTTGCCCGTAAAAAGCAACGTCGGAGGTCTCGCGCGCCCTGCGGGAAAGGGCCAGTGCCAATGCGTTGTAGGCTTCAAAGTTCTTTGGACTTTTCTCGATCAGCCGGCGTGCCGCTGCGATGCCTTGCTCGGCAGGCGATAGCGATGTTTGGCTGTGAGCAAACTGTGCAAGGATTATGCAGATTGATACGAGTAGGTTCGCCGTGGTTTTCATTTATCTCTCCAGATTTTTTCCTGTCAAGCTTCGCTCGCCCAACTTGCCGCATGGAGCGCGGCCGGGCAGGGTGAGGGCACCCGCCCCGCCGCGTTTTCATCGTTACTGCACAGGGCAGATTCCACTCGGCTGGCCGCTGCAACCTTCCTGGCCGGGGCCGACGTGGTGGCTGTCGCGTCCGCTGTTGGCCGGCGTGACATAGGGAAATGTCGTGCCGAAGCCTTCAACGTTGGTGTTGACACCATCGCCAATTGGCGTGCCGAACTTGACGGGGTCCGCCAGGATTCCCCCGACCGCACGTGAGGCGATGTCCACGACGTCATCCGACAAGCGCCGCCCATTGGGGAATCCCGCTATGTCTCCGGCAAGAAAGCCGAGGCGTTTCTGACTTCCGACAGCCGTCGGTGGAATGCCGGTATTCAACCGCAGCAGGTCGGCAATGGGACCTGAATCTGTCGCCTTGCAGCCAGGACAAATCGGTGCGGTGTAGATCACGAGCGGTAGCAGATCCGTGCGCGGCGCTGCCGGAACGGGAATCCCGATCGAGCCGAACACTGTGGCTAACAGTGGATTCAGAAAGAAGTTGGCAAACTGAGCATCGTTCTTGGGATCGTCCATGCTGAATCTGTCTTTGGAACCAGTGCCGATGATCAGCTCATTGATCAGTGGATTTCCTTCGCGCTGCACTTGCCGGAACGGTCCGCTATTGAGCGCCGTCGCCGGCGAGCGCCTAACGGTAATCTTTGGCCGCGACGTTGCCCCGTACGTTCCGATGACCGCTTGCTTATCGCCTGCGCCATGCAGCTTGCCATCCACGGTCAGCCATGTGATTGGGACCTCAAGGACAATACTGTTGACGTTAAAGCCTGCGACCGCATCGGGCGCGTAGTTGTGCGGGTCGTCGCCGTCAACTTGCGGGCTGAGAACGCCTCCGACTCCCATGCGGAAGTGCAGAGAGTCGAACGCCGCGCCGAGATCGATGAAGAACGGATCATCCACGGTGCCGGCAAACACGCGCACTCCGTTGCCGAGATCGTAAATCCCCTGATTAAAGAGCGATTGATAGTCGGGCATAGTCTGCGGGCCTACGTTCGAAGGGACGGCAAAAAGCGTCTTGCCTTCAGTCAGGTGCCTCGTCTTGCCGTCCCTGATCAAGGTGACGTTGTAAGTCTGGCGCAAGCTCAAGCCTTCGGAGCCCGGACCATCTAGCGCCGTTATCGGTGGAATGCCGGCAAGGCCGCCAACGAAGCCCGTAAACAGTCCGGGCTGGCGGATTTGGGTGTTGAAGCGGAATTGGAACGTAATGTCTTCTTCCCCATCGTGATTGTTGTCAACTTTCATTTCGTAAAGCACGTTGGGATCGAACGGGAAATAGTTCGGGCCGTTCGAAGGTTCGAGGAAAGGGTCGACGTTCAGAATCATGGTGACACGGTCCGGGTGGTCAAAGCTGACGAATGCGTACCAGTCGGTGATGTCTGCGGTACGGTCGAGGGCGGTAATCGGAGCTTCGCGGTGGCTGGACGCTAGCAGGCTGCCGGGAAGCATTGCGATCAGCGCCAGCAATGCGAGTATCGGACGGAATCGGTTTGGCTGCATGGGTGTTCCTCTTGAAGGAGATTTTCGGTAATTACCGAGTCGTTGTGAGTACGTGTGGAGCGAGAGATCGGATTCAGCTCGCAAGAATTGGCAGCGGGATTCCGCTCTGTGGTGCGTCTTGGCGGTTAAGGTTCCTAGTGTAGCGCGGAGTACTCAGAGGTTTAGCAGGACAGAGTCAAAAACCAGGATGAGATCAGTCCTCAGCAGGCGCGAAGACCACCAGTAACACTAATTCTTACCTTTGCCGCGCCGCTGACCACGTAATAAATCTCGTCCTGATTGTGAGGTGATTGTGGGTCGTTCCCACCGACTGGGAGGACATAGATTCCGGCGCTCATTGCCGGCATCCGCAGGAATTCGAGATAAGCGCGGCCAGCTTGAACTCGTTGTGCCCGCAAGTGTCCGAGTTCAAAGACCTCGCTCACCCGAAAGCCCCCTGAAAAAATATCTCTGTGTACTGTTGCGCCAGGCTCTCCTCTTGCAGCGATCCCTCGGGCCGATACCACTGATAAATCCAATTGATCATTCCCAACAACGCAAAGGCCGCCGCCCTGGCGGTGACCGTTCCTTTCGATCCCCTCACGCGTTGGACTTCGGCGATCACGTTCTCGAGGAAATGTATGTAATCTTTCTTGCGCGCGTTAATCCGCTTGCGAAGCGCGGGCGACAGCGGATGGTTCTCGTGAAGCATCACTGTAATCTCACGGTCACGCTCGCTCAACACCACGGCGATGTGGCGGCGAATGAGCGCCCGCAGCCGCTGCTCGGGATCTGAAATGGCCTTAACCGGAGTGATGACCCGCTCTTCGGTTATATTCATGGCGTGGTTCATAAGTTCGAATAGAATCTCGTCTTTGCTCTGAAAGTGGTGATAAAGCCCGCCTTTACTTAGCTTTAGAGCCGACGCCACGTCGTTCATCGAGGTGCCGTCGTAGCCTTGCTGCTGAAAAAGCCGGGCAGAGGTGCGGAGAATTTCCTGTCGCGGGTCGGCGGTTGCTTCGCGGGGCATCGGCGAACACTATACAGCACCACCAATGGCAATCGCCAAATCTATTGACTTTGTTTCAGTTCATGGCTAGCATAACTGGAAACCGACCGACCGGTCGGTACGCAGCAGCATAGGAGCATACCCATCGTGGCAACTATCTTCTACGAGAGCGACGCCAATCCAGCTGCCCTGAAGGGCAAGACAATCGCCGTATTCGGCTACGGCAGTCAGGGACACGCCCAGGCCCAGAATCTTCGCGACAGCGGTTTCAACGTTATCATTGGACTTGATCCAACTCGCGGAAGTGCTTCCCAGGCAAAGGCTGACGGCTTTACTGTCCTCGCGCCAGCCGAGGCCGCAAAAAAGGCCGATTGGATTCAGATTCTTACTCCCGACGAAACCCAGGGCGCGTTCTACGAATCCGCAATTAAGCCAGGACTAACCAAGGGCAAAATTCTCGGCTTCTCGCATGGCTTTAGCATTCATTTCAAAGCCATTGCTCCTCCTGCCGATGTTGACGTGGTCATGATCGCGCCGAAAAGCCCTGGTCACCTGTTGCGCCGTGTTTACGCCGAAGGCCGGGGCGTGCCCTCGTTGATCGCAATCCAGCAGGATGCCAGCGGTCGTGCGCACGAACTGGCACTCTGTTATGCCTACGGCATCGGTTCGACCCGCGCCGGTGTTCTGCAGACCACATTTAAAGAAGAAACCGAGAGCGATCTGTTTGGCGAGCAAGCCGTGCTCTGCGGTGGATTGACTTCGCTGATGAAGAAAGGTTTCGAGACTTTGATTGAGGCCGGCTATCAACCCGAAATTGCCTACTTCGAGTGCATCCACGAGATGAAATTGATTGTGGACCTGATTTACGAAGGCGGGCTTGGCCGCATGCGCTATTCAATCTCGAATACCGCCGAGTATGGTGACCTTACTCGCGGCCCGAGAGTTGTCGGCGACGAGACCCGGGCCGCGATGAAGAAGATTCTTGCCGACATCCAGGCCGGCACATTCGCCCGCGAGTGGATTGAAGAAAACAAGACTGGTGGCAAGAATTTCGCAACCCTGCGCGACGCGGAAAAGAAGCATCAGGTCGAGGAAGTCGGTGCCAATTTGCGGAGCATGATGTCGTGGTTGCAAAAGGATTCCAGCAAGCAGGCTACCAAGGCCGAACCCGTGCAAGCAAAAAAGGTTGTGAATGCTTAGAGGAGCTGAAATCTTTTTGCAGTGTTTGCGCGCCGAGGGCGTTAACCTGATGTTCGGTTACCCCGGCGGCGCAATCATGCCTTTATACGATGCGCTCGAGGGCAGCGGCATTCGTCACGTGTTGACGCGCCACGAGCAGGGCGCGGTTTTTGCTGCTGAAGGGCATGCGCGCGCGACCGGCAAAGTTGGCGTGGCAGTAGCCACCAGTGGGCCTGGAGCTACGAATCTGGTCACAGGCATCGCCGACGCAAAAATGGACTCCGTGCCTCTGGTGTGCATCACCGGCCAGGTGCGCAGCGCACTGATTGGCACGGATGCCTTCCAGGAAACCGACGTCTTCGGGTTGACGCTGTCGCTTACCAAGTGGAGCCGCCTTGTTCGCTCAATTGAAGAAATTCCTACGGTGATCGCCGAAGGATTCTACTGGGCCCGCGAAGGACGCCCCGGCCCCGTGGTCATTGATATTCCGACTGATTTTCTGAAAGCGAAAATGGAGTTTTCCGGGCCGGTGAAGT
>WNFY01004214.1_pt1 | contig 13646 bp, 12 predicted proteins | sample 5400091 | NCBI WGS metagenome assembly WNFY01 (sample SAMN13153364, study PRJNA577476) | soil metagenome | isolation source: 60 cm soil or saprolite under grassland replicate 1 | place: USA:California | collected 2016-06-15 | reverse complement strand
GGAGCTTCTGTTTGAGGCCTTCAATCATGCTGGGATACTAACCGACAAACCGCCTTCCCGGCTAGTTTTTAACCGTGCGCACGTACCACCAGCTGACCGACCCAGACCGCTCAGGCTTGGCCGACCAGATCGGCGCCCAGCGCAAACGCGTGGCGGAGCGTTTGGCGGGGGTGCGGCGGATCGTCGCCGTCATGAGTGGAAAGGGCGGCGTGGGAAAGAGCTACGTGACGGCGCACCTGGCCCGAGCGCTGGCCCGCCGCGGCCACAGCATCGGCGTGCTGGATGCCGACCTGAATGGGCCGACGATCCCCGGCCTGCTCTGGGCGTCTCTATGGGCCAGTTCCTCGAGGACGGCGCTCCCCTGGCATTCACAGGTCCGTCCGCCGAGAGCTTCGTCTGGCGGGGAGCGATGGAGGCCTCGGCGCTGCGAGAGTTTTTGGGCGATGTGGAGTGGGGCGATCTCGACGTGCTGCTGCTCGACCTGCCACCCGGCATGCAGCGCTACCTCGAGCTGTGTGACATCCTCGGCAACCCGCCGGCCGTGCTGACCGTGACTATCCCAACCCCCGAATCCCGCGACGCCGTCCGCCGCGCCATGCGCGCCGCGGTCGAGCACGGTTCGGACTTGCTCGGCATCGTCGAAAACATGGTCGGCGGCGAATTAAAAGGATCGGCCGCTGCTGATTTGGCGCTGGAGTTTCTTACGCCGGTGTTAGCACGAATCCCGTGGCATCCCTCGCCGGATGACTGGTCGGAGCTGGCATCGCGCCTGCCCCAGGCCCTCGGCCCGAGGCCCCAGGCCCCATGAAGTTCCTCTGCGTCGAATGCGATCAGCAGATGGCGTTCGCGGAGCGCCAGCTTCCCGGTGACGGGACCCTGGCCGCGACCTTCAAGTGTCCGAAATGCGGCAGAGTCGTGGCGATGCTCACCAATCCCATGGAGACGCAGCTCGTCTCCTCGTTGGGGGTGGAAATCGGCGGGCGCACCGTGCCGGCCGAACCGTTCGAGATGGTGAACACGTACGTGACGGCCGCCCTGACCTGGTCTGTCGATGCGCAGGAACGCCTGTCCCGCGTGCCCAGTTTTGTGCGTGGGATGGTGAAGAAGATCTACGGGGACTACGCCAAAGAGCGCGGCATTACCGAAATCACACCGGCTGTCATGGACACCGCGCGCGCTGAGCTCGGGCTCGAGGGGATGTGAGCGATTTCGAAGAGCGCACCGTCGGAGAGCTGCGCGTGCGGATCGATCGCACTCTGTGCGTCGGCTTCGGCGACTGCATCACGGAGGCTCCCGCGGCTTTCGCGCTCGATGAAGATGGGATAGCCACGTTTCTCGCTCTTGATACCACGGCGAGAGACAGGCTATTGCGCGCGTGCGACGCCTGTCCCGTGGACGCGATTACGGTTTGGAACGAGCAAGGCGCCCAAATCGTCCCGGCGGCTTGTGAACAAGTTCCTTGACAGCCTCGGCACTCGTGTACATATCCCTTAACTCTGACGGCATCCACACCGACATCTAGAGTTTAGGGCCCGCTCGAGCGGCTTCACTCGGGGAGGTAGTGGTGTACCGCGAGATTTTCGTTCCGGTCGACAACTCGCAGCACTCCGATTGGGCCGTCGACCGCGCCATCGAGATGTGTCGCAAGACCGGCGGGAGAATCACTGGGAATCACGTATACGCCGCCCGCCTCCACGATGTCCGCTTCCGCCAGCTCGAGACCGGCCTCCCCGCCCAGTTCCAGACGCCCGCAGAGATCAAGAAACAGCGCAAAATCCACGATAAGCTGATCGAAAAGGGTCTGCAGCTCATTGCCGACAGCTTTCTCGATCAGCTCGGCAAGCGCTGCGAGACAGCCGGTGTGCCGCTCACGCGCCAGCTGCTCGAAGGCATCAACTACGAAGAGATCGTCAACGAAGTGAACCGCGGCGCGGGCCGCCTGCCGGGCCTGATCGGGTTCGATCCGAATCGCGCCGCGGGTTACGACGGCGGCGACAAGGTCCGCAGCGACGTCAAGCTCGGCGAAAACGGCCGGCTCGTCGCTGAGGACGAAGACGCGGCCGCGCGCGTGGTCGGCTCGTCCGGGCGTCAGTACGACCTGATGGCCATCGGCGCCCACGGACTTGGCCGCCAGCCGTTCTCGCAGCTCGGTGGTGTCGTCGCGCGGGTGCTGCGCGACATCGAGAAAGACGTGCTGGTCGTGCGCGACCAGCAAGCGCTCGCGGGCGGCCGCTTCATGGTCTGCGTCGACGGCTCGTCGTACAGCTACAAGGCGATGAAGGCGGCGCTCGAGCTGGCGCAGGAGTTCGGCGGCTCACTCTTCGTCTGCAGCGCGTTCGACGTCGAGTATCACCATGTCGTGTTCCACAACATCAAGGACGTGCTGTCCTATCAGGCGTCGAAGGTGTTCAAGTTCGAGGAGCAGGAAGAGCTCCACAACAACATCATCGACAAGGGTCTGCTCAAGCTCTGCCAGGCGAACTTGAAGCGCGCCGAAGTGATGGCGCAGCAGTACCCCGACGTGCCGCTCAAGACGCAGATCCTCATCGGCAAGCCGTTCCAGGTCATCATGCAGTGGGTCGAGGAGATCAAGCCGTCACTGCTGGTAATCGGCCGTCACGGGGCACATCGCGTCGAGAACACGGAGCTGGGATCGCAGGCGGAAAACCTCCTGCGGCTGGCGCCGTGCTCGGTGCTGCTGACGGGTGTGGTGGGAGTGCGGCCGGAAGACATTCCCTGGATCGAAGAAGACGGGCAGGCCGGGCTTCCCTGGGCGCCGGAAGCCGAGGTGCGGATCCTCCGTGTGCCGCCATTTGCGCAGGGGATCGCGCGCCGCGCCGTCGAGGAGTACGTGCTCGAGAAGGTCGGCAACGCTGGTCCCCCACCTACCGTCACGAATAAATGGCTCGACGAAGCGATCCAGAAGCTCCTGCCCACGCACATGCAGCTGATCATGGGCATCGGCAGCGCCGAAGAGATCGCGCTGGCCGAAGTGAAGGCGACCGAGCAGATGAAGGCGACGAAGGTGCAGGGTTCCGATGCGGATCCTGTTCCAACCGTTCCCACGATCGAAACAAAGTGCCCCGTGACCGGAAATGTGAGCATCCGGGAGCGGGTGGCGACGGATCCTATCGTCTGGACTCAGGAGGCATGGCAACGGCTGCAGCTGGTTCCATTGATCGCTCGCCCGCTCGCCCGCAACACGGTCGAGCGCTTCGCTCGCAATCACGCCATCTGGCGTGTGACAACGCCGGTGATGGACGACAACAAACAGGCGATGATCGAAGCGGACGAGTTCGACATCGACACGATGATGGTGATGTTCACCGAGCTGCGTGCGAAACAGATCCGCGCGGAGGCCGAGGGAAAAGACGCGCTCTCGCCCGAGATGCGCGCCTTTATCGAGGAGGCGAAGGCGCAGGGGATCACGCGCTGCCCCATCCGGGACATCGAAGCGAAAATGGAGAAGTGCCCCGTCGACATGAAGACGGTGACGCCTGAAGAGGCGAAACGGGCGGTCGAGAAACTGCTGCAGTGAGCTCCTCTTACGTTCCACACGTCGTCGCCTGGAATCTCACGCGGCGCTGCAACCTCGAGTGCGCCCACTGCTACATCTCGGCCGGTCCGCACGAGAGCGCGACCTCGGAGCTCGACACGACCGAAGCGTTGCGGATCGTGGACGAGCTGCTCGCCGTGAATCCGGCGCCGCTGCTCATTTTGTCCGGGGGCGAGCCGCTGCTCCGCGCGGATCTCACGCACATCGCGGGCTATGCGTCGCAGCATGGCGCGACGGTGGTCGTCGGGACCAACGGCACGCTACTGACCGATGAGCGCGTTGCGGCGCTCAAGGCGGCGGGAGTCCGCGGGGTGGCGGTCTCGATCGACTCACTGCGGCCGACCTACCACGACAACTTCCGGCACGGCAAGGGTTCGCTCGACGACACGATCGCGGCGCTCGGGCGCCTGCGCGCGCAGCGGCTCGACTTCATCATTCAAACGACGGCGACCAAGGGCAACCGTGCCGAGCTCGAGCGCGTGGCGCAGTGGTCGGCGGAGCAGGGCGCCGTCGCGTTCAACTGTTACTTCCTGGTCGCGACGGGCCGCGGCGCCGGACTCTCCGATCTGGCGCCCGCCGAGTACGAAGCGGTGCTTGCGGATCTCGCGCGCTGGCAGCGCCAGTACCGCGGGCAGATGATGGTTCGCGCCAAGTGCGCGCCGCATTTCATGCGGCATGTGCATGCGTCCGATCCGGCGTCGCCGATCCTGAATTACGAGACGCGTTGCCCCTGCGGCACGCAGTACTGCCGCATCACGCCCGACGGCAAACTCACGCCGTGTCCCTATCTCCCCGAGGTGGCCGGCGACCTCCGCACCCAGAGCTTCGGTGAGATCTGGCGCAGCTCGCCGCTGTTCCGGGAGCTGCGGGAGGGCACGCTCGGCGGCAAATGCGGACGGTGCGAGTACCAGAAGCTCTGCGGCGGCTGCCGCGCGCGTGCGTTCGCGTTCGAGGGCGATGTGCTCGCCGCCGACCCCTCCTGTGTCTACGAACCCACCGGCGCTGCCGTCATCGAAGCGCAGCACGAGGTCTCGTACGGGCAGGAGTTCACTCCCGCCCTCACGTGGTCGGCCGCGGCTCGGTCGCGGCTCGACCGGATTCCGTCGTTCGTGCGGGGCGTGGTGGCGAAGCGCGTCGAGGAATGGGCGCGCGAGCGGGGCCTCCACGAGATCACGCCGGAGTTGCTGACCGAGATACGCAGCGCCATGCCGGTGGATTTCTCCAAGAAACGGCCCTTCTTCGTCACGGAGGCTGACGGCTGATGGCTGACGGCATGATGCTGCTCCAGGCGGCAGCCGACACCGCAGCTGCCTACCGCGACTTCCCGTGGATCGGCAGCCGCGCCGCCATATGGATCGCGGCCGAGATCCATCTGATGTTCGCGGCGTTCGTGCTGGGCGTGCCGATCTTCGCGGTCGTGGCCGAAGCGATCGGGATCTTCGGCAAGGACCAGCGCTACGACCGGCTGTCGAAGGAGTTCACCCGGCTGCTGCTGATCGCCTACAGCGCGACGGCGATCTGGGGCGCCGTCTTTGTCTTCCTGCTGTCCACGCTGTATCCAAAGTTCTGGGCCTATATGACGGCGATCTTCGGCCCGTCGATGTGGTTGTACGTCTCGATCTTTTTCTTCGAGTCGTTCACGCTGTACCTCTACTATTACGGCTGGGACCGCTGGAAATACGGCCGCGCCAAGATCGTGCACTGGTGTCTCGGCATTCTGCTGAACGTGTGGGGCACGACCGTGATGTTCATCGCCGACTCGTGGCTTACCTACATGATGACGCCGCCGCGCGACATCACACCTGAGACGTCACCCACGAGCATCAAGATCTGGCACGCGATCTTGAACCACACATGGATGCCGATCAACATTCACCGCCTGATTGGCAACGTCGTCTTCGGCGGCGCGATCGTGGGCGCGTACGCGAGCTACCGCTTCCTCGCGTCGCGGACCGACGAGGAGCGCGCGCACTACGACTGGATGGGGTACGTCGGCAACTTCATCGCGATGTCGGCGCTGATCGTGCTGCCGTTCGCCGGCTACTGGCTGGGCCGGGAGATCTATCAGTACGACCAGTCGATGGGCATCACGATGATGGGCGGCTTCATGAGCTGGCTGTGGGTGATCCAGGCCTTCCTCATCGCGGTGCTTTTTCTCACGGGCAACTACTATCTCTGGATCGGCATGGGCCGGATTCCCGGTGCCGAGCGGTATCAACCGTACACGAAGTGGCTGCTGGTCGTCCTCGTGCTCGGCGCGCTCGTCTGGGGCACGCCGCACACGATGATCGCCGATTCGCACGAGCTCGCGGCGATGGGCGGATCGCACCATCCGCTGCTCGGCGCGCTCGGGGTGATGAGCGCCAAAAACACGGCTGTGAACCTGATGATTCTGGCGACGTTCCTGTCCTTCCTGCTGTATCGCCGTGCCAACATCCGGCCGGTGGTGCCCTGGGCCAAGACCGGCACACGCATCCAGGCCGGGATGTTCATCATCGCAGCCGCGATCGTGCTGTTCTTCGGCATCCGCGGCTATTTCGTCGAGGCGATCGTGCGCATCGGGTATTCGGTGTATCAGGTCGGGGCGGTGCTCGCCTGCATCATCTTTGTGACCCTCATCGATGTGCTCATGGCGCGCGGCGCGCAGTCGCTCGGCGCGATTCAGTGGGGCAAGATGCCGCCGCGCTCGCAGTACGCGCTCTTCATCCTTGCCGTCACCTTCACCTGGCTCATGGGCCTGATGGGATTCGCGCGCAGCGGGATCCGCCAGCACTGGCACGTGTGGCAGGTCATGCAGGACACGACACCCTACGCTGCGACGCCCGCACTGGGCTACGCCGCGATCATGATCAGCATCTGCGTCCTGATCTTCCTGTCGCTGGTCGGCTTCATCTTCTGGCTCGGCGGGCTCGCCGAGAAATCGACGTTCGTGCCGTCGACCGTGGAGGCGCCACATGTGGGCCATTAACCTCCGCATCATCGGCGTCGTGCTCGGCACGCTCGCGCTGTATACGCTCATCGCGAACAAGATTCCGCAGGTGCAGTCGGAAGTGCCGCACGCGCTGACCCTCGGGGCGAATGTCACACCCGAACAGCTCACGAACGCCGGCGACCAGCTCTACCATGGCGCGGGTGGCTGCACGGCCTGTCACGGCCTCGGCACGCGCGCTCCGAACCTGTTGACCGACGAAAAGGGCCAGGGGCCGATCGGCGCGCGCTGTGGCAAACGGGAAGCCGGCAAGGACTGCAAGGCGTACATCTACGAATCGCTCACGAGCCCCAAGGCGTATGTGGTGCAGGGCTATGAGCCGATCATGCCCGAGATGGGCAGGATTCTGTCGCCGCAACAGATCTGGGCGCTGGTCGCATTTCTCGAATCGAACGGCGGAACGGTCGACGTGGCGGCCTCGGACATCCCGGCCTCGACGACCTCCGCAACTTCGACATCCTCGACACCCTCCGCCGGCATAGCCGGCGGTTCCACCGATCCGATGACGATGATCCGCGGCGCGGGCTGCACCGGCTGTCACAAGATCAGCGGCGAAGGCGGCGCCATCGGGCCTGAGCTCACGCATGTCGGCTCGCGGCTCTCGGCGAACCTGATTCGTGAGTCGATCCTCCAGCCCGATGCGAAGACGGCGAAGGGGTACGAGAAGTTCAAGGGCGTGATGCCCAAGACATTCGGTCACCAGTTCACGGGGGAGCAGCTGGAAGCGCTCGTCCAGTTCCTGGCGGCGCACAAGTGAGAGCCTACCTCAAGCACCCGTTCTGGCAGGCCGTGGGCCTGCTGGTGCTGGCCTATCTCGTCATCGTCTTCGTCATTCCCGTGCTGCCCGGTAGCGCGATGGTGCCGAGCAGCGTGGTGCTGCAGTACATGGCAACCGTGCTGGTCGGTGTCCTGATCTGGGTAAGTGATGAGGAAGCCCGCTGGACTCAATTCAAACAGCCGCTGCACGAAGTCCTCGTTCAGCCGCGTCTGAAAACAGTGCGGAACGGACTGCTGGGCGCCGTCACGCTCGTGGTCGGCTGCCTCACCTACAGTCAGGTCAAAGCCAGCGTCGCGGCGCCGCCCAATCTGCGTTCGATCCACCCGGCCCCACCGACGCAGATCACGTTCCGTGGCAAGACGATGACCCTCGCAGGACTCGAGAACCCGCTCCGCAAGCAGGGCGACCTCGCGGCGCACATCGCCGAAGGACATCGGATCTACTATCAGAACTGCGTGCCGTGTCACGGTGACCATCTCGATGGTCTGGGCCACTTCGCGTCGGGCCTGAATCCGCTGCCGGCCAACTTCCAGGACAACGGCACGATCGCGCAGCTGACGGAGAGCTTCGTTTTCTGGCGCGTCGCCAAGGGCGGACCGGGACTGCCGCGCGAAGGGACGCCGTGGAATTCGGCGATGCCGGCGTGGGAGGAGTTCCTGACCGAGGACGAGATCTGGTCGGTCGTGCTCTTCCTTTATGATCAGACGGGATGGAAGCCGAGGACCTGGGAAGTCAGTGCGGAGGGGAAAAAGTGATCCATGCACTGCTGCTGGTGGCTTTGGTGGCAACGCAGGACACGAGCGCCGGCAAGACCGTCTATGTGAAATGGTGCGCCGGCTGCCACGGTGACAACGGCGCCGGCGACGGCCAGGGCGCACGGCACATGATCCCCCCACCGCGCGACTTCACCGGTGCGATCTATCAGATTCGTTCGACGCCGAGCGGCCAGCTCCCCACCGACGCCGATCTGCTGCGCTCTATAGATGAAGGACTCTTCGGCACCGCGATGCCGGGCTGGAAGTCTCGGCTCTCAGATCGCCAGCGGCGCGACGTGCTGGCCTACATCAAGACATTCTCGACGTTCTTCGCCGATTCGACGCAGCGGCCTCAGCCCATCAAATTCGGCAGTGCGCCGGGCGGCGGTAACGGCGCCGAGGCCCTGAAGGTCGGCCGGCAGTTCTACGACTCGATTGGCTGCCGGAAGTGCCACGGCGATCTGGGCCGCGGCGACGGGCCGTCGGCGCCGACACTCAAAGACGACGCCGGCCATCCCATCTTCGCGGCGAATCTGCACGAGAATTGGCACTTCAACGGCGGCGGCACGGTCGAAGACATCTATCACCGCCTGCGCACCGGTCTGGACGGCACGCCAATGCCGTCGTTCAGCGATCTTCTGGAGCAGAAGTTCCTCAGCGACGAACAGTTGTGGCGTGTCGCGCAATACGTGCGCAGTCTGTCGCCTCCGGAAGCGCCGGTCGTGCGGGACGTGATCCACGCGCCGCTCCTCGTCAAGGCGCTGCCGCATTCACCGGACGATTCCGCCTGGACGGCGGTGGACGCGTCCTGGTTCCCCCTGGTGGGACAGATCATCCGCAAAGAACGGTGGTTTGCGCCGGCCGTCTCTGGCGTCTGGGTGAAGGCGGTGCACACTGCCGACTCGATCGCGTTGCGGGTGGTGTGGGACGACAGGTCCCAGAGTCCCGATTCCGCCTGGCTCGGCCACCTGGGCCGAGTGCTCAAGACGCTGGAGAGCGACGACTCCACGCCTGAGCAGCCGGCGCTGTGGCCGGACCAGCTGGCGGTGCAATTCCCTGTCTCCATTCCGACGGGGATGGAGCGGCCCTATTTCCTGATGGGCAGCCCGAGTGCGCCCGTCTATCAGTGGCGCTGGTCGAGCAGCTCCAGGTCCACGGCGGTCGCCGGCCTCGCTCGCGGGATCGACCGGTTCGATCCGCTCTCGAGTGCTGGTGTCGCGGCGCAGACCGTGTATGACCATGGCCAGTGGCGGGTCGTCTTCACACGCGGACTTGCTTCAGCGGATACAGCCAGCCAGCTTCCGTTCCGCACCGGCCGCGCCATCCCAGTGGCGTTCTTCGCGTGGGATGGGTCCAACGGAGAGCACGGCACGCGGATGGGTATTAGTACCTGGTATTTCCTCGCCCTCGACGAACCGGTGCCGGCCCGGGTGTTCATCTCGCCGGTGCTCGCCATGGTGCTCACCCTGGGGTTGGGCATGCTGGTCGTGTGGCGCGCGCAGCAGAAGACTTCATACCGGAGGCAGCAATGAACGGCAGAATCTTCAGCGTGGTGGGTGGGATGTTCCTGCTCACCGTGTGCAGCAAGGGAGACGGCTCCATCCATGCGGCACCACCGGCAGCGCAACCGCCCACGCCGGCCGCAGATGTGTCGGCGGCTGGTGGGACGATCACGGGGAAGGTCAAGTTCACCGGCGTCGCGCCCAGGAATCCGGCAATCGACATGAGCGAAGAGGCGGCGTGCAAGGCGAAGTACCCGACGACGCCCACCGAGGAGAACGTCGTGGCCGGGGCCGCCAACGCGCTCGCCAACGTATTCGTCTACGTGAAATCAGGCGTGCCCGCAGGTCAGACGTTCCCGGCACCCGCGACGCCGGTCGTCCTGGACCAGAACGGTTGTCGCTACCACCCGCACGTTTTCGGCATCATGGTGGGACAGGGCCTCGAGATTCAGAATTCCGATCCGCTGCTCCACAATATCAAAGCCATCGCCAAGGCGAACCGCCCGTTCAACGTGAGCCAGCCGTCCGCCGGCATGAAGACGACGCGCACATTCTCGGCGCCGGAGGTGATGGTCAATCTCGAATGCAACGTGCACGGCTGGATGAAAGCGTTCCTCGGTGTGCGCCCCGATCCGTTCTTCGCGGTGTCGAAGCAGGACGGCAGCTTTACGATCAGCGGCCTGCCGCCGGGCACGTATACGATCGAAGCATGGCACGAGAAGTTCGGCACACAGACGGCGACCGTGACGATCGCGGGCACCGAAACCAAGCCGGCCAACTTCACCTTCGCCGCGCACTAGCGCGAGGAGACCCGAATGCGTTGGTGGCTTCCCGACGCAGGCTCGACGTTCGCCGGTCCCATCGACACGCTGTTTCTGGTGATTCTCATCCTCACGGGAATCGCGCTCGTGGTCGTCGAGGTGGGACTGGTCACGTTCGTGATCCGCTACCGCGCGCGTCCCGGGCGGAAGGCCTTCTATACGCACGGCTCGACGCGCGCGGAAGTGATCTGGACGGCAATCCCGGCCGTGACGATGGTCGCGCTCGGATTGATCAGCAATCACTACTGGGTGCTGATCAAGGACAAGAAGAGCATTCCCCCGAACGCGTATCACCTGGGTGTGCATGCCAAGCAGTTCGAGTGGCAGGTAACCTACCCGGGAGCCGACGATAAGCTCGGCACCGCCGACGACTTCACGGTTCGCAACCAGCTCCATGTGATCGTCAACCAGCCGTTCGCGGTCGAGCTCAGCTCCGAGGACGTGATTCACTCGTTCTTCGTGCCCGAGTGGCGTTTGAAGCAGGACGCCGTGCCCGGGATGAACATCACCGCCTGGTTCGAGGCGACGAAGACGGGCGAGTACGAGCTCGGCTGCGCCGAGCTGTGCGGGATGGGGCACTACCGCATGCGGGCGCGCGTGTTCGTGCACACGCCCGATGAGTACAAGGCCTGGGTCGCCCAACAAATCGCCGGAGGCACCGAATGACGAGCGTTGCGCACGCCAAGCCGGCCGGAGGCGCTCACGACGCCCACCACGCGCCGATGAGCTTCTGGCGCAAGTACATCTTCTCCACCGACCACAAGATCATCGGCATCCAGTTCCTGTTCGTCAGCCTGTTCTTCCTGCTGCTCGGAGGACTGCTGGCGATGCAGATCCGCTGGCAGCTCGGGTTCCCGGGCAAACCGATGCCGGGCGGCGGGATCCTGCCCGAGAGCATGGTGCAGAACGGCGTCATCCTCCCCGAGTACTACATCCAGCTCGTCACGATGCACGGCACGTTCATGGTGTTCTTCGCCATCATGCCGCTGCTCGTCGGGGTGTATGCCAACTTCCTGATTCCGCTGAAGATCGGAACGCACGACATGGCGTTCCCGCGCATCAACATGTGGTCGTTCTGGCTGGCGCTGCTCGCCGGCACGATCATGCTGGCCGGCTTCTTCGTTCCAGACGGCGCCCCCCGAGCCGGATGGACGATGTACGCGCCGCTCTCGGCGCGGCCCGATCTCTCCGGGGCGACCTACAGCCAGAAGCTGTGGAGCATCTCGATCGTCGTGCTGGGATTGTCGTCGGTCATGGGCTCGGTGAATTACATCACAACGATTATCAATCTGCGCGCCCCGGGGATGACGTGGTTCCGCATGCCACTCTCGGTGTGGGCGCTGTTCATTACGGCGATCCTCGCGGTGCTGGCGCTGCCGGTGCTGCAGGGCGCCGCGATCCTGCTGCTGTTCGACCAGACGATCGGCACGCACTTCTTCGATCCGGTGGCGGGCGGCCAGGCGCTGTTGTGGCAGCACCTGTTCTGGTTCTTCGGTCACCCGGAGGTCTACATCCTGATCCTGCCGGCGATGGGCATGGCGTCCGACATCGTCGCCAACGGCAGCCGCAAGCCGATCTTCGGCTATCACTCGATGGTGTTCGCCATCATCGGGATCGCGTTCCTGGGCTGGGTCGTGTGGGGCCACCATATGTTCATGAGCGGCATGAACCCGACGCTCGGGTCGACGTTCATGGTCTCGACGCTGCTCATCGCGGTGCCATCCGCGGTCAAGGTGTTCAACTGGATGGGCACGATGTGGCGCGGCAACCTGCGCTTCCACGTGCCGATGCTCAACGCCATCGGCTTCGTGTCGATGTTCACGATCGGCGGCCTGTCCGGCATCTTCATGGCCGCGACGCCGGTGGACATTCCGCTGCACGACACGCAGTTCATCGTGGCGCACATCCACTACGTGCTGTTCGGCGGCTCGCTCTTCGCGCTGTTCGCCGCGATCCCCTACTGGTATCCGAAGATGTTCGGCCGGATGATGAGCGAGCGGATCGGGAAGGTGCACTTCTTCCTCACGTTCATCTTCTACAACATGACGTTCTTCCCCATGCACATCATCGGGATGGGCGGGCAGATGCGGCGTATTTACGATCCGACGATTTACGACTTCCTGAAGCCGCAACAGCCCCTCAACGAGTTCATTTCGTACTCCGCCTTCGCGCTGTTCGCCGTCCAGGCTCTGTTCGCGTTCAACTTCCTCTGGAGTCTGAAGTTCGGCAAAAAGGCGCCGCAGAATCCGTGGGAGGACAACGGCATGGAGTGGTCGCTGCCGAATCCCGCGCCGCACGGCAACTGGGACAAGACGCCCAACGTGTACCGCGGACCGTATGAGTTCAGCTCGCCCGAGGCCGGCGACAAAGACTATCTGCCGCAGTACGTGAAGCTGGCAACCGATCGAGACCCGGTACCAGTTCCTCTCCCGGTTGGAGGACACTAGCGTGCAGACTCAGACGATGACCGACGCGATGCGGCCACCGTTCCCGGCCGAGCCGGGCGCGGGAGTCTACAGCAACAAGCTGGGGATGTGGGTCTTCCTGGCGAGCGACGTGATGTTCTTCACGGCGCTGATCGGCTCATACATCATCCTGCGCTTCGGCATGTCGACGCCGTGGGCGCAGCCCGGTGCGGTGCTCAACGTGCCGCTGACGGGGCTCAACACCTTCCTGCTGATCTGCTCGTCCGTCTCGATGGTCAAGGCGTACGCCGCGATCGCGGACGGTAAGAAGTACTTCCTGCGCAAGGTGCCGGGCAAGACGCTGCAGGACGGCGGGCTCAAGTTCTGGATGCTCGTCACGATCATCTGCGGTGCCGGATTCGTGAGCGTCCAGGTGGTCGAGTACATCAAGCTGGTCGGGCACGGCTTCACGCCGGCCGGCTACCGTGAAGCGTCCCTGCTCGCCGAGCATGCCGCCGCCGATCCGATCAAGTACGGCCTGGGTGTCGCTGGGATGTACGGATCGACGTTCTTCACGATGACCGGCTTCCACGGTTTCCACGTGACGTGCGGTGTGATCAGCATGCTGTATCTCTACTTCACCAAGGTGCTGCCCGAGAAGTATTCGGCGCAGGATTATCGCGGCATCGAGGTCATCGGGTTGTACTGGCACTTCGTCGACCTGGTGTGGATCATCCTGTTCACGATCGTCTACCTGATCTGAGGCCCAGCGCATGACGACTCCTCCGACGACGACGCACGTTCGGCCGAACTACATGCTGATCTGGCTGTACCTCTTCG
>WNFY01008953.1_pt1 | contig 13650 bp, 17 predicted proteins | sample 5400091 | NCBI WGS metagenome assembly WNFY01 (sample SAMN13153364, study PRJNA577476) | soil metagenome | isolation source: 60 cm soil or saprolite under grassland replicate 1 | place: USA:California | collected 2016-06-15 | reverse complement strand
GCATGACCGACCGCGTCGTCGTGATGTATGCTGGCAAAGTGATGGAGATGGCGCCTACCGATGAACTTTACGCCAATCCGCGTCATCCCTATACGTTGGGCTTGCTCTCCTCGGTACCTCGTCTCGATGAAGAACGCCACTCCCAGCTAAGGACCATTGAAGGCGCTCCTCCCGATCTGTTAAAGCCCCCGCCGGGCTGCCCATTCATGCCTCGTTGCGCCTTTGCGCGCGCTATTTGTCGTACCATGCCGCCGCTTGAAGCGCTTCCAGGTCAATCTACACACTTAAAAGCCTGTTGGGTTGACGTGACTGACCCGAAGGAGCAAGCATATGCAGAGAAGCGACGTCAGACCAGAATTGAGAAGGTACTTGCTGCTACGAACGCTCATTCAGCGAGTACTCAATCGGCATCGGAGGAGAAGTAGGTGGCAGAAACTCTTGTAGCGAGTAAAACATTAGTTGATGTCCGTGACCTCAAAATGCATTTCCCCCTGACGCAGGGCATTATTTTCCAACGCGTAATTGGGTATGTGCGCGCGGTCGACGGTATCAGTTTTAGTATCGAACGCGGGCAGACGTTGGGATTGGTAGGAGAAAGTGGTTCGGGGAAAACAACTATTGGCCGCACCATTGTACGCCTTTATAAGCCTACCGCCGGACAAATACTGTTTGGCGACAAAGACCTGGCTACGATGGAGGGCGAGGAATTGCGGCAGGCGCGCCAGCGTATCCAGATGGTTTTTCAGGACCCTTTTGCTTCGCTGAATCCGCGTTACACGATTGGGTCGCTCATCGCAGAACCTATGTATATCTATAAAGTCGCTTCTAAAGGGGAAATTCGCGAGAGAACGAGCGAGCTTTTGCGTGTCGTTGGTCTGCGTCCAGAGTATATTGATCGTTATCCACACGAATTTAGTGGTGGCCAACGACAACGCATCGCGGTAGCTCGAGCGCTGTCGATTAACCCGGAATTTGTTATCGCGGACGAGCCTGTTTCGGCGCTGGATGTCTCGATTCGCGCTCAGGTGCTGAACTTGTTGCAACGGCTACAGCAGCAGTTCAACTTAACCTATCTCTTCGTTTCGCATGATCTGAGTGTCGTGCGCCATGTGGCGGATCGTATCGCAGTGATGTACCTGGGAAAAATCGTCGAACTGTCAGATCGCGATGAACTCTATACCGCTCCGAAGCATCCCTATACGAAGGCGCTGCTTTCAGCGGTACCTATCCCGGACCCACAGATTGAGAAGAAGCGAAAGCGCATCATTCTTTCTGGCGATTTGCCCAGTCCAATCAACATTCCATCTGGTTGTCGCTTTCATACACGATGCCCAATGGCACAGGATATCTGCCGCCAGGTGGAACCTGTCTTTGAGGCAAAGGAAGGTCGGGAACATTACGCAGCATGTCATTTCTCTGAATTTGTCACACCAAGCGATTAGTAAAGAGGTAACACATGGAAAACACCGATCTTTCACCCATAATAGGTGTCTTTAAAGATCATGCCAAAGCGAATCACACTGTAGAAGAACTCAAGCGAGCCGGATTTAGAGATGATCAGATTCAATCTGCTGTAGTAAGTCTGAAAACCGCGCCAGAGGAACAAACACCGGAAAATACTCGTATTATTGTAACGGTAAAGGCTGACGACAAGGATAAGCAGGCTTTTGGCATCCTGTTTAGCAACGGGGCGAATAATGCCGATCTTCCTCCTGGTATGGTTCTGAGAGATGGTAAGATTGCAGAATCTCAAGCAGAGACTGCTGATCGCATACCTGAACCGACGCTCGAAGCTAATTTCTCTAAAGATAGCTACTTTGGAGAAGTAAAAGAGTCCGGTCGTTCCGATGAGCCTATCATGGGTGATACTCATTAATATTGATGGTTAGACGAGGAAGCAATGAAACAATTACAACGCTCAAAAAGCCAGACACTTTTACTGGCGCTTTCACTTTTGGGCGCGGGCATTGCTAGCTACCTGACGTCCGTCCATTATGAAAACATTCCCCTTGTGTGTTCAGAGAGTGGCCTCATCAATTGTGCTCAGGTTCTTTCAAGCCCGTATGCTGTTATTCCAGGCACTTCTCTGCCGATCACGTTGCCTGGCCTTGGTTGGTGCCTGATTAGCGCTGCTTTAGCGATTGCTGGCATGTATGCGTCAACGGGATTGTGGCTCCGCTGGATACAGGTAGCACAATTTGCCTGGGCATTGGCTGGTTTGCTGGTTGTTCTCTATCTTGTGTACGTTGAAATAGTGCGTTTGCATACAATTTGCGCCTGGTGTACAGCTTTACATGCACTTATTCTCCTCTTGTTTCTCATAACGTTAGTTCAGTTGCAGTCACTACCATCTGCTTCGGCTTTAAACGCTGAAACAGAAATTGAAGAATCAGAGAATATGAGCGCACTTCCTCGTTCAAAGTAGCCCTGGCATTCCAGAAGGAGATCGAAACCGTTTAACAAAATGTAGCCACATGGAGTAAAACGGTGGTGTATTGAACACATGGTGCACAGTTTTCTTACATCATAACCTGTATGTCTCCTCCATACCGTAGCGTAACTATGTTCGACTCAATCAGTCGCAGAAAGGGGGGATGTAAAATGGGTAACAAGGAAGAGTAGCATTCTGGTGTTCTTCCTCGTTATCTATTGTTTTGTCAGCATGACTGTAATCGCTTTTCGATGTAGTCTTTTGCTTCTTGTACCGTTTCGCGTCGTTCCATCTCTTCTGGGGAGATGCCCATTGAGAACTCTTCCTCTATTGCCATGATGAGATCAATTAGATCAAGAGAGGATGCTTTTGGAACAACATTGTGCTCGTCAACACCCAACCAAGCAACGATAACTCATTTTAATCTCTCATCAACTGTTACAATTGTCTCACCTTCCCCCCTTGCTTTGAGCCTTCTGTAGGGCCTCTTTGTACTGTAGTATAAACGGCAAGCCGGCTTCATCTACCTTGATGATAACATGTCGTTGATTGCTTAGTACTGTTGAGGCAATCTCCGTGAAGCCCGGGCGTAGAAGCGTTCGTATACCATCAACCAGGAAACTTCTGGCAAACAGGGTGCGAATAGCAATTCCTCTATGACCAAAATCAATCAGGACTGGTATCAAACCCGCGACTGGTTGAATGCCACGTCTGGTTCCTCTAACTTAGGAAGTCCAGGTTTTACACAAGGCCGCTACATAAATATCGATTGGCTCTCCTGGCTTGAGCTCTTTTATCTCTTCAGGGGAAATATCACTCGGATACTCTTCCTCACTCAGTATTTAAGTGATTTTATCAGAACTCAATGGGTAACCGGGATCTACAAGTTCAAACCGCCCACACTTACGCCGGAGCAGGAAAGCGCGCTCATGCATGTAGCGACCCGCCTCTGTGAAGGCATAACCGACACTCGTCGTCACCTGGCCCAAGCGACGGGGATGAGCCTCCCATGCGTACAGATGTTCCAATGCGCCCATCGTGACCAATTCCCTCACGTTGCGCCTATCCATCAGCACCAAGAGCGTCTAGAACACGAAGCGGAAGTGCATGCAAAACTAGAAGCTCAAGGAAAACGAATAGCAGCAAAGCGACCCGCAAGAGTGCCCATGAGAGTGAGAAATGAACCCGTTCTAGAGTTTCTGCGAGCACACAGGGGAGAAAGCCATGCAACGGAACAAGCGCGGTAATCCCCACTGGAAGCCCAGGAGACGAAGCAAACACTGCTTAGCGGTTGTACAACCATGAGAGCGGGTACGCTAGACCTTATACTCTTTCAGGAAAGACCCTCTATGTCAAGAGTCAAAAAGCGGAAAGGAGGAAGCAAGATGAAAGTGGGTGAAACTGCCTCCCGTGTGGTGGTGCAAGTCGACCACACCGGTCAAGGCCGAGACGAGCGCGCCCACACCAGACCTTTCCACCTCCTGCGCGGCCTTGACTCGGCGTGGTCTCTTGTCCTCATCCCACACCGGGAATCGGGAACGCGGTGGTGGGCTGCGGCAGACGTTGGAGTGCCAGGAACTGCAGCGGGTACGGTTCACGGTCGGCAGAACGGACGCGACGGGAACCGCTTGGGCGGCTCCGTTGGAGCACAGGTTCCCCGCACTGGCGAGAGACCTCGCAGCGCTGAGAGCACCCAGAGGGGCGCAACCGGGAGGCGTGACCTGGACTCAGGCGACGTGTTGCCGAGGCGCATGAGCCCGCTGCGCCGTTTCAAACGTCGCGGCTTGATGCTGTCGCGTCGATTGCCAAGCAAACGGTGCAAGGCGTTGCACAGCGGCTTCACACAGGCGAAGCGTTTATGGGCTTTGGCGTAATTCCCGCTTTCAAAGGGCACAGGAGCCGTCCCGGCCACCATCTGGACCGAGCTTCCATCAGCATAGCGACTGCGATCATCGCTCCATTCGGCCAGCAGACGTGGGGCCAGGCGCTTGCCCGCACGTGGCAGCGAACTCCAGATCTCCTGGTCAGGATGGCTCAACAAAAGGGGGCGGATGGCCTCATCGTAGCTGGCAATCTCCTCAATCACGACCAGCAATTGCTTGACCAGCGACAGCATCAAGCGCGACTTGGCGCGCACGATGACCTCGGTGGCGACCAACTGGGAACGGTGCACCTCCTCGAAGATCTTGGGAGCCACCTTGCTCGGGTTGGTATGCTTGCCGGTGCGCAAGGTGGCGATGATCTGTTCCACCGACGCGGCCTGCGCGGCTTGCGGAGTGGGATACGCCTGCAAAAACACCAGCGTGGAACGCTGCTGCACTTTGGCAAACAGGTGCAAGGCCGCCGGGTAGTACTCCTTGAGGCAGGCCGTCAACTGGTTGACCAGACGCGTTTGCGTCTGGATCAGCGCATCCTGATCGCGGGTGAGCGTTTTCAACTCAGCCACGGTGGAGCTATCCGGGGACATTCGGCGCAGCTCGGCCAGATCGAAGCGGCCCGTTTTGGCCAGCAAATACGCATCAATGCGGTCGGTCTTGGCTCCTGCCGCTTTGCGCAACCAGCAGGAAGGCAATGAGCAAGCCATGGTTCGTTTCGACAATACAGGCCAGCTGATCGGGCGAAGCCGCGATGCCCAGCACAAACTCTTTCAGCTCGTTCAAGCCTTTGTGGCTGTGCGCAAAGCGCCGCGAGCCGACTCGGCGCCCAGCTTCATCCAGCACCACGACATCATGATGGGTGTCAGCCCAGTCCAATCCAACGTACCACATCTTCGTCTTTCCTTCTCGGTCGAGCCGTGTGGAGCGCGTAGTCTTTCCCCGGCAGTGCTGCTCGAGCAGGGATGTTCCCTGCTGACCCTTGGTCGAGAGGGTCTGGAAAAATAGTAACATATAAGGAGTGATATGTTATTGTGCTATGCAGTGAGCCAACAAGCCAGTTGTCTCGCATGAACATATCATTTTCACCCTGAAAGAGTATTACACGACAGCGACTTGATCACCGGCAGTGAGGAAATCATATACACCCGCTTCTATGAGCTCTACAGGGGCTATACGATCTACAGTACCGAGCAAGGACATTGTTGCATCCACGGAAAGGAGGCATGTTTCCCCAACATCGAGCAGGCGAAGAACATGATTCAGAAGCTCCAGGCAAATGGACGGACACCCTACGAACGCATGAATCGGTACGTTCCAGAAGATGAGTCTAGTAGCCTGAACGGGAACAGGCCCCAGTATAGCCTGGTAAGGGCAAGGGGAACGGGCGACGTTGAGAGGGGAAGATGACCGTATTTCTCCCTCTCACCAAGAATGAGAGTAAGAGGAACCTGTTTTCCAGAGGATACGACATGTTACTGTGTAAGAAGATCAAAATTGAAGTCAGCCAGCACGACGCCGAAGCGCTGCAATTCATGCAGGCCAAGTGTCGTGGGCTGTACAACTGGTGGGTAATGCGCCTGCGGAACGGGGAACGCTGGAACTTCGCCCAGGCTAAGCAGTCCTTGCGAGAGAGCAAGCAGTACGACCCCGAGTTACGCTCAGTCTACGGCAAGCTTCTAGCAGAGGTCTATTTCCGGCTGGACAAAGCGATGCAGGTCTTCTTTCGTCGGTTAACCGCCGGGGAGAATCCGGGGTTCCCTCGCTTCAAGCCGTGCCATCAGTTCTTCACGCTCAGCTATCCCGCGATGTATCTGGAAGTGCAAGGCAATAGCATCATGCTCCCGACGGGTGGAGGTGGCAACTGGGGGCCGAAACGCTACCCCAACATCGCTGCGCACCTTTCTGAGCAACCGCCTGACCACTTCCACGAAATAGCTGTTTCCAGGGATGTGCGCGGGAACTATTACTGTTCGTTCATCTACGATAATGCGGAGCAAGTTGAGGTCGATGAGCGCAAGGCACGCAAGAGACGCAAGCAACGCCCCCTGCGCGATGATGGCATCGTGGCCTTTGACCTGGGTATCAAAACGCTGGCAACGGGCGTCAACGACCAGGGGCGGTTCTACCACATCGGCGGCTTCAAGGGCTACCGCTGGTATAACCGTCAGCTCGACAAGATCCGCTCCAAACGAGATACATGCAAGAAGAAGTCCCGCCGATATATTCATCTCTCGAAAGTCTACAGGCGGGTATCTGAACGCAAGCAGCGTAAGCAACGCGACTGTCTGCATAAAGCCTCTCATCTCATCGCACACCAATTGGCTGAAAGGGCTGTGGTGATCGGCGATCTTTCCCAACAGCAGATGGTCATCAAGAAACAGGAGCGCGAGACCCCCAAAGAAAGACGGAAGCGGCACATACGCAATCGCATGATATATAATGATTGGGGGCTTTACGGCTTTGTACAGATGCTTGCGTACAAGTGTCTGCGCTTCGGGAAAGACCTGTTCGTGATCGATGAACGCGATACGACCAGGATGTGTCATGTCTGCAAGGGTAAGCAGGACATGCCCTTGTGGCAGCGGATGTATCGCTGTCAGAACGAGAACTGCGGCTTGGTGATGGATCGCGACGAAAATAGCGCGGTCAACATCTACCAGCGGTTCCTTGCGGGGCCTCCGCCACACACTCCTTGAGGAGTGCGGTGTGCTGTCAGGGAGATGAGACGCCGTAGGTGTCATGAGGACTCCACGTTCCAGCTCTCTGCGGTAATCAACACATGTTCCTATGTTTTGAAAGGCAGGTGTGCTGTTGAGACGTTGGGCGTCACTTGCTCTCATCTTGATTTTGCTGGCTGCTAGCCTTTTCATTGTCAGGCAAAGATTCACTGTACCCAACTCACTCATCAATCACCTGGCTCGTATATCACATAGCGCTTATAAATACAATTTGTGTACCGAGGTTATTGCGTACGCGCACGCAGGGCCTGGTAATCCATATAAAACTGATTTTACTTTCCATGATCCTTTTCGGAAAGCGAAGGACACCATCATTCCGTTGCTTTGGGACCAGAATCTGAGTGACCAGACGGTAAGCTTTCATGTGAAAATTATCGTGGGCAAGCTTGATACTTTCACTGAATCAATTTCGCACGTTTCTGCGTTGGATGGAATTTCTATCCTGCTGCCGGATCAACAAGGCCAACTTCAGCGATCCAGTATACCCCAGTTTATTGTCAGTTCACTTGAGAGGAATGGAACAGTAGCCATCCTTGATTTCACATGCGCGGAACAATGGAAGTGGGTAACCGCATAAACTTTTGTTACCATATAGCGCCATTCATCCCCCGGCTGGTATGGTAGGGATATGAATGGCAAACTGAATACTCTCAGGGCGATCGCATCGAATTTTTGGAGCTGGCTCTAGAAGCTGCTTTATAATAAGCCAGTCTTCAAACCTCTGCTGTATAAATCCCTACTGCAAGGCAAGTGAGAACGTAGATGCGATAGCTCTGAAATACTGCCAGGAGCCCTTGACAAATCAAACGGTGTGCAGTACATCTGTTCCATTGCTAGCGAAATCATAGCCCATCGCAATCTCGCGTATTCCAGCCGAAATCACCTGGCCATCTACCCCAGGTATCGACGGAATGTGTTGGTACTGCCCATAGATGGCAGGCTGAAAACAACTATTCTGGAAACCATTGAGAAGTGAGAGCAAGGGTTTATCGAGATGAAAGTGATGCTCGATCATGTTCAACGGGACGATAATTTGGGATCCTCGATTCGGAATTATCGGCTCGTCAAGTATCTTAAAGGCACCGTTTCCCGGTTGCTTGGCCTAGCATTTCCCAACTTCAAGCGGGAATTACCTGGTTTGTGGACGAAAAGTTCTTTTGTGGCGACAACCGGTCGTGTACCACTCGAGCGCATCCAGCGGTACGCAGAGGGACAAATGAATCGATGAAAAAAGCTTTTCGCTACCGCATTTTTCCGACCAAACATCAGGAAGTCACTCTGCGCACCCAACTTTCTTTATGTTGCGAGTTATATAATGCGGGCCTGGAAGAACGCCGAGAAGCAAGCGGGGATGGGAGGCAAAAGCGTCACCTTCACGGAGCAAAGTGCGCAACTTCCCGACCTCAAAAGGCTTCGCCCGGAATACAGAGCCATCTATTCCCAGGTGTTGCAAGATGTCTTGCACCGGCTTGGTGAAGCACCCCATGGCTTGTAGCCAGGGGCTTCGACAGTCCTCCCACGTGGGGATCGCTGTGGGACACTTCCTGCCCCGTTCTGGTTTTGTAGGTGGTAGCGCTGCAAGATGTTGCGGGCCGCATTGTGATCCCTGTCCAACTCACATCCGCAGTACGGACAGGAATGCCAGCGTACTCCTAACTCCTTGGGCACATCGCGCTCACATGCTGAGCACGCCTGGGAGGTTCCATGGGGCGCAACTTTGACGACTTTGCCACCAGCCTCCGCCGCTTTGTGGCTACACATCGTGACAAATGCTCTCCATCCTGCATCCAGGATACTCTTGTTTAAGCCGCCTTTAGCAGCAGCTCCATTGGGGAGATACTTCCCGTTTTCATCTTGTTTGGGTTCAGGTGCTTTGGTCATGTTGGCAATCTGAAGATCTTCAAAGACCAAAGTTCCGTAGTCGTTGACTACTTTTCTTGATTGCTTGTGCAGAAAGTCACGGCGTTTATTGCGTGCCTTGCGATAGAGTCGAGACAGTTCTTTCTTGGCACGGGTGCGCCTGTGACTCCCTTTCTTCCGCCGCGCAATCTTCTTATGTGCCTCTTTGATGTCTGCTTCGGCAGTGCGATAGACAGCGGGTTTTCTATGAAGATTCCATCTGAAAGAGCGGCAAAGCAGTGAATGCCGAGATCAATGCCGACCTCTCCTTCAGAGGGATGGAACGTTGAGCACGCGTCAAATTCATATTCGGTGGTGAAAATAGCATACCACTGGTCCCCCTCTCGTTTGATGGTGCAGGTTTTGATTGTCCCCCTTCATTTCACGATGGAGCTTAACCTTGATATGGCCTATTTAGGAGAGATGGAGTCGTTTGTTGATGATTTCATAGCCGCCTTGTGGGTAGGTGAAAGAGTCGTATCGATCTCCAGACTTAAATCGGGGGTATCCAGGTTTTTCCCCAGTCATCACCCGTCTAAAGAAAGCTTGCATGGCCTTATCGAGACGCTTCAACACGTCCTGTTGAATCTGGCTATGGATGTCCTGGTACTCTGCTCGCAAGGCTTTCATGGCAGGAAGTTGGTTTGCTTGCATGATGTAGGAAACTGACACCCCGTGCATTCGATAGGCTTCACGCCTTTCTTCAAGAGCAGCATTATAGAGTTCCTTGCATCGCCTTAATGTCCATTGCATCTTTCCGATCTGCTTGTGTGTTGGATAGATACGGAACTTATAGGCTTTGTTGCGAAGCCTTGGGCTCTTTGGCTTGCGCTCTTTTTTCGGGTGTGTCTGTTCCTTCGTTTTAGACATGCTTCTGATTCTCAATATATCGTTTGATGACTGAGAGTGGTGCTCCACCTACCGTGCTCACAAAATACGAATGTGTCCACAATGATGGCAGTTTTCGTTTTAAATCAGGAAACTCTTGACGCAAGAGCCGTGATGATCGTCCTTTCAGCAAGCGAACGAACCTGTGAATCCCATACTGTGGATCACATTCAACAAGCAGATGGACATGATCTGGCATGATTTCTAAACTGAGTACCGCTGCTTGATGCTCCTGACAGACTTCACCAATGATCGCTTTCAATCGCTGAGCTATCGACTCTATGAGCACTTTGCGCCGATATTTCGGACACCAGACCACATGATATTTGCAGGAGTAGTAGACATGCCTGTTTGATTTGTATGGTAGTTCACCCATGACAATAGTATATAGCAAAGAGCTATCTATTGTCAACAAGCTGCGTTACTCCCCCTTCCCAAGCCGCCTTAAAAGGAACGCGCCACATATCCCTAGGGCTAAAGCTACAGGGTTTTACGGCGTGACTTGATAAAGCCTTCAAAGCCTTTTTCGGACGAGTGAAAAGCGGGGACGTTCCGGGCTATCCAAGATTCAAGTCGTGGTTCCGCTATAACTCCCTCACGTATCCACAAGCTGGCTTTGGCATCGAACCCTGTGGGCCAGCTCCACAGGGCAAGAACCGCCAGGCAAAACAGTGGGCGAGGCTCACCCTCGCCAAGATCGGGACTTGCTGGATGAACATGCATCGCCCACTCAAAGGGTTGATCAAAACCTGTACCATCATCAGAAGCGCAACGGGAAAGTGGTATGTGAGCTTTTCGTGTGACGAAGTCGAGCCTGAGCCGCTACCTAAGTCAGATGAAGAGGTGGGCGTCGATGTCGGACTCAAGACTTTTGCGTATCTTTCCACCAACGAACACATCGAGTATCCTCGCTTCTTCCACGAAGAAGAACAAGCCCTGGCGCGTGCACAACGACGATTGTCCAAGGCGGGAAAAGGTACGAAAAAGAGGAACAAACGGCGCAAGGTAGTAGCGCGGATCCATGAGAGGATCAAAAACCGGAGGCAAAACTTTATTCAACAACAAGTTAATTGGCTCATCAAGCGGTTCGGGTTTATTGCTATGGAAGCATTAGCGGTTCGCAACATGGTCAAAAATCCCCGACTTTCGAAATCCAGCGCCGATGCGGCATGGTCGATGTTCTTCACTCACCTCATCTTGAAAGCGGAGGAGGCTGCAAGGTGCGAGGTGAAGGTTCCACCGGCCTATACGTCGCAAACCTGCTCTGTGTGTGGGCATAAGCAAAAAATGCCCCTCTCAGTTCGGGTCTATGATTGTGAAGCATGCGAAACAGTGTTGCATCGAGATCACAATGCATCACGAACAATTTTAGGCTTGGGACGACAAGCTCGCGTCATTCCAGAAGTCCCCGTCTTGTAGGCGTGGGGAGTCGTCACTCCCATTCGAATGTCTTCATAGCCACAACGAGAATGGCGATAGCCCAGATCACCAGTATAACTGCAGAGTTAAGCGGGAACGATGCATGGCGAGACATTGTTGCTTGAAGAGCCTGTGTAAGCGCTGCAGCGGGTAGGATTTGCGCGATTGCTGCCAGAGTGGGTGGAAGGTGACTTAAAGGGAGAATTCCACCTCCAAGTAAAAGAAATAGCAAGTAAAGGCCGTTCGCAGCTGCAAGTGTGACCTCTGCTCTCAATGCGCCTGCCATAGCTAACCCCAAAGCGGAAAATGTTACAGTTCCTATAGCCAACACTAAAAGAGTTAAGAGTGGAGAACCAACAGGTCGCCAACTATATAGGATGACAGCCACACTTATCAGAACGAAAACCTGGATTAACTCCAGTGTGAGAACTGAAATCACCTTGGCGATAATAAGCCCACTACGAGGCAGCGGGGAACTTCCGAGACGCTTCAATACTCCGTAGTAACGTTCATATGCTGTTGCTATTCCTAGACTCACCATCCCTGCAGCCATGACTGCTAAGGCAAGTATTCCTGGTAGGAGGAAATCTACTACTTTTCCAGTGGTTGCTGGTATGATGTTCAAGGAAGCAAAGAAGATCAGTAGGAGTACCGGCACGATTAGTGTAATCAGAACACTCTCCCCACGTCGCAATGTTAAAAGCAACTCGACTCTGGTCTGAGCAATGATCTGTTGATGCAGTGGAGCCGCGTTTTCGTTGTACGTTTGCTGTTGTAAGGTATCTATTGACATTCAATCTCTCATCTCTGATCCTGTCAAGCGAAGAAACAGCTCCTCCAGGGAACCATGTCCAACACGCAATTCGGTAAGCGTAATGTGCTGGTCGCGTAACCATGCTGTCAATTCTGCGATAAGCATTGCAGACTCATTCGTCTCTATCAAATAACTGCCAGGTCGAATCTCCTCGGCTGTTCTAGCAGATTGTAGCGCGGATAGTTGGGCGCAATCTAAGCCGGCAGATGCGATAAAGCGCACGACAGTTGAGTTTTGCGCTCCTGTCAATCCAGATGGTGTATCCAGGGCAACGAGACGTCCATGATCGATAATAGCGATGCGGTCCGCCAGTCGTTCAGCTTCGTCCATTAATTGCGTAGACAATAAAATGGTTGCTCCATTATGCTTTAATTCACGGATAATTTCCCAGGTTGCCAGTCGTGCCTGTGGATCCATTCCTGAAGTTGGCTCATCAAGAAAAACCAGAATCGGATTGCCGACCAGAGCAACTGCCAGTGCAAGTCTTCGTTTTTGTCCTCCTGAAAGCCTGCGACATCTTGTCTTGTTGGCTGTATTTAGACCTACTCGCTCAAGTAAACTATCTATATTCTGCGGTTGCCTGTAGTAGCCAGCAAAAAGATGTAGTACTTCGCGGGCAGTAAGCCCTGGATACAGTCCATCTTGTTGCAACATTACACCAATTTGTGGTTTTAGCTTTTGTGACTCGCGGATCGGATCCAGTCCGAGCACGAATACACGGCCATTGTCAGGTTTTCGGTAACCTTCGAGTGTTTCAATGGTTGTAGTTTTGCCCGCTCCGTTCGGTCCAAGTAATGCGAAGATCTCTCCTCGCCGTACGGTGAATTGGAGCTCATCAACAACACGATTCAAGCCATAACTTTTCGTAAAATTCTCAACGACGATGGCTGTATCAGCAGGAATACCTGGTTCAGGCACTGGCATGTTTGCATTATTGGTCGTCTGTGTATTAGTAGACATGGGCTATTCTCATTCACGAATTTCTAGAACTCAGAGGGTTACGACGGGCGACCATAAAGGCTCACCCAGCCACTCCTCAACACCCCATTGATTCCAACTTATTGCACCATCAGCTCATCAGGCGGGGAGAGACGAATCGGCCCACCACTGTCATCCTGAGCGCCAGTGAAGGATCTCGTTGCCCATTGTGTGAGATCCTTCGCTGGCGCTCAGGATGACAAGCGGATACTCTCCATTCCCGCCACATTCTGGCCAATTCGTGTGGGACTCCAGAACAGATATGTTGGAATCAATGCTCACCAGCCTCGCCCCTACGGGAAGGGTATTTTCCCCAAATGATGGAGAGCCATTAGAAAATGTCTTTTCCTTCAACTGGATGCTTATGATGTGTTTCAGGTCTCTCTGTGTTATTGCTGTAAGCCTCAGGTTTCAGGATGCCTATGTAGGGCAGATTGCGATAGAGCTGTGCGTAATCCATACCATACCCCACAACAAATAGAATAGGAATTGTAAAACCTTCATACGCAAGTTCTACCTCAACATCACGCTTTCGCTCCTTATTCAGAAGCGTGCACACGCGAACGCTGAGTGGATCACGTTTTTTCAACATCCCCATCAAGTAGT
>WNFY01004028.1_pt1 | contig 13654 bp, 7 predicted proteins | sample 5400091 | NCBI WGS metagenome assembly WNFY01 (sample SAMN13153364, study PRJNA577476) | soil metagenome | isolation source: 60 cm soil or saprolite under grassland replicate 1 | place: USA:California | collected 2016-06-15 | reverse complement strand
ATCGCGCCAAGGACATGATCGACGCCAGTGGTTTCAAAGTGTTTCCAAGAGAAGTCGAAGAAGTCTTGTTCAATCATCCAGCCGTGCAGGAAGCGTCAGTGGTAGGCGTACCAGATGCATACCGGGGGGAGACGGTCGCGGCCTTTATCGTGTTGAAACCTGGTTACGCGCCTTCAGAAAAGATGCAGGAAGCTATATGGGCATATTGCAAGCAGAACCTGGCTCCCTACAAAGTTCCAAAAATTGTGGAGTTTCGTGAGAGTTTACCTAAATCACTGCTTGGGAAAGTCTTACGCAGGGAATTGAAGGGTAGAAAATGTCAGGGTGAATGAGTGGCTGTGTTGCAAAAACTCAGGGGGGAACACGATGGGCGTGAAGCCTCACTTCTTGCTCAGCTTAGCACTACAGCCTCACTTAGCCAGGAGCACTTATCTTGAGATGGCTTCTCAGGCTCAATCTTCGAAAAAGCCCCCTTTGACCTCAATGGAGATCGACATCCTTTGAGGTATTGTTATGTCCTCATGCAATAGCCAAGTACAAAGCACTGGGTGCGGTTCATTATTTTGCACCGTTGGCAAGAGCCCCAACGAAATTGCGTAGGACTCCAACGATTTCGGGCCAGGTTGCAAAAAATGAACCGCACCCGGTATGGAGGCTCTTTATCCTTCATACTGCGTTCCTCATTGGTATGAAGAAAACGGTGAAGCAAGCTCTGGAGCCAATGCAGATAGGTGATGTCCATGCGTTTCTGGGTAGGGAATGATAGCGCCAATGAGGAACGCAGCATGAAGGATGCTGTTGAAAGAGGCATCACTTTGCGTGCACCCTGTGTGCCATGGAACCGCGCTTATCGGAACGCAGGAACGCAGGCGCACGCAAGATGACTCTCCTACCCATGTTCCGATCTTTAAGCGTGAACCAGGGTTGCGTGCAGAGGGATCGCTTTCTCAATAGTCTGGCCGACTGGTGATGTCTTCAGCACCTGTTGGTGGAATTCCTCCAGAGTCTGCTGGGGCGCGTCAGCCTTCAAGTAGACCTTGATGGCGACGTCGGAATAGCCGGCGTGTCCTTCATGTAGACCAAGAAATACTGGGAGATCAATGTGACCTTCCAACTCTATGCGCAGATCTTCAATCTGGATGCCCCGTATCGAAGCGTTCGCGGTGTATCCAATCGCCAGACAACTGCCGAGCGCACCTAGCAGCTGCTCTACGGGATTGGGCGCTGTGTTTGTTCCCCCCAGCTCCTCCGGCTCATCGGCATAACTCGCAGGGAGATCGCGTATGCGAATCTGGTTGCGGAAGCCGTTCTGCCAGATGACCTCGGCTTTCCAGAGCGTGTCCCCTTGTGCGGGCTCCTCCTGAATTTTGTTGCTCAATGCGGCGATCCTGGAAGTGTCGACGCCATTGAAGGTGGCCAATGTGCTCATAGCTCTTCTCCATTCTTGACTTAGTAGATCAACAAAAATAACTTAAGAACATTATAGAATCTGATACGGCAAACAATCAAGGGAATCTAGCAGTTTGTCGGAGAGAAGCAGGGGTGCGTTTCATTTTTTGCAAAGATGAGTTTATAATGTACAGGGAGATTTTGATGAGTCAAACCTGTCACGCTCACAATTGAAGAGCTGTGCAAAAAATGAAACGCACCCCAAAGCACTTTACGTATTGACCGCTTTAGTATACTAATACTAGTCACTTTCTGGAGAGGAGCACCCCTGGGAGCAGCAATTAGGCAAGATTCAGCCGACTGCGACGCCGTACCTCTTTGTTTTCCAAATAGATACACGCCGAAAGCGGATTGTCCTACTCTCTCTCGGTACAATATAAATTGATGTCTGGTGCGAGTGATCCTTCTGTCCCGAACAAACTATACACAAGCAAAATCATCAAGGCTGGGGCGCTACTAGCAGATACAAAAACCATGCTGGCTCATTGGGATGAGAACTGCTCCGTAAGCGAAAACCTTGCTCGTTTCCGCCGAGAAAATATCTTTGGCAAGGCCTCGCGTTCCAGAATCGAGGACATCCTGACGATCTTCCGCCAGCGCTATTTAGATTCGGCTCCAGTTGCAAAAGCTCTGGTAACCCTGGTTCAAGGCGGTTTTCCCAATGAAGCATTAGATCGCATTCTTTATTTTCACTCAGCGCAATCTGATGCCCTCCTACACGACATTGTTACCAAGGTGCTCATATCATTTCAAGAAATAGGCAAAATTGATGTGACATCTGGAGATATACAAACTGTAGTCACTCGTTGGGTTAACGAAGGGAAAACAAGCGCAAATTGGTCTGAAGAAACTATTCTCAGAGTGACACAAGGATTGCTGTCTACTTTACGTGATTTTGGCGTGTTACAGGGTGCTGCAAATAAACACCTGGCGCCCATCTATTTACCAGTTGAAGCATTCGCTTATGTCGCATTTTATTTACAGCAGCAGCAGCCGTCAGGAGAGCGACTTTTAGACGATCCTGAATGGCAACTATTTTTTCTAACTCATCAGGTAGTGGAGCGGTTCTTCCTGGAGGCCCATCAACATCATTTACTGGAATATCATGCTGCTGGATCAATCATTCGTATCACCTTTCCAGCCAAATCCATTGAGGAGTACGCTTATGCTCTCACTCAAAGAGCGCATTGAGCTTCTTGAGAACGATCTAAAACTCAATCCACCAGGCTTTACAATGGCCTCGGATCTCCCATTCGCCATCTTTCGCTATAATCCGTGGCTGGCGGAAGAGGGGGAATGGCGCATGCGTCGAGAGGTGCAGAACCTCAGCGTACGCGTAGAGAATGCGACAGGACGTAAAGTACGTATCCTCCCTCTCTCAACGCTCTTCTGGCGCGCGATCGAGGAATCAGAGGGACTTGACACGCTCGTGGAGCTAGAAAAGGAGCGAGGGTTTGAAGCGGCACAAGCTCAGGTCAGTGTTTATTTATCTGACCCTGATTGGCGCCCTCTGCCTCTGCTCCTGGCAGAGGCAACGTCAAAGATGGACCCTCGTCGAGAAATCGTCTTTTTGACACGCTGTGCTATCTTTGCTCCCAATATATACCGGGTCTCGTCGCTGCTGGAGCAGCTGATGGGAAAAACAAAAGTGCCAGCAGTACTATTTTATCCGGGCAGTTGGAGAGGATCGTTGAACTTTATGGGTTTGAAAAGTGACGAGGAACCTCTAGGCAGTTACCGTGTGAAAATTTATGGGAGGGAGTCATGAGGATAATCGGCGACCTGCTTGTTCGCAATCTCCAGCAAAAGATCGAAGAAATTATCAAGGTGGATCAGACTGACGAGCAATCAGTCTACACCGAAATCACTGAATACGTTGCCACCGACCGCATCAAGAACCAGTACCGCGACCTTTTCAAAGCGATTGCCGAAGCGCCATCTGATCCTTCTGAAGGCATCGGTGTCTGGATCTCAGGCTTTTTTGGCTCTGGTAAATCCTCTTTCGCGAAGAACGTCGGCTATGTATTAGCTAATCCACCGGTGCTTGGGCAACCAGCTAGCCACCTTTTCGAGGCACAAGTAGCTGACAGACAGGTAAGTGGACTGGTGGATTTCATCAATGTACGCATTCCGACCGAGGTCATCATGTTTGACGTCTCGGTGGACAGAGCCGTCAAGCGATCAACTGAGCGCATTGCAGAAATTATGTACACCGTTTTGCTGCGCGAACTCGACTACGCTGAAGACTTCGATATCGCTGATCTGGAGTTCGAACTGGAAGGAGAGGGCAAGCTTGAAGAGTTCACGACTCGTTGTCTGAACATGTATCATGAAGAGTGGCGGAGGGTACGCAAAGGGGCATTAAAAATATCGCGCGCCAGCGCCATCCTGCATGCGATAGATCCCGCAACTTTTCCAGCACCCGAAACGTGGGCGCAATCCCTCCGCAACAAAAGCGCCGATATCACGGTAGGACAATTTGTTGAACGAGCTTTTGAGGTTTGTGCCCGCAGACGCCCAGGAAAAGCGCTCGTGTTTATTATTGATGAAGTAGGGCAATACGTGGCCCGCAGCGCTGATAAAATCGAGGATCTGCGTGCCGTGGTCGAGCAGTTCGGCAAAGTGAGCAAAAATTTACTCAAGGCAAAGAAGATCGTCGCTCCTGTCTGGCTCATGGTAACATCGCAGGAAAAGCTTGAAGAGGTGGTCGCCGCGCTTGATTCCAAGCGGGTCGAGCTTGCCAAGCTTCAAGATCGCTTCAAGTACCATATCGATATGGCGCCAGCCGATATCCGCGAAGTCGCAACGCGGCGCGTGCTGGCGAAGAAGGATGATGCCATGCCCATTCTGCAAAACCTCTACAGTGCCTCACAGGGTCAACTCAACATCGCCTGCCGTCTCGAAAGAACGGCCAGGAGGAGCGAGATCACCCAGGATGATTTTATCCAGTTCTACCCGTATCTTCCGCACTTCGTCGAGTTGTCCATCGATATTATGTCCGGCATTCGACTACAGCCAGGGGCACCTAAACATCTAGGAGGCAGCAACCGCACCATTATCAAGCAGGCGTATGAGATGCTTGTCTCCGATAGAACAGCGCTTGCATCGAAACCCATCGGCACCTTAGTGACGCTGGACGACATCTTCGAGCTGGTCGAGGGCAACCTGCCGAGCGAAAAACAGAAAGATATCAGTGATATTCGCCAGCGGTTCACAGACGATCCAGAAGATCAAGGCATGGCTGCTCGTGTCGCGAAAACAATCTGTTTACTCGAATTTGTGCGCGATCTCCCGCGTACGGAAGCCAATATTGCTGCTTGCCTCGTCGGGAAGATCGGCAATCCTGCCCCTCTTGTGGAAGTTCAGACAGCATTGAAAAAGCTTGAACATGCCCAGTTTGTGCGTAATACAGAAGAAGGGTGGAAGTTACAAACCACCCAGGAGAAGAACTGGGATACGGAGCGCAGGTCCAATTCCCCGAGAACCAGGGACCGCAATGAGATCCTGCGCGAAGCGCTACGCGAGATATTTTCTGATCCAAAGCTGAAAACGTACCGCTACCGCAACCTGAAAAACTTCCGCGTCGGGATCACCGTTGATGGAAACCCCACAGGTGATGAAGGTCAAATACCTCTTTCGATCATCACTGCCGAGGATGATGAGGCATTTCCAGGCAAAGTAGCAGAGGTACGCAACGAGAGTCGGCAACCGACGCATAGCAACGACTTGTACTGGGTATTCGCTCTTACGCCTGAAATTGGCACCCTTGTCGTCAATTTGTATGCTTCAAGGCAAATGGTCAACAAGTACGACCAGTTGCGTGCACAGAATCGCATTACCAACGAGGAAGCGGCTTCGTTATCCGGTGAGAAGAACGAGGTGATGCGCTTGCAGAGTAGCATGCATGAAAAAATGACACAGGCCCTGGAGCGAGGACAGGGACTCTTCCGTGGTGTGTCCAGAGACGCCTCCGCACTGGGTAAAACACTGGGAGAGATCCTCAAGAAACTCTTTGATTCAGCCGTTCCAGATCTCTATCCTAAGCTTGAAATGGGAGTACGCGACCTTAAAGGTACAGAGGCAGAAGAGGTACTTAAAGCCGCCAATCTCAGTGCTCTGCCCCAGGTATTCTATGGAGGTGAACAGGGGCTGAACCTCGTTATCCCTGAAGATGCCAGGTATGTGCTCAATCCAGCTGCCGATATCGCCAAGGAAGTGATGGATTATATTCGACGAGAACATGCCTACGGCAATAAAGTGACGGGTAAGAGCCTCGAAGAGTATTTTCAGGGCACCGGCTACGGATGGGACCGGGACATGTTGCGCCTGGTGCTGGCGGTGTTATTGCGAGCCGGGTCAATCGAGGTGACCTACCAGGGGAGACGCTATCGCAATCACCAGGATCCCCAGTGTCGCGTTCCTTTTACCAACAATGTTGCATTTAAGGCTGCCTCATTCGCTCCACGCGAAACTATTGGGCTCAAGACCTTAACGACAGCAGTTCAGCACTTCGAGGAACTCACAGGGGAAGAGATAGATTTTGAGGAAGGGGCAATCGCCACGGCATTCAAAAAAGTGGCAGAGAGTGAGCTAAAGCAGCTCTTTCCCGTGGTGGCCGAGGCAAGAGCCAACTATTTGCCAGTAACGGAGACATTAGACGAGTACCAACATACATTGGATAACATTCTGACTGCGGCTTCTGACGACTGCGTGCGAATCCTGTCTGGCGAGGGCAATTCATTTAAAGAAATCCGTGAGAAGGTACGCAAAATTCGACAGACGATCAATGCCTCGGGCATTGCTACATTACAACAGGCCAGGAGTGCAGCGCAAGAGATGTGGCCAGCGCTAGAGGCCCAGGGGAAAAATGGAGAGCTGCGCGCAGCTGCTGTGGAACTTCAGGCATTGATCAATGCTGCGGACTTCTTCGAACAATTCGATCACATTGCGAGACTTACCCGGCAGATCAATGCAGCATACCGGGCAGCATACACCAACTTACATGAGCAACGCGCCGTCTCCTTTGGACAGGCTATCGAGGAAATCAAGGCGCGTCCAGAGTGGAGCCAGTTGGATAGTGCATTACTTGCTGATGTGCTCAATCCTTTATCCTCTCGCGCTTGCAAAGATGAGGCAGAGTTGCAAGGGAATGGGTCCGCGATACTTGCTACCAACGCACTGCGTTGTCGCTTCTGCAACGCGACCATAGGTCAAATGGAATCTGATCTTGCTGCCCTGGGAGAATTCAAAACCCAGGTGATCGCACATATCCAGCGCACCGTTGCCCCCAAAGAGAAATTGGAGCGCGTCAAACTCTCTGAGTTCTTTACAGAGACACTTGAGTCCGAGCAAGCAGTTGAGAAAGCGGTTGAACGATTGCGTGAATACCTGTTGAAGCTGCTCGATGAGGGGTTAAAGATCATTTTGGAGTGACGGATGGCAAAAGATGAACTTATAAAACGCTTTCAGGTGTTCCGGCAAAACTACCTCGATACTCCAGAAGGACGAGAACACGTCCAAAACCACTTGCGTGAGCTCGGGGAAGTCCAGGTAATTTACAAGAATCTACGAGCGCAACAACAGAGTGGAGCAGATGTTACTGATGAGGTTTTGAAACATCTCCTTCCTTACGCTAATACCGAGGGAAATCGAGCGCGAGGAAATCGCATCAGTAGCTGGCCCTGTATTACAAAGGATGTGCGAGCATGGTTTGAGGGTATAAAATGGAAGACTTCGACAGAGTGGCCGGAAGTTGCACATTGGCTATTGGATATCTGTGAAGCAGGCCAACTCCAAGACTGGAATCAATGGCGCGTCCTGGCAAACCAGCCCATACGCAAAGGGTTTGCCTGCGGATTCATTACACCGATTGTGCATTGTTTACATCCAGATTTGCCAGTTATCAACTCAAAAGTGGCAGCGACATATAAAAACGTCTCTCATGAACTTGGGAATGATTCAGAAATATCACTTGCTCTGGCGGACTACCCCGAAAGCCAGCAAACCCTTCTTAGCCTGGTAAATCAACTTGAGATGTTGGGGATAAATGGCCTGTTAGAGTGGGATATTTACTGTCATTGGAACATTACAAAGAGGCTGGGAGGGAAAGATGTTACGCAGCACCCTACACCTCCTAAAAAACCGGTTGAGCAGCCTAAGCCACCCCAGCCCCAAAAAGAGAGTATTCAAGAGCTTTGCCAGGAGTTACAAGAGGCTCAGTATGATACAGTAAATCCCGCTCGCTTTGAAAAAGCCGTTGCCGACGCTTTCAGTAATCTCGGCTTCCAGGCAGAACATATTGGTGGCTCTGGTGATACTGACGTATTGGCTCGTGCATGGCTTGGAGATGAGAGTTTTGTTTTGGTAATCGATGCCAAAACATGCCAACCAGATAGAGTGAGAAGCGAAATTAACTACGCGCCTCTGAAAGATCATCAAGAACAGCACACAGCTGACTATGCTATAGTGGTTGCGCCGGGATACGCTCAGGGAAATACCATTAAATTCGCAGAGAATCAAGGTATTGGACTCTTAGAAACAAAGTTGTTACTTGAACTTATAGAAAAAAACGCAAGATCGGGCATTTCCTTCTATATCTTGAAAGATATATTCTCTCAAATTGGTCTCCTTCAGCTAGATATTCAAAAGCTTCTTCAACCAAGAACAGATATGCTGAGGGCAATGAAAGCTGTTTTAGAAATCTTCGAGGCCCATCAGAGGAGAGAAGAGACATTAGCCTCGCTATCTTCGGATTCGGTCTACTGGATGTTAAAAGGCCGGGGTAGTAAGTTTCCTTTGCAATACATTCGTGACGCTGTAGACCTCCTGGCCAATCCTTTGATTGGAATACTTGAGAAAAAAGAGGATGGTTATGTTCTCACGCTCCCTGCAAATCAGGCTTTCGTTCGTTTTGCATCGATCGGAGAGGTAATTTCGACAATCTCCTCTAATATTTTGGTTGATTAAACACTGTAAGGGGGATGAGTTTGGAAAAGGCTGTACGCAATACGCTTCGCGTTGTTGTAACCCAATCTCGCAAGCTCCTGGAAGAAGCGATTGGTGAACTACTCCAGGGACACTTTGGTATCCATACCAGCGGCAAGATCGAGGATGCTGGCTCCATGAACCACCTCTCCGCAGAGGATCACCAGTACCGCGAGCAGATACTCACGCACTTGCAACATATAAAAGCATCCGGCTTCAAGCTCAATGATGCCGTCATGCAACTGATACGCGAGGTAGCCTTCACCCACCTCAATCGCCTATGTGCGTATAAAATGATGGAAACGCGAGGACTCATCAAGGAATCCATCAGCCGTGGCCCCAAATCCAGGGGCTTCATGTTCTACCTTGCCGATCACCCAACCGATGAGCAACTTTGGTCCAGTGGCAAGCAGGATATCGCTTATCGACATTTCCTTGAATGGTTGGGAGGAACACTCTCAGAAGAAATTGGTGTGCTCTTCTCGCCCCACGACTCAGCAAGCCGCCTCTTCCCACCTTACCGGGTCTTAGAGCAGGTATTGGATTTGCTCAATAGTGAAGAACTGAAAGAGATCTGGGGCGAGGACGAGACTATCGGCTGGGTCTATCAATACTTCACGTCCAAGGATCTGCGCGACCAGGCGCGCAAGGAGAGTCAGGCTCCGCGCAACTCCTATGAACTGGCCTTCCGCAACCAGTTCTATACACCGCGCTACGTGGTGCAATTTCTCACGGAGAACACGCTGGGGCGCATCTGGTATGAGATGTGCCAGGGCAAGACACAACTCAAAGAGCAATGCTCGTATCTGGTGCGCAGGCCAGATGAAGTCTTTTTCGCCAAAGCTGACACGCCCGAAGTTGCCGAAGCACAGCGTTGGCTGCAAGGCGAAGATGTGCCAGAGCCTGATCCAGTCTCTCTGGCTTATACAGTGAACGCCTACATCAGGCATGATGCGTTCACGGAAGCAACGAACCTCTGGATCGAACAACGACTGTCTTATCTGACAGAAGAAAGCGTGAAGGAGTTAAAGACCCAGGAACTCCTCGATCTCTTATTTCTCTGGCATCGTTATGACCGCTTTAGCGAAGGTACTCTGGATACGCGCACTCATGAGATCAATCTGATTGTGAATGCGCTACGCGAGCGCGTTCGCCTATCCGACAGAGACAATCGCACGCAGGAAGAGCTACTGCGCGCTCCCTTTTTCGTCCCATATCGGGAGAAAAAAGACTCGCGCGAATTACGCATCCTCGACCCGGCCTGTGGCAGCGGGCATTTCCTACTCTACTGCTTTGACCTGCTCAGCACCATTTATGAGGAAGCCTACGACTATCCCGATCTTGGCCCTGTCTTACAGCGAGACTATCCCACTCCGGCAGATCTGAAAAAAGCTCTACCCGCGTTGATCCTGGCGCACAACCTGCATGGCATTGATATCGACCTGCGCGCCACGCAGATTGCCGCCCTCGCTCTCTGGCTGCGCGCGCAGCGCGCCTACCAGGAACTCAAGCTCAACATAGTAGAGCGCCCCAGGATTACCCGCTCGAACATCGTCTGTGCCGAACCTATGCCGGGCGAAAAAGACATGTTGGACGAATTCATACGCACCCTCCAACCAGCCATGCTCGGTGATATGGTGTGCGTCATTTTTGAGAAGATGCAACTTGCCAGCGAAGCTGGATCGCTGCTCAAGATAGAGGAAGAAATCAGAGAGGCGGTACTCGAAGCGAGGCAGCGGTGGATGCTGTTATTGAGACCAGGACAATTAGCACTCTGGTCTGGCGATTTGCGACCTGAGCGGGTAAAGTTGCTCGAAGAAACAGGCATTACAAACAGAGATTTCTGGAATGGAGCCGAGGCACGTGTAATCGATGCCCTCCACCAGTACGCTCAAGCTGTCTCAAATGGCAAAGAGCTGGCGCGCCAGCTCTTTGCCGACGATGTAGTACAGGGCTTCGCCTTCATCGATATCTGCCAGAAACGCTTTGATGTGGTGCTGATGAATCCACCGTTTGGGAGTCCTACTTCCTCAACTGCTCACTTATTGCCTCCTGATTCAGCATTCAATCTTTACTCAGCTTTTGTTCTGAATGCAATGCGGAATTGTCAAGGCTTCATTGGTGCCATTACAGACCGTTCGTTTCTTGTTCAAGATACTTTTAAAGGCTATAGACAAATCCTTTTCTCACAATGCTCGTTAGAATTTCTAATAGATTTGGGGTGGGGTGTTCTTGACACTGCTGACGTTCAAGTTGCAGCTTATACAATACGTGTTGGGTATACTACATTACATAGCTTTTTGGATAGTAGAGATATTGAAGAAAAGGCTGACAAAATTAAAGTTAATATAAATCACATTACCAAGTGGGCGGTATTAACAAGCCATCAACTTAGTCAGCTCCCAAATGGTGTATTTGCATATAGTTTATATCCCTCCGTACTCAAGTTACTGAATTCTTCAAAAAAATTAGCTGACATAGCGATTTTGCCAAGAGGTCTAGGCTCTAATAAAGCAGCTAGAACTTACAGGGTTTGGTACGAAGTACCATTTGGAAGTATTGGAGTACATGGAAGGTACAGGTCTCTATGTAATGGAGGAGAGTTCTCGCCATTCTATAGGGAAGACGCTGGGGTAGCCGATTGGATGCGTTCAGACGGATACCCTCTTGTTGAGCAAGGTTATGAAGATGGGTTCGTTGCTTATGATCAGAAAAATATTGAACATTATTTCCTTGCAGGGCTTTCGTTTCCCAAGCAATCAACAAATTTCAACGTGGCGATACTACCAGAAGATGCTATTCCGACAAGAGAGGGAAAAGCTATTATTCCTTACGATCCTGAAAATCGATGGTTTCTACTTGGTTATTTGAATAGTAGTTTAGTTCGTCATTTTATTAACGTGACTACAGGCCTACATAAACAAAGTGGTTCAGTAGGAATGATTCCTATCATTTCTCCTTCATTATCTACTTATCAATCAATTTGTACTCTCTCCCGGAATTTGGCTTATTATCTTTACGAGAGCTTAACGTTTGACGAGTCTTCACGTCTCTTCATAGCTCCTCTTTTAGAGAAAATAGAAATGAAAACAATGCCAGAACCTCTGCTTAATGCATATCAGAAAATTGATGATTTAATTGCAGATGAATTAAAATTCGATCTAACAACAAGACAGTATTTTAGAGAAGAAAATTTACAACCTGCTCCATTATATATTCCTTCCATAAGCGATATTCCATCATATGCTCTAGGTTGCGTTTATGGCCGTTGGGATGTACGAGTTGCTTGCAATGAATCACTAAGGCCTAGACTTTTAAGTCCTTTCGACAGTCTTCCTATTTGTCCACCTGGTACACTTGTTGGTTCTGATGGATTTCCTACAACAAGTGAATGCATTGCTAGCGAAGAGTGGTTAAGCTCACGTCCCAATATTAATACTACTCCAGAAGAGGGTAAGGTTAAGCAGCCAACGATTCCTGATACTCTTTATCCAATCAACATTCGTTGGGAAGGCATCCTCGTTGATGATCCAGATCATTCAGAAGATATCGTGCGCCGGGTGCAGAATGTGTTCAAAGTCATCTGGCAAGAGAAGGCGGAAGTGATGGAGCAGGAGGCATGCCAAATACTCGGATTGAAAGACCTGCGCGAGTATTTCCGCCGACCTGGTAATGGTGGCTTCTGGATGGACCATGTAAGTCGCTATTCAAAGAGCCGCCGTAAAGCACCCATCTATTGGCTACTTCAGTCTGCCAAAAAGAACTACGCCCTCTGGCTCTACTACCATCGACTGGATAAAGACACACTCTTCAAAGCTTTGACTCACTGTGTCGAGCCGAAGTTGCGCTTAGAAGAAGGTCGCTTAGGGCAATTTCGTACGCAACTTGTTGGAGCAGGAAGTACGGGTCGAGAGGTCAAGCAGTTGGAGAAACAACTTGAACGCCAGGAGAACCTCATGGCTGAACTGTATGACTTCCTCGATAAGTTGCGCCGTGCCGCTGATCTCAACTTAGAACCCGATCTCAACGATGGTGTAGTGCTGAATATCGCTCCTCTGTGGGAGTTGGTGCCCTGGAATGAAGCCAGGAAATATTGGGAAGAACTGAAGGCAGGGAAATATGAGTGGTCTTCAATCAGTAAGCAACTGCGTGAGAGGAAGGTAATATAGGATGGGCACCGTTACAGATTACCTTGTCAAGTTGATCGGCAGGCAGGTAGATGATAATGGATTGGTGGTATGGTACGATCCTGATGCGTACTATCATACTCTCGCACAAGGCATGGTAATCCCGAATACTACGGTTGTCTGCTATATCGGGAGTTTTTTTGCCCTTCGTAATCAAATCGAGCTCTTGATGAACAATCTTGAGCCACCTCGCCTGGTTGTCTATGTCCCGCTTGATCAGCTAGAGACCCACAATGCTCTTATCGAACTCGAAGCTGCTGGTGTAGTGATGAAGCCTGGTCACCCATCCATTAACCGCAATACACGTCTCTCGCTCATCGCCCGCAATGCGCTCAAGTCGAAATTGACGACAGAAGAGGCAATCACTTCTATTGAAAAGCAAGTGGAGGCTGGAAAGCTAAGTCTAGCCAACTTGGATAAACTAGCCGAGAAAGATACAGGGCAAGGCGTTCTAACAATCATCTTTAGCACAGATAATCCCCAGGAGATTGCTCTGAAGTTCTTGACTAGCGATCAGTATGATATTGAGCTTGTGCATAAAGGTGCTGAGTCTGAGCTTGCTACTCTGCTGCAAAATGCGTTTGAAGTCCATTTACCAGAAGGGGAAACCCCCGATACATATCGAACGAGGCTCGCAAGACACATTCTTTCTACTGATCTGCTTGCCGCTATTAAGGATACAGTACCCGATCGGTTGTCAACCGTCAGGGTGACTTCTAAGCCCGCAACGCGCGAGGCCTGCATTTCGCTGGCGAGAACCTGGCGACTCAGACGCGATCTCTCTAACAGCTACGTATCTCATGCTAATCAAGTTGAGCAGGAGTTAGGTCTAGGCGGGATTGATTTTACACTGGAACAGATCGTCAATGTAGATACATTCCTGGGAGTCGAAAGGCCCACGAGATACGCAACGAGGTGGTATAACCAGGATTGGTAGTGGGTAAATCGGCTAGATACTGGCAAAAGAGACAAAAACTGTGTCTTCTTTACAAGGGGAATACCAATATTGCTAACTTTCCCCGAGAAAGAAGACA
>WNFY01005491.1_pt1 | contig 13655 bp, 11 predicted proteins | sample 5400091 | NCBI WGS metagenome assembly WNFY01 (sample SAMN13153364, study PRJNA577476) | soil metagenome | isolation source: 60 cm soil or saprolite under grassland replicate 1 | place: USA:California | collected 2016-06-15 | reverse complement strand
TGCGCTCACACTCCTCTGCCGGCACGGGTTGAGTGCCGAAGGCGCGCGCCTGGGCACCCCGAGCTCGGAGCCGGTCGGTCGCCACGTTCATGGCGATGCGAAAGAGCCAGGTGTAGAAGGCCGATTGCCCGCGGAACGATGCCAGCGATTGGAATGCCCGCACGAAGGCGTCCTGTGCGCAATCCCATGCCTCCTCGCGATCGCGCAGCACCTGAAAGGCCAGACGCCACACGCGCTGCCGATACTTCTCCACCAGTGGCTCGAACGCCGCGACGTCGCCCGCGCGGCACCGCTCGATGAGGACGCGCTCGTCCACATCCGCGGGGCCCGGGGAACCTTTGCCGTCCGGAGGCATCGGCGGAACCGCAGGCGGCGTCACGGGTGCCTGCGGCCCCCGCGTCTCCCGCAACGATGGCAGTTAGACGCCGGAAGGGGGGCCGGCATTCACCGCGGGCGCCGGCTCGGCCGGCCCGCGGCGGCCGACTGGAGCGCCGCGTCCACGCCCAGGAGGTAGCTCGCGGGGCCGAAGCCCGCGATCTGTCCCCGCGCCGCGGCCGCGATCACCGAATGGCGCCGGAACTCCTCCCGCCCGTGGATGTTCGAGAGGTGGACTTCGACGACGGGCACGGACACGGCAGATACCGCATCGCGCAGCGCGAGAGAGTAGTGAGTCAGCGCGCCAGGATTGATCACGATGGCACCGAAGCCCTCGCGCGCGGCACCCTGGATCCAGTCGATGAGCTGGCCTTCGTAGTTCGACTGCCGGCACACCGCCTGGGCGCCGCGACCCGTCGCGTGGCGCTGGATCAGGAGGTCGAGCTGGGCGAGGGTGGTGCGTCCGTAGACCGAGGGCTCTCGCGTGCCCAGGAGATTGAGGTTGGGTCCGTGGAGTACGAGAACCCGCGCCGCGACAGGCCGTGCCATGGCGCGGAAAGTATACACTGATCGTCACGAGTCGGCGGCGGGCTGCTGGTCGGGCGGGAGGCGGGAGGCGATGGCGTCCCGCACCTGCCGGGCGAGAGTCTGGGCGGCGGCGTGGGAGTTGGTTGCGTCCGGCGGCACGATCACGGGGTGATAGACGATGCTGAGCCGGCCCGGTTTCGGCAAGGCCCGGCCCGGAGGCCACGCGTCATGCCCGCCCAGTATGGTGACCGGCAGCACCGGAACGTTCAACGAGCATGCCAGGCGGAACGCACCTTGATGGAAACGCTGGAGGCGGCCGTCGATCGCGCGGCCACCCTCCGGAAAGATCATCACGGCCCGCTTCCCACGGAGCAGCCGCACGGTCTCGCGGATCGCGCGAGGGTCGGCGGACTCCAGCTGCACAGGGTAGGCGCGCAGTCGGCGGATCAGCCAGGAGAGACCCCACACGTCGAAGAGCGCGTCCCACGCCATGAAATGCACGGTCAGGCGGACCGGGATCCACACCATGACCGGGTCGGCATACGTGACATGATTCGGGGCGATGATCAGCGGTCCTTCCGACGGGATGTTCTGGACACCCTCGAGGCGGATCCGCCAGTAGAGCCGGGCTCCGAACCGGACGAAGGGACGCAGGGCGTCCAGGACGGGAGTGCGCACGGCCCGAGTGTGCCACGGAGATCGCGATAGAGACAATGGAGCACCCGACAGGACCGCCCCTCGTCATCGCGCGCGGCGGCGCTTCGGCCGAGGCGCCCGAGCACACGATCGCCGCCTTCGAGGCGGCGCTGGATGAAGGCGCCGACGCGCTCTCGCTGCGGGTGCGGCTGTCGCGCGACGGCCATCCAGTGGCCTTCGGCCCCGCCACGCTCGAGCGGACCACAGACGGCCGCGGCACGGTCGGCGAGTGCACGGTCCGGGAGCTCAAGCGGCTCGACGCCGGCGGGTGGAAGGGGCTGAGCTTCAGGGGCCAGCGCGTCCAGACGCTTCAGGAGGTGCTCGAGCGTTTTCGCGATCGCACGCGCTTCTGGATCGAGCTGCCTGACGGCGCCGACGCCCAGAGCGGCATCGAGGAACGTGTCATCTCGACGCTCGAGATCTACGAGGCCGTGGAGCGCTGCCTGGTGCAATCGGCCGATCCGGGAGCGCTCAGCCGCGTGCGCGCACTCAATTCCGCCGTCCCCCTCGGGGCGCTGTGGAGCGCGGGATCGCTCGCGTCGGCGATGCCGGCTCCCGGCACGGTGGATGCGCTCTGCGCTGCCGTCGAGGTGCTCGAGGCGGCGGACGTCGAGCAGATCCGGGCGGCGGGACTTGGCTGCTACGTCTGGACGGTCAACGAGCCGGTCCTCGCGGACCGGCTCGTGCGGTGGCGCGTGGACGGTATTCTCACCGACCGGCCTGGGCTCGTGCGCGCGCGGATCGGCCGGACGTCGTCGTGATTACTCGTCGTCCTCGAGCTCGTCTCCGCCGAACCCAGCGACCACGGGGGCCAGGTGGCGCGACGTGCGCTCGAGGCGGTCCTGGCAGCGCACGCAGGTCATCACCTCTGGCATGGCCACGAGACGGGCAGGCGCGATGGCTTCCTCGCACTCCTGGCAGATGCCGTACTCGCCGCCGCGCAGCCGTTCGAGCGCCTCGGCCAGGCGGTTGGCGCGCTCGACCAAGAGGCTCCGCGTGGCGAAGTTCATTTCGCGATCCTCGTTGATCTGGATCACGTCCACCTCGTCGGCCAGCTGGCTTGTGTCGCCGAGCGCGTTCACCGTGTTGACGGACGTGGTCGCCCCGCCCATGTGGCGGATGCGCTCCGCTGTCCGGGTCAGTTCCGCTTCCAGCTTGCTCTTGATGTCTTCCATGGTCGTCTCCCTCTTGGGCGGTTCGCCCGATGGCTTTCCCCGCCCGGCTTGGCCATGGCTTGGTGCAAGCGCCATGCCGCGGGCTTCAAGGAGAGAGACGGAGAGAAATCGGGATTATTCGGCCTGAAAAGCCGCTGTATGGGGTCCATCCGGGCAAACTGCCCCTACTCCTGGAGAAAAATAGTTACCCGGACCGCCAAATTCTGGAAACCGTGTCCCGGAGCGCGCGGCCTCGGAATAGGCATGGACAGCGTTAGGAGGGTTGAAAAGTGCAGGCCCCGGGGAAGCCCTACGGCTGGATCCCCCGGGGCCACCTATCGTCTGAACTGGTCCGGGCTATGCCCTGTGCGATGACTGGTGCAAGGTGGCAGACCCTTCCGCCCAGATGCTGTTCTTCCGCGTCTCGGGCATCAGGAACACGGCGAGTATGAACATGATCGCTGGAAGGCCGATGGGATACGCCAGCGCCCAGCCGAGACTTCCGGTAGAGGCATACGCAGAGGTCGTGATGATCGGCACGAGACCCCCACCCCAGCCGTTGCCAATGTGGTAGGGCACCGACACGGAGGTGTAGCGGATGCGCCCCGGGAAGAACTCGGCCAGGAAAGCCCCGATCGGTCCGTAGGTCATGCCGACATAGTTGACGAGGATCACGACGATGAGGATGGACATCGGATAGTTGATGCCCGCCTTGGGATCTGCGTACATGCCGAGGGCGGAGTAGAGCGGGTAGTACGTGAGCGCGGCCAAGGCCATGCCACCCAGGATGATCGGCTTCCGTCCGACCTTGTCAGAGAGCCAGCCCCAGAAGATGAGAGTCGGGGTGGCGATCAGAAGTGCGGCGGCAATGATGTAGCTCGACGACAGCACGTCGACGTTCTTGACCTTCTGGAGGTAGAAGAGGGCCCAGAACTGGCCGCTGTACCAGACGCACCCCTGCCCCAGCACGACGATGCTGGCGATCATGATGTACTTGAAGTTCCTGCTGAGGAAGGCCTCGCGCCAGGGATTCATCGTGGCCTGTCCCTTCGCCTTCATGTCCAGGAAGACCGGGGTTTCCGCGAGCGATAGCCGGATGTAGATGGCGATGGCGACCAGCAGGAGGGAGATGAGGAACGGCACCCGCCAGCCCCACTCGGCGAAACCTTCGGCGCCCGTCCACCTCTGCGTGCCGATGATCACGGCCAGCGACAGGACGATGCCGAGCGTGGGAGAGGTCTGGAGCCAGCCCGTGTAGTACCCGCGCCTCTTGTCCTCGATGTGCTCCGCCACGTACGTGATGGCGCCGCCGTACTCGCCGCCGAGGCAGAGGCCCTGGATGAGCCGGAGGGCGAAGAGAATGATCGCGGCGCTGAGGCCGATCTGCGCATAGGTGGGAACCATGCCGATGACCGCGGTGGAGATCCCCATGCCGCTCAGGGTGGCGATGAAGGTGTATTTCCGGCCCACCCTGTCCCCGAGCCAGCCGAACACGAAGGCCCCCAGCGGCCGGATGAGGAAGCCGACGGAGAAGATAGCCACTGTGCTGAGGAAGGCCGCCACCGGGTGGGTCTTGTCGAAGAACTTGACCGCGAGGATCGAGGCCAGACTGCCGAAGATGTAGAAGTCGTACCACTCGATGATGTTGCCCACCGATGCGGCGAGCACGACACGACGGAGCTCTTTGCCCGATACGCTGATTCCCGCCATTGGGTCTCCTCTATTGTTGAGGTGCTCTCTCGTCAGCCATCGAGAACCTGTGCGTACCGAGCACAGGGGGTGCCAATCCCCCGGCTCCGCTAAATAGCTGAAAACATAAGATCTGACTCCTCGCGCCGGAGGTCAGGCCTTGGTAGATCTACCAGCGAACCTTGGTAACGAAACTAGGGCCTACTCCTCCTCTCCGTACTGGTCCTTGAGCCTGGCAACCACCGCCGGGTCGGCCAGCGTGGTCGTGTCGCCCAGCGCCTTGCCCTCGGCGATGTCGCGGAGCAGCCTGCGCATGATCTTTCCGCTGCGCGTCTTCGGCAGATCGGAGGCGAAGATGAGGTCGTCAGGACGCGCCAGAGCGCCGATCTTCTTGGCCACGTGGCCCTTCAGCTCCTCCATCAGCTCCTTCGTGCCCTGCGCGCCGTCCTTGATGGTGACGAAGGCCGCGATGGCCTGCCCCTTGATTTCGTGCGGCCGGCCGATCACCGCGGCTTCCGCCACCTTCGGGTGGTCGACCAGCGCCGACTCGACCTCCATGGTGGAGACGCGGTGGCCCGAGACGTTCATCACGTCGTCCACGCGCCCGAGGAGCCAGAAGTATCCGTCGTCATCGACCTTGGCGCCGTCGCCCGTGAAGTAGATGCCCGGGTAGCGGCTCCAGTACTGCGCCTGGTATCGCTGCGGGTCGCGATAGATCCCGCGGAGCATGGCGGGCCACGGCTTCTTCAGCACGAGATAGCCGGCCTTCGCCGGCTCCCCCTTGTCGTTGACCACCTCGGCGATGATGCCCGGGAAGGCCTTGGTCGCCGAGCCCGGCTTGAGAGTCGTCAGCCCCGGCAGGGGCGTGATGAGGATCTGCCCGGTCTCCGTCTGCCACCACGTGTCCACGACGGGGCAGCGCCCGCCGCCGATCACCTTCCAGTACCAGACCCAGGCCTCGGGGTTGATGGGCTCGCCGACCGAGCCGAGGAGCCTCAAGCTCGACAGGTCGCAGCGGCCCGGATACTGGTCGCCCCAGCGCATGAAGGTACGGATGGCAGTGGGCGCCGTGTAGCAGATGGTGATGCCGTGCTTCTCGATGATCCGCCAGAACCGATCCTTGTCGGGCGTGTCGGGCGTGCCCTCGTACATGACCGACGTGGCGCCGTTGGCGAGCGGGCCGTAGACGACGTAGGAGTGCCCGGTGACCCAGCCGATGTCGGCAGTGCACCAGAAGACGTCGGTGTCGTGCAGGTCGAAGACCCACTTGGTCGTGGCGTACACGCCGGTCAGGTAGCCGCCCGTCGTGTGCACGATGCCCTTGGGCTTGCCGGTCGAGCCCGAGGTGTAGAGCAGGTACAGCATGTCTTCCGCGTCCATCTTTTCCGGAGCGCAGTAGGCGTCGGCCTCCTTGCAGAAGTCGTCCCACCAGACGTCGCGGCCGGCCTGCATGTCGACGGGCTGGCCGGTACGCTTGAGCACGACCACGGTTCCCACGTCGGGGCACTCTTTGAGCGCCTCGTCCACGTTCTTCTTGAGCGGCACGATGCCGCCGCGACGCCACCCGCCGTCCGCCGTGAGCAGCACGGTCGACTGCGCGTCGTGGATCCGCTCGCGGATGGCCTCGGGCGCGAAGCCGCCGAAGATCACGCTGTGGGGAGCTCCGATACGAGTGCACGCCAGCATGGCGATGGCCGTCTCCGGCACCATGGGCATGTAGATGGTGACGCGATCGCCCCGCTTGACGCCGGACCGCCGGAGCGCGCTGGCGAAGCGGTTCACCTCGCGGTACAGGTCCCAGTAGGTCAGTGTCCGGGTGTCGCCGGGCTCGCCCTCCCAGATGAGGGCGGCCTTGGTGCGACGGGCCGTCGTGATGTGCCGGTCGAGGCAGTTGTAGGACACGTTGAGCTTCCCGCCGACGAACCACTTCGCGTGGGGCACCTTCCATTCCAGCGCCTTCTTCCACGGCTTGAACCAGTCGAGCTCTTTGGCAAAGCCCTCCCAGAACTTGGCAGGATTTTTCGCGGCCTGAGCATAGATCGAGGCGCGGTTGACGTTGGCCCGCTTTACGAACTCCTTGGGCGGGGGGAACTTGCGCTTCTCTTTGAGGAGAGCCTCGATGTTACTGCCGCCGCCCGCCGCCTTGGTCGCCATGTCTGGGGTGCCTCTCCGTCAAGGGTGAAGTCGGGATCGGCGCGCGACCGCGCCCGCTATCTTCTAAACCAAGTCCCCACGGACTTCAAGTGGCGCGCGCGCCGCCGTCGCTCGGCTCCGATCCCTGCCGGCGGAGGCCATAGCGCGCCATCTTGTCGGAGAAGTTCTTTGGGTCCATGTCGGCGTGTTTGGCGGCCGCCGTCAGCTTGCCACCATTGGCCTCGAGCAGCCCCGCCACGTAAGCGCGCTCGAACTCCTCGACCACCCGCGCCTTCGCGTCTCGGAACGGCAGCGATAGGTCCACCGGCGCGTGCGCGCCCGCCGGCCCACCGAGGAAGCGCTCGAGCCCGGTCAGGACATCCTCCCTGGAGACGATGACGGCGCGCTCGATGACGTTCTCGAGCTCGCGCACGTTGCCCGGCCATGGGTAGCGCACCAGAGCCTGGAGGCTGTCCGGGACGATGCCCTTCACCGCCCGCTTGAGCCGCCGGCCGGCCTCCTCGAGAAAGTGCTGGGCGAGGAGTGGGATGTCTTCGGGCCGCTCGCGCAGCGCGGGCACCCGGACCGGCATCACGGACAGGCGATAGAAGAGATCGCGGCGAAATGCCCCGCGCTCGACCTCGGCCTGGAGGTCCTTGTTGGTCGTGACGATGAAGCGCACGTCGATGTCCACCGGCCGGTCCGCGCCCACGGAGGTGACCTTCTTCTCCTCGATCGCGCGCAGGAGCTTGCTCTGCAGGTGCAGCGGCATCTCGCCGATCTCGTCCAGGAGGAGGGTGCCGCCGTGGGCCATCTGGAAATGCCCGCGACGGTGCTCGCTGGCGCCGGTGAACGCGCCCTTGCGCGACCCGAAGAGCTCCGACTCGAACAGCTCCCCGGGGATCGCCGCGCAGTTGACGGCCACGAACGGGCGGTCCCGGCGGACTCCGGAGTAGTGCACGGAGCGCGCGAGCAGCTCCTTGCCCACTCCCGTCTCGCCGTGGATCAGCACGGTCGTGTCCAGGTCCACCACGGAGCGCAGCGTCTCGAAGACCGATTGCATGGCCCCGCTCTTCGCCACCACTTTCCGGAAGGTGAACCGCTCCTGGTTGCGACGGATGGATCGGCGGTTGGCCGACTTCAGCGCCTGGAACTCGATCGCCCGGCGGATCACGAGCAGCATCTCAGCCGTCTCGAAGGGCTTGACGAGGTAGTCCTCCGCGCCCAGCCGCATCGCCTCGACCGCCGACTCGATGGTCCCGTAGGCCGTCATGACCACCACGGCCAGATCGGGGTGATCGGTCTTGACCTGGCGCACGAGAGCGACCCCATCCATGCCGGGAAGCCGCCGGTCGGTCAGCACCAGGTCCACGTCTTCGACCTTGAGCGTGTCCAAGGCCTCTTCGCCGCTCTGGACCGGCAGCACCTCGTAGCCCGCCAGCTCGAGCGTGCGGTGCAGCGGGCGGAGGAAGACCTCGTCGTCGTCGACCAGCAGCAGCCGTTGCTTCATGATGTCCCTCCTGCTAGAGATTGCGCGATCGTAACCGCCGGCAACGAGATGCGAACGCGCGTCCCGCGCCCGGGCGCGCTCTCGATGCTGACCTCGCCTGCGTGGAGGTCTACGATCTTCTTGACGATGGCCATGCCGAGGCCGGTGCCCGAGGGCTTCGTGGTGAAGAACGGCAGGAAGATCTTTTCCCGGTCTTCGGGGGCGATGCCGGCGCCGTTGTCAATGACTTCCACCACGGCGCGGTCCTCCTCGGAGAGGAGATTGACCACCACGCGGCCGTCGGCGCGCCGCGGGTCGATGGCCTCCAGCGCGTTCTTCAGGACGTTGGCGAAAACCTGGCGCAGGCACTGGCCGTCGGCCGAGGCCGCGACCTCCCGGTCCACGCGGCCGTAGCTGACCTCGACACCGCGAGCGTGTCCTTCGGCTGCCATCGCCTCCACGACGGGATCGAGGACACGGGCCACCTCGTACTCTCCGCGCTCGAGCTTGGTGTCACGGGTGAAGTCGAGCAGGCTGTTGATGATGCGCTCGATCTCGACGATGCCGGACAGAATGGAGCGCGCCATTTCCTTCGACAGCGCGCCGCCGCCAAGCTCTCCCGACGAGAGGAGGTTTGTCGCCATCTTGATGCCGCCGAGGGGGTTTCTGATCTCGTGGGCGACACCCGCCGCCATCTCACCCAGCGAGGCCAGCTTCTCACGCTGGATGAGCCGGCGCTGGGTCTCGACCTGCTCGGTGAGGTCGCGGAGCACGCCCACGGTGCCGATGATCTGTCCGGCGGCGTCGAAGATGCAGCGCACCGAAAGGTGGGCGGGGAAGACCTGGCCCTTGGCCGTCCGCCCCGTTACCTGCCCGCTCCAGCCCTGCCCCGCCTCGACCGCGGGCACGATGGCCTTGGCCGCCCGGGCGCGCTCATCCGGTCCGAGCAGGTCCTGGAAGCCGATGCGTCCGAGCCGGCGTCCCCGGTAGCCGAGGAGGCGCTGGCCGGCGGGGTTCATGGTGACGAGCCGGCCATCCACGCCCGTGGTGAAGATGCAGTCGTCCACGCTCTGGACCACTGAGGCCAGCAGGCGCTCGCCCCGCCGCACCTCCTCCTCCGTCAGGCGCAGCGACTCCTGGATATGCTGGAACGAGGTGACGAGCTCCTGCGCCTCGTCCTTGGAGATCGTGAAGCGGTCTTCCACGATCATGCGCGCCGCGGCGGCGCCGAGGGAGGCCGCGAGTAGCCGCTCGAAGCGGATGCGCAGCTCGAGCAGCTCCGGCACCGAGAGCTCCGCCGGGGCCCTGCCGCGGAAGAGCTCCCTCACGATCCCCTCCGCCTCGACGTCACCCACGTAGTGGTGCACGAGGCGCTCGATCTCGGTCGCCGACAGGATGGCCGGCGCCCCTGCCGGCTGCCGGTCGTCCCCGGGAGCGCCCACGAAGGCAGCGGCCTGCGCGCGATCGTCCGCGTCCTGCTCGGTGAAGAGCGACACGAGCACGAACAGCGCGAGGTTGACGAACAGCGACCAGAAAATCCCGTGGGTCGTCGTGTCCAGGCCCGTCAGGCCAAAGAGCGCGGTCGGTCTCAGCCAGGCGAGGCCCAGCGGCCCATCGGCCAGGACCGACGGTGAGACCAGACCCTCCTTGACCAGCGCCGGAATGATGAGCGTGTAGGCCCACAGCGCGAACCCCGCGGAAATGCCCGCGGCGGCGCCCCGGCGGTTGCCGCGCCGCCAGTACAGGCCCAGCAGGATGGCGGGGGCGCACTGGGTGACCGCAATGAAGGACAGCAGCCCCATCTCGACAAGCAGCAGCTGGCCGCGCTCCATCCGGGCCCACGCGAAGCCCAGGCCCACGACCGCGAGCATGGCCACGCGAGTGTAGAAGAGGGTCACCCAGTAGATATCCTCCATCTGGCGCCGCCGCAGCAGCATGGGCAGGATGATGTCGTTGGTGATCATCTTCGAGAGCGCGAGCGATTCCACCACGATCATGGCGGTGGCGGCCGAGAACCCGCCCAGGAACACGACGACCGAGACGAGGTGACTGTCGAAGTGTAGCGGGAGGCGAAGGATGAAGCCGTCGGCCTGGGCAGCCGACTCCGGGAAGACGATCAACCCTGCGAAGGCGATGGGCAGCACGAAGAGGTTGATGAGCAGCAGGTAGAGCGGGAAGCTCCACGCGACGGCGTTGACGTCTCGCTCGCGCGGGTTCTGGACGACGAGCACGTGAAACTGCCGAGGCAGGAACATGACGGCCATCATGGAGATCAGCAGCATGGCCGCCCACCGCGCGTACGAAGCCGTCTGCGGCTGGTCGATCGTCAGCAGGCGCGACCACTGCGGGTCCGCGGCGATGCGGCCGAAGATCTCCCCGGCCCCGCCGAAGAGACCCCACGTGACGTAGATGCCCACGGCCAGGAAGGCGACCAGCTTGACGACGGATTCGACCGCCACCGCCGTCATCAAGCCGGTCTGCTGCTTGGTGAAGTCGAGGTTTCGCGCGCCGAAGAGGATGCCGAAGAGGGCCAGCGTCACCGCCACGAGCAGGGTCGGGTCGAAGACGTTGAGGACCGACCCCTCCTGCAAGATCATGGTGAAGGAGGCGGACACCGCGCGGAGCTGGAGCGCGATGTACGGGATCATGCCGGCGACCACGAGCACCGCGACGAGGGTGCCGAGGTTCGCCGACTTGCCGTAGCGGCTCGAAATGAAGTCCGAGATCGACGTGATGCGCTGCTCCTTGGACACCCGCACCAGCTTGGCCAACAGGAGAGGCCAGAGCAGCGCCACGCAGGCGGGGCCCAGGTAGATCGTCAGGAACTCGAGGCCCCGGTTGGCCGCCAGGCCCACGCTGCCGTAGAAGGTCCACGCCGTGCAGTAGACGGAGGCCGCGAGGACGTAGGTGACGGTGCGGATCCGCGGGTGGCTCAGGCGATGCGCGAAGGTCTCGCCAGCGGTGGCGACGAGGAACAGGAAGGCGAGGTAGCCGAGGAGGATGGCCAGTAGGGTCGGCTGGCTCAGCCAGCTCACTCGTCGTCCTCCAGCGGACGGTAGCGTATGGCAACAACGACCAGCACCGCGACGATGACCGCCCACACCGTGAAAAGATACAGGGCGAGAGCCGGCACGCCTGCGATGAGCACCGGACGGTTGGCGATGGTGAGCAGAGGCCAGAGGAGCAGGGTCCCGAAAAAGAGGAAGCAAGCGGCAAGCAGTTCCCTGGCCTTCATTGGCTGGCGGGATTATAGGCGTCGCCAGCGGGGGACGCAATCATCGTCCTCTCCCACGGGCAGCCGTGCCGCCCAGGCCCCACAGCGCGGCGACGGCCTGCGCGACTTCGCCGGCCGAGCCGGGGCGCTCGAGCCACTCACCCTGGCCCCAGCCCTCGAGGTAGGCGTCCTCCTCCGTCGCGTTCTCACGCATGGCGAGCGAGTCGATCAGGTCCTGGAACTTCTGGGAAAGCTGCTCACGCGCCGTCTGGTCGCCGTCGGCGGCCTCGACCAGTGACGGGATCTCCTTCCAGTGCACGATGCGGTAGCGGGCCATGGGCTGGTGCGGCACATTCTACCGAATCGACGCGCGCTTGCTTGACAAAGGTGTACCCCGACCCTAGGCTCTGACTGCGTCCGGCGGAATGATGGTGACGCTGATCGCCCGAACCTGATTGGTCCACGGTCGACATGCCCCAGGCATGTCGAAGATGGAGATTCGCTATGATCGACGTGAAGACGGCGGACAAGGAGCTGCAGACCTACATCCGCCCCCAGACCTTCCCCGTGGCGATCCGGATGCTCAAGCCCGGCGAGCCCATCCCCGAGCGGGCCAAGCGCCCCGCGCGGGACTTCAAGAAGCTCAGCATGTCCTGCCAGGTCATCGACATGTCGCGCCGGTACGGGTGGATGATCGCGCTCACGCGCGAGGACCACATCTGCTCGCTCGGCATCACGGCCATCGGCTTCGACAAGCCGCTGCCCATCTACAACGTTGGCACGCTCTGCGAGGGCATGTACACGGAGACGAAGGAGGCGGGCCAGCGCTCGGAGGCCGCCATCGACAAGTTCGCGCCGGGAGAGTACGAGACGCTGCTCGTCGCCCCCCTCGACCGCGCGACCTTCGAGCCTCACCTGGTCTGCGTCTATGCCAACCCGGCGCAGGTGATGCGACTGACGCAGGCGGCCCTGTGGAAGCGGGGCGGGCGCCTGCACTCCTCCTTCGAGGGGCGCGCGGTCTGCGCCGACATCATCGTCACGACCATGCAAACCGGCGAAGCCCAGGTCATCCTGCCCTGCTCGGGCGACCGCATCTTCGGGCAGACCCAGGACCACGAGATGGCGTTCGCGATTCCGTGGGCGAGGATGGAAGAGATCGTCGAGGGCCTCCGGGGTACCCACGCCGGCGGCATCCGCTACCCGATCACGCAGTTCATGGAATACGAGGCGAAGCTGCCTCCGCGCTACATGGAGGTCAACCGGCTGTGGGACGCGGAGAAAGGCAAGGCGCCGCTGACCAACCGGGACCGCGTGGTCGCCGCCTACAAACGCTCCTTCTCCGACCGCGTGCCCGTCTACCCCATCGTCGCCTCGTTCGCCGGCACGCTCGACGGGCAGTCCATCGAGGAGTACTGCACGAACCCGGTCAAGGCCATCAGCGCCATGATGAACTACTACGAGCGCTACCAGCCGGACGTGGTGCTGGCGTACAACGACCTCGCCAAGGAGGCGGAGGCCTTCGGCTGCAAGGTCAAGTACTCCGACTACGTCGTGCCATCGATCGAGGGCCACGTGCTCGAGGACAAGGCCAATCTGGCCAAGCTGAAGATGCCGGACCCCTACGGCACGGCTCGCCTGCCCGGCTTTCTCGAGCAGTGCGAGGCGCTCGTGAAGGCCGCCCCGCCCGCCGCCATGGGCGCGGTGGCGGTCGGTCCCTGGACCATCGCGATGCTGCTGCGCAATCCAGAGATGATGCTGCTCGACACCTTCGAAGACCAGCAGTTCATCCACGACCTGATGCGCGTGACCACCGACTTCTGCAAGATCTGGGGCGACGCCATCGCCAAGACCCGGATCGGACTGAGCTTCTCGGAGCCCACGGCCTCCATCAGCCTCGTGTCGCCGGACAACTACCGCGAGTTCATCGCCCCATACCACAAGGACCTGGTCGACTACTTCAAGGCCAAGAAGGTCGGACTCACCACGCACATCTGCGGCACGACCTATCCGATCTACGAGGACATCATCGGCTGCGGCTTCACCACCGTGTCCTTCGACCTCGACCAGCAGGGCGACCCGAAGCTGTACGTGGACCAGCTGGAGCGCTTCATGGAGATCTCCAAGGGGCGCGCCGTCGCCATCGGCAACGTGGACGCGACCAAGTTCGAGAAGACCACGCAGGCGGAGATGGAGGCGGACGTGCGGCGGTGCATCGACACGGCGGCGAAGCACTCGGGCTTCATTCTCTCGACCTCGTGCGAGATCCCGCCGCGGTCGAGCCCCGAGATCGTGAAGTGGTTCATGGACGCGGCCCACGAATACGGCCGCTACGACCGGGTCTTGGGCTAGGAGTACTAGCGGTTTACGTGGCAGGGCG
>WNFY01004324.1_pt1 | contig 13655 bp, 7 predicted proteins | sample 5400091 | NCBI WGS metagenome assembly WNFY01 (sample SAMN13153364, study PRJNA577476) | soil metagenome | isolation source: 60 cm soil or saprolite under grassland replicate 1 | place: USA:California | collected 2016-06-15 | reverse complement strand
GCTGCTATCTTAATCGTCTGGTTGGCGTCGAGTGCCTGCTTTTCCAACGCGCTCAAATCCTCGTCGCGGAAAACGCTCCACCATTCGCCTTTAGGCACACTGTCCTTCGGCGCGCCTTCGCGCCAGGGCTCAGGGACGTCCCATTTGGCGGGCACCGGCGCGGTCGCCCGCTGATACTTCGGGCCCACCGTGCAGCCGCCTGCAACGACGCAGGCAGCCAGCCCAAAAAGGGCGGGGAATTGCTTTGTGCGCGTCATTATTGTTTCTTCGTTTCCGGCGCAGCTTTGGGACTCGCGCCCGGTGACCCAGGCGCCCCCACAGGGCCCGGCCTGGGCGGGGCGTTCAGCGAAATTTCTTTGGTGTGAACTTCCTGGCCTTCGTCCAAGGAGTCTGCGGGGTTCAGCACGATCCAGTCGTTCGCGTCGAGGCCCTGCAGGACTTCGAGGGTTATTCCATAGTCTCGGCCGATGGTGAGCGGCTTCAAGTGCGTCTTATGATTTGCATCCACGACCACGGCACGAAGTCCTTCGGAGCGGAACAGCAGCGCGTTCACCGGCACTTCCAGCCGCGCACCGGTTACTTTCACCTGCAGGTGCACCTGCGCGTAGCCGCCGGGCAGCAGCGCGCCGTTATGATTTGGCACGTCCACTTCGGTCAGCAGCGTCCGCGTTCCGGTGTCGATGGCCTCCGCCGTGCGCACCACTTTGCCTTCAAATTTCTGACCCGGGTATTGCGTAAGCTGGAGAAACGCGCCAAGCCCCGCATGAATCGAGGGCGCGTATGTCTCCGGCATACTCACGTAAACGCGGATGGGATCGGTCTGCGCCAGGAAAAAGAGCTGTTGCGAAGAGCCGCCATTTCCCGCGTTGATCAGCGTGCCGACATCAACGTTGCGCCGCGTGATGACCCCGCTGAAGGGCGCATAAATGTGCCGAAAGGATTCCAGATCCTCCAGCCGCCGTACGTTGGCCTCGGACGATTGCACAATGGCTCTTTTGGCCTCCAAATCGCCATTGGCGTTGTCTACCTCCTGCTTGCTCACGCCGTCCGTCTTGATCAATTCCGTAAATCGCGTGGCGGTAATTTCGGAGAGGTGCGCGTTTGCTTTGGCGGTGTTGAGATCCGCGCGCGCTTGTGAAAGCTGCTGGTTGACTTCCGGCGTATCGATATCCGCGAGCAATTCACCCTGCCGGACGCGGCTGCCGATATCGCGATACCACTTTTTCAGGTAGCCGTTCGTGCGCGCGTAGATCGGTGATTCCACATAGGCCTGCATGGTTCCTGGCAGAACGAGATCTTCTTGGGCGGATTCCGTCGCGGGATGAATCACAGCCACGGTCGGGATCGCCAGCGTTTCGGTTTCCTTGGCGAGAGCCTGGTATTGTGCGCGGCGCTGGAACAGCGTCACTGCACCGACAACGACCAGCCCGATCACCACGACAAAAAGAATGGCAAAGAGCCTGCTGCCCTTTCTGCGGCGTTGCTCCTGATATTCAGGTTCCATCTAAACTCCGCCTTCCATCATCACCCAATCTCCACTCTCACTTCCATACCGAAAAATTTCAGACCGCTGCTGGCGCCGGCGAGCCGCCGTGGGCCATTCTCCGCTGCCGGCGTCCATGAATCATTGAAAAAACGCAAGGCACGAAGAACAGCGTCGCAAAGGTGGCAAAAATCAGTCCACCGATGACCGCGCGGCCAAGAGGCGCATTTTGCTCGCCGCCCTCGCCGAGCCCCACAGCCATCGGTAACATGCCGATGATCATGGCGAGGGCGGTCATCAGCACCGGGCGGATGCGCACAAATCCTGCTTCGAGCGCGGCATCCAGCGCGTTCTTACCCTCATCCATCTGTTCACGAGCGAAGGACACCATCAGGATGCTGTTTGCCGTGGCCACACCCATGCACATGATCGCACCGGTCAGCGAAGGCACGTTGAGGGTGGTGTGCGTCAGCAGCAGCATCCAGCAGATGCCGGCGAGTGCGCCGGGCAGCGCGGTAATGATAATGAACGGATCAAGCCACGACTGAAAATTCACCACGATTAACAGATACGCAAGGACAATCGCGCCAAGCAGGCCAAACCCAAGACCAGTGAAGGAACTCTTCATCGTTTGGATTTGTCCGCGAGTGACGATGTGACTGCCTTTTGGCAATTCTTTCTCGATATTCTGAACGCGCTTTTCCACCTCGTCGGCGACGCTGCCGAGGTCGCGGCCGTCAACCGCGGCGTAGACGTTGATCATGGGTTGCGTGCTGTAGTGCGATACCTCCGCAGGCCGCGAAGTCGTTCGCGTTTGCACGAGATTCCCAAGAATCTGGGGCGTCGCACCGGGAGAACTGCCGCTGATCGGAGTGTTCTGCAGGGCCTGGTAAGTATCCACGCGATACTGCGGCTCCTGCACCGCGACGTTGTACTCCACGCCATTTTTCGGATCCAGCCAGAAGGCCGGCGACGTTTGGAAACTGGAGCTGAGCGAGACGAGAAGGTTTTGCGCGACGTCGCGGGACTGCATGCCCACGGACTGGACGCGCGCGCGGTCGATTTCCAAGAAGAGCGTGGGATTGTCAAACGCCTGCTGCACGTGCACGTCCACGGCGCCGGGAATGTGGCGGAACTGATTGGCGAGCTTTTCCCCGATCAGGTAATTTCCGCGCTGGTTCATGCCGGTTACTTCCACGTCGATGGGCGCGGGCGTGCCGAAATTCAAAATTTGCGTGACGATGTCCGCCGGCTGAAAGAAGAACTGCACGCCAGGGAAGCGCTGCGGAAGTTTTTCGCGCAAATCGTTGATGTACGCGCCGGTGGACTTGCCGCGTTCCTGCCCCAGTTGGACAAGAATCTCCGCGTCGGACGTTCCGATGGTGCCGGCGTTGCTGTAGGTCAGGTTAATGCCGCTGTAGGGCAGGCCAATGTTGTCCAGGACGGTCGTGATCTCGTCTTTGGGAATCGTTTCGCGGATGACTCCATTGACCTGATCGGCAAGGCGCGCGGTTTCCTCGATGCGCAGCCCGGTGCGCGCGCGCATGTGCAAGCGGATCTGGCCGGCGTCGACTTTTGGAAAGAAGTCGCGCCCGAGCACGCCGATCAGCAGGAGGGAGAGAGCGCAGAAACCGAGAAAACAGGCGGCGAAGAGCTTGGGTGAGCGGAGCGCAATGCGCAACGCCCCGCGGTACGCCTCGCGGAACTTTTCAAAATTGCGCTCGAAACCCTGCTGGTAGCGGCGAAAGAAGCCCATCTTTTCGCCGCGGTGTTCTTCCTCGTGGTATTCGTCTTCGGCGCTCAAGAGATACATGGCCAGCGTTGGCACGATCGTGCGCGACCACATATAGGAGGCCAGCATCGCGAGGCTCACGGCTTCCGCAAGCGGAACGAAGAGGAACTTGGCCACCCCCGACAGGAAGAACATCGGAATGAACACAATACAAATGCACAGCGTGGAGACGAAGGCGGGAACAGCAATCTGCTGCGCACCGTCGAGGATGGCCTGGACGGTTTCCTTGCCCATGGCCAGGTTGCGATTGATGTTCTCGATTTCCACGGTGGCATCATCCACGAGGATGCCAACCGCGAGCGCGAGGCCGCCGAGCGTCATGATGTTGATGGTCTGGCCGAGCGCGCTGAGGCAGAGGATGCTGACCAAAATGGAAAGTGGAATAGAAATGGCGATAATCAGCGTGCTTTTCCAGTTCCCAAGGAAAAGCAGGATCATGATCGCGGTGAGGCAGGCGGCGATGATCGCTTCGCGGATGACGCCCTGAATGGAAGCGCGAACATAGAGCGACTGGTCGAAGAACGTGGAGATACGCAGGCCTTCGGGAGCAGCGGTTTGGTTGTAGGCGAGCATCTGCTTCACACGGTCGACAATGTCGATGGTCGAAGCGCTGCCGGTTTTGTAGATGCTCATGAGCACGCCGCGCTGCCCATTGGAGAGAACGATGTTGGTCTGCGGGGAGAAGCCGTCGCGAACGTGCGCGACGTCCTTCATATAAATCGTCGCGCCATTGACGGTCTTGACCGGCAGATCATTGAGCTCCCCGACGGTTTGCGGGCTGCCGTTCATCTCCACGGTGTATTCAAGAGGGCCGAGTTTCGCGGTTCCCGTCGGGAGGATCAGGTTTTGGGCATTCACGGCGTTGACAACGTCAACGGCGGAAAGCCCTTTTGCCTGCAAGGTTTTCGAATCAATGTCAACGCTGATGACGCGCTGCTTGCCGCCATACGGAAAGGGGGTGGCGGCGCCCGGCACGGTCGCGAGCTGCGTGCGGATAAAATAGTTGCCGTAATCGAAAAGCTGCTGCTCGCTCAGCGTGTCGCTGGTGAGGCCAATCTGGATGACCGGGACAGTCGACGCCGAATAGATGATGACGAGAGGCGGCGTGGTTCCCGGCGGGAGGAATCGCAAGAAGGTTTGCGAGATGGCGGCGGTCTGAGCGAGCGCCGTCTGGATATTGGCGCCAGGTTGGAAGAAGACCTTGATGATCGCGATCCCATTCAGCGATTGCGACTCAATATGCTCGACGTCGTTGACCAGAGTGGTTACGCCACGCTCGACGTTGGAGGTGATGCGCTGCTCCATTTCCTGGGGTTGAAGACCGTTGTAGGTCCAGACCAGGGAGATGACCGGGATGTTGATGTCCGGGAAAATGTCGGTGGGTGTGCGCAGCAGCACAACCGGAGTCAGCAGAATAATGACGAGCGCCATCACGACAAAGGTGTATGGTCTTCTCAGCGCTAATCGGACAATCCACATTGATTCTTAATTCTTTCTTTCGCTCCGGCGAAGCGCCGTGCCCTCGCCAGCCTGTTTCATCTATGCCTAATTCTTTATTAGATTCCCCCGAACATTTCTTTGGGTACGGTCCTCGCTTGCTTGTAATGTATGTGGAAGACTTCCGAGTTTCATCCCAAAGCTAAGCAAGTCTTTTCGAGAGCGCTTGCCCCGATCGCAGAAACCCGCTGCATCGCAGTATAAGTCTTGCCCAGTGTATCCAATAGGGAGCTCGATACGTTCTGGCGGGCTCCCGTAATCCCCCATTCGATGCACGCATTCTGTCATAAGGCACAACCGCGTCTGCATCCAATTTGGACGCCGATTTGGGAGCAACGGAGAGCGGAGGCAGCGAGGAACTGCGCCTGCATCCGCGCTGAAGGCTGCTGCTACTTATAGGTCATGGTGAAGACGCCTCCCAACCGCAGGGCGGCTCTTCGGAGCTGCCATCGCGCTTCGAAATGCTACTCGCGAAAAATGAAGTTCAGCCGGACACCCGAGACTTCGATGAGATCGCCATCGTTCAGCCGCACGGGGCCGCGAATGGGCCGGCCGTTCACGCTCGGCACCTTGTCGCCGGGACCGAGATAGTAGCCGTCGTCGCGTTGATTGATCTGCGCGGCCATCCGTGGCTTGAACCAGCCCTGCAGGCGGATGGTGGCCATGCCGGATTTTCCGATGACGGTGAGTCTGTTGGTCAGAACGTATTCTTTCTGATCGGTGTTGCCGCTGAGAACGACAAGGGTCGGAACCTTCACGCGAGTTGAGGCAAACTGCATGGATTCGCCCATGGCCGCCGCCTGTTGCAGCATCTGGCGGCGCTCTTTGGTGTCCAGCACCATCGTTTCGTCAATGCGAGGAGCGGCGGCCTTGCGGCCGGTGTCCCACGGCACCGGGGCATCGCCGGTGGTATCGACCTTGATCTTGTGTTTGCCGATGTGAATATTGTCCCCGTCGTGCAAGGTGGCGCGCTCGACGCGGAGATCATTCACGAAGGTGCCGTTGAGGCTGTCGAGATCCTCGACCACCATGCGGCCGGCCTCGAAATAGACCTTGGCATGATGATTGGACACCGCCAGGTTATCGACGGGCAAATCGTTGTCCGGGGAGCGGCCGATGGTTACGGGCCGGTTGCCCACAGGCACCTCTTTTACGATTTTGTCTCCAAACATGAGGCTGAGCTTCGGCATCTCAATTTCCTCCAGCACTGCCATTTCCGCCTAGATTTTTCCGCGCCCCCCGGCGCAACCACGAGAACCATCCCTTGGAAACCTTGTCGAGCCGCACCACAATCACAGTAATGTTATCCAGGCCACCTCGTTCGTTGGCCAGCGCGATGAGCTTCTCCGCCGCGCGAGTCGGATTGGTCTCCGCCTGAAGGGTTCCGGCAATTTCGGGCTCCGTAACCATACGCGTCAGGCCATCGCAGCAAAGGAGCAATACATCCCGGGGGAAAAGTATGTGTTCCTCGGCATCCACTTCAATTTCCGGCTGCGCGCCAAGGGCGCGGAGCAGCACGCTTTGCATCTCGCTTTCTTCGGCCTCGGCGGCAGTCAAAATGCCGCGCCGCACCTGTTCGGCAACGAGAGAATGATCGCGGGTAAGCTGAAGCAAGCTGCCGCTGCGGAGCAAATAGGCGCGGCTGTCGCCGACGTGTGCGATGCTGAGTTTCGTGCCGTCAATCCATGCTGCCGTCAGAGTAGCGCCCATGCCGTGCCGTTCCGGATTCTCCTCGGCGGACTTGAAGATGTTTTCGTTCGCCAGATGGACGGCGGTGGAAAGGCGCTTTGTCTTGGCGCTCCAACCCGGCTGCATTTCGCCCAGAATAAGCGAGGCCGGATTGGCATCGGCGTCGAGGCAATGTTTCACGACCGTCTCGACGGCCAGGGCGCTCGCAACTTCACCGTGAGCCTCGCCGCCCATACCATCGGAAAGCACGAAGAGGTTCTGCGGCGCGACGATGCGGTAACAATCTTCGTTGTTTGTACGCACGCGACCCACGTCGGTCACGCCGCCACTTACGATTCGCACGCGAACTCCCATTGCCCTGTGAGACTACACCCCCGCCCACACGTATAGCCAGCGAACCCGCTCCCACGCTAACAGAGCCCCAAGCCTCACGAAAGGCTTTGAACCCTACTGATTACTCGCTTTTAGGCCACAGTCCACAGGAGGAAGTGGCGCGCCTTCGCTGAATCATCGTGTCCAAGTGGGACTGCGTGTTCCTTTCCTCCGTGTGAAGTTCTCCACTACAATTCCACGCATGTCCTGGCACTGCCCCGCGTTCTTATTCTCCTTTCTCATCGCAAATATCTTTGCGCCGTGGGCTGATGGTCAGCAGTCCGCGCTGGCGGCGTCTGGAGCGCGGACTTTGCTGCTGCCGCGGCGCATTGTTTCGGGGGAGCGCGCGACACTAGCGGTGCTGGACATCAGCGGGCGGCCGACGCCCGGCGTCACGGTGAATTTTTCCAACGGAGACCGGCTCACGACCGACGAAACGGGGCGGGCTCTTTTCGCGGCGCCGCTGAATCCAGGCGTGATTTTTGCCTCGATCGCGGGCCGCCCGGGCCGTGTGGCGACCGCGGTTCTCTCCCCGAGCGAGGCTGATTCCGCTTCGATGGAGATTTCAAGCGCGCCACGCGTGGCCTCGTTGACCGATCGCTTCGAGCTCTTTGGACGGGGCTTCTGCGGCGATGCGGACGCCAATCAAGTGACGATTGGAGGGCAGCAGGCGATCGTGCTCGCGTCTTCGCCGGCTTCGCTGGTGGTGCTGCCGCCCCCGGACCTGGAACCCGGCAGGGCGACCGCGGAAGTTGCCTGCGCGAAACGGGAGGCGCCGCCCTTTTCCCTCACCCTTGTTGGGCTCGAACTCGAAGCTGATTCGTCGCCACTGAAACCGGGAGAGCATCGCGCGCTGACCGTCCGTGTGCGCGGGACGACAACGAAGATTCCCCTGGAGGCTCGGAACCTTGCGCCAAATATCGCGGAACTTGCCGGGGGCAGTCCGCTGCGGCTCTCCAGCACCGGAGGGACGGAGAATCTCGCGCGGTTCGATTTGATCGGTCGAAAGAGCGGCAGTTTCCTCATATCGATTCGACTGATGCCGTCGATGGGACACCCAACTGAATGACACTTCTGGCCTGGTGGAGCGCTTCGTTTGCGGAGGGGCGATGTGCGTCCTAATTCTTGTCAATCTTGAACCCGAAACCATCCTCCTGAGAAGAAGAACTAGGCGCCCTGCTTGGCGCTGGTTTCGGCGGGCAGGGCCGGCGGCGCTTCCGCGCTTTCCAAGGCGGCATCCGACGCACTGGCGCCAAGCAGACCGTCGAGCGTGTCCTTGGCTTTGTCCAGACGTTTTTCACTTTCGCTATAGCTTTGCTGGGCGTTTTTCAAGTGAGTTCCGACTTTTTCAAATACCTCAGTAAAGTTATCCAACTGTTTCTGCATTCCCGCGAGGCTTGCGTGCAGGCGCTCGGCGTTTTCTTCGATCTGCATGCCCTGCAAACCCATCAGAATGATTTGCAAATGAGCGTAGAGGGTGTTCGGAGAAACGGCAATGACGTTCCTGCTGCGGCAGTATTCGTCCAGGGGCTGCGCTTTGGCGTCGGCGGTCATCAGGAGTTCGTAGTAGACGTTCTCGCTCGGCACGAACATCAAGGCAATTCCGAGAGTTCCTTCGTTGGGCAAAATATATTTCTTTGCAATCGAATCAGCATGGCCCTTCACGGCCGTAACGAAGGCTCGCCGCGCTTCATCCGCCTGCGGGGATGCTTGCGCCGCGCTTTGCTCGCTGATGCGGCGAAAGGCGTCGAGGGGGAATTTCGAGTCGATGGGCAATAATTTGTCGCGGAGAAAGATGACGGCATCCGCGGCTTCGCCGCTGGAAAAACGGTATTGCCTCTGGTAACGCTCCCTTGGCAGCGCATCCTCAAGAAGCCTCTCGAGGGCCACTTCACCGAGGGAGCCGCGAGATTTTGCGCCGCCGAGAATATTCTGAAGCGTTTGCGCGGTCTGCGACATTTGATGCCCCGCCTGCTGGACGGCGCCGAGCTGTTGCTGAATCTGCCCGAGTGTCTCGCGGGAGTTCTTGAGTTCGCTGGCCATGGCCGTTTGGGCCTGCGCGGCGATGGTGGCGGAGTCCGTGACACCCCTTTGCAGTGCGCCGGTGACGCCCTCGAGGCTTTTCGTCACATTTTGGGCGAGCTGCCCGAGTTGCTGGCTGAAATTCTGGGTCTGCCCGGCAAGCGTCTGCAGATCACGCTGCAACTGCTCCATCCGGGCGCGCGATTCTTCCTCTTTCCCGAGATTCCGCGCGGTCTGCAGAAAAAGCCACGCCGCCAATAAGACGACAACGACCACGATGCCGATCAGGACTGCACTCATTCGCTCTCCAATGCGCACACGGGAAACGGTCTTCTTACTTTACTCGCAATGAAGGCGTTCAGAAAACTGTTCCTAAAAAGGAAGAAGGCCCCCGGCCTGCCGGGAGCCTTCCTCGATCTGGAACCGGGAACTGAGGGTTGTTGGCTTGCTTTCTACCAGCTCACTTTCAGCGCGAACTGGAACTGGCGAGGATCCAACGCCGCCGTCGGCTGGCCTGCATTGCATCCCGCCGGGTCGGTCGGGTTGCAGAGCGGGCTCACATCGGCGACGTTGTTGCGGTTAAACAGGTTGAACATATCGGCGATAAGGTCCAGCTTCAGTTTTTCGCCGAGCGGAATGCGCCTGGCGACGCGCATGTCCCATTGGAAGAAGCCAGGACGAACAAAGGCGTTCCGGCCGAGATTGCCGTCGCAGCCCACGGGCGGGGTCAGAGCGACCGCTGGGGGAATGGGCACGGGAGCCGGGGGGACCTGAACCGCAAAGGGTGCGCCGCTGTTGTCCACGCAGACATTCGGTAGAACAAAGGTCTTACCGGGGATGAATGGTGAAGAGACGCCGCCTGCGCCTACTGAAGGGCGGCCTCCCGCCGCTGAAAAATCGAATCGGAAGTCCGTGCCCGTCAGGACAGTGAACGGCCGGCCCGAAGCTACTTCGACAATGGGGGAAACGGTGAAATTGGAGAATAGCATCCTGGCAAAGCCGTCGCCCGAGTGCGATTCCGGACTATGGAAAACGGCGCTCGTGACCCAACGGTGGCGCTGATCGAAGCTGGAGTTGGCGCGCTCGCGGTTGGGGAAACGGTTGTCCTGCGGTTCGAGCAAGGTTTGCAGGTCGGTGGAGTCATCAATGGCATGCGACCAGGTATAGCTCGACAAGAATTCGAAGTGGCTTGTGAAGCGCTTAGAGAAATTTGCTGTCAGTCCGTGATAAATGGAGTTCCCGGAAGACTCTTGCTGGTCCACGCTGGCCCAGGGCACCTGCACGCCCGGAAAGCCAGTGGGATAGCCTGCCAACGACGCCAAACCGACCTCGTTGGGATACCCCCCTGCGAGGCCTGCGAACGAGGGGTTGGGACCCGAGGGCTTGAAGAAATTGAAGAATGCCGCAGTGCCGATGAACTGGCCATTCAGAGGGGCGAATGGTCCGGGACAGTTCAGAAGAGCGCCAAGGGCGAGGGGCGCGATCACGTGGACCCCGCATGTGCTCGATGTTGCACCCATATCGGCGGCCGGGGCGACCACGCCAAAAGGATTGTTGCCGGAGATGCCCGCGGCCAGAGCATTGCGAAGGTTCTGCGCCAAGAGTTTTGGATCTGTGGAATCAATGTTTCGCGGCCGGTTCAAGTGCACGCCGTGAGTATAGGAATAGCCGATGCTGAACTTGTAGTTGTGACTCAGTTGACGCTCAATCGTCAGGTTCCCTTGCTGGGCGTAGGCATATTGGAAATTCCTCGCTATGGGCAGCGTAAATGGCAGAAGGGCGACCGGGAAGCCGGTCTGGAGAAAGTTTTGGTTGTTGAAGAAGGGGCTGTTCTTGGGGTCGAAACGCTGCTGGTTGGGCAGGTACGTGATGCCTGGGATGCCTGTTGTGTTCAGGACGCCCTGAAAGATGGATGCGCCATTAGCAGCCGTCGGGTTGGTGGCCATGGGAGCCCGTGTCGGCGTACCGCCGAAGATAAGGAGTTGTGAGGAAAGCGCTCCATCGGATGTCGTGGACAGGAAAGCAGAGGCAAATGACGGGTGGTCATAAAAAAGTCCGTAACCAGCGCGAATCGCCGTCTTGCCGTTACCCATGGGATCCCAGGAGAGGGCAATCCTAGGGGCTACGTTATTGAAATCACGGGGATATCCCTCGGTCACATTGAAGGCTTTCTCTGCCGCAGCATTGAGAGCCGTCGCCGGCTTGAATTGCGCCGTCAACTCGAGGTCATAGCGCACGCCATAGTTCAAAGTGAGTCGCGGATTGATCTTCCAGCTATCCTGGATGAAAAAACCCATGAGAGGGTCATCGAACAGACGGTTGGAATTCCCGATGCCCTGGATGAAAGTGGTCGGCAGGCCCAAACCATAGGCCTGCACGCCGGTGAAACCGGGGACGGTGACGCCATTGAATGTACTGGGCAAAGACAAGTTCGAGGGCGTAAGCCCGCCAAAGTTCATCACGCCGCCGAAATTCAGTTCAAAGACTTGCGCTTTCTTGGAACGCAACTGGATGTAATTGATGTCCGCGCCCATTTTGAAAGTATGGTGTCCCTTGACCCAGGCGAGGTTGTCCGTCCACTCAAAGCGCCGTTCGATGCGGTCCTCTGTCGAGAAAGGCTCGCGGCCGAAGAAGGCAAAGCCGGCAATTTGAACGCCGAGGCCGCTGCCTCCCGGAAGCTGGGAGAAGCCGTAGTGCAAACCCCGGCGCGCAAACTGGAAACGGGCGGTGTTCACGAGCGATTGACTGAGAATGGTGTCGTGCTGCAAAACGCCTGAAACATCGCGGGTCTGTTGCAAGGAGGTCCGTGAACCCGCGTTCTGGCCAAAATTCTGGTTCTGCGCGTTAACCTGAATTCCCGTGATCAGGGATGGCGACACGCTAACGCGAAGGAACGAGTTGTTGTTTGTATTCCAATGTTGATCCAGGCGGGCGGACCAGAGGCTGGTACCTTCCTTGATGGGGTAGTTTCCCCTCAGGGAATTCAGCTGAACGAAGGAACCCGGCAAGGTGACAAGGTTGGAGGCGGAGCAGGCAGTTGATGGGTTGAGGACTCCGCAGTCAATCGGAAGGGGGAAGCGCCCTCCGGGCGGTACTGCCACGCCTTCGCCGAACGCGACTAACCCGGGGTCCACGGCCGTCAAGGCCACACTCGATGCCGAACCGGCCAGCGCAAAAACATTCTGTGCCAACGAGATGCCCCCAGGAGCGCCGAGTACCGCCGGGTTGTTCACAAAATCGCGTTGAGCCGGCGTCATAAGCAAGGTGACGCCAGGGACCACCGGCGTCGTCGCCGGCACGAAGCCGAAATTATTCTCGCCAATGTTCGTGAATCCGGTCTCTTGCCGCCGCGTGGTCTCATACGACAAAAAGTAAAATGTCTTGTCCTTGACAAGCGGCCCGCCGAGAGTCGCTCCGGCCTGGACGCGAGTGTAGGCCTGCTTCACGGGATTCACCGCCCCGGTCACCGGATCCACTTCCACTGAAAACGGGTTCCGCGCCTGGAACGCCTTATTCCGCAGGAATCCAAAAACATTGCCATGGACGGCATTTGAGCCACTCTTGGTGACAATGTTGATGACTCCGCCCATCGCTCGGCCATATTCAGCGTTGTAGTTACTGAGTATCAGCTGGAATTCCTGCACGGCTTCCTGCGAGACGGTGGCTCGAATGCCGTTCACGGAGTTATCCACGGCGTCGGCTCCGTCCACGGAGACCATGTTCGATCGGGCACGTTGGCCGCCGACATTGAGTCCGCTCGTCGGCGCCGCACCGATCGAAGGAGCGGCATCGCGATGGGTCTGAGAATTTGTCAGTGTGAAGTTGATATAGTTTCGTCCATTAATCGGTAGATTATCGATGCGCTGTTCGTCTACCGTCTGCGAGACGTCGGTTTTCTGTGTCTCGACCAGTGCGGTTGTATCGCTGATGACAATGGACTGGGTTTGCGTACGCAATTGGAGGTGTGCGTCGTAGCCAGCGGGGGCGCCAACCGTCAGCACCAAGTCGGAGATTTCCAGCGTAGCAAAGCCTGGTCCGGCATCTACCGACAGTTTGTAGCGCCCCGGGGACCTTTGCGCCCTTCACCACGCCGGCGGTCGGATCCGTGACGGTACCGGAAAGATCGGCCGTGTTCACTTGCGACAGCGCAATCGTGGCACAGCCAAGCATCAACAAGCACAGCATCATTATTGAAACTATGGACCGCCAAGCCGTCAATTGATGGTGTAACCGCGAAGCGGTCGAAACACACACAACCTGCCTCCGACGCATGATTCCTCCTAATATGGCACCAGTTGATCTTCCGCTACCCGCAGCGGCGGCGGGCCTTCCCGCTGCTCGACAGCCTACGCAATTGAATACACGGCTTTTACTTCAATGTAGCGCTGCATTCAACAGAAAACTTCCAAGCCGTTCCCTGACGGTCAAAAATCTCTTGGCGACTGTGACCGAAGTCCTTCAAGAAATACCCAAAATCCAGCGAGACCGTCCAAAGCCACCGCAGAATCGCTTACTTTGAGGAGATCTACAAGAGACAAGGTGCGAAACGGGGGCAGAAAGGAGGAATGTCGCTATTTGTCGTCATGCGAGGAGTGATGGGCGATTCAGGAAATGGGGCGAAATTCCAAGTGACGGAAACTGGCAGGTCCTTTGAAACGGATCCAACTAAAGTTGCAGGTGGCGCTGGACGAGCTTGCGGAGCTTCTCGCGGTCTTCGTCCTGCATGTAGACGAATTCGACCCCGTTGCCGTCGGGGCCGATATTGCGAACGACGGCAGTGAAATTGATCTTGCGGAGACC
>WNFY01004023.1_pt1 | contig 13661 bp, 10 predicted proteins | sample 5400091 | NCBI WGS metagenome assembly WNFY01 (sample SAMN13153364, study PRJNA577476) | soil metagenome | isolation source: 60 cm soil or saprolite under grassland replicate 1 | place: USA:California | collected 2016-06-15 | reverse complement strand
CTTTCCATGTCGAAGTTGATAAAGGCGCCGAGTTCTCGAGCGCGGCGCAGAATCGGCCGCAGCTTCGGCGCCAGATGCGCAATGGCATCAGCCGGATCGGCCGGAGAAATCTGCGAATAGAGCGCCGAAATTTTGATCGAGACATTTACAATGGGGAAAAGGTCTGAATTTCTGCCGACCGGATCGGTCCAACTCCGTGTCTCTCGCGTGAGAGTTTCCAGCAAATCCAGGCACCGAGCCGCGTATTCGTTGGCCTCGGTTTCGCTGACGACGGCTTCTCCCAGAAGATCGACAGTGAACCCGATTTTCTGCGCGCGACGTTTGCGCAACGTCTTGACCACATCGTCTGCATTTTTTCCTGCGATGAATTGGTGCGCCATTCCCGAGACATTCCAGCGCAGGACACGTCCGCTAAGCCATGGAGCGATGCGCGCCAGACGAATGCCAGCGTGAACAAAAGGCGCAAAGCCGTCGCGCACATCGGCGAAATATTCTTCGAGGTGTTCGACGATTTCGCCGGACCCGTGGAGGGATGGAAGAACATCTATAAAGCGAAACAACTGTAATTTGAACTCCTCATCGCGCATCGAAAGCGCCATGAGCCGTTGATAAAAGCCGGCCTTGCTGAAAAGCGAGTCAGGATGTTGATCAACCAACCGAAGAATACGTGTGCCGTGTTGCTCGATCTCGCTTTGGAGCGACCTCATTAGCAAAACTAGTCTGTCGCAATCCGTTCGGCAAAGCGGAACCATTACTCCACGTTGTTTTGCCATCAAATAATCTCGCGGAATGTCGACCACATGCGTCGCGAGTGGTTGATGTGCGTAGCGCACGCGTCTCGCGCGCTGGTCGGGCGTCTCGCGCCGACGAACGTTCGTTGTGGATCCAGCTCGCGCTCTGCTATCGCGTTTTCAGAGAAGCTGGTCTCGATGAGACACCGAAACCAGCACGCAAGACGCGCGCTACCCGGACATTTTGCGACGCGATTGATCCATTCGACGACGTCCTCCAAACAATAAATCCGCAACCCTGAAAGAATCTACCACCGCGCACGATCAATTGGCGATCCGTGTTCGAAATAATAGATGAGACTGTCGGATATAATTTCGGGGAGCAAGTGGAGGAGATGTGCCTGGCGGATTCCAGAGGCCCAGGGCTCGGGTCTGTCAGGCAATCTCTTTGGCCGGCGAGCGTCCAGAATAGAATGCGGGAATTGACGAGCGGCGCGCCCGGCGGTCGCGCGCCCTACCATTTTTCGGTGTTTCGTTTCGCTACTCGTGATTGATCGAGAACTAAAACTCGCGTAGCAAACAGGCGAAATGGATTCCGGGACCGGGCGTTATGAGTTTGCCAGCGATAACACAGCGGGGATCTGCCCAGAAGCCTGGGCAGCACTGGAAGAGGCCAACATAAACGAAGCACCATCGTACGGCGAAGACTGCTGGACTGCACGGGTATGCGACCGCGTCCGCGAACTCTTCGAGACCGATTGTGATGTCTATTTCGTTTTTAATGGCACGGCTGCGAATGCCCTGGCGCTCGCGCAGCTCTGCCAATCATTCCATAGCGTGATCTGTCATGAATACTCCCATATTCAGACCGACGAATGTGGCGCGCCGGAATTTTTTACGAATGGATCGAAGCTGCTTCTGATTGGCGGATCTATTGGAAAGATCGATATCGAAAAGGCAGAAGCGGTAGTCGCGCGCCAGACCGATCTGCACTCGCACAAGCCGCGCGCGATCAGCATTGCCCAGGCGACAGAGTTCGGGACGGTTTACACGCCCCCCGAAATCGCGGCGATCGGCACGTTTGCGGATGCGCACAACATGTTTGCGCATATGGACGGCGCGCGCTTTGCCAACGCAGTCGCATCGCTTAATTGCGCGCCGAAAACCATCACGTGGGAGGTTGGCGTTGATGTTCTCTGCTTCGGCGGAACAAAAAATGGCACGGCCGCAGGAGAACTGGTGATCTTTTTCGATAAGAAGCTTTCACAAGAGTTCGATTATCGCGTGAAACAGGCGGGACAGCTCGGTTCGAAAATGCGTTTTCTGGCCGCGCCGTGGCTTGGCCTTTTAACCGAAGACGTCTGGCTACGGAACGCACAGCATGCCAACCGCGCCGCGCGCCATCTTGCACAACGCCTCCGAAACGAGGCAAAGATCGAAATCGTCTTCCCAGTGGATGCAAATGCGGTTTTTGTCCGGATGAATGAGCAACTCATGGGGTATCTCCAATCCCTGGGCTGGCATTTTTACAAGTTCGTCGAGCCCGATATTTACCGTTTGATGTGTTCGTGGTCGACAACCGACAAGGCCATCTCCGATTTCATGGCCGATATTATTGCGATAAATCATTGAACGGATAGCGATCGGGGCACATCTGTATCGAAAGTAGAATGAAAACGCTGGCGCGAACTTCATTATTTGGGGCCGTTTTGCTGGTCGGTTGCGGAACCACCCGCGACGTAGCGGTCACTTCGTATCATGTGACTCGCGACGTGGCAGTCGGTTCCTATCGCGTTGCCACTGCGCCGGTGCACTACGCTTTACGGCGAAACCGGGACGATGCATCGACCGCGGAGGTCACTTCAACCGAGACAATTGAATCCGACGTTACCGAGCCCGGCCGCCCGGTGGAATCAGAAGTGGCCTCGACGCGCCAACAGCAGCCGCGGATTGAAAGTGACCAAGTCTCAAGTCCGCCGTCAACGGCTGCTCCACGCGTAGCGCGCAAGGAGACAACGCAGTCGAAAACGAAGTCGTCCTCTCCGTCGCACGCTTCCTCTGGGCAAGAAACGAAACCGTCCTCTTCGTCGCACGCTTCCCCTGGACAACCCGAATTTCCAACTGCCAAATTGGTTCCTGGCAAACCCGGATACGTGATTAGCCCGTTCGATTCGAATGGAAGATATGTCGATGTAAGCGGTTACACGTCTGGCAGTAAAGTAAAAGATCCGTGGACGAATAAGATCTTCATCGTTCCGTGAATTTGGCATTCCTGTTGCGGTCGCCCTGTCGGCGATGCGTCCCACAGCTGAACGGGAACGATAACGTCGCGCTTCGCGCAGCGAAGCGGCTACAGGGAGTGATTGCCGCGAACTGCCTCGAATGCTAATTAATGGAATGATATCGACATCGCGACTTGCCGCGTACTTGATCGGTTGCTTGTCGATCTTTGCTCTTGGCCCGCTCGCCCGAGGCCAGGCCTACGAGGGGAAGCAGCTCGTCAAAGCAGAGCTTCTGGCGGATACAAATGCAGTTGTTCCCGGGGAACCGTTTACTGTCGGCCTGCTGCTTCGAATGGCTCCCGGCTGGCACACTTATTGGAAATTCCCGGGCGACGCCGGAATTCCCACCGAGCTGAAATGGAAGCTGCCGGCAGGATGGAAAGTCGGCGAAATCCAGTGGCCAATTCCGCTTAAACTGAGCGAACCCGGTGATATCCAGATTTACGGCTATCACGATGAAGTCCTGCTCATACAGCAGATTACGCCGCCCGCTTCGATCAGCGATTCCACCGTAACGCTTGCCGCGGAGGCAAGCTGGCTCGTTTGCGAAAAAATCTGCATCCCGGGAAACTCGAGTGTGCAGGTTTCGCTGCCGGTATCGGCGGCGAGCACGCCGGCGAATACGGACCTTTTCGCGCGTTTTCGTCGCCTGCTGCCGCAAGATATGCCCGGCTCGAAAACGGTGAGCACGAATTGGCGTCGAGCGGGCGCAGATCTTTTCTTCACGGTAACGAGCGAAACATTGGCGAATTATCCCGTCGCGGATTTTTTTCCGTTACCGGAAGGCGACGTTGTCGTGGGCCATCCCAGGGTCGAATCGCGAAATGGAACTGAAGTCACCTTTCGCATTCCGATTGAGACTGGCGCTTCATCGTCCATCAACGGCCTCGTGGTCTTCGGCCAGCGCGAAAATGACAGCAATCGTGCCGCGTGGCGTGTTGCTGGAACGCCGGTGGCATCAGCCATCAGTTCGCCTCCAGCGCGCGGCGGTCTTACGTTTCTCTTCTTCGGATTCCTCGGCGGAATCATTTTGAATTTGATGCCGTGCGTGCTGCCGGTCATCTCGCTCAAAATTTTCGGATTCCTTCAGCACGCCGGACAAAGCCGGGGGAAGATTTTGCGCAGCGGGATTGCTTTTGCCGGAGGCATTTTTGCCTGGTTCGTAGGTCTAGCACTGCTTTTGATCGGCCTCAAAATCGCCGGCCATGATATTACCTGGGGCGGTTTTCAGTTCACGAATCCGTATTTTGTTCTCGTATTGAGCGTCATCGTTCTGGTCTTTGCGCTCAATCTCTTCGGAGTTTTTGAAATTTCCCTTCCGCAGAGTGCCACGCGTGGTCTGCTGGGCTGGACGGGGGCGCAAGGCGATGTGGGCTCATTTTTCCAGGGAGTTTTCGCGACTGTCCTCGCGACGCCGTGCACTGCGCCTTTTTTAGGAACAGCACTCGGCTTCGCCTTTGCACAACCTCCGCTCATCATATTGGCGATGTTTGTTGCGATTGCCGCGGGGATGAGCGCGCCGTATGTGCTGCTCTGCGCGCAGCCGGCCTGGCTGCGTTTTCTGCCCAAACCGGGCCCATGGATGGTGCACGTGAAACAATTCATGGGATTTCTGCTGCTGGCCACATTGCTGTTTCTTCTTTACGTGCTCGGCGCGCAACGCGGTCTCGAAGGCGCAATCTGGGCCAGTTGCTTTCTGCTGATCATCGGAGTCGCCTGCTGGATGAAAGGCGCATTCATCGTCCCCACGGCAACGGCCCGGAAAAGAGCGGTCGTGCTCGTGCTCATGCTCGTGCTCGTCCTCGGAAGTGCCATTTACTTCATTGGTGGGAAGTTTCAGTCGGCGAGCATTGCTTCAGCCGATTCACAGCTCCGAGGCGGCTGGGAGCCATTCACGCCCGCGCGGTTGCAGGCTGAACGGGGGCAGAGTCATACGGTGTTTGTCGATTTCACGGCTGCCTGGTGTCTCACTTGCAAATTTAACGAGGCCAACGTGCTCGAGAGCGAGGCGGTGCGAGAGGCGTTTCAGCGTCATGCCATCGTGAAATTGAAAGCCGATTGGACCAACGGCGACCCTGTGATCACGAAGTTATTGAAGCAATTCGGCCGTCCAGGCGTGCCGCTCTACGTCCTCTATCCGGGAAAATCGGGAGACCCGATTGTGTTCCCTGAATTGCTCACCAAAAGCATGGTCCTGGAAAAAATCGAAACCGCGTCGCGCGCGGTCGCCTCGCAATAATGACGCAGAAATGACGAAGCTCGAATGATCCGCCTTCGCCAAGGCTTCGGGCGCGGCAGGCGAATGACGAAACAAATCCGAATGCCCAAATCCGAAAATGGTAGGGGGCGACCGCTGGGCGCGCCGGGGGGTAATGCGACATTGTCAAATATTGGCGGAAGCCTCATTTGTGTTTCTCCAGTTCCTTGCCAAAGTGTCATTCTCAAGAAAATTGAACTATCTCAAGCCCTTTCGTTTCTAATCAATTTATGAACACAAAAACGATTCTCACGATTCTAACGTCGTTGGTAGCCACAGCAGTCTTCGCGGTGGATGCGCCTCAGGTTGGCAGCGGGGCGCCGGAGTTCTCGCTTACCGACGCAAAGGGCAAAACGCATTCGCTCGCGGATTACAAAGGCAAATACGTCGTGCTCGAATGGTTCAATCCGGAATGTCCGTTCGTAAAAAAACATTACGGCGGCGGCAACATGCAGAATCTGCAAAAGGAATTTACGAGCAAAGGTGTCGCCTGGCTGACCATCGATTCCAATGCGCCTGGGACGGAAGGCAATCTATCGGCTGAGCAAGCAGAGAAAGTGACCAGCTCATGGAAGACCCATCAGACTGCGTTCCTTCTCGACACGGACGGCAAAGTCGGCCGCGCCTACGGTGCGAAAAACACGCCGAACATGGTCATCATCAATCCCGAGGGAAAAATCGTTTATGAAGGCGCAATCGACAGCAAGGCCACGCCGAACCCCGCCGATATTCCCAGCTCGACCAACTACGTTAAAGCAGCGCTGGACGAATCGCTCGCCGGCAAACCGGTTTCGAATCCGCAGACCAAGCCATACGGCTGCTCGGTGAAATACAAATCATCGTAAAAATTCTGGCGGAGCACACTGCCTGCCCGCCTGTGTGCGCGCGCCTCCTTGGCTCGCCGAAGCCTTGGCGAAGGCGGCGCGTGCTGCAAATGGCGCCTCGCCGGCTTGCGAACTTCTCAATCCAGCGGGCTTTTGACGCCGAGGCCCGGCCTGTTGAGCACGTGCGTATAAATCATCGTTGTGCTCACGTCTTTGCCCCGTGAGATACCTTCGTAATCTCGTTTTGATGTACCGCTTGCCCCACGCGGTCTTCAGATACTTCTCGCGCTGAGCCGCGTCGCTGTTGTCTAAACAGCCCTCCCAATACACAAGCTCAAACGGTTTTCGCCGTTTAGTTGACGGAATCAGTCCTTTGTTATGCGCTTGTAGCCGCCCGGGCCGCTGCCTGCACTATTACTTTTATTTTATCGACCAACAACTCGGGTTGTGCTTTTGCGCGTGCCGACCTGGTCGCCTTTCCGGCTGCAAATCTATTTCAACCAGCATCAGTGGCTGGCGCGGCAGTTGCGGCGCGAAGGGATTGGCTTTGAGTTGCGCGACAACGCTTTTGTGGAACTGGATGACTGGAAGCGCACGCAGCAGATCGCCGATGGTTTTAACCTGGCGGCGCTGCACCGCAAGCTGAGCGCACTGGCGCGGCGGTTCTGCCCCATCGTGAAACGTTTTCCCAAGGGTTATCACTTCAGCCTGATGCAGGTCCAAAGCGACTTTCACACGCGAGTGGAGGGGACGCGGATCAAACACAGCCTCAACCGGCAGGCGATTAAAAATGTAGATAAGCAAAAACGGGTCTTGCGGGTCGAGTGCACGACCAACGAAGTCACTTTCTATAGACACCACTGCCAGTCGTAGTAGGTGCGCTCGGCGATTCCAACGGCTTCGCAGACGGTCTTGATGGCGTGTCCTTGCGCAGTTTACAAATCTGCTTTTGAAATTTGTGGCTGAGACGCGTTCGCCGTCCGCGTTTTTTCATGGCGTATCAAGAACCGCCAACCTTTTGCCAAGCTGTTCGCGACCGTCCATTGCGAGCGCGGTTATAACGTCGAGAAGAAAGCATTTACCCAGTACTTCGGGTCGGATGCGTTGGACGCTAGTCTTCTTATGATGCCGCTTATCGGATTCTTACCAATCACTGACGAACGGGTGCGCAGCACGATTGAGGCGATTGAAAGCGAGCTTATGGAGGACGGCCTTGTGTTGCGCTATCGCCCCCAGGAGGAAAAGGTTGATGGATTGCCAGGCGGGGAAGGAGTTTTTCTCGCTTGTTCTTTTTGGCTGGCCGATTGTTTGCATCTGCTCGGCCGGAAAAAACAAGCGCGCGAATTATTCGAACGCTTGCTCGCGCTGCGAAATGACCTCGGCCTTCTCTCCGAAGAATACGACCCGCGCGCCAAACGCCAGCTTGGGAATTTTCCCCAAGCCTTCTCGCATCTTGCGCTCGTTACCGCCGCCCGCATTTTGAGCGGAGAGACGCCGCCATTTCGAGGTTGACTGGCGAGAGATTCGCGCCGCATCGAGCCGCCCGAGCTTTGGGTCATCCGAATCATCAGAAGCCCTCCACGCGCATGACGCCTGCGCGTCGGCTTTCAGCAACCTCCGCCTTCTCTTTTTCCCCTAACGAGTAATCGGCGATTTGCCGGCATCGCGCAACGGCTGCGCGGATTGCAAGAGTTTCAGATCACCTTGTAAGATAGCTGCAACGTCGGCGTGGTCTTGCGAAGTTGCGAGCGCGATTCCACGCTCGGTCGTTTCGATCGCTTCGGGAAACCGCCCTGCTTCGGCGTAGGCGGCAGCGAGAACGCGAAGGAGCAGTGGGTTCGACGCGCCAGTGGTTTGGGAGAGGTGTTGTGAGATTGCGAGAGCTTCGGCCCCATTCCGCAACGTAGGATCGGGAGCTGTCGCCAGTGTCCATGCCAAACCAGATTGGGCTGCAACGTTATTGGGATCAATTTCCAAAGTCTCTCGCCAGCAGCGGATCGCTTCGCCCCACTGCTGACTCGCGGCGAAGGCGGTCGCGAGGCTGTTGCGTGCATGGGCATAGCCGGGCTGCAACTGCAGCGCAATTTTGAATTGTGCGATTGCCTCTGCGAGACGCTCGGCGCGCATAAGAGCGTGTCCCAAAGCCAAGTGGCCCTGCGTAAAATCCGGATTGATGGCCACCGCCTTTTCATATTCAGCGACTGCTTCGGTGACTCGACCACTCCGCAGGAGCGCGCCGGCGAGATTAAAGCGGCCTGTGATGCTTTGCGGGTCGCGGGAAAGAACGCGTCTGAATTCCTGAATCGCTTCGTCGACCTTTCCTTGTTTGAGAAAAGCCGATCCCAGATTGTTGCGAGCGACGGGAGACTCCGGCGTAATTTTCAGCGCGGCTTGGTACTCACGGATGGCGTCATCGACACGTCCACTCCTCCACCACACGCCGCCCAGATTGTTGTGCGCTAGGTCGTTGTTCTTTGTCACGGCCAGCGTGTGCAGCCAAAGCGATTCGCTGTTTCGCCAGTAGCGGGTTTGATGGAAAGCGCACCACGCGAGAGTAACCGTTACCGCGACGGCGGTGAACGCAACGGAGCGTTGCAATCGCCGAATGCCAGCAGTTGCGTCGGCGGCTGTCCACGTGATCGCAAGAACAATCCCAATTTCCGGCAGATAGGTATAACGGTCTGCCAGCGCTTGCTCTCCCACCTGCACCAAGCCGATTACCGGCAAGAGCATGACAACGTACCAACCCCAGCCGATGGTCAGATATGGACGCTTTCGTACATAAAATAAGACCGCCGCCGAAATGGCGACGAGCAGAGCTGCAGCCGCGATGACCAGCGGCATCGGCAGCGTTGCCTGTGGGTGGGGATAAAACGGAGCCAGATCGACCGGCCAGAGCAATTGCCGAAGGTAGCGAGTGTAACTGACGATTGCGTTTTCAACGCGCAGAACCAGCGGGATCTCGCTGGTTGATCGCATGAATGCCTGCTGAGCCCACCACGTGAGAAGCGAGGAGAGGAAGCTCAAGAGAAAGAGGGGAATCTTTTCTGCGACGAGGCGGGAAAAGGTGGAGCGACGCGCGAAGTTTGCGCCAGTTCTCGACGAGTGGGAACCGAAACGGCAGAGGGGCCAGTAATCGAGCAGCAGCAGAACCACAGGCAGGGTCACCAGCATCGGTTTTGCCATCAGCCCAAGAGCGAAGAAAAACGCGACCGATAGATATCGACGTAGGGAACGTTCGCCCGAGACATAACGGGCATAAGCGAGCAGGGTAAGCATGAAGAAGACACCGCTGAGTACGTCCTTGCGTTCTGCAATCCATGCCACCGATTCCACCCGCAACGGATGTACGGCGAACACGGCCGCGACAAAGGCGCTGCGCCAAGGCGCGCCGGTGACTTGTTGCAGGAACAAGAAAAGCAAAACCACAGCGAGTGTGTGCAGAAGCACATTCGTGAAATGATGGCCGCCGGCGTTGAGGCCGTACACCTGGCAATCAAGCATGTGGGAAAGTGAAGTGAGAGGGTGCCAGGTGCCGGCATGCGCGTGAGTAAACGCCCAAAGAATCGCCGGCCGTGTCAGACCGAAAACGACTTTCGGGTTTTCATAAACGTAGAGATCGTCGTCGTAATTGATGAAGTCATGCCGCAGCGTTTGCCCGAAGACGGTCCAGGTGATACCCGCCAAGGCGATGCAGATTGCCACCACCCGCGAGGAGAAAAAGCGTGATGTTTGTTTCGTACGCGCTCGAGCCACGGCCTAAAGAAGGTAATTTGGACAGCGGCGCGGTGGTTTCGTCGCCGGCAATAGCTTCACCTCGCCAGAGCGGGTGTCGAATCTCGTTCCAACATCAAATCAGTGGCCGGCCAGAGAGCGCGCGAAGGCCAAATTATCCTTCGCCTCAGGGAAATTGGGGCGAAGCCGAAGCGCCTCGTTATAATGATCGATCGCAGCGTCGTACTCGCCGGCATGGCAGAGCAAGTCCGCCAGCTCTTTGTGCGCCAGAAACAAAGTGGGATCGATCTGGAGACTATGTTCGTATCGGCGACGCGCTTCATCGTACATATGCGTCCTGACCAATACGCTCGCGAGGTTGCATTCCGCTTTCGCGTACTTCGGATCCAAGGAAAGCGCGCGCTCGTAGTGTGCAAGGGAGCGCTCCCATTCCCCAAGATCGCTCTCGGCAAGACCGAGGAAAAACTCGGCCTCTACCAGTGACGGCTTTCGCTTGATCGCGCTCTCGTATCGGGGAATTGCTTCCTCCACGCGTCCCGCCTCGTGCAATGCCTTGCCGTAGTTCAATTGGGCCTGGGCATCTTGCGGCACCACTTCAGCTACTTTAGCGAAGCGCTCGAGCGGCGGGACGGCCCGCCCGACGAGTTGTGCGGCGCAGAGGAGCCCAAAAGGAATTGCCAACGCGGCCCAACGCAGACTGTGCCGCGCCCAACCCGGCAATCCCCGACGAGTCGGGGCCGACACACCGGTGCCATCAATTCCAAGCATGGCGCGCGTTTGGGTTTCACGAACTTTCCAGATGAATCCGTCGTAATAAAAATGGAGTAAAGCCGAGGCCGTGACGACGCCGATCAATCCGTGTTTAATCCAATCCACGGCGGCGCTCGATTGGAGGAAGGCGATCGATCCATACGCCAGCACCAACCCCACGTAAACGCCGATTAATGACCCGCTGCGCCGGAACACGAAGCGCATGAAACCGCGAATGCTTTCATCTCGCTCCACTCGGGCGCGATTATAAATCCAAACAATGGAGAGATATTGCACGTCGTGAAAGACCTCGAAGAGAGCGATGCCCACCAGAATATTCTGGACGCCGTTGTTGCAATACCACCAAAATGCGATGCTGGTCGCAAGCAGCGCCATTTTCACCGGGCTGGCGCCGCGGCCACCCTGCCAGTCACTCCACTGTCGCCACAAGAAAACGATAGTCACTAGTCCAAGCCCAAGCACCACCGCGGCGCGAAGTGCCCCCATCGCGGCGGCCGGAATAACCAAGCCACCACTTTCGTAATAAACATCGAGAAGCGTACGCATCCGCATCGGTGAGAGCAGCACGGCTGCCAGGAACCAGGCAAAGCACAGCGCCAGGTCCGCCCGCGCCCGTGCGGCCGCCTTGGCCGACGCTTTCGCATCATAAATCCGGCAAAACCCGTAGGTTTGCATCATGCCGTGCCAGATTCCCCATACCAGAGCAAGAAGCGCTATTGCCTGGATGTTATAAAGCGATGCCCAAACAGAGACCGCCACTAGAACGATTGGCGCCACAATAAACCGTGTCCTGAACCGATGGAAGAGGGCGCGGTCGCCATACGCCCGAATCATGCCGGGCAGATGATGACCCATTGCGCCAAAGGCGGCGACAAAAAGGTAAATGTCCTGCGCGCTCCATCGCGCCTGAATGATCGCAAACAACGGAATCAGCAACACCGGCGTGCCGACAAAGAACAAGAGGTCCCGCCACCGGTCGAGAATCCACGGGGACTTTGGTCGCGATGTGGATACCGTGGCCTTCTGGTCGCTTGCCGAAAGGGGGATTGCAGCCGAGGCAAATGTTTGCTGCGTCGCCATCGCCGTGTGATTAAAGATCAGATTGACAAAAAAAGCAAGTTTGGGCAACGCGTCGAATCGCAATCTGCACGAGTTATATGATTTTTAATTTCGGATTCCCCCACAACGGAGACGGGAACGCATGACTACAGACCCTTTACAAAGTGATCGCTCCCAGGGATAGCTCTTGTTAGGCCAAGGTCAGCCACTTATCCTGACAATCAGGCGCCGGATCAGCGTTCTCAGAACAACTTGACGACTCATTTGTTGCGCTGAAACTTCTCGCGCTCACGCCAATTTATGAAACGCTATCTGCCTTTTATTATTGTTGCCGTGGTGGCGATCGCCACGCTGGGGAGCGGAGCGATGCTCTATCGCGCAAAGCTGCCACGTCCGCTTACCATCCCCGAAGACAAGAGCGTCTCTCGAGAAGGCGATGCCGAATCAATGCACATTCGCGGCAACCCGGGAGGCTTCGGTTACGTTGGAAGAATTCGGTGATTTCGAGTGCCCGTCCTGCGCCAATCTCGCCACGTTTCTCGATCAGTTGATTAAAGAGTATCATCCGCGCGTGCGGTTGATCTTTCGCAATTTTCCGCTCCCGATGCATCAATTCGCTCGGGATGCCGCCTTGGCTGCCGAAGCGGCCGGTCTGCAAGGCCGCTACTGGGAAATGCATGACATGTTGTTCCGGGAACAGCCCGTTTGGAGCAGCGCTACCGATGCGGGAATGCTGTTTGATACCTATGCGGAAACGCTCCGACTCGATCTCAATCGGTTTAGAAAAGACGTGAAGAGCGACAAAGTCAGGGAGCGCTTCGAGTCCGATCAAGCCCGCGCCAGGTCACTGGGAGTCACAACTGCCCCGACGCTCTTTGTCGACAAACGTGAAATGGGACCGAATGATCGCACCCCTGAGGGAGTGCGCAGACTGGTCGATGAAGCGGTGAAAGCAAAGAGTTCTGCCTCCGAGGCGAAATGACCGTATCGCGATTTCGCACGATCCTTTATATCGTCGTCGCGATCGTTTCCCTGGCGGGGCTGGCGGATGCAGCTTATCTGACGGTGCAAGCTTTGACTGGTGAAACGGCTGCTTGCGGAAATCAAGCTTGAATCGTCTTAAAATTTCGCGACCTCCCGGAACCAACGCAAAGCGCGCTCTACTTCTTCCTTTTTGACCTGATGGCCGCCCGAAAAACGCTCAAGACGCACGCGTTTAAATCCGGTCCGCTCCAATGAAGCTTTCACCCGGTCGTGATCCTGCGGTTTGGCAACGTTGTCACTCTGACCACTGCTCAGCCAGATGGGAATCTCGAGAAAATCTCGGCCAGGCCTGTAGTCTCTGTAGGCTTCACTCAGCCGATCCTCATTGATACCGCTAAGAAAGAATCCGCAGATTTTGACTGATCCGGTCTTGGCCAGCATTGCCCCCAGCACCGCACTGCGCTTCGCTCCACCGGAAAAGCCGGCGAATGCCACCGGCCATTTGGCCGACTGCGGCCATTCCCTGCGGATTGATTCAAGCGCTGCTGCCAGTATCGCGAGGCGCCACTGGGTGGAATCAAGGCGAGGTCTGATTAGCGCATCTGAAGCGAGGAGAACCCATCCGCCTGCCAGAGCAGGCCCACGGTACCACTGGGCATCCATCGGGCTGGTACGGTTAAAGTCGCTTGTCGAGGTAACAATAAGAATGGGCCAGTTGCGTGCCGGATCAAAGCCAACGGGGAAGGTTAACACCGCCCGCCCTATCTCGGGTCGCGGATTACCACCTTGCACTGCGATATCTTGAAACGATTTCGGTACCGGGAAGCGAATCTCCACGGTAGCGCCGCCCTGAACCGGTTGACCAGCCAGGCTCGCGCCTTGGGCTGCAATTACACACAGCCAGCAACAGAAGAAGATGCTTACAAGAGTGCGCATGACTGTTAACTGCATTTCGCAGAAAAGGCGTAATAGACTTTGCCGCAACCTGCGCTGCAAGCCAGCACAAGTTTATGAAGTG
>WNFY01004019.1_pt1 | contig 13668 bp, 17 predicted proteins | sample 5400091 | NCBI WGS metagenome assembly WNFY01 (sample SAMN13153364, study PRJNA577476) | soil metagenome | isolation source: 60 cm soil or saprolite under grassland replicate 1 | place: USA:California | collected 2016-06-15 | reverse complement strand
CAGGAGCCGCTGAGCCGCCTCGATGTCCCCGCTCGTCTCCTCGAGCGCGCGCTTGGCGGCCATCATGCCCGCGCCCGTGCGGTCGCGGAGCTCCTTGACCTGGCCGGCGGAGATCTGCACCTGGCTCATTCCGCGCCCTTGGACGCCGGCTGGGCCTCGGCCTCAACGGTTTCCGCGGGAGCGACCTGTTCGTACTCAGGAGCCTCGGCGACCTCCTCGGCTACAGGCTCTTCGGGTGCCTCCTCCGCAGGCGGCGAGAAGTCCGCGGGAGTCGCGTGCGCCTTGCCGGCGGCGATGCCGTCGGCGATCGCGCGGACGACAAGGCTGCACGAGCGGATCGCGTCGTCGTTGCCGGGGATCACGTAGTCGGCCTCGTCAGGGTCGCAGTTCGTGTCGACGAGGGCGATGATCGGCAGTCCGAGCCGGCGCGCCTCGCGCACCGCGAGCTGCTCCTTGCGCAGGTCGATGACGAGCACTGCGTCCGGTTGCTTGCGCATGTCGGCGACGCCGCCGAGGTTCGCATCCAGCTTCTCGAGCTCGCCCTGCATCGCGATCCGCTCCTTCGGCGGCAGCAGCTCGAGCTGCCCCTCGTCGCGGAGCCGGCGCAGCTCGTGGAGGCGCTCGATGCGGTCGGAGATCGTGCGCCAGTTGGTGAGCAGCCCGCCGAGCCAGCGGTGGTTGACGTACGGCATGTCGACGCGCTTGGCCTGCTCCTCGACAGCGTCCTGCGCCTGCTTCTTGGTGCCGACGAAGAGGACGGTGCCGTTCCGCTCGGCGAGGTTCCGCGCGAAGTTGTGCGCCTCCTCGAGCCGCTCGAGCGCCTGCTGCAGGTCGATGATGTAGATGCCGCCCCGCTCCGCGAAGATGAAGCGCTTCATCTTCGGGTTCCAGCGGCGGGTCTGGTGGCCGAAATGGACTCCAGCCTCCAGAAGCTCTCGCATGGTGACGACGGACACGTTGGATCCTTTCTCTTGGTTGTTGCACTGCGCCGGCGGGCTCGGGTGGAACCGGCGTTCCGTCACGCCGGCACCGCCACCCGACCGTTCCGCCGGATCGGGTTACAAAGCCAAAAGAGTCTAGCGGCTCAAGCTGGAACCGCCGGGACCCGATCTTTCCTGCACAGTGGCGGCGAGCCAGTCCCCATCACCGCTCGAAGAGCTCGCATCGGCCGTCGAGGGCCGCGCGTGGGAGCTTGCCGTGGACGTGGTCGAGGAAGGGCTGCTTGACGACCAGCTGCCGTCGCTCCAGCGCCTCGGCCGCCTCGGCCAGCTGGGCGATATCCCGACCTTCATCGCCGAGCTCGCCCGCGAGCTGCTGGAGCCGCAGCCCGAGCGGCTCGCGATCGGCAGCGCCCTGGCCGCGCAGGCACGCGACCACGCAGGCGAGCGGGAGGCTCTGGGCTTCGCGCCGCGCGAGATCGTCACCGAGTTCCTGCTCCTACGACGGGTGCTCTGGCGGTTCGTCTCGGCGCGCGCGGCGGACCTCGACACCGATGACGTCCTGCTCGTCGAGCGGCGCCTCAACGACACCATCGACCGGCTCGTGACCGAGTGCGTGGTCGCCTACTTCGACCGCGCGACCTCGGAGCTCGCGCACCGAGCCCACCATGACCAGCTGACCGGGCTCCTGCACCACCAGGCGTTTCTCGGCGAGCTGGAGATGGAGGTCGAGCGCGCGAGGCGCTACGGGCACGGTCTCGCCCTCGTCTTCGTCGATCTGGACAACTTCAAGGCCGTCAACGACACCCTCGGCCACCCGGCCGGCGACCGCGCGCTGCAGCGCTTCGCGGCGGCCTTCCGCGGGTCCCTGCGGGTCTTCGATCTCGCCGGGCGGATGGGCGGCGACGAGTTCGCCGCCTACCTGGTCGAGATCGACGAGGAGACCGTGCCGCGGCTGCTCGACCGGATCCACGACCGCATCGACGAGCTCGTCGAGCTGGACGAGCTGCCGACCGGCTCGAGCTTCAGTGCCGGCTGCGCGACCTTCCCGGACGAGGCACCCGACGTCGACGGGCTCTTCCGGCTCGCGGACTCGCGCCTCTACGAAGCGAAGCGCGCCAGGGCCGCCTGAAGGTCCGGCGGCAGCGGCGATTCGACCTCGACGGGCTCCCCGCTGACCGGGTGCGGGAACGCCAGCCGCCAGGCGTGTAGGAACTGACGCTCGAGCTCGGGATCGCGCACGCCGTAGACCCGGTCGCCGACGACCGGAAGGTCGATCGCGGCGAGGTGGACGCGGATCTGGTGCGTGCGCCCGGTCTCGAGGCGGACGTCGAGGAGCGCGTGGTCGTCCAGCAGGCGGTCGACCTCGAAGTGGGTAACGGCGTCGCGCGGAGTGTCCGTGTCGAGCGACATGCGGGTCGGGTCGTGGCGGTCGCGGCCGATCGGCGCCTCGATGAGCCCGCGCCACGACTGCGGCCGACCCCGCACGAGGGCTTTGTAGCGGCGCTCCAGCTCCCGTTTCCGGACGAGGTTGCGCAGACTGCGGTAGGCGTCCTCGGTGCGAGCGACGACCATCAGGCCCGAGGTGTCGCGGTCGAGCCGGTGGACGATTCCGGGGCGCTCCGGAGCCTCGCCGCCGCCAAGTCGGCCGAGCAGGCCGTGCACCAGCGTCCCGGTGGCGTGGCCCGGGGCCGGGTGGACGACGATCCCAGCCGGCTTGTCGACCACGAGCAGGTGCTCGTCCTCGTAGGCGATCCGGAGCGGCACCTCCTCCGGCTTGAGCTCTCCCGCTGGTTCGGGCGCCTCGAAGGCGACCTCCTCACCCCCCTCCAGCCGAAAGCTCTTGGTGCGCGCCGCGCCGTCCACGAGCACGCCCTTCTGCACCAGCAAGCGCTCCGCGGCCGCCCGGGAGCCCACCTCCGGCAAGGAGGCGAGGAACCGGTCGAGCCGCTCGCCCGCAGCTTCGGCTGGAACGCGGGCCTGCGTCAGGCTTTGCGCGTCTCGCCGACGACGAGCGCGAGGAAGAGGATCGCGACCCCGATCACGATGAACGAGTCCGCGAGGTTGAACGCGGGCCAGTAGCGGAGATCGAGGAAGTCGGTCACGTGCCCGAGCCGGATGCGGTCGATCAGGTTCGAGGTCGAGCCGCCGATCAACAGGCCGAGCGCAACCGGCAGCACCGGGTGTCTCGCGCCTGAGCGCGCGAAGAAGAGCAGCATCCAACCGACTGCGAGCGCCGTCAGGGCGGTGACGAGCGGCGTGGCGCTCGCAAACAGGCCGAAGGCGATACCGGAGTTCTGGACGTGGTGGATCGAGAACGGGCCGAGGACGTGCAGCGACTCGTCGAGCGCGAGCTGGCTCGAGACGATCAGCTTCGTCAGCTGGTCGGCTGCGATCGCCGCCAGGACGACGGCTCCGAGGCCGGCCCACTGCGAGGCGCGCGCGGCAAGCGACCGCTCGGCCGACGAGAGCGGCGTCAGCGCGTCGGTGCTCGAGCCGACGCGGACGTCGACTGTCCGCGGGACCGGCTCCGTCACCCGCGTTCCTCTTTGCGCTTGCAGTCGATGCACTGCGTCGTGTACGGCAGCGCCTCGAGCCGCTCGACCGCGATCTCTTGGTGACAGCTCCGGCAGGTGCCGAAGGTGCTGTCCTCGATGCGCTTCAGCGCCGCATCGATCGCCGCCAGCACGCGCTCCTCGTTCTCCTCCAGCGTGTAGTCGATCTCGCGGTCGACGGTCGACGTGGCGAGGTCCGCCGGGTGGTTGTCGCTGGGGATCTCCTCCCGCTCGTCCTCCATCGCGCCGGAGTTTTCTTCATGAAGGTAGTCGAGCGCCTCCTGCACGCGTGCGCGCTCGTCGAGCAGCCGCTGCTTGAAGTGATCGATGTCGATCATGGTGCTCACGAGAGTTTCCGCTCTGCTTCTTCGGCGTCGATGCCGGTCATCTCGACGACTTTATCCCGGGCCTTGTGGCCGGACACGATCGTGAGCGCCCGGCGCGGAAGGCCGACCCGCTCGGCCAGGAGGTCGAGCACCGCGTCGTTCGCGCGGCCGTCCGCGGGCGGGGCCGAGACGCGGATCTTCCAGCCGTCTCCGTGGCGGCCGGCGAGTTCGGTCTTGCGCGAACCTGGCGAAACGCGGAGGCGAACACGGGTCGAAAGCCCCATGTGCCCAAGTATAGGTTCGCGTAGCGAGTGCCCTTCAGGCGATGCCGTCTAGCTTCTGGGTCGCGAGCACCAAGCCAGGGGCCGCACTCGTCCGCGGCCAAGGCTGACTGCCTTGGCAAGGGCGAGGGTGGTTCCTGGCGCCGCGTGATCGCGGGCCAGAAGCGGGCATGTATTGCCTGAAGGGCACTCAGGCCGCCTGGGCTCCCGAGGCGTCGTCGACCGCGTCCAGCGCGGCTTCGAGCAGGGCTCGGATCTTGCGTGCCTCGCCGAGCAATCGTTCCCGCTCGGCCATCGCTTCGCGCGAGATCGACCGGGCCTCGGCGTGCGCCTCCTCGAGCACGTGGTCGGCTTCCTTCTTGGCCTGGGCCTTCTGCTCGTGGGCCGAGCGCTCGGCCGAGACAAGGGTGGTGCGCAGGAGCGTCTCCATCTCGACGTGGCGGGCGAGCTGGCCCTGGAGCTGCTCGATCCGGTCGGCGAACTCGGCCCGCTCGCGCCAGGTCTCCTCGAACGACTGCGCGATCTCCTCGAGCAGCCGGTCGACGGAGCCGCGGCGGTAGCCGAAGAGCCCGCGTTTCAGGTCTAGGTGGTGGAGCTCGACTGGCGTGATGGTCATGGCTGATTCTCCTGACTCATGAGAAGCGGTTGAAGAGGTCGTCGATGATCAGACGAATCGCGATCAGGGCGACGATGCCCACGACCGGCGAGAGATCCAGCGGCCCGAGCGACGGCAGGATCCGGCGGAAGATGCGCAGGTACGGCTCGCAGACGTCACGCAGGAAGTCCGAGATCCGGCGCACCCAGACGTTGTAGGGCAGCCGCACCCACGACGTCAGCACGTAGACGAAGATGAGCAGGAGGTACACCTCGATGAAGATGTCGAGGAATTGGTTCACCGCCGACGCGGTGTCTGCGAGCAGCGCAAGCGTGGCCATCAGGCGTAAGTTCGGTCTGCCGTAACGAACTCCTGGCCCCGAGAACCTCTACTCGGAATCAAGCGCATCGACTGGTCATTTCAGACGGGCGCCCGGGCAAAGCCCGGTCGCCCTGGCGACGGCACCGCAAGCGGCGCCTAAGCTTGATTGAAGAAGCCGCGCTCGACGATCCGGGCGCGCTCCTCCGCCGAGACCTCGACGTTTCGCGGCGTGAGCAGGAACACCTTGTCTGCGACCCGCTGCATCCCGCCGTCCAGTGCGTAGGTGAGGCCGCTCGTGAAGTCGATCAGCCGCTTCGAGAGCTCCTGGTCGACGCCCTGCAGGTTGAGGATGACCGGCATCGAGTCCTTGAAGCGGTCGGCGATGCTCTTCGCGTCCTGGAAGCTCTGCGGGACGACCAGGTGCACCTGCACCGACGGCACCGCGCGAACGACGCCGTCCGTGCGCCGTCCCCCGCGGGCCCGCAGGACCGGCGCGCGCGGCGCCTCTTCCTCCTCCGGCTCCGGGTCGGTCCAGTCGTCGAAGTCGTGCTGCCTGCGGCGCGGGGTCAGCCGCCGGACGTTCGGGCGCTCGCTGTACGTGCGCTCGAGGTCTTCCTCGGTGAGGTAGCCGTCCTCATCCCATTCGTCGTCCTCCTCGGCGATCCCGAAGTAGACGAGGGTGCGGCTCCAGACGTCTCCAAATGCCATGACTTGCGGATGTTACCGCCCGTACAGGATTGATCCCAAGCGCACCATCGTGGCGCCCTCGTCGGCCGCCACCCGGTAATCCTGACTCGTTCCCATCGACAGCTCGCGCAGGTCGTAGCGCTCCGCCAACTCGCGCAAGCGTTTGAAGTACGGGCGCGACGCCTCCGGGTCATCGGCTTCCGGCGGCATCGTCATCAGGCCGCGCACGTCGCCGTAGAGGGCGAGGAAGTGCTCCAGCTCGTTCTCGGGGATCCCGGACTTCGTTTCCTCGCCGGAGAGATTGACCTCGACGAGGGCCGGGATCGTGAGGCCGCGGGCGGCCGACTCGCTCGCGAGCGAGTGGCAGAGCTCGCAGATGTCGTTCACGGTCTTCGCCTTGCGGCTCTGGAGATGGCCGATGAAGTGCCAGCGGAAGGCGTCGCCGTGGCGCGCGTGCTTCACCTCGAGGTCCTGGGCGCGGTTCTCGCCGACGACCTCGATCCCCGCCCCTGCGAGCGCCGCCAGCTCCTCTACGTCGACGTACTTGGTCGCGGCGACGATCGTCACCTTCGGGCCGAGCTCTGCCTTGATCCGCTCGTAGTTCTCGCGGACGGTCTCAGCCGATATACGCAACGATGCCCTGCCGGCCCGTGCGGCCCTTGTCGCGGCGGTGGGAGAAAAAGAGATCGGGATGGCAGTACGTGCAGAGGTCGGTTCGCTCGACCTCCTCGCAGCCGGCCGCGCGGAGGGCGCGCTCGGCCGCGCTCCAGAGGTCGAGGCGCCCGTCGCGCACGACGTCGCCGTAGGCCGCGCGAAACGGCTCGGCGACCTCCTCTCCGACCTCGTAGCAGCACGGGCCGATCCCGGGACCAATCGCAGCCGCGAGGCGGCCGCCTGCCAGGGCGTCGGCTCCGGCCGCCACGATCCCTGCCAGGAGGCCGCGCCAGCCGACGTGCAGGATCGCGAGAGCCGGCTTCGCCCCGTTGGCCCGTGCGATCGCAACCGGGAGGCAGTCGGCCGTCAGAAGCATCATCGCCTGGCCGGGCTCGTCGGTCCAGAGGCCGTCGCAGCGGTCAAAGACGGTTCCGGGCGTGACGATTCCTCGCGGCTCCGCGCGCGTCACCTCGGCGCTGTGATGCTGCCAGGCCATCGTCGCCCGCTCTGCGCTCGCGCCGATCGACGCGCAGGCGCGGCGCCGGTTCTCGGTCACGTTCTCCGGCTCGTCCTCGGTCAGCGCGCCCAGGTTGAGCGACTCGTAGGCACCGCCGCTGACCCCGCCGATTCGGTTCGTGAACCCGACCGCGTAGGGGCCGGGCGCATCCCAGCGGATCACTGCGCGATCAGCTCCCGGGCGGCAGCGAGCTCGGAGTCGCGCCCGTCGAGCTCGCCGTTCAGCTTGCGGCGACGCAGCTCGGCGAGGATCTCCCCCACTCGCGGCGATTCCTCCAGGCCGAGCTCGGCGAGGTCCGCGCCGCTGACCTCGAGTTTCACGTCGCGGAACCGCTCGAAGTACGCGTGCAGCGGCTCCAGGTCGGCGAAGGCGTGCGCGAACAGCGGCGCGTCGGGCGCGTAGGGCTCCGCGAGCGCCACGACCTCGGCCGGCTCTGCGCCTTCCTGCAGACGCTCGACGAGCCGAGGGCCGACCGTGACGGCGGCTGCGATCTGCTCCGCGTCGCGGCGGCGGACCTTCAGCCGCTTGAGCCATTCGTAGACCTCGTCCGGAGGCAGGTTCCGCGCGAGCGCGGCGAAGCCGAGCCGCCACGACGGAATGTCGAGCTCGTATCGGTCGCGCAGCTCGCGGAGGCGGCGGAGCAGCGCGACCGTCTCCTCGTCGGCCGCGAGGTGCGGGTGGACGGCGCCTGCGGCGCCCAGCTCGGCGAGGCGAAGGATCGAGTGCTCGATCTCGCCCTCCTCAAGCAGCGCCTCGAGCTCGTCGCGCAGCCGAGCGGATGAGAGATCGCCGACGAGCCCCATCTCGATCGTCCCGCGTGCCAGGCGCAGCGTGTGATCGTCCATACGGAAGCCGTAGCGATTCTCGTAGCGGATCGCCCGGAAGATCCGGGTCGGGTCGTCGATGAACGACAGGTTGTGGAGGACGCGGATCGTCTTCGCCTCGAGGTCGCGGCGGCCGCCGAACGGATCGACGAGCCGACCGAGGTCGGCGCCCTTCAGCGATACCGCCATCGCGTTGATCGTGAAGTCGCGGCGGAAGAGGTCCTCGCGGATCGACGCGTGCTCGACGGTCGGCAGCGCGGCCGGGGCGTCGTAGAACTCGGTGCGGGCGGTGACGACGTCGACTCGCTCGTTCTCGCCGTAGATCACGACCGCCGTGCCGAACTTGTCGTGCGCGCGCACGCGGCCGCCGAGCGCGTCGGCCAGCGCCTGCGCGAGGGCGATCGCGTCGCCCTCTACCGCGATGTCGACGTCGAAGCTCGGCTCGCCTAGCAGGATGTCGCGGACGGTGCCGCCGACGAGATAGACGCCCTCGAACGGCTCCGAGACCGCCGCGACGGCCTCGAAGACGGGTTGCAGGCGCTCAAGCTTCGCGAGCTCGTCCGTGAGCATCGGGCCGGCTCGCTCGGCCGGGATCGTCGGCGCGCCAAGGGCGCGCAGCAGGTCGCTGCGCGTGACGACGCCGGCGATTTGCTCGCCTCGGAGGACCGCCACACGGTCCTCGCCGGCGGCCAGCAGCCTCTGAAGCTCCGCCAGCGGTGTCTCCTCGTCGCAGGTCGCGACCCGGGTGCTCATGATCCCCTTGACCGGCGCGTGCGAAAGCCCGTGCGCGACGGCGCGGTCGAGGTCCTCGCGTCCGACGACGCCGGCGAGGCGGTCGTCCTCGGCGACCAGGATGCCGCTCTGGCCGTAGCGCTGGCAGGCGACGAGCGCGCGGGCGACGGTCTCGTCCGGGCTGACCGTGCGCGCAGGGCTCGACATCAGGTCGTCCGCCCGGAGCGGCCGGCGGGCGGCCTGCTGGAGCCCTTCGTCGAGCACCCGGCGCGCATCGTCGAGGCTCCCCTTGAAGATCGCGGACGCCGCCTGCGCATGGCCGCCGCCGCCGAGGAGCTGGGCGATCGCTGCCGCGTCGACCTCGGGCGTCCGGCTGCGCGCGACGCAGAAGACCCGCTCGTCCATCTCGACGAGCAGCACGAGCGCCTTGGTGTCGGTCAGATCGACGACCTTGTGGGCGAGGTTGGAGACCCCGTCGACGTAACGGGGCCAGCTGATGGGCGCTACGAGCATCTCGACGCCCGCTACCTCGCGGGGCTCGAGCGCCTCGATGATCGCCGCCAGCAGCTCCCGCTCCGGTTCGGTCAGCGGCGTGTGCAGGAACTGCGCGAGCAGCTCCTGCCGCGCTCCATGGCGGAGGCACCACGCGAGCGCCTCGGCGTCGCGCTGGGTCGCGGTCGGGTACGTGAGGGAGCCGGTGTCCTCGTGGATGCCCAGCGCGAAGGCCGTCGCCTCGAGCGGGGTGACCACGAGCTCGCGCTCCGCGAGGACGCCGACGAGCGTGGTGGTGAGTGCCCCGTCCTCCGAGACGACCGTGTGCTCGGAGCCCGCCCACTCGGGCGGCTCGGCGGCGTGGTGGTCGAAGACGACCTTCTCGACCGCCGGATCGAGCGCGACCGGCTCGAGCTCGCCGAGCCGGCTCGCGTGCGTGGTCTCGACGACGACGAGCCGGCGGATCGCGTCGAGCTCGAGCCGCGAGGCCTCTGCGAGCCCGAGCTCGTCGGCGTGGAGGCGGTAGAACTCGCGCACGTTGCGGTTCAGCGAGCCCGCGAGACAGGCGACCGAGCCCGGGTAGAGGCGTCGCGCGGCCAGCATCGCCGCGAACGCGTCGAAGTCGGTGTTGCCGTGGGTCGCGATGACGTTCTCGGCCCGCATGTGGCTAATTGTGCCTCCGCCCGTGCCGGGCCCTGTGCCGGCCCGTCTGACAACGGCACGAAGTCGGCACAGTTCCGTGACAGACACGTACGAGTTTCCTCGTTACGCTCGCCTCGGGGAGGAGGCCGGGCGAACCGTATTAGAGGCGGCTCCGCAGTCCGAGGCCTTTGAATTTCCGCCGACACGGTGCGTTGGACGGCCGCACCGGCAAAGCCGGCACGGCCTCCAGGAAGCTAGGTGGTCGCGATCGCCTCGATCTCGACCTTGGCGCCAGAGGGCAGCGCCGAGACCTCGATCGTCGCCCGCGCGGGCGGCTGGTCGCCGACGTGCCGCGCGTAGACCTCGTTCATCCCGGCGAAGTCGCCGAGGTCGGCCAGATAGACCGTCGTCTTGACCAGCCGGGCGAGCCCCGTCCCCGCCTCTTCGAGAATCGCGCGCAGATTCGCGAACACCTGCTCGGTCTGCTCCTGGATCGTCTCGCCGACGATCTCGGCGTGATCGGGCCGCAGCGCCAGCTGGCCGGAGACGAACACGAAGCCGCCGGCGCGAATGGCCTGCGAGTAGGGCGCTCCCTGGAACGGGGCCGGGGCCGCCTCAGTCCGCACGACAGCCTTCTCTGACATCACGTCTCCTCCCGCCGGCGCGGCCGGCAGCTCTGCGCGAGCGCAACCCCGAGCGCTTTGAAGATCGCCTCGAGGACGTGCTCCGGGTCCGACCCCTCGATCAGCCGCACGTGGATCGTCAGGCCCGCTCCTTCTGCCAACTCGTGCAGGAACGTTCCGATGACGTCGCGCCCGAGGCCGGCGACTCGAGCGTCGCTGAGCTCGACGTTCGAGACGACGAGCGGCCGCCCGGACGCCTCGACGGCCACATGCGCAAGCGCCTCGTCAGCGGGCACCACCGCCGAGCCGTGACCCCGCGAGCCGTCCGCACGCGGCACGCCCTCGAGCGCCTGGCCGAGCGCGCGACCGGCAGCGGCGATCTCCGCCTCCGCCTCGCCTGGAGCGATCTCGAGCGCAATGTCGAACGACCCGTACTGCGCCACCAGGCCGATCAGGTGATCGAGCACGGGCACCCCCGTGGCGACGCTGGCCTCGCCGCTCCCCGCGACGTCGACGCGCGCGTGCAGCCGTCCAGCCTCGTCGGCCTGACCCGTCCGAGCCATGGTCGGCCAGGGTACCTAGAGCGCCGGTGCGACCGCGCTCTCGAGCTCGCGGCTCACGCGGACCCCGAACCGTTGCTCCGCGCGATCCCGCGCCTTGCGATAGGCGGAGACCCCCTCGGCGATCGACGCCGGAGGCGCCTCCACGCCCAGCGGGGCGAGCAGATGGCCGGACAGCTTCTCGAGCTCCGCCGCCACGACATCGTCCTTGCCGCCCGCCTCCTTGCTGCGGAGCCACAGCATCCAGTCCCAGAAGTGGTCGTCGATCCCGCCGAGGGTGTCGGGGCCCGGTTCCCAGGGCGGCTCTTTTTCGTGCGGCTCCTCGGCGAAGATCAGGTCGACCTTCACCGGCCCGCGCAGGATCAGCATCCAGCACTGGTGCTCGCTCAGGCGGTCCCACTGTTCCACCAGCGCCTCCAGCGGCGCCAGCAGCCGTGGAAGCGCCTCAGCGATCGCCGGGAAGTCGCGGGCCCGGACGCCGAAGTCCCAGTCGGACCACCTCGTCTCCCGTCTCTCTGCCCGCGAGCCCACGAGCTCGATCCGCTCGACAGCCGGGTGAGGCGAGACGGCCGCGACGACCGCCTCGTCGATGATCACGCCTCTACGCGCTCGATCCGCGCGCCCAGCGAGCGCAGACGCTCGTCGATCCGCTCGTAGCCGCGGTCGATCTCGCCGACGTTGCCGATCGTCGAGGTGCCCTCGGCACAGAGAGCCGCGAGCAGCATCGCCATCCCGGCGCGGATGTCCGGGCTCGACATCTGCTGGCCGACGAGCCTCGCGGGCCCGCTCACCACAGCGCGGTGCGGGTCGCACAGGATGATCCGCGCGCCCATCGACACCAGCTTGTCGACGAAGAAGAGCCGGCTCTCGAACATCTTCTCGAAGATCAGCACCTCGCCCCGCGCCTGAGTCGCGACGATCACGGCGATCGAAGTCAGGTCGGCAGGGAAGGCCGGCCACGGCCCGTCTTCGATTTTCGGGATCTGGCCGCCGAGATCGTCCTGGACCTCCAGCTCCTGGTTCGGCGGCACGCGCAGGGTGGAGCCGTGGATCTCGACGTGGATGCCGAGACGCTCGAAGGTCGGCAGGATCGACTTCAGATCCTTGGGCTCGACGTCCTCGATCGTGATGTCGCCTCCGGTCACAGCGGCGAGGCCGACGAAGCTGCCGACCTCGATGTGCTCCGGGCCTACCCGCCACTCGCCGCCCGAGAGGCTCTCGACGCCCCGGACGCGCAGGACGTTCGACTCGATCCCGTCGATCTCGGCGCCGAGCGAGACGAGGAAGCGGCAGAGATCCTGGATGTGCGGCTCGCAGGCCGCGTTGCCGATCACCGTCTCGCCGGGCGCGAGGGCCGCGGCCATCACCGTGTTCTCGGTCGCCATGACGCTCGCTTCGTCGAGGAAGATGTGCTTCCCGCGGAGCCCCGCTGTGCGCAGGTCGAAGCGGACGCCCGTGATGTCGATCTCCGCACCGAGCTCCGCGAAGGCGTGGATGTGCGGGTCGAGGCGGCGGCGCCCGATCACGTCGCCGCCGGGCGGCGGAACGCTCGCGCGGCCCTCGCGGGCGAGCAGCGGCCCGGCCAGGAGGAAGGACGCGCGGATGCGCCTCGAGAGCTCCGGGTCGAGCTCGTGCGAAGAGCGCCCCGCCGAATGAACGCGGATGTCGTTCGCGCCCGTCCACTCGACGTCCGCGCCGAGGTCGGCGATCAGGGCCATCATCGTCTCGACGTCGCGGATCCGGGGCACGTTGTGAAGCAGGACGGGCTCGTCGGTGAGCAGGCACGCGGCCAGAATCGGGAGCGCGCCGTTCTTGTTTCCGGCCGCGCGCACGGTGCCGTTGAGCGGCTGTCCCCCTTCGATCACGAACGACTCGGCGAGGGCGTCTCTGACGACCGTCTGCGCCATGCGAGACGGCTATCCTAGCGCCGCCTTGGAGCCGACCCGCGAGCGAGCCTGGGAGACCCTGACGCGGCATACGAAGAGCGAGGCGCTCCTGCGCCACGCGCTCGCCGTGGAGGCCGCGGTCGGCGCGTACGCGGCGAAGTTCGGCGAGGACGAAGGGCTCTGGCGGGCGACTGCGCTGCTGCACGACTTCGACTACGAGATCCATCCGACGCTCGACCAGCACCCGCAGGAGGGCGCGCCGATCCTGCGCGAGGAGGGCTGGCCCGAGGACGTCGTCGAGGGTGTCCTCTCGCACGCCTCGCACCTCGGCCTGCCGCGCGACACGCCGCTGAAACGGACGCTGTTCGCGTGCGACGAGCTTTGCGGGTTCGTCCACGCGTGCGGGCTGGTCCGGCCCGACGGCATCGACACGCTCGCGCCGAAGTCGGTGCGCAAGAAGCTGAAGCAGCCGTCGTTCGCGGCCGGGGTCAACCGCGACGACGTCTACGAGGGGGCCGAGGCGCTCGGCGTGGAGCTCGACGAGCACATCGCCTTCGTGATCGCGGCGATGCGGCCCATCGCCGCGGACCTCGGCTTGCGGACCTCAGAGAGCGCCCAGCAGACGGGTTAAGTCCTCCTCGCTCGTCCACCAGCCGCACGAGATGCGGATCCAGCCGAGCTTCGGGACGTCGCGAACGACGACGCCGTTCGCGTACAGCCCTTTCACGAGCTCTGCGGAGTCGCCCTCGACGCGGAAGCTGACGAGTGTCGCCTGCTCGGGGGCGGTGACGACGTCGAAGCGCTCCGCGACCTGCTCCCGGCAGCGGCCGGTCATCTGCGCCGCGCGCTCGAACCGGCCGTCCGGTGCCAGGTCGAGGGCCGCGCTGAGGCCGCCCAGCGACGGCGGCGGCGTCCAGCCCGGGTCGAAGCGCGCCGCTCCGGGCCGCGCGACGAACTCGCCCTCCGGCTCGTAGCTCTCCTGCGAGAGGTAGCTCGGCGCCGCGATCCCGAGCCGCTCGGGGTCGGCGACGACGA
>WNFY01009525.1_pt1 | contig 13674 bp, 14 predicted proteins | sample 5400091 | NCBI WGS metagenome assembly WNFY01 (sample SAMN13153364, study PRJNA577476) | soil metagenome | isolation source: 60 cm soil or saprolite under grassland replicate 1 | place: USA:California | collected 2016-06-15 | reverse complement strand
TCACTACTGCATATTTCCTTTCGTTTTCTGTCTTCGGCAATTACCTTCCACTGATATATGCCACCCAGGGGAAGTGCTTCCAAATATTGCTCACGAAAAGGTTGTTTCGCTTCAAAAGAGATAGTTTCTCCGGATGGCGACATAATATTCAGAGCATAAAATAATGCTCCGTTCACCGGGCTCCATGAATACCTAACCCTGCCCACGGCTGGGAACTCTTCGCCGTCCGCCGGAGTCAGAAGCATCAGACAGCTTGGCGGGGTGTTGCTCGGCGCCATTGTTGGCGTTTCCGTTGCGGTCGATTTCTCTGTCACGACAGGAGTGGGTGTCATTGCCACCTCGGTGAAGGATACTTTGGTGGGAGCAGTAGTTGTAACTTCTACTTTCGAGGTCGGTATTCCTGGTGCGCAGGAAGTAAAAAGGAAAGCAACGATCACTATGAGTAAAATGTTTGTTTTCATAAAACTTCTTTCCTGAAAGGCGAACTAATTGCAGATTAACAATTAAACCGAGCAATCCGCGCAAACCATTTGAACCACGGAGACACGAAGGCACTGAGAAAACCTATTAAAAAACTCCGTGACTCAGTGTCTTCGTGGTTAGTCATTTGATCTTCCAGAGCAGATTTATTGCTCGATTAATTTGGAAAAGTACAAATAATTCGCGTCCGCGAGGCGCGTGAGGGAAACCTATTGCGTCAGCACTGGCATTCGCGCTGTATAGGGCATGGACTTGAGCCTCTATGCCAATTAATTTACTACAAAAGGCTCGTGAGAATCATTGTGTTTGTGAACCAAACTTCTACAGCTTTCCACCCGGTTCTTTATGTATCGTTGATTCTCAAAGACAAAGTGCGGATTTATCGCCGCCGATAAAACAAGGTTATAACCAACGCGCCTAGCAAGCCATCGAACATGTCCTTCAAAGTATCAAATAAGCCAAATACATTATGAGTGTGAAATACAAAATCCACGATGTTTTCGGCGAATTCCCAAAAGATGATCGTGGTCCCTGTGGCGGCGAAGGCAAACAAAACCTGGACCAGAAAAGGAGTCTCGCCGAGAAGTATCTGTGAATTACGAATAGCAGAACGGTAGAAATATGTGATCGCGATCCCGCCCAAAATGTGAGTGGGGATATCCAGGTTTGGATACAAATCATAGAGACCTATGATGAGACAAAAGAGATAAACACTGAACACGCTCAAAGGCGCCCATGCTGCCTCGCGCAATGTGATCACAATCCAGTTGCTGTATTGATTTAGTGTTATGGAATTCGATTTCATAAAGAAAATGTAGTTTTCCTATTCTGGGATGTTTTCACCTAAATGACGATCTGCACCTTTGTCCCCACATATCCATAGGCGAATTCTTTATCAGGCGGGACGGTTGGAATTGTCCAGCGGAAAAGCCATTTCGATGCTTGCGGCGTCAGATTGATACAACCATGACTGCGCGGATGACCATAGTCATTGTGCCAATATGTGCCATGGAAGGAGATCCCACTTTGGGTAATGTAAAGAACCCACGGCACGCCGGGCAGATCAAACCCATTTGATGCAATGTCACCGGCTGCCATATGTCGCGTGGGACGTTTGTGGAACGTCAGGAAATCGCCATCGGGAGTTGTGTAATGTCCATTCATACGGCGTCCGCCCGTGGCAGCGCGCGTGGCGAAGACGACATCATTCTTCTCGTACGCCAGCACCAGCTGATCTTTCAAACGGACTTCGATGCGCTTCTCTTCACCAGCGATATCTGGCGATAACGGGGTCAGCTCTGAGTCCGGAATGAGCCGAATATGTTTCCCAGGGACATAATAAAACTGTTGGAACTTATCGTCCAACAGGCAATACCAGATGCTTCCGTCTGTGGAATTGATAGCGCTGGCTTTTATCCAATGGACCGTCTCATAATAAAGACGATAAAGGACGTCGCTGTTAAAATTCGGTTCGAAATGTGCGTCCGTGTATGGCACACTGACCTCTCCAAGCGCGCCTTTGAGCGAGATGGACTGCGGTTCGTTCAAAACGGTGTGGACGGGTTGAACACTTCCCGAATAGATATAGCCGCCCTCTTCGGCTTCATACCAGACGCGATTGTATGCTGTTTCCTCATCACCGATCGTCGTGTTGGTAAGCGGAATCACGATGTCACGCCAGTATAATTTTTTCCGTTTTGCCTTGGCATTGGGAGCATCGTGTGACCATAGGACCCGTTCGGTTACCCGCCCTTGCAGATTCTCAAAATCATCTGGTTGAAATGATAAAGGGATATTCGGCAGGACCATCCCCAATAAGCCGTAGCCGCTTAATTTTAGGAAATCACGACGGGAGAAATCGGTCTTGCTCATATCTCAAGATTGTAGGGGCGGATCGCGATCCGCCCCTACAATATGATTAATAATGCACATTCACCAGCGTTCCGATCGATGCCCAGTTGAATAACCAGGCGGCATCATCGGTTCGCAAATTCACGCATCCATGACTCATTGGGGTGCCGAAGTTATGATGCCAGTATGTGCCATGCAATCCATAGCTCTTATAAAAATACATCACATAAGGAACATCGGGAAGAAAATAACCGGGTCCATGCATGTCGGCGTAGCGATATTTGACGTAGACGTTGTATTGCCCTGTGACGGTGGGATACTGCCATGTGCCTGTGGAAACAATAAATGAGTTGACCATGCTGCCGCCTTCGTAGGCGTACACAGCTTGATGCGTGAGGTCAACATCGATCCAGCGTGTGTCGCCACTCTGGGCAACACTAGGAAGCTGCCCGGAAGGTGCTGGTGCTTGTGGCGCGACATATGCACTCGTTGGCGTGTCCTCGACGATGGACATTGCCATCGTGCCCGGTGTTTCCGTGATTTCTGGAGTCGCGCTGGCAGCTTCCGTCGCTGCGGCGACGGGCGCCTCTGTGGGAGCGGAAGTTGCTGCTACCTCTTCTTTTGGAGCAGGGGTCGGAGAATTCTCAATGGTCTTGGGTACGGGTGTACTTGCAGCCTGAGCGAATGCGCTCACGCCGATTGCTGGCACCGCTGGCTTGGAAATCTGCATCGATGCCCAATGATTTTCGTGCGTTGGAAGAGGTGCATGATTCAAAATAGATGCTAATGCAGGATGAGTCACAGCGGAATACGCCGCCACAGCCACCACAGCACAAATCAAAAGAGCAAGAAATGATGCCGCAAAAAATAAACTGCGATTGATGGATTTTGCTTTCGGCTGAGGCATTTCGGCGACGGGCGTGATGACCGGTGCGATCCGTGCAAAGCTGACTGCCGCCTCATAGTGACCCTTCGACGGGTTCAGGGCGACGCCTGCCGCCTGCTGCACCTGATTTATTGCCCATTCCACGGCTTTGTGGGCACGCGTACTGGATGGGTTGATCTTCAGGGCTTTCTGTGCGTACGCCAACGCCTCATTGGGATCTGCGTCTGAGGCAGCCAGGATGAGCCACACATCCTCCATCTCTGGAGCCAGCATGGCCGCCTGCTCGCCCACCTTCCACGCGGACGGTTTATCGCCGCGGCGCAATGCCTCACGTGCTTTGAGGATCAGTTCACGAGCTTCGATGAATTTTGTATTCATAGCGCTACCTTTAATTTGTAATATACATCACTACAAGGCTGCTGGTAGAGTAGCCCCGCAGAAGGCGTGCGGGGCGTACCGAAACCAGATCTTCTCTTTACTAGACGCATCTTGCTATAGAAATGTCTCAATTTAACAGGAGATTGCTTCCCGTAGGTCGCAATGACATCAATTCATTACCATCGAATCTCGACGGGCGTTCCGATCTCTGCCCAATCATACAAAAGCCTGGATTCGTAACTCCCAAGCACAACACAGCCATAAGAAATAGGTCGACCTAAGAAACCTGCCCAAAGCGTTTGACCGTTGGAAAGGATTGGCAGTGCATGGATACCGTTTTCCAAGCCGCCTGCCCAATAAATGCCAAGCCAATTGGGCATCCAAATACTCCACGTGCCTCCCCAGGCATTTGGAATTTTGTCCTGCACTGCGAATGTGCCGGCGCGCGTGGCGTTGTGCATTCCCGTCGAGGCAACAAAACTGTAGACTAATTGATCGCCTTCATACACATACATATGCTGCTCTGAGATATCTACGAGAATGTATTTCGAACCGCCATAGGATGGCGCCGACACTTGCTGTTGCTGTGAGGCGTAAGGTGGTATGGCAGTATCGTCCACAATTTTCATTGTCATTTGACCAGGCGTTTCGGTCGCCTGCACGGTTGGTAATGCTGTATCTGTTGGGAGAGGCAATGCAGTAGGCGTGTATGTCGGTTTGGGCAGGCTCACGTTTGCCCAAAGATTTTCCTGTGTTGGAGTGGGACTGACAAAAATTGCAGCGTTAACCGATGGAGTGGCGACGAAGAAGAAAATGAATCCAAAGCCAGCTAATAACGGGATCAACCACACGCTTGGCTTGACACGAGACCGCCCTGGTGAATCGGAGGATTTCATGGGGTTAGATTCGGAACAGCTGTCGGATCAACGCTTTCATTGTTTGAAAAACAAAGGATGCCTTCGACAACCCCCTCAGCAACAAGGTCGGTATGCTTGGTCAGGAACTCGCGGTCGAGATTGAGAAATCCTGTTTCGATGATCGCCGCAACGGTATCCGGGTCGATTTCGCGGAAAGCATGATATTCGCGCATATCGCCGGTGATGCTGCCCGCGTGGAACTTCATATCGGTCACGCGATGATAACGATCGACAATACAAGCCGTCAGACGATTGGCGCGATTCAAATCGTTGGTATTGAGCGCCGCGGCGACTTTATATCCGGTCGCCTCATCGTTGATGTAATCACAGGAATCGTTGTGAATGGAAACAATTGCAAGCGCACGATATCCATTGAGACGCGGATCGAACTCGCGCAAGAGATCCACTTGATAACCTTTTTGCGTTAACTGCTGTTGGACCAGCGCGGCGATCTTGAGGTTGATATCCGCTTCGGTAAGTGTGACATTACCATTGCCATCGTAACAGACCGCACCCGAGTCATTGCCGGAATGTCCCGCGACGATACCGAGACCAAGCCACGAGAAGGCAGTGCGGTAAAGAGCGTTGCCAGAAGAATGGCAATGCCGATTGTGGCTTGCACTGCTCGCACTGGACGTGCGCCTCGCACGCGGGAAGTGGATGTCGAGTCCATATCTCTTGCGCATAATCTTACCTTTTAATATCTTACCTTGCAAGGGATAAACATGGCAAAAACAAGTTATTTTTCGGTTTGTAAGAGATTTATACGCTTTTGAATTTTTGCCTTGACGCTCCCCTACCTCAACTGTCACAATTCTGTCCTCGACTCAACACGAACTTTCTGATCGCTTTGCCGGAAGGATGCCATTGATTCAAGACCGATTTGATGGAGTGAAGACAGAGACTCTTGCCATTCCCGCGCCGTTACTTCAGGGCGGCATGGCATATTTCAATTGTCACGTGGTCGATGCCTTTGTCGTTGGAGAGAATACCTTGTTCGTCGCAAAAGTGATTGCGGCACGCGGCGAAGGGGAAGGTGACGCGCTGGTGTATCATAATCGCACCTATTGGAGATTGAACGAACCTATTTCGTGATTCGCTTTTCATTTTGAGTAGCGGATCGGCGGGGTAAAACGATGGAAGATCAATTAACGCTCGAAGAACAAAAGATATTGCTCTGCATGGCGCGGGAGGCAATGGAACGCTGCGTGAAAGGGGAAAAACTGCCGCCACTCGATAATTCATCATGGACACCGCGTCTGCGTGAAGATGGCGCATCATTTGTCACGCTCACTGTGCACGGTCAATTGCGCGGCTGCATCGGTGCTCTTGAATCGTACCAACCTCTCGCACAAGATGTGCGCGAACATGCGGTCGCAGCAGCGCTGGAAGATCCGCGCTTCCCGCCGGTGAGCGAACGCGAATTAAGCGGAATCGAGATCGAAGTCTCGCGGTTGACGCGTCCCATCCCATTGGAATATAAAGATGCGAACGATCTGCTGTCGACGTTGCATCCAGGTATCGATGGCGTCATCTTGCGCGATGCTTTTCGGCGCGCTACATTTTTGCCGCAGGTTTGGGAAAAAATTCCGGATCCGGCCGAGTTCCTCGATAACCTTTGTTACAAAATGGGAGCCAGCCCCGACCTGTGGCGAAGGAAACATCTTGACGTGTTGGTTTATCAGGTGGAAGAGTTCCGCGAGTCACCAAATATGTAAATTTGTTTTTCCTGTTATTCAGGAATGAGTGGAGTAAAATCAATGCATGGCTGAAGACGACGTTGTTTTCCAGGAAGTAGTGGAAGCCTTGCGAGAGGGGAAAAAAGCTCATGCGCGCGAATTGCTCACAGGTTTACTGAAAACTGATCAGAACAACGCAACCTATTGGGTGTGGATGAGCGCTACAGTGGATACCGCCAAAGAGCGGATTTACTGCTTGCAGACGGCGCTCAAGCTGGACCCTGAAAATGCTACTGCCAAACGCGGCTTGATCCTGCACGGTGCCCTGCCTCCAGATGAAACCGTTCAGCCGTTCGCTCTCAATCGCCCGCGTGCCTGGGAGGAGAAACTTTTACTAGCACATGAAAAGCCGAAGCTCAAAGGCTGGGCAGCGATTCGTGCAAATCCCGTTGCTAGGATTGGTGGTTTCATAGCGCTGGGTGCTGTGATTATTGCCGGTGTTGTGTTCGGCTTTATTATTCCTCGTATGGGGCAAGTGAGCACCATTCCTACAAAGACGCCTGGTCCATCGCCTACTTATACATTAACTCCCACATCTGTGAACGCGACCGGACGGCCTCCTGTTGTCGTGGGCACATCGGCTCCGCTTTCAGAATTACTCTCCGTGCCTTATACATCAACGGCACTCTATGTTGTTACGCCACGTTCCCCATTAACAGCAGACATTTATCGCTCGGTGAAGCTTGCCTATGAAAAGGGTGATTGGGATCACGTGATCAGCGGAATGCAGGAAGTCCTCCAGGGCGAGCCGCAAGCCGCAGATGCCTATTACTACATCGGAGAAGCATATCGTTTCAAAGGGGAATATGGAAGTGCAATTACTGCGTACCAATCCAGCATTCGCGTGAATCCAAACTTCGGTCCCGGTTATGTTGGGTTGGCGCGTGCCCGCCTTGGAATGGACCCGAACACGGATGTCACCTCCTTCCTCAACGAAGCCATTCGGATCGATCCAAAATTTGGCGAGGCATATCTGGAACGCGCCAAAGCAAATTTGAAACAAAATAAGATTTCAGATGCGTTGAACGATCTTGCCAAGGCAGATACGCTCATACCAAATTCACCACTTGTCTATCAAGCACTTGCACAGGCGCGTTTCCAGGAGGGCGATCTGCAATTAGCCCTCGCCGCCGCCCAAAAGGCGAATCAATTGGATGTAACCAATCTGGGAACGTATCTTGTCCTCGGACAGATTTATGGCAAGATGGGCAACCATGATGAAGCGGTGAAGGCACTCGATGTTTATCTCAAATACAAATCGGATGACAGCGCCGCCTATTTGTTGCTCGGCAAACTGGAATTTGGTCACAACGATTACGAAGACGCGATCAATGCGATGAATAAGGTCGTCGTGCTGAATCGGAATCAGCGCGAAGCCTATCTCTATCGTTTCCTCTCGAACGTGGAGCTTGGCAACGGCGATGCAGCCGATGAAGATATCGACCGCGTGCTGCTATACTATCCCGATGACTTCGATGTGAATATTGCCATCGTCCGTTTGCACATCCTGCAAAATCGTTATGGCAGCGCCCTCTTGATCATTGAAAAAATGAAACCGCTCGCCGAGACGGATGAACAAAAAGCGCTCTATTATTACTGGGGCGCGCTGGTATATGAAAAACGTAATCTGCCTGATAACGCCGCAGAGTCTTGGCAAGCGTTATTAGCGTTACCTGAAGATGTAACCACACCTGAAATACGCATCGAAGCGGGACAGCATCTCGCGAGGCTTAATCCATCCACACCCACGCGGACTCAGAGATCCACCACCCCGACAAGGACTCCGACGGCGACGAAGACACCAACGCCGACTCGGACTCCTACGCCGACCCGCACGCCAACCCCATAAACAAATACTTTCGAACCACGGAGACACTGAGCCACGAAGTTTTTTAATTCTCTCAGTGTCTTCGTGTCTCTATGGTTAGCTTGCTGGTTTCTGGAACTCCCACTGTAAGAAAAGCGTAATAAGAACTAATGGTATTCTTCCAATTCAGTTGTTTGAGGTTAAACTTATCTCATGTTTCTCAATCCACAACTTACCCGTCGTGAATTTCTCAAGCTTGCCAGCACAGGGACACTCGCTTTTGCGCTAAAGGATTTACGCGTAGATCGTTCCTTTGCTGCCGACCCTCCCAAACAGGGACGCAACACTTGGAGTGGCGTTCCGCTTTATGACGCGCCCAGCTTTCGGGCGAACAAGATCAAGGTCTTTCGAGCAGATGAAGTTCTGAACATTACATCCATCAAGGAAGATGGAGAGCTCGAGCTAGGCAATCCCTATAACAGCATCTGGTATCAAATCAATGGCGAGGGATATACGTTCTCCGGTTGGATCCAACCTGTGGAAACGAATTATCAAAAGCCCAAGTTTGATATTCCCAAGTCGGGGCAAGTCGGTGAGATCACGGTTCCTTATACCATCACCAAGAAAGATCCATTCGTGTACGCTGATAACGGTTATCGCACATTTTATGGCACAACACATTGGGTCACAAGGACTGTTGTCACCAAAGATGAAAAAAGCATCTGGTACGAGATCTATGATTTTTATCTCAAGAAATCATTCTATGTTGCCTCCCATGACATGCGCATCGTACCGGATGATGAGTTGACATTGTTGTCGCCCGATGTGCCTCAGGAGGAAAAGAAAATTGTTGTGGATCTTTCCACGCAGCTGGTCACCGCCTTCGAAGGGGAGAAGATGGTCTTTTCACAGCGTTGCGCTAGCGGCGTCAAAGGGACGGCCACACCAAAAGGTGAGTTTCAAACCTATCACAAGGGACCTTCTGTCCATATGACCAACGAAGGCGATGCCGTGGAAGATGAGACCGTCTATAGTCTTCCCGGAGTGCCATGGTGTTCGTTCTTCACCGGCGCGGGGAATGCCTTCCACGGCACATTCTGGCACAACGATTGGGGAATGCCGCGCAGTCATGGATGCGTGAACCTGCCGTCAGAGGCGGCGAAATTCCTATATCGCTGGACGCAGCCTGTGGTCCCGGCCGATGAGGATTACCTCCATAAACCGGGCGAAGGAACCAGCGTTCACATTTTCTAATGCAAATATGTAGGGGCGGATCGCGATCCGCCCCTACGCCTTATTATCAGAGAGAGGAAAGTATGAATCCTATTTTTGAATTTCCTAATTATTTATTGAAGCGCCAGGCAATCGCGTTGACAGGCAAATTCCGTTTTTATGATCCGTCTGGTAGATTGGTGATGTTCAGCGAGCAGAAGATGTTCAAGCTGCGCGAGGACATCCGTGTGTATAGCGATGAGAGCAAATCGCAGGAAGTACTGAGTATCAAAACGCGACAGATCCTGGATTTCTCCGCCGCGTATGAGGTAGTGGATACGGAATTGAATCAAAAGGTCGGCGTACTGCGGCGCAAAGGATTACGATCCCTGTTGCGCGATGAATGGGAAGTGTTGGACGCCAACAATAATTTGATCGGAAGATTATTTGAAGATAGTATCCCAATGGCGCTCCTGCGTCGATTCCTTTTGGGATCCTGGCTGCCGCAAAACTATGACATCACCACAATGGATGGGACGCGCGTGGCTGACCTCAAACAACGCTTCCATCTTTTTCGCTATGAGCTTGACATCGATTTCCACATGGATGTCAATCATCGTTTGGATCGTCGCCTCGGAATCGCGGCGGGAATTTTGCTGGCTGCAATCGAAGGCAAACAAGGCAAAGAATAATATGCCCAACCAACCTCTTTTTGCCGGTCTTGTCGTGGATGAGAATGGCAACGCTGCGGAGACAGCTTCTGTCGGCGGTGAACCGTTCTATGTTGTCAACGACGCAGGTTTTCGTCGCCACGTCCCTTCCGAGCAGGTAGATCGCAAAGTGCTTTCTGAGATCGCCGGGATGATGAAAGGCAGTGAGGAATTTCTCTCTGAACAAACCGCCAAGATGATCGGGCAGGAAGATATCTTCACCAAGGCGATGTTGAAAAATCAATTGGAAAATATCGACAAGCAGTTCGATCAATTATTGCAAACGGGAATCCCGGAAGATATGCGCATGTATCTGGGTATGGTGGGCTTTCGGGTCGTTATCAACATACATGGGGAAATCGTTCGAATCGATCAACCCAGTGCACCCGATGAAGGTGGTGAGGAATAGGTAGGGGCGGATCGCGATCCGCCCCTACAATTAATTATGCAAAACGAAAACCCCATTCGTCGTTTACCGCGCAATGTATGGGTCATGTCCGCGACGTCGTTGCTTAACGATATTTCGTCGGAGATGCTGCTTAACCTCATCCCATTTTTTCTTGCGAACATCCTCGGCGTGCGCACCGCAGTCATCGGTTTGATCGAAGGCATCGCCGAGACAACTGCCAGCTTGATGAAGATCGTTTTCGGCGCTCTCTCCGACAAGCTGCGACAACGCAAGCCGTTTGTAGTCATCGGGTATGCTCTTTCCGCATTCACCAAACCGCTTTTATATTTCGCCAGCGCCTGGGGCTGGGTGCTCGGCGTTCGCGTCGCAGACCGGATTGGGAAAGGGGTCCGCACTGCACCGCGCGATGCACTGATCGCCGATTCCATCCACAAAGGTCAGCGCGGACTTGCCTTCGGACTCCATCGCGCCAGCGACACGCTCGGCGCGTTCCTCGGACTCGGCATCGCGGCTTTGGTCATCTGGCGCAGCCAGGCGCAATCATTGCTCCTTACCCTTCCCACATTCAAACTGATTGTGCTGGTCAGCATTATCCCGGGAATATTGGCAGTACTGGTCCTGGCATTCGGCGCGGTCGAAGTCACAGGTTCGGGCAAGGGATCAGAAATCAAACGCTTAACCTTCCGTGAAATGGATGGGCGTTTCCGGTTCTTTATGTTTACCCTGGTCCTGTTCACGCTGGGAAATTCCTCCGACGCCTTCATCCTCCTACGCGGGCAGGAACGCGGCTTGAGCATCCTGCAAGTGATGGGCATGTCGCTGACGTTCAACGCGCTGTACACAATCTTCGCCGGTCCGCTCGGTGCGTTATCCGACCGGATCGGGCGGCGCACATTGATCATCGGCGGCTGGGTCGCGTATGGATTGGTGTATCTCGGATTTGCCTTCTCCAAAACGGGCTGGCAAGTCTAGACGTTATATGCTCTCTACGGCTTTTACTACGCCGCCACCGAAGGGACCGCCCGCGCATTAGTTGCCGACCTTGTTCTCGAATCGAATCGCGGCACCGCCTACGGACTCTACAATGCCGCTATAGGAATCACCGCCTTGCCCGCTTCGCTGATCGCCGGTTTATTATGGCAAGGCGCGGGCACATGGACAGGCTTTGGCGCCGGCGCTCCATTCTTCTTTGGCGCGGTGATGGCATTGTTGGCGGGGTTGTTGTTTTGGAGATTTGTAAAGTAATTTTTGCTGTATCAAGAAAGTTTAATGATTATATCCATTAGACTTTCTTGCTTTGATTTTTCCATTTCCCGTATAGTTACCTTTATTGTCAAACAAAGCTTTCTGAACAGCAACGGGTTTTATTTCAATTCTTGGTTGATGAATAGTTATATCACTCTCGACCACCTCATTTCCCCATTGTCTCCAACCTATCCGACGATGCCGCGCAAATAATTCAAGATATGGCCCTGGACTACAAGACTCGACAATATCATATAACTCTTCAGGTTTACGAGAATGTTCGCGTTTCATTGAACTGAACAAATTTACTTGTCGCCGACCTGGCGCTAGGGTGCGTAAAGAGTCGCGTACGCCAAACAAAACCAATTCTGTAACGTTACGAAAATAGAAACCAACACCTCTGCCATCAGGACCACCATCTTTTCTGATCTTGTACCAAACCAAATTTGTTTTGTAAGTAAACCCCCAACGTCTCATGGTTTCAAGTCCTTCAGCTAGCAATGCATTAGGTACCCATAAATATAAGTGGCTTTTCTCAGCAGCCAGATCTGCTACAGGCAACTGATATATTTCATTAAAATCTAAGGTTGGATAACGCATCAAACGCTGGTGTTCAGGTGCCATTTTCCCAGTGCGGTTTTGAAACCGCCAAGGAGGGTCAGCTAGAATTGTTCCATACTTGCCTTTAATGCGAGCGAGAAGATCTCGTGCGGGTGTAGTAATCATTTACTTCTCCAGTAATTTCTCAGTAATTCCAAAAATCAATAATGGACAGCCACCTCCGCGACCAGCTTTTAACCGAGGTATGAGTTTGCCCATATGTGTAGTGCTTGCGCCATACTTGTGAATGATGCCTAATTCTCGGAATATTGGATTCAGTCTTTCACTTCGAGTAACCAATATACCGACACTAATCTTGTCATAATCGAAAAAAGTTCGGAAGGCAAATAGGTCTCTATCAAAAGTTTGATCTTTACTATTCCATTCAAGATCAAATGCTACACGGCCCTTAATGTAATCAATTTTATGTGTATCTTGTTGAACAGTTTGATTGTCTATCAAAAGAGAAGCACTAAGTTTACCTTCGGACCAATCTCTGGGACGTAATAGGCGAGAAAAGGTCTTTGGAATCTCACTCTCATTACCTCCACCCTTCAAAAGCTGAGACTTTGATAATCTAAAAACCCGCAATGCATCGCATATTTCATTGTAAAGTTCGGGAAACTCACTATATAAAAGTGCAGCAGCATGCCGATACTCATATATTTCATAGAGTTCGCGCAAATCAGCAGGCACATGTATTTCTATTCCGGGGGCCATTAATTCTTTGTTCTAGAATAACGAGAACTTGATCGATATTTGAAAATTATAGCATGAACTCTCACTATGGTGAAACAGAAAAGCATCCATCAAATTGAGTTTGTTGCTAACTTGAAAGATCATATAAATACAAATATACCGACGTTCCCGGCACGCGGAACTCGCGTTTCTTTTCCCCGATTTGATTTAGATCATTCAAAATAAAATCCTTTTCATTGAAGTCCCCTTTTTCGTAGACATGTGACATCAAAATCCAGACGCGCGATTTCCCTTTGAGCGTATCGAGTTGCCCTAAAATCTCGTTTGGATTTTTATACGCCTCACGCCCATTGGAAATAAAACTTACATCCTTCAATGCATAGATCGGCGCATAATATTCAAATTGGGCTACGGCTCCATTGGAGATATACATGGCATCGCCCGACCGCCATGTCTCCTGCAGAAACTGCATGAATGGGCGGATGTGTTCAAAATATTTTGGCTTGAGGAAATAGCCAGTGGATGTGGTCAGAGGTCCATAGATCAGATAGCCAGAGAGAATCAATGTGGCTAGGACACTGAGTGCTCGTCGTTTTTGAAGGCTTTGGTATAAGGCCTCCACTGTTTTGCCGAGTAGAAGCAATCCTAGTGGAATCAAAAATAGGATCATGCGCTCCGCAAACGGATATAGCTTCAATGCAGATACCGTCAACGTTACGAGAAAAATCAAAGCAAATGTAA
>WNFY01008913.1_pt1 | contig 13679 bp, 14 predicted proteins | sample 5400091 | NCBI WGS metagenome assembly WNFY01 (sample SAMN13153364, study PRJNA577476) | soil metagenome | isolation source: 60 cm soil or saprolite under grassland replicate 1 | place: USA:California | collected 2016-06-15 | reverse complement strand
GCCGCATGCACGACGCCACCGCCGTGCGCACCGAAGGCATCGAGGACTTGCTGCGCTGCCACCCGCAGGTGAACGCCGAGGTTGACTCCGGCTACCAGGGCCTGGCCCGCGACTTCCCCGACCAGATCAGCGCGCCGCCACCAAAACCCGCCAAGGACGCCCCGTCCGAGCAGGTGGCCACCTACCAGCAGGCCCGCAAACAGCAGTCGTCGAGGCGGATCTGCGTCGAACACACGATCGCTGAACCCAAGCAGTGGCGGCCGCTGCAACGCTACATCGGCCGCCGCGAGTACTTCGACGAGACCTTCCAGGCCATCGCCGGGCTGGTCTCCGACCGCACCGCCCTGCGCTGATCGGCGCGAGGATCACCAGACGAACGCTCCAGGCAAACACGCCCCAACCTCAATCGCGCACCAACCCGTAAACGCTTCCCCGAACATCGGGCCGATCAACGGTTCGGCCCCCTGTGCCGCCTGTTTGTCCTTCGTGACTGGGCCGGCTGGGATCGTCGTGCGGCGAGATCGACTCGGTGGGCTGATCCAAGAGTATGCGCGGGTCGCATGAGGCGGCCGAGTATCTGGCACCCACAGGGTCGCGCGGCGTTTCGGGGCGGCCCGTAGCGGGCTACAGCGTCCGGCCTGCATGGTCGAGAGCGGCGACGTCCACCGCAAGGTCCCTCGTACCGGCGGCTGATCGCGATCCAGTCAGTCGAACAGCGACGGCTGCGCGCCGGAGTCCGGCGCACGCCGCGCCGCGGACCACCGGGCCTGGCGCATGTCGACGCCGTCGCCGGAAGGGGTCATCGGCGTGGCCTCTGCCCGCAGCCGGGCGAGTTGCTGCTCGCGCAGGTGGGGCACTGGCGTGCCGTCGGCGCGCAGCACGCGCCACCAGGGCGTGTCGCCGCCGCGCCGCAGCATGACCTGGCCGACGTCGCGCGCCGTTGGCGCGGGCGCGAGACGAGCCACGTCGCCGTAGGAGAGCACTCGCCCGGGCGGGACCCGCCTGACCACGGCGAGCACGCGCTCCACCAGGCCAAGGTCCAGGTCGTCGCCAGTGCTCATGGCTTGTCGGCGGCGGCCTGCTCGCTGACACGTCCGACGGTGAGGCGCTCCACGCCGGAATCGCGATCCTCTGCAAGCAGCAAGCTGTTCGTCGACGTCCTCCAGTGGGGCCATGGCGATCGTCGCACGGCTCGATAGTGTAGCGTCCGTCGTTGCCGGCTCGAAATCTCCCCGCCCGTACGTTCCGGACGGTCCTCGTCCCAACCGTCCCGGGCCACCAGCCAGACGGCGTCAGCCGGAAGGACAACGGACGAGAACGGCGGGTTCGAGTCCGGTGTAAGAGACTGGCGGCGTGCGGTGTTGGACAAGGCGAGAAGGCTTGGCCTGCGAACCGCGCGAGGAGCGGCCGGTGAGAGCCGTGCGGGATGAGATCGGGGCCGGTGTCCGGGCACGGGAACGGTTCGAGGCGCTGTTCCGGGCCCGCTACGGCGAGCTGCATGCCCTGTGCTACCGGTTGCTCGGCGACCACGGCGAGGCCGAGGACGCCGTCCAGGAGACGTTCCTGAAGCTCGACGGCCACCCGGTGCTCGACCGGCCGGACGAGGAGGTCGCGGCGTGGCTGCGCCGAGTGTGCCTGAACGCAAGCTACAACCGGCTGCGGGGCCAGCGTCGCGCCACGGCGCGGTTGGATCGCGCCGGCCGGCTGGAACGGGTGGACGACGAGGTTGACGAGGGCGGCGGCCCGCTACTGGACGTGCTTCGCGCCGAGGAGCAGCGGGCCGTGCGCCGGGCCCTCGCCGCCCTGCCGGAGCGGCAGCGCGCCTGCTTGCTGCTGCGCCACGCCGGCTTCTCCTACGCGGAGGTCGCCGCAACCCTGGACCTGGCTGTCGGCTCGGTCGGGGTGCTGCTCGCCCGTGGGGAGCGGGCATTCCGTGACGCCTATCTCGCCAATGACGACGCCGATCCGGGAGCCTACGATGCCCTGCCCTGACCTTGGTGCGCTGCGCGCGTCCCTCGACGACGTTCCCGGCGGCACCCCGGCGCCGCTGCACAACCACGTGCAGGGCTGCGCCGCTTGTCTTGACATGCTCGCCGAGCTGCGGCGCAACGCTGAGCTGGCCGCGCCGGCGATCGCGATGACCGGTCCGGACGCCCCGCTGCCGCCCGCCGCGGCGGAGGCCGCGCTCGCCCGCCTCGAGCAGCGCCGGGCTCGCCTGCTCGCGACCCGAACGGCGACCAGTGCCATGGCCACGGCCGGCGATGCGGCCACGCCCGCCGCGGGCGACCCGCCGGCGGTGATCGCGCCGCCCCGCCGCGCGCGCCTGGCCAGGCTGAGCGCTAGGAAGCCCGCGGCGGCGGCGACGCTGGTCGCGGCCGTCGTGCTGACTGTGCTGGTCGCCACGCCCGGCGGCAGGGCCGCCGCCGCGGGCTTCCTCGCCCAGTTCCGCAGCGAGCGCTTCCAGGTCATCTCGCTCGACAGCAGCCAGGCGACGCAGCTCGAGACGGTCATCTCAGAGCTCGTCGAGACCGGGGTGTTCACCAGCGACCGCGGCAGGCTGGACAGCATCGCCGAGCCGACACCCGCGCGCGACCTCGCCGAGGCGAGCCGGCTCGCCGGGTTCCCGGTCCAGGCGGTCGGCGCCTCGGCGCTGCCGCGTGGCGTCGACGCCAGCCCGGAGCGGATCCTGGTGTCCGCTGCCCAGACGGTGCGCATCGGCTTCGACCGTGACCGGGCCCTCGCGTATTTCCGGCGCAACGGCCAGCCGAACGTCAAGATCCCCGAGCGGTTCGACGGCGCCCAGCTCATCGTTCAGGTCCCCGCGATCGTGGTGCAGGAGTACGCCGGCGGTGACGGAGCCCCGCGGCTGCTGGTCGGCAAGGCCGGCACGATCGGCCTGGACGCCGACGGCGGCGCCAGCCTCGAGGACCTCCGTGAGCTGGCGCTGCGCCTGCCCGGCCTGCCGGAGCAGACCGTCGCCGAGCTCCGCGACATCAGCGACTGGCGCACCACCCTGCCGCTCCCGGTGCCCACCAACCAGGCGCGGTGGCGGCCGGCGACCGTCGACGGCGCCAAGGCGCTCAGCTTCGCCGACCCGACCGGTAAGCTGCACGCGCTGTTGTGGCAGCGCGGCGGGCACATCTGGGGTGTCGCCGGCGTGATCAGCTCCGGGGAGGCACTCGATGTGGCGGACAGCCTCGGCTGAGCGGGGTGAACCGATCGCCGGGACCGGGCCATCGGTCCCGGCGATCGCCACGTCGGGCCTGCACAAGGCCTACGGCCGCCGGGTCGCCCTCTACGATTTGACCCTCCAGGTCGGCGCCGGGGAGGTCTTCGGCTTCCTCGGCCCGAACGGCGCCGGCAAGACCACCGCGATGAAGATCCTGCTAGGGCTGATCCATCCCAGCGGCGGGCAGGCGCTGGTGTTCGGCCGGCCGCCAACCGAGCCGGCCGCTCGCCGGCGCGTCGGCTACCTCCCCGAGCACTTCCGCTTCCAGGAGTGGGCCACCGGCGCCGAGCTGCTCGACTTCCACGGCCGCCTCAGCGGGTTGGGCCACACCGAGCGAGCCGAGCGCATCCCCGAGGTCCTGGAGCGTGTGGGGCTCGCCGGCAGGGGCGGGGAGCGCGTACGCCGCTACTCCAAGGGCATGACCCAGCGGCTTGGCCTGGCCGTGGCGATCCTGCACCGGCCCGACCTGGTCCTGCTCGACGAGCCGACCTCGGCGCTGGACCCGGTCGGCCGTCGCGACGTGCGCGGGCTGGTCCGGGAGCTGGCTGCTGCCGGGGTCACTGTGTTCCTCAACTCGCACTTGCTCACCGAGGTGGAAGTGGTATGCGACCGGGTGGCCATCGTCAGCCAGGGCCGGGTCGCCGCCAGCGGGCCGCTGGACGACCTCGCCGGGGCCGCCACCCAGCTCCGGCTGCTGCTGGACCGCGTCGACGCCGACCTGCTGGCGCTGATGGGCCGCTACGGGCAGGTCGCCCGGGTCGAGGGCACCGCCGTCACCCTGGACGTCGACGCCCTCGACGTCGCCCCGGACCTGGCCACGGTGCTGGTCGGGTCGGGCTACCGGCTCTATGGGCTGGTCCCGGTGCAGCGCTCACTGGAGGACGTATTCGTCGACCTCGTCGGGGAGGTGCGGGAGCGGTGAACATGCTGGTCGTCGCCCGCTGGACCGTCCTTGAGGCCCGGCGTCGCAAGCTGCTCCTCGCCGGGGTGGTGCTCAGCATCGCGTTCGTCGTCGTGTTCGCGCTCGCGTTTATCCTCCTCTACCACAGCCAGCAGCGGGGCCTGCAAAGCGGTGAAGCGCAGGTGAGCGGCCCGACCGGCGTGCTTGCCCCGCGGGAGGCGCTGCTGGTCCTGTCGACCATCCTGGTCGTGCTCGGGCTGTACGGGGTCCAGTTCCTCGCCGCGCTGCTGGCGTTGTTCCTCGGGGTCGCATCGGTCTCGCCGGAAGTCGACTCCGGCACGCTCCACGCTGTGCTCTCCCGCCCCCTCAGCCGCATGGACTACCTGCTCGGCCGTTTCCTCGCGCTGGCGGGCCTGCTCAGCGCCTACGTCGTGGTCATGAGCGGGGCGCTGCTGTTGACCGCTCGGTTCGTCGCCGGCTACCGGGCCGGCGACACCGCCCGGGTGGTGGGGCTCATGATCCTCCAGGTGCTCATCCTGCTCGCTGTGAGCCTGCTCGGCAGCACCGTCCTGCCGACGCTCGCCAACGGGGTCGTCATGCTGGCGCTGTTCGGGCTCGCGTGGCTCGGGGGCATCATCCAGTTCATCGGCACGATCCCTCCAGGCAACGACCTCATGGCAAACCTCGGCACCGCGGTCAGCCTGCTACTGCCCGCCGACGCGGTCTGGCGCGGAGCCTCCTACCACCTGCTGCCGCCAAGCCTGCTGGTCGCAGGCTCGCTGGTGGGCCAGGTCGACCCCGGCCTGCCATTCGCGTCCACCAGCCCCATGGCGCCGGCCATGCTCACCTGGGCGCTCGCCTACCCGGCGGCCTGCATCGGCCTCGCCGTCGCCGCCTTCCGCCGCCGCGACCTCTGACCCGTCACCCCTGCGCCCAATGGTGGGCGACCTCAAGCATCCGCCGTCCCACAACTTCCGCGCCCACCTGCATGGCCAGCAGCCCGATGGACACCCGCTCGACGAAGCCCCACTCCCAGATCGCCTGGACGTCGACGCCTGTCAGTTGGCCGAGGAGGCCGCTCCGCTCCCGACCCAGCCGCGCTGGGTCCCCTTCGAGCAGCTCGCTGCTCCATTCCCGCATTGGGATGGCCAGGTCGTAGGGAGGATGTCCTGAGTTCCGTGGAACTTCGGTGGCGGCCCGGAACTGATCAGGCAGCGTCCTCCTTGTTGTAGCCGGTGGGTGTGACAGCGGTAGCCGCGGTCCGTTCGAGCGCGACGCGCAGGGCGGCCAGGTGTAGGAACCCGTTGACGCGGCGGGACTGCTTGGCCGCCTCACCCATCCCGGCGGCGACCCAGCGCAGCACCATCTGCCCGTCCTGCCAGCGTTTGACGTTGACGGCATGATCGCGGCAGATCTCGATCATCGACTCGATCGAGTTGGTGCTTCGGAGCGTGCGGGCCAGCGTCGGCGGCACGCCGAGCCGGGTGATCGTGAGGGTCTCGGCCAGCCCTTCCCGCAGGGAGGAGGCCGCACCGGGATGGGAGCGGTCCAGCTCGCGCGCCAGCGCCTGGAGTTCGGCCTGGGCTTGTAGCGGTCGGCGATGTGGTAGGCGGCACGCAGCTTCTTGGCGACCGTGGAGCCGAGCGCGTCGGGGAGGCGGTCGGTGACGTTGCGGAGCTTATGGAGCTTATGCCGACGTCGGCATAACCTGCACTGGTTCCGCGAGTTCTCTCGCGCTCGAGCGCGGCCACGATAGGGAACGCGAAGATGCTGAGATATTCTCCTGGGAATCTAACTCGAAGGGTGTTGAGCTGTGCGGACCTTTGGCGCCACCATCCTGCTGGTAGTGCTGCTGACGCCCGTGGTTGGCCTGGTTGCTCGACGTCTTCTCCGGCCAAGACTCCACGGCATGAAAGTAGGACCAGGAACCGTTGAGTTCGGCCTCCGCGTCATCGAGGGCAAGATCCCTGGCTTGTCCTCCCATTGGCGCCATGGTGTCGGAACCGTGGACGGCAACCAGTTGACATGGCGAAGAAGCCCCTTCTCGGCCACCCTAACCCTGCACATAGTCAGCCTGGATGGTATGAGGATGCGTACAGCTCAAGGACTAGAATGGCTTACCCGCTCCCTTGAGAGCCTTGCTATTCCAGCCCGAACAGCTGATGGGGCCCAGATCGAGATTGCGGTTCTTCGTCGCGACGTCCAACGCTTCCTCGATCAGCTCAGAGCATCTCGTGAATGAGCGATACGACGATCGCCTGTCAATGAGTCTTCGATGTCCCCTGCGGGGACGCCCGTGCTGGGCTGAAAATCGGGCTGGCTGCCCGCCGACGTCGCGACACCCTGGCGCTGGTCAAGGCCGTCAATGAGTCTGACGCTGGGAGCCGCCTTGGGGCCCTGCATTGTCGCCTTGAGCACGAGAGCCCGGTTCTTGACCGTCCCCGCTGGCTCCCCGGGCAGCCGTGCCCGTTGCCGCCTGGCAAGGAGGATGAGGTGGAGCAGACCGAGGAGCCGGTGGAGCTGGTGGAGCGGGTCTGTGCGCTCGACATCGGCAAGGCCAGTGTGACGGCGTGTGTTCGGGTCCCCACGAGGACAACCCAGGGCGGCGCCGTCAGGAGGTCCGCGAGTACGCCACGCGGGTGCCGGCGCTGCTGGAGCTGGCCGACTGGCTGCGCAGCCAGAGCGTTCAGCTGGTGGCGATGGAGGCCACCAGCAGCTACTGGAAGCCGCTGTTTTACCTGCTGGAAGCCGAAGGGTTCGCCTGCTGGCTGCTGAACGCCAAGCACGTCAAGAACGTCCCCGGTCGGCCCAAGACCGACCGGCTGGATGCGGTGTGGCTGGCCAAGGTTGTCGAGCGCGGGATGTGCCGGCCGAGCCTGGTGCATCCCAAGCCGATCCGCCACCTGCGCGACCTGACCCGCTACCGGCGCAGCCTGATCCGGGAGCGGACCCGGGAGAAGCAGCGGCTGGAGCAGCTCCTCGAAGACGCCCAGATCAAGCTCTCCAGCGTGATCAGCGACATCTTCGGGGTCTCGGGACGCCAGATGCTCCAGGCGCTCATCGCCGGCCAGCGCAACCCCAAGGCGCTCGCCCAGCTGGCCCGCGCCAGCATGCGGTCCAAGATCGCCACCTTGGAGGAGGCACTGACCGGCCACTTCGACGACCACCACGGCTTCTTGTGCCAGCTGATGCTGGAGCGCATCGACGCCACCACCGCCAAGATCGACCAGGTCACCGCACAGATCGACCAGGTAATCGCCCCATACGCCCACCAGGTCGCCCAGCTCGATGCGATCTGTGGGGTCGGGGTGGTCGCCGCCCAGGAGCTGATCGCCGAGATCGGCGTCCAGATGGGCCGCTTTGCCACCGCCGCGCACCTGGTCTCCTGGGCCAAGTTCGCCCCCATCGACCACCAGTCCGCCGGCACCAAGAAACGCGGCGCCACCGGCCGCGGCAACCCCTGGCTTGCCGGGACCCTGGGCGAGATCGGGCTCTTCGCTAGTTCGTGTGGGTGGGTGAGAAGTCAAGTCGGCCAGCAATCAGGTAGATCATGGCGATCAGGTTCCTCTTGTTGCGGTAGCCGCGGGCGCGGCGCTTGCTGGCCTGCACCAGCGAGTTGATCCCTTCCAGGACGCCGTTGTTGATCTTGGTCCAGTGCCAGCGCAGCACTCCTTCCCAGTGCTCGCCGATCATGTGGGCGAAGTCGATGATCGGTTGCAGGCGGCTGCGGACCGCACCCTCATACCAGCGCTCGAGGTAGGCCTCGGCCAGCTCGCGGGGCTGCTCGAAGAACGCGTCGAACGCCAGCCGCCACCGGTACGCCCGCGCGGTGCGAAGCCCCACCGACGCCGGGGTGAGCCCCTGAAGCGTGGCCGCCTGCTTGACGGTCAGGTGCTCGGGCCGCTTCAACCAGACGTAGCGGGTGCCCTTCAGCTCCGGGTGGGTCTTGGCCTCGGCGCGGCGCACCTCGTCGACCGCCTTGGTGGCATGGCTGACCAGGTGATAGCGGTCGTAGGTGAGGTAGGCCTTGGGCAGGCTGGCGCGCACGCCCTTCTCGAACGCGGGGCTCATGTCGGCGGACACGTCCCGGACCCCGGCCGGGTCGCCGCCGTGGGCGGCAAGGTCGGTGGCGAACCGCGCCACGGTGGTGTGGTCGCGGCCCTCGGTCGCAAACAGCACCCTGGGCTTGGGTGCGTCCAAGTCGACGAACAGCGAGACGTAGTCCTGCCCCCGCTTGGCGGAGGTCTCGTCCACGCCGACCCTGGTGACCTCGGCCATCGACACCTCCGCGCGGGCCTGGTCGACATAGCGTGAAGCCGCTTTCGGGCCGCGCCCAAGCAAGCCTGACCTGGCGCACCCCGTGGGTCGGGCAGCTGACCCTGGGCACCCGGGCGTGCAGGTAGGCCTGGTGCTGGAAGAAGTCCAGGTGCCGCCAGGTCTTGTCGCTGGTGTCATGCACCGCACAGGCAGCGGCATCACCCTGGGGGCAGGCAAACCGCGACCCCTTGGGGAAGTCCAGATACAGGTCCAGGCGCTTGCGATCGGCACTGAACTCGGCGCCCACCACCCGCCAAGGCTCGGGCAGGCCAAGAGCAGCCTGGAACAGGTCAATCTCCGCCATCGCCAGTCCTCCCCAACGGTCAAGGGAAGGACCCTCACCCTACCGGCTCCAGGCCACCACTACCCACACGATTCAGCGAAGAGCCCGAGATCGTCGCCGCGCTGGCACGCACCGACACCTTCCTCGGCGAGCGCTACCGGCGCCTGGCCCGACGCCGCGGCAAGCACCGGGCGATCGTCGCGGTGGGCAACTCGGTCCTCACCATCGTCTGGCACCTGCTCGCCGACCCGCAGGCCCGCTACCAGGATCTCGGGCCCGACTTCTACTGGTCCAAGGTCAACCAGCGACGCCGCGAACGTGACCTCGTCCGCCAACTCGAACACCTCACCGGCAAGCAGGTCATCCTCCAACCCCCACCCGAACAACCCGCCGCCTGACCTCAGCCAACCGTCCCGCAGCCCCGCCGCTGGTCGGACCCGGCTCCGCTGCGCTTCGCCGGGTGCTGCCGCCTGCCCACTCACCCTGCGATTTTCGAGCCAGGGTGTCCGTGATGCTCCAAAGGTCCTGACATTGACGGAGACCAGACCATAGGCAAGTTGCTCACGCCTGCCTGGAGGTCTGGCCCCCATGCCGTCATACTGCCCGCGTTCCTCGCTGCCCGCCAAGGTCCTGGCCTGGCTGGCCGACCGCTTGGCCCACCTGCACCCGCCACGCCCGCCTGGACAAGGCGGCACCCCGCCACTGTCGCTGGAGGTCCGCCTGGACGCCGTGGGGCGGTGGTGTTGGACGGGCTGTCGTACCGGCGCGCCGGCCGGGCGGTCGGGATCTTGCAAGACCGAGGTCGGCGACAGCCTGGACCTGCTGCTCGGCCCGCTTGGCACGCTCGGGTTCTGCCAGCCCGACGGCACCTGCATCACCACCCTGGACGACCTGCGCGAACTGCTGGGGAGATGGCCCGCTCCGGCGAGGCTGTCGTGGTGGACGGGCTGGCCACCCGCGTGCAGCGGCCACGGTCCCAGGCCAACCAGCAGGTGCTCTTGCGACGCCAAGCGGCACGCCCACACCGCCTAGGGCCTGGCGGTGTCGACCGTCTGGGGTGACCTGCTGTGGGTGGACGGTGGCTGGCCGGGCAGCTGCCACGAGCACGAGCTCCTCGCGCTGGCGGGGCTGGAGGGGGTGCTGGACGGCGTCGAGGTCCCAAGCCTGCTGGACCGGGGGTTTCGGGGGCTGGCCAAGCCGCGCGCGCACTGGCATGCACCGGTCGGGCCCGCCGCATTATCGACCGGCGCAGCGACGCCCAGCGGGCCGACAACCGCCTGCAGGCGGGGCTGCGCGCGCTGGTGGAGCAGTCGATCGGCCAGCTGGCAGGCGCCTGGGCGCTGCGCCGCTGGCGGGGGCTGCTGCACCGGGTCCGGGACGTCTTCCGGGCCGCCGGTGCGCTGATCTGCCTTGGCCGCTGGCCGCACCGGGTTCCCACATGATCAAGAGCATCACGGACACCCTCAATCAGCGTGTCAAACCCATCAGGCGGGCATCGCCTTCACCCCCAAGTGTTCGCGGATGGTGGCCTGCACCTGCGCTGGCGGTCCGGTCGCGTCGACCGCCGCGACCACCTCCTTGGCGCGGAACAGGTCCAGCACCGGCCTGGTCTTGGCGTGGTAGTCGCCCAGGCGGGCGCGGACCGCCGTCGGCGTGTCGTCGGGCCGCGCCACCAGCCGGCCGCCACACATGTCGCAGATGTCGGCCACCGCTGGGCGGTGGGAGATGAGGTTGTAGTCCAGCCCGCAGCGAGAGCAGAGACGACGGCTGAGGATGCGCTCGGCGACCACCCGGTCGGGGACCTCGAGCAGGATCACCGCGTCGAGGTCGTAGCTCTCCAGGAAGAACCGGGCCTGCGGCTGGTTGCGCGGGAAGCCGTCGATGATGAACCCGAAGTTCCAGTCGTGCTCGGATAGGCGCCGGTGCACCACGGCCTCGACCAGCTCGTCTGGCACCAGCTCCCCGGCGGCCACCACGCGCCGGACCTGCGCGCCGAGCTTGGTGCGGTGCTGGACGTTCCAGCGGAAGATGTCGCCGACGCTGATGTGCTCCAGGTCGAGGGTGTCGGCCAGCAGTTTGGCCTGGGTGCCTTTCCCGCTGCCTTGGACGCCCATGATGATGTACTTGCGCATCCTTGCCACCTGCCTTCCTCGGACCGGCTCCAAGCGCATCCCTGCCGCGCGCCAGTCGAACCCATCCGGCCAGCAAGTCGCAATGCTGACGGCCCTTGCAGCTGCGCACCGGTGAACTCGGCGCAGTCGCGCCGCGATTGCGCTGCAGTGTCTGCGGGTGACGAGCCGATCGTGTCGGCGCCGCATGGGGAGCAGTCGGGCCAGCGCCGCGAGGATGGCGCGGGTCAGGCCAGGTGAGACGTGGCTGGGCCATCTGCCGAGCAGCAGCGCGACCTTATGTCGGAGGACGAGGATGTCGGCATTCTTGGATTCCTGGCTGCGGGTGAGCAGTCCAAGTGCTCGGGTCGACGGCACAGGGAGGCGCCGCAAAGCGCAGCAGTTCGACGACGATCGGACCGTGCTCCTGACCTGACACAACGCCGCGAGGACAGACGTCCGCGCACGCGATCCTGATTGCCCCTCACAGCGACGCGGTCGATACTGATCGTCGAGATGAGACCGTTCGGCTGACTCTGACCGCCTAGTGCACCCCCGCCAGGGGACCGGACGGGTGGGCCGCTTGGACACCCGCCCGTTATTGCTGCTCGCCGTCGCCGTCCCGACCAGGGCTCGGCACCGGCGCGAGCTCCGCCTTCGATGGGGCTTCGGCCCGACCGTCACCGATGCCTCGATGACGCAGGAGGAGGACAGGTCATGTCGAACGAGAACGCGGACCTGATTCGAAGGGCGTACCAGGCATACGCCAACGGCGATCTGCAGGCGATGCTGGAGTTCATCGACCCGGACCTGGAGTGGACCTACCTCGATCCCAGCCTCGAGGATCCCCAGCCACAGGTCTGCTACGGCCGCCACGAGCTGGAGTCCGCACTGGCGCGCCAGGCCGGGCGGGGCCTGCGGGCACAGCTGGAAGAGGTCGTGGGGCACGGCGACCGGGTGATGGTGGTGGTGCGGACCCCCGGGGTCGATGCGTATCGCGTGCGGCAGGCGGACGACCGCAACTACAGCGTGTTCACGGTGCGCGGCGGGCGGATCGTCACCTTGCGCGACTGTCGCGATCGGCAGGAGGCCCTGCACCTCGCCGGCATCAGTAGCATCCAGTAGTGTGCGCCCTCGCCAGACCGACAACCGCGGATGCTCGAGGGTCAGCCCGCGCGTCTCGACCACCAGCCTGACCGGGGTCGGCCCCTCCTGGGGCAGACCCAGATAGGCCCGTGTCCGCTTGGCACGCCGGCTCGGCCGGGGATCGCCGCTCAGATTCGCAGCGTCGCGCGGGCCCTCGAATCTTGGCCGCCTTTCATAACGCAACGGTCACCTACGCGGGGCCCGAAACCGACACGACGGGGCAGGCGGCTGACTTCGGAGCAAGCTGGGCTCCTGCTGGGGTCGATGGGTGGGTGGCACCGGCGGAAGGCCGCGCCTGCCGACCGGGGCGGCCGCGGGGCTGCCGCCACCAACCGGCCGGCGGTCGACGGGGCCGCCGCGGCTGGCGGCGGCTGGCCGGGGCTCGCGGCATGCGGAGCAGGCAGACCTGCGGCCGCGCAGGACCGACGTGGTGGAGTCCAGGCGGGTGGTGGCGGGCCGGCGGTCACATGCGGGAGGGATCAACCCGCAGCAGTTCGCCGCTGTCGAAGGTGGACAACCACAGCGCGCCGAACCCCACGGCCAACTGGGGGCCGAACCCGAACTCCAACTGCGCGACCGTGAAGCTGCCAAGCAGCCGACCGCTGCGGGGATCGACCCGGTCGAGGACGAAGGAACCCCGGGCGCCGCCCTGCGGTGCCACGGGAACCCCCAGGACCCACACGCCGCCGGCGCCCACCGCAAGCGCCTGCCCTGCGGCGTCGAGGTTGGCAAGCGGTGTCACCCCGGTGACCCGCGCGCTGGTCGGGTCGATCCGCACCAGCCCGGGCCCCACGCGTGCGCCAAGCCGCGTCGGTGACTCCACCTGGTCGCTGAGCGCCCACACCGCCCCCGCGCCCACCGCCAACGCCACCAAGCCGGGCCCCGTCGGCGAGACGGCAAACGGCGCGACCGGCAAGCCGATCTCGGTCAGGTGTGCACTGGCGGCGTCCACCCGCAGGACCCGCCTGCCGGGCTCGTCGATTGCCCAGACCAGCCCACGCTCGGCCGCCAGGGCCGCTGGGCAGGCCGGCACGGGGATCCGGGTGGTCTCGGCAAGCGTCCGCGGGTCCACCCGAACCAGACCAGCCGGCCGGCCCTGCGCGGGGGTCTGGCACGACCACAGCCCGTCGGGTGCGACCGCCCAGGCAGCCACCCGGACCCGGCTGGGCCGGCCGGTCCTGGCGTCGACCCGGATGGTGTCCGCACCGGTGCCGACCCACAGCGCGCCCGCCCCCAGCGCGAACCTGCCATCCCAGGAGTCGGCGGCGGGAGCCCGGATCCGGGCGGTCACCCGATTGGTGCGCGGATCCACCCGGACCACGCTGCGGCTGCGCAGCGCCCAGACCCCGCCCTGCCCGACGGCAACCGCCGCCACGCCGCGGCCGACGCGGATCCTGGCCGCCAGCGGGGCAGGCGGGGTAGTGGTGGTCACCGGTGAGGCCGGCGTGGACGGCCGGGGTGTCAGCGCGTGCCGTTCCGCGCGGCCGATGACGACCAGCACCCCAAGCGCCACCAGTAGCCCCGCCGCCACGGCCCGCCGGCTGGTCCGCGGCGGCCTGCTCCGATCCACCGGCACCTCGTCGCCTTCCCGAGCGGCGCTTCCCGACGCTGACTCAAACACGCCCCATGGCAGCCGGCAAGACGCGCACACCTGGACCGAAGGACCGGCGACCCGTCGCGAGCACCCGCCACGCC
>WNFY01004654.1_pt1 | contig 13682 bp, 9 predicted proteins | sample 5400091 | NCBI WGS metagenome assembly WNFY01 (sample SAMN13153364, study PRJNA577476) | soil metagenome | isolation source: 60 cm soil or saprolite under grassland replicate 1 | place: USA:California | collected 2016-06-15 | reverse complement strand
TTTCAGCGGGCACTCTTCGCACTGTAGCGTCGACTTTAAGCAATATTGCTTGCCGACACCGACGATTAATCCGTGCATTTCGTTAAAGACCTGTGCCAGAGGAGAGCGTTTCGCAAGGCTCATTGGCGAAGGCAAGTGCGAGGCAGCGCCTGAGGATTGACTCGCACGAGTTATCGAGGTTACGTCCGCCGACAGTCCCCGTTCAAATAGCGCTCGGAATTCTTCGTAATTCGCGTTCGCATGCAGCAGTCCGTGCCGCTCCGAGATTCTGCGAGTGTACGCATCCACCACGAATACTGGATGCTGCCCGGCATAGAGCAGGATCGAGTCGGCGGTCTCGGGGCCAACGCCCTCAAGAGCAAGTAACTCTTCGCGGAGCTTGCCGGGTTGTTCAAACATCTTCCTGAGCGAACCGTCGTAACGCTGATCGACAAATTTCACAAACTTTTTGAGCCTGCGGGCCTTCTGCCGAAAATAGCCAGAAGGCCGAACCAGCCTCTCAAGCCGTCGGATCGGGATATTGCGAATCCCGGCAAGACTCAGAACACGTGCTGATCTCAATTGCCGCAATGCGATTTCGACGTTGGTCCAGCTGGTGTTCTGCGTAAGAAAAGCACCCACGACGACCTCGAAAGACGTTTTTGCTGGCCACCAATGTTGGCGACCCCATGCCTGTGCGAGGGTCGAGTACATCATAAATACGCGCTACCAAAGTTACTTTTGCAGTTACTCAATCAAGGTGACAATTTGTGTCACCGGACTTGCGCCCTTCTAACTCCCCTGAACAGGCGCAGTTCCGTGCCGGACAAACCGTCCGGGTGCCATTTTCCGCCGTATAGACAGGAGCTCGAGGCATGTCCCAGAGACTGGGCGACCTTCTCGTTAAAGAGAAGATCATTACCCCGGAGCAGTTGCAGCAGGCGACCAAGGTACAGAAGGAAACGAGTTGCCGCCTGGGCAGCGCATTGGTGAAGCTCAACTTCCTCACTGACGAGGACGTCACCAATTTCCTTTCGCGCCAATACGGCGTTCCCGCAATCAACCTTTCTTATTTCGAAATTGATGCGTCAGTCGTGAAGTTGATTCCGTACGAAACTGCCAAGAGATATCAAATCCTGCCCCTGAGTCGCGTCGGCGCGTCGCTCACCATCGCTATGGTGGATCCCACAAATGTGTTCGCCATGGACGACATCAAGTTCATGACGGGATTCAACATCGAGCCGGTAGTGGCTTCAGAAACTTCAATCCTGGAAGGAATTGAAAAGGCATACGGCACCAGCAAAGAAGACAACCTCGATCAGGTGATGCAGTCCATCACTGATATGGACGAAGCCGATGTCGAGCTGCAGGCGGACAACGAAGAGTTGGGCCTCGCCGATTTGGAGAAGGCGGCCGATGAGGCGCCCATCGTAAAGCTGGTGAACCTCGTTCTCACCGACGCCGTCAAGCGCGGAGCCAGCGACATCCACGTCGAGCCATACGAAAAAGAATTTCGTGTGCGCTTCCGTATAGACGGCGTGATGCAATCCATCATGTCGCCCCCAGTCAAATTGAAAGATGCCATCACCTCGCGCCTGAAGATCATGGCAAAACTGGACATCAGCGAAAAGCGTCTTCCCCAGGACGGCCGAATCATGCTGAAGATGAACATCGGGGGCAAGAAAAAGCAGCTCGACTTCCGCGTGAGTACACTGCCAACTTTGTGGGGCGAAAAAATCGTGCTGCGGTTGCTGGACAAAGAGAACTTGCGGTTAGACATGACCAAGCTCGGTTTCGAACCTGAGTCGCTGGTCAAATTCGAAAAAGCCATCCTGAAGCCATACGGAATGGTGCTGGTCACGGGACCAACTGGATCTGGAAAGACCAATACTCTCTACTCTTCGATCGCGCGCTTGAACACGCCTGACACCAACATCATGACGGCCGAAGATCCGGTCGAATTTCAACTGCAAGGCGTGAACCAGGTCCAGATGAAGGAGCAGATCGGACTTAACTTCGCGGCCGCGCTGCGCGCCTTTCTTCGGCAGGATCCCAACATCATTCTGGTCGGCGAAATCCGAGACTTTGAGACTGCGGAAATTGCGATCAAGGCCGCCCTCACTGGTCACTTGGTGCTTTCCACCCTGCACACCAACGGCGCGCCGGAAACCATCACTCGACTCATGAACATGGGTATTGAACCATTCTTGGTTGCGACATCCGTGCACCTCATCTGCGCGCAAAGACTGGTGCGCAGAATTTGCAAAGATTGCGCTGAGCCGGTGGATGTGCCGGTACAGACGCTAATCGAGGAAGGCTACACGCCGGAAGAATCAAAGACGGTAAAGATCCACAAGGGAAAGGGCTGTACCACCTGTAACAACACCGGGTACAAGGGGCGCGCCGGCCTTTACGAAGTCATGGAAGTGGACGATGAAATCAAAGAATTAGTCCTGATCGGGGCATCCGCGGTGGAGTTAAAGAAAAAGGCCATTGAGCGGGGAATGCTTACGTTACGACGCAGCGGGTTGATCAAGGTCGCGGCGGGAGTTACGACGCTCGAGGAAGTGGCACGCGAAACGATTCATTAAAAGAGATTTTCAATTCGGCAACCAAGGAAAAGAAACTATGTCGCTTTCATTAAGTGATCTGTTGAAACGAATGCTGGAAATGAACGGCAGTGATTTGCATATCACTACCAATTCGCCCCCCCAAGTCCGCGTGCACGGCCACTTAGTGCCGCTCGATCTGCCGCAAATGACGCCTGCAGAGACCAAGCAATTGGCGTACAGCGTGATGACCGATTCGCAGAAGCACCGCTTCGAAGAGCACCTCGAACTTGACTTCTCATTCGGTCTGAAAGGCCTGGCCCGTTTCCGTGCGAACGTTTTCAATCAGCGGGGCGCAACTTCGGCTGTATTCCGTGTGATTCCATTCGAAATCAAGTCTTTCAACCAATTGGGCCTGCCGGCGGTGGTGTCGAAACTTTGCGACAAGCCGCGTGGACTGGTTCTTGTAACCGGGCCGACCGGGTCCGGTAAATCTACGACGCTGGCATCGATGATTGACAAAATCAACTCCGAGCGTCACGACCACATTCTTACGATTGAGGACCCGATCGAATTCGTCCACATGAACAAGAATTGTGTGGTCAACCAACGCGAGTTGCACGCTGATACCAAGAGCTTCGGCGACGCCCTGCGTGCCGCCCTCCGTGAAGACCCCGACGTGGTGCTGATCGGCGAAATGCGAGATCTGGAAACTATCGAGTCGGCGCTGCGAATTGCAGAAACCGGCCACCTCACGTTTGGAACTTTGCACACTAACTCAGCGTCTTCGACCATCAACCGCGTAATTGACGTATTTCCGGCGCACCAGCAATCGCAGATTCGAGCACAGCTCTCGTTGGTGCTCGAGGGCATCATGTGTCAGAGCCTTCTGCCGACATCGAATGGTAAGGGTCGAGCTATGGCCATGGAAATTCTGGTTCCGAACGCTGCGGTGCGCAACCTGATCCGCGAAGACAAGATCCATCAGATTTATTCGGCCATGCAATCCGGTCAGGAAAAATTCGGAATGCAGACCTTCAACCAATCGCTCGCAACGCTGTATTTCCAGAAGCAAATCACAATTGAAGTTGCGTTGGCGCGATCGAGCAATCAGGACGAGTTGCAAGAAATGATCAACCGCGGTGCCAGCCTAGCAGGGCGGCAAGGAGGCGGCGCTGTAGCCGCCAGAGGGACCGCGACTGGAAAACACTGATTCGAAAAACTAAGTTCAAGGTAAGCGGTAAAGAGAGGACACTATGCCAGTTTTTACATTTTCAGGGAAAAATTCAGCGGGCGAAAAGGTCAACGGCGAACGCGTTGCAGCTAACAAGCAGGTGTTAGCGACCCAACTTCGCCGCGAGCAAATCACTGGGCCAACGATCCGCGAAAAAGGGAAGGAGTTCGCCCTTCCCATGTTTGGATCGGGCAAAGTCAAGACCAAAGAGATTGCCATTTTCTTCCGACAATTCTCGGTCATGATTGATGCCGGCTTGCCGCTGGTGCAGTGTCTCGAAATTCTAGCGGCCAATCAGGAGAATGCTGCGTTTCAGAAGACGCTGACCGGGGTCCGGACGACGGTCGAAGGCGGAGCAACTCTGGCGAACGCCATGCGTCAATATCCGAAAGCGTTTGACGACCTGACCACCAACATGATCGAGGCCGGCGAAACCGGCGGTATTCTCGACATCATTCTGCAGCGTTTGGCCCAATATGTCGAAAAGGCGGTCAAGCTCCGCTCGGCTGTGAAGTCGGCATTGATTTACCCCGTGGCAGTTGTCTCGATGGCCTTCCTCGTTGTCGGTGCGCTGCTCAAGTGGGTGGTGCCCATTTTTGCCAACCTATTCGCTGGTCTCGACGTTGCACTTCCACTTCCAACCCGAATCGTGATGGGGCTGAGCGCGTTTGTCGGTCAGTTTTGGTGGTTCGTTATTGTTGGAATCGTCGGCTTGGTCGTCGGGATCAAGCAGATCCGCAAAGATCCCCGGGGACGCTATTGGTTCGACTACACCCTATTGAAACTGCCGATCTTGGGAATCCTGTTGCGAAAAATTGCCGTTGCGCGCTTTACACGTACGTTAGGGACCCTGATCACCTCGGGTGTGCCGATTCTTGAGGGCTTGAGCATAACGGCGCGGACCTCGGGGAACGCCGTGCTCGAAGAAGCACTTATGAAAGTGCGCAAGGCGATCGAAGAAGGTCGCACGATTGTGGACCCTCTTCGCGAATGCGGTGTCTTCCCGAACATGGTGACGCAGATGATCGGAGTGGGTGAAGCAACCGGCGCCATGGACTCCATGCTTCAGAAAATCGCTGATTTCTATGAGGACGAAGTGGACAGTGCCACCAAAGACATGCTCGCAATGCTGGAGCCCGTCATCATCGGCCTACTCGGCGTGATGATCGGCGGCATCGTCATTTCTCTGTACATGCCGCTCTTCGCCATGATTGCGAAATTGGCGGGGTAGCAGGAAAACGAGAGCAAGGGGAGTCATGGGAACTCCCCTTGTATTCATGCACAGCAGCGGAACGACGCGATTCATCATGCATTCTGCCTTCGAGAACCGATTGTGGCTGGCGTGGCTGGTTAAGGTACGCGTCCTGATCCTCACAATTGTTCTGGGGATCGAACTGGCTATTGCGCAGTTCGCCACAATCTCGTTTCCACTAAGACTCTTCGTGGGCACCATTCTTCTGGCCTACGCAGTTTCGTTTTTCTATCTGGCCCTGCTGAAGATTGGCAGCAAGCTTCAGCTACAGTCCGCACTACAGGTCGCTTCCGACCTGCTCTTGGTCAGCCTATTGGTTTACATAACGGGCGGGGTGGATAGCTCACTCAATTGTCTTTACCCAATTGTGATCATCGTTGCAAGCATTCTGTTGCGCCGTGTGTGGGGTTACCTGACGGCAGCGGTGGCGTTCATTCTTTACGGAACAGTGCTCGAGCTGTGCTACTTCCAAATTGTCCCGTCGTACTCGGTGACGCACCCTGGTATCCGTACACTGCAAGCGATCATTTTCGTAAACCTGTTTGGATACGCGGCGGTCGCCTACCTTGCTGGACTTCTTGCCACAAAGCTTCGCCAGGCTGATACCCGCTTTGAGCATGCGCGTGGCGCGCTTGAGAATTTGCAGGCTCTACATGAAAACATCATTCAGTCCACCAGTAACGGGCTGATCACAACCGGTCTCGATGGCCGGATCACCTTGGTAAACGCCGCGGCTGAGAAACTGCTCGAGCGCACGGAAGCAGAGCTCCTGCGCCAGCCGATTGCTCCGTTGTTTGAGGATCCGCTGCCGATAGTTGGCTCAGAGCGTTCCTATGGAGAAATGCGCTTCATCGCACCCAATAATTTTCGGAAGACATTTCGCGTTATGGTCTCGGAGCTCTATGTTCCGGGACGCGGCGCGGTCGGCCATGTGTACACGCTGGACGATCTAACCCAGATTCGACGACTCGAACGTGAAATAAGAATGCAGGACCGCCTGGCAGCGGTTGGGCGCCTCTCAGCAGCAATTGCGCACGAAGTAAGAAACCCGCTGACCTCAATCGCCGGCTCGGCCAGTTTGCTTTCGGAAATGCCGGACCTCAGCGACGATCACCGGCGCCTGTTGCAGATTGTTACTCGCGAGTCGGAGCGGCTCAACAGCATCATCACTGATTTCTTGGCGTACTCTCGCAACAAGCAGTACAAGTTCGCAAATGTCGATCTGATTCCCCTTCTGGAAGACACTCTGATTCTGCTCGAACATCGCATGGCGGCGCAAACCACGGGCATCAAAATCGAGCGGCGCTATGCGGCTCAGAAAACCCACGTTCTTGCCGATGGAGACAGAATGAAGCAGGTCTTCTGGAACTTCTGCGAGAACGCGGTCCGCGCCATGAAAAAGGGTGGCACCCTGACCGTCGGCATTGACGAACTGGACCACGAGTGGCAGCTCAGTTTCGCCGATACTGGCCCCGGTATGAGCCCCCAGATGGTGGAAAAAGTCTTCGAACCGTTTCAATCGCAATTCGAAGGCGGAACCGGTCTCGGGCTCGCGATTGTGTATCAAATCGTCCAAGCTCACGAAGGCAAAGTCTTCGTCAGGTCAAAGGCGGAACAAGGCTGCACGTTTGTGTTGCGGCTCCGAAAGGCTTCGGAGGCGGCGGTTGCCACGCCCGTGGCTCCGTCGCGGTCTGGCGCTGCCGAGGCGGTGCCGGCAAAGCTGATCGGAGAGGGCGCCCATGCCTAATATCCTGATCTGCGATGACGAGCGCTCCATCTGCGAAATGCTCGACATCACTCTGCGTCGTGAAGGATATAAGGTCGAGACGGTCAACTCCGGAGAAATGGCGAAGCGGAAGTTGGAGTCCGCACTCTACGATGTGGTGGTGACCGACATCAAGATGCCCAATATTAACGGCATCGAGGTTCTGAAATATGCTCACCAGCTCTCGCCTGATTCTGCCGTCATCCTGATCACTGCGGTGGACGACTATGAAGCGGCGGTGGAAGCCGTGAAGGCGGGTGGGGCTACCGACTACATCCGCAAAGGTCCAGGCCTGGTGGACGAGATAAAACTCGGCCTCCGCCGGGCGCTGGAAAAAGTTGCACTCAGCCGGCAGAACTTTGCCTTGAAACGCGACGCGGCAACCAGGAATTCTCTGGACAACATTATTGGCGTTAGTCCCACGATGGCCAAGCTGAAGCAGACTATCCGTACGGTCGCTTTCACGCAGAGCACCGTGCTTGTCTATGGCGAGAGTGGGACCGGCAAAGAATTGGTCGCGAGAGCGGTCCACACATGCTCACCACGCGCAACGGAATCGTTCGTCTCGATCAATTGTGGAGCGTTTCCCGAGACATTGCTGGAAAGCGAACTGTTCGGCTACGTAAAGGGCGCATTCACCGGCGCAAATCAGAACAAACGCGGCCTGTTTGAAGTGGCCGATGGCGGCACCATTTTTCTAGACGAAATCGGTGAGATGACTTTGGCCATGCAGGTTAAGCTCCTCAGAGTGCTGCAGGAGCGCTGCCTGCGCCCGGTGGGTGGAACCGGAGAAATCGCGATTGACGTACGCGTGATCGCAGCTACGAATCGCGACCTCGAAAAACAGGTTACCCAAAATACCTTTCGCGAGGACCTATATTACCGTTTGAGCGTGATTCCGATCACGGTGCCTCCATTACGAGAGAGGCGCGAAGATCTGCCGTTGCTGGTAAACCATTTCCTGAAGAAATACGCTCCCGCAGCCGGGAAGGGCATTGCACGCGTGAATGCCGAATCACTGGCCGCTCTGGCGACGTACGAGTGGCCGGGCAATGTTCGCCAGCTCGAGAACGCGATCGAACGCGCCGTAGCACTCGAAACCGGAGAAGAACTGCATGTGGAGTTGCCGGTCGAGCGCGTTCGCGCGCGTGCAGCAGCTGCGGGAGTCGGTGGCGATGGCATGGCTATCTCTCCAGGCGCGGTCCTGCCCGATGGCATGGACATGGAAAACTACGTTGCCGAAATCGAGCGTTCGCTGCTGAGGTCTGCCCTGGCGCAATCAAACGGTGTACAGGCGCGGGCCGCCGATGTCCTGAAGATTTCCTATCGGTCGTTTAGGCATTTGATGAAGAAATACAGTTTGTGATAGCACTATCAGCTCTTAGCTTCTAACCTTAACGTTCTGGTCACCACGACGAAACGGCCCACTGGACAAGTTGAGGTGTCCTCTCGGGTTATTAAGCAGTTTTTGTAGGAGCAATACGCGCCATCTTGAAGAAAGAAGCATAAGAGCTAAGAGTCGTCTTTTCTCAGCTGCTGCTTCCAGCCCAGCACCCTCGCCTTATTGGCTTCTGCTTCCGCCTCGGGAACCATCCCCTTTTTTTGATAGAGAACCGACAAGCTCGTGTGCGCCAGTACATCATCCGGATCAAGCTCAGCGATTCGCTTTGCGACCTCTATCGCCTCATCAAGCCGCTCCAAATCCTGCAGCGTTCGTGCCATCCCATGCAGAGCCTCCGTAAACGTGGGATCGGCCTCGACAGACTTCTTGTATTCTTCGAGCGCGCTTTCGTGCTGGTGATCGGCAAAAAAGTCCAGAGCGGCGTAATAGTGATCCTCGGCCTTCTGGCGGGCATTGTCAGACATGGGCAGACTGGATTCTAGCAAATGCAAAAGGCCCAACCTGTCAACGACATTTCTGATTATGATCTTTATATATGCGCTATATGTTGCGATTCATGTGGAACTCCACCCGTGGTCATCGCCTCACGCCTTGGCGCAGCCCATATTTGCTGTGGCGAATTGAAACCTACTGCGGTGTGAAGATGCAGAAAATCGGTTTCCTGGAGTTCTGGGAGTTTCTCTGGCACGAACGCAGAAATCTGTGGCGATTCTTAAAGTGGACAGGGGAAATGGAGCATTATGCAAACCCAGCGGTGAAGAAAAGTGGGTAATTGTGTAATTTAGAAATTGTGTAATGAAACTCTAACGTGGCGCCGGTTACAAGATTTCCCAATTCTTTTTACTGCCCATTTCCTGCTGCCGCGGCGCCTTCCAGTACTAGACTGACCTCTGATCCCTTGCCGACGCTTGCCAGTTGTGCGGCCGCAGTGCGATTCGCCGCAATTTCCAGATATCCCATACTCCCGAGAATAGCGAAGAGTTCGTTGGGCGCGCCGTCCGCATAATTGGTCTGCAAAGCTGTGACCTCACGCTTGCCAACAACAATCTTAAAGGCCGGCGCGGGCGTCTGGAAAAGGTTTGGTGCATCCTGCGGAGCGATGTTGGTAATCAGGTTTCCAAAGCGGTCCACCTTGAGCACGATTCCGCGCAGGGTCTTGTCGTCAACCGCCTTTGGCCTGGGCGCATTGAAACGCACAAAGTCAGTGATCTCGGGTCCGAATTTTTCCTGGTCAACACCCTTAGCGACGTAGGCAGCGACCGGGGCAAAGATATCGCGGCCATGGAACGTATTGCTCAGTGGTTGCAGGAAGTAGTGGTCTGCAATTATGTGACGGACATTCAGCCGCTCTTCTCGGGCATACATGAGAGAGAGCACGCCATTGTCGGGCGCAACAAAATTGTATTTATCAGAGCTTGCCAGTATGGGGCGTCGCGCGCTACCCACCCCAGGGTCAACCACCACGAGGTGGACGGTGCGAGTAGGAAAATAAGAGTAGGCCTGGGCGAGCGCAAGTGCGCCATCAAGAATGTCGAAGGCCTGCACCGAATGGCAGATATCCACGATCTCGGCCTCAGGGGCGATGTTCAGAATTGCCCCTTTTACAGTGCCTACAAAATGATCGTTCAGTCCAAAATCGGTGGTCAAAGTGATGATAGGGCGCGCCAAGTCAGCCTCTTGGGTAATGGAGTGGACTCACTCGAAAGTAAAGCTTCAGTGCCGAAGCGTCAAGGTACAGAGGTCATTGGCTGCAGTACTCGAAAGACGTTGGCTTACGGCTTAACCACGTGCTGTCGCCCTTTCTTAACTGGTCAACGTCAGGGATGTGTCGGCATCTTCAGCTTTTATCACGATATAGCCGGGATCAGTCCCGCCACCTAGATCAAGTCCCGAGCCCTGTTGGGAGGTCTCGATCTTCACAGAAGGCCGCCAGTCAGGACGAATCAGACGAAATAGTACGGACTCAGGGTATATCTTTCCATTCGACTCCGAGAGTGAACCATCCGCCCTGCGCGCCGGACCTGGCGGTACTACTTGTATGGACGCTCGAACTTTTCCCTGAGCATCGACGATTTCAAGCCCGCGGCCACGAAGCACCGGTGCAGTACCATTCGCCTCCACCGGGCGGATCTGGGTCAGCAGGAAAATCAGAATTCCCGCATTGACCCAAACTCAGGAGAATAGAAACGCGCTGGATATTCATAAGGTCCTCATGATTTGACGCTCGCACCTACTCGATCAAAATATTTCCCGACCCCGTCTGCACTTCCACCGGTACCCCGCCTCCGCCTACTTTGCCTCTCACTTCTTTGCGGCCGATCGCCCCTTGCACTGTGACTGGATGTGACAGGTTAATAGATCCAGATCCGGTGTGAGCATTCAGATCAAACGATGCATTCTGCGGCAGGCGAAGCTGGACACTTCCTGAGCCCGTATGCACGGTCCAACCTCCCGTGGCTTCTCCTTCGGCTTTGATGTTTCCGCTGCCCGCCTGTGCTTGAAGCGAACCGCGAACGTTATGAAGCTCAAGACCACCGGAACCGGTTTCGGCCCGGACTGAACCTGGAGCGCTCTGGTCAAGTGTGAGGTGGCCACTGCCGGTCTCGCCGTCGAAGCCTCCTGCGACGTCTGCGGCGTGAATGGAGCCGCTGCCCGTCCGAGCATAAACTGTGCCCTTGGCGCCATTGATATCTATGCTTCCCGAGCCCGTGTGCGCGCGCACGCTTGAACCAATACTTGAGATTCTCAGGCTGCCCGATCCAGTGCTGGCTTCAAGCGATCCGGAGATTCCCGAGATCGTCTGGCTGCCGGAGCCGCTGGAAGCTCGCAGTTCTGTGGTGGCCGGCACGACTAGTTCGTAGCTGACAGAAATATTGTGTTTGAGCTCGGGGTCGTCAATGTGTCCGATGCGAATGTCATTTCCGCTTTGCTGAATCGGAGGGTTGCTTTCCAGCCGTTTGACCTTTTCTTCTGCATTGTCGCCAAACCACTCGTTGGCCCAGATGCGTCCGACAACGTGCACTTCGTTTGAGTTGCCGGTGCGGACATCAATCGAGCCGGAACCGGTTTCCACTTGCAGATTTACTGTCCCGCTCACTTTGAGAGTGCGCTCGAATTCGCCTCGAGCCGATGCGGATGCAGGCAACGCGCCCACTGTCAAAACGGATGCGGCTATAAGGATCGTGATTCGAAGGGAAGCCTTGGTCGGTTGCATAGTTCCTCCGCTAGGTTTAGTTTTCACAGCGCAGACAAATGGGCACGAAACGAGTGTCCCGTGCCCGAAAATCCCGGCAACCAGCCGGGATCGCATGAATCCTTACTGCAATATGACTTGGTCGTCTACTTTCAATCCGCTTAAGACTTCAGTCTTGGCGCCGTTTGAGATCCCGATATTAATGGCAACCTTCCGTTTCCCATCTTTGCCCTTGGGATCGGGCACTTCGACGGAAGCTTTACGATCCTTGTCGTAAATGATGGAGCCTTCGGGAATCTGAAGCACTCCCTTGTGCTCTTCGAGAATGATTTCCGCGTTGGCGGTCATTTCGGCTTTTAATTGGCCTTGGGCATTATCAATCGAGACCCGCACTTCGAAGGTAGTGACGTTGTCTTTCTCCACTCCCATTGGCGAAATCTTGTTGACCACGCCATTGAAAGTCTTATCTTTAAACGATTCAACTTTGATTCGTGCCGGCTGGCCGAGATAGACGCGGCCTATGTCGCTCTCGTCCACTTTGCCTTTGACGTAAACCTGGCTGGTGTCGCCGAGGGTCATGACCAGGGTCGCGCTTGATCCAAGGACGAGAATCGAGCTGACCGCGTCGCCCATTTCAACGTCACGTGAGAGAACGATGCCATCAATTGGCGAAACAATGTCGGTGTAACTGAGTTGTTCTTCGAATTGCTTCAGGCTGGCTTCGTCCTGCGCGACTTGAGCTTGTGATTGGGCGATCTTGGCCTGAAGGACCGTCATCTGCGCCCTAGCGACGCCCTGCTTGTTCACCGCCATTCTGTATTCTTTTTCGGCATCGTCAAGCGCCGAAACCGAGACCACGCCGTCCTTCTGCATTTGCAACGCACGGTCGTACGAACGCTTCAGTAGCGGAACGTCTGGGCCCTCGGCGTCAACTTTGGCGCGCTCGTAATCGGCTTCCGCGCCTTTCATATTGGCGCGAGCGGCAAGTAGAGCCGCACGAGACTGTTCGACGCCGGCTTCGATTTCAATTTTGTCGAGCTGGGCGAGCAATTGACCCTTCTTGACCCGGTCGCCATATTCCACTAGGAGCTTTTTTACGATACCGCTGGCCTTCGATTTCACCTCCACCTTAGTGATCGGCTCAACCTTGCCGGTGGCCACCACACTCTTGGCGAGATCATTCTTCTCAACCTTAGCGAGCTTAGATGGATCAATTTTCGAGCTACCGTGGGCAATCGCCATCCCTGCCCAAATGATGAGAGCCAGTACAACCGCGCAAATACTCGAGACTATGATGATGATTTTTTTGCGCCGCTTCTTACGTCCGTTTCCATTGCCGTTCACAACTGCCTCCTGAAGAATGTGGCCCTGGGTTCCGACTTCTGCCTGTGGTACGAACGGTCTCCGGGGTTTGTTCCCCGAAACCTGGAATGGTATTTAAGCGATGAGCAAAGGAAACCAGCAATGGTGCCCGGCTCACTCAATTAGACCTGCTAGAGCGGGAAATGTAAGCAGACGATGAGTATTAACGTTGACGGTCCCGCGTCACCATCGCCTTCTATAGGCTGGTTCCCATTGTAGCTTTCATCAGGCGTGCGTGGCCAGACCATGCAGCACCTTTGGAATGTTAGAATTAGCGGTAAATGGTAGCCTTTGTGCTGCTCCGGGTCCTTCTGGTCGTCTTCCTGGTGGCGGCAAATGCCTTTTTCGCCGCGGATCCTCCAGCGCCTGCATCGCAACCTCGATGAGGTCGTCAACGGGGTACAACTCGGCGTCACCGTGGTCAGTCTGACCTTGGGCTGGATCGGCGAGCCTATGGTGGCCCACTTTGTCGAGAGTTTCCAGTTTCTGCAAGAGTTGCCGCATGTCCTGGTATACGCCCACACCATTGCCATCGCGGTTGCCTTCGGGCTGATCACCTTCATGCACGTGATTCTCGGCGAATTGGTGCCGAAATCTCTCGCCCTGCAACGGGCCGAGCAAGTGGCGTTGGCGGTGGCCGCGCCGATGGATGTTTTCCTGACGCTGACTCGTCCTCTCATCTTTCTATTGGGCAAATCTGCCGGCTCGGTGCTGAGGGCGTTCGGGCTTCGCAGAATGCGCCAGGGACCAGTGCATTCGCCAGATGAGGTAAAGCTGATCGTCACCGCCAGCAGGGAACTGGGACAAATCGCTCCTGCACAGGAAGAAATGGTCCACCATGCGCTCGAACTGGAGAACATCACCGCGCGCGAAGTAATGGTGCCCCGGCCCGATATTTTCTCGCTCTCTGGCGATCTCACACTGCAAGAGGCAATTGACCGCGTAG
>WNFY01004009.1_pt1 | contig 13690 bp, 9 predicted proteins | sample 5400091 | NCBI WGS metagenome assembly WNFY01 (sample SAMN13153364, study PRJNA577476) | soil metagenome | isolation source: 60 cm soil or saprolite under grassland replicate 1 | place: USA:California | collected 2016-06-15 | reverse complement strand
AGTACTCACGCGTGTTAGAGGCTCCCGTACCCTTGTAGATGATCGGCGTCCAGGCACTGTCGGCAAAACGATCCACCTTGACCCAGGCCTCCACCGTCAGGTTGCGCGTAATATCGGTCGTCGTGCTGTGCGCCACCTCTCCGTACATCACCCCGTCCAGATACAGCGCCCCGCCGCCCAGCTTGCCGGCCGTCCACTGCCGGTTGTCGATGCCTTGCGCCTGACCAAATACCAGCGGGCTTACGTCGTCGCTGATCCGCTGCGCGTTGAAACTGTAGCTCGCCGGGCTGGTACCGGCGCTGACCTGTCCTTCGATCAGCAAGGTGTAGGTGCCGGCGAGGTTGAACGTGGTGATGTCGACGTCGCCGCCCGAATTCGCCATGAGCCTCGGGCCGAACACGGCGCGCCCATAGGGATCGAGCAGGCGCCAATACGTCAAACTGTTCCCTGAGCGCAGGAAATCGAAATAGAACCGGTCGCCGGCGGCGACACTGAAGTTGTAGATGTTGGTCTGGTTCGCTGCGCTCAACGTGCCGGTCACCGGCGTGCTCGGTAAGATCATGGCGGCCTGCGCCAGGTCCAGGAGACGGAAGCTGTAGGGCGCGGCCGCGCCGGTGACGGTCAGCGCGTAATCTCCGGCCACCAGATCGAAGATCGAGGTGCCGTCGATGGCGTCGCTGGCGGTGAAGCTGCGCGGCGCGGAGAGCGGGGTGCGCGCTCCGGTGATCGACCATTTCAGGTTGGCGTTGTTGGTGAGCGCGTCGAAATAGACTCTCGTGTCGCCCGCGAGCGTGAACCGGTAAGTATCCTGCTGAGTCGCGGTAGCGAGTATCCCTGCCTGAAGATTACCAACGGTGTATGCGGATCCGCTCGGCAGCGTGACGGGCACATTGCCGCGCGGATCTACGTTGAAGCTGTAGCCTGCAACGCCGCCCGTGTTGACCCGGCCTTCGATCAGCAGAAGATAGGTGCCGGTGTAGTTGAGCGACTTCAGCCCGGGGTCGGCCGCGGTCATGGCGGTGCGGTCGAACACCACCTCTCCGTACGGATCGAGCAGGCGCCAGTACGTTTCGCCGCCCGTCGCGCTCAGCGAATCAAAGAAGAATTGGTCGCCAGAATTGACGGCGAGGCTGTAGAGATCGGTTTCCTTCGCCGGGCTCAGCTGGCCGCTGATCGTCGCGCCCGGGGTGACCGCGGTCGCTTGCGCGACATCGAGCAGCCGGAACGCGTAGGGCGCGACCAGGTCGGCGGTGCCGCTTACGACGAGCGTGTAGTCGCCGGCTACGAGATCGTAGACCGGCGCGCCGTCACCGAAGTCGGTCGAGTCCGCATTGCTGAAAGTGCGGCTCACCGTGCCGCGGGGGCCGATGAGGCTCCAGGTGAGGGCCGAGTTGTCGGTCAGCGAGTCGAAGTAGAGGCGCGTGGTCCCGCTGAGGGTGAAGGTGTAGAAATCGCGCTGGCCGGGATGGTCGACGCGCCCGGCGACGACCCCCGAGGTGGTCGAGTAGGGGGGATTGATGAGGGCGTTGTTGCCCTGGCCGCTGGTATCGGCCAGGCTGCCGCCCGTTCCCTCGTTCGCCTTCAGGTACAGGACAAGACCGGTCTGCGTACCGCTCAGCTCGGTGTCCTTCGCGGCGGCGATCTGAGCAGCCGTGCGCGCGACGCTCCATTCACGTACGTCGTCGATCGCGCCTTCGAAATTGACGTTGCCCTCGAGCGAATGCCCGATGAACAGGGGATTCGTGTTCGAGCTCGCGTTGGTAGTCCGCACCGTTCCGGTGGCGCGCTCGACGCCGTCGACGTAGATCTTCATTACGGCGCTGGCGCGATCCATCACCGCGGCCACGTGCTGCCATTGATGCGGCGAGATCACTCCGGCCGCGGTCGTGATGCTTTGCTCGGCGCTGTCCGCCGTCGACAGGGTGAGCGAGCCGTTGGCGTTGAGCCAGACGGTATAGGTGCTCTGACCGAGGATGCCGTTGCCCTTGTAGAAAATCGGCGTCGCGGCGCCGGGAATCCTGTCGGCGTTGATCCAGGCCTCCAGGGTCACGGCGCGGTTCTGGTTGACCGTGGCGCTGTTCGCCACCTCGCCATACTGCAGGCCGTCGAGGTAGACCGCGCCGCCCAACTGCCCGGCAGTCCACTGGTGGTCGGTGCCCTGCGATACGCCCAGCGCCAGTGGCTTGACGTCGTCGACGATTCTCTGCGCGTTGAAGGTATAGCTCGCGTTGCCGACGGTCGTGATCCGGCCTTCGATGACGACTGTATACGTACCCGTATTCTCGAGAGTCTTCAGGCCGAGGTCGGCCGAAAACGGGGAGCGATCGAACACCACCTGCCCAAAGGGATCGAGCACGCGCCAGTACGTTTCGCCTCCCGAGGCGCTCACAAAATCGAAGAAGAACCGCTCGCCCGCGCTAGCGGTGAAGCGGTATAAGTCGGTCTCTTTCGCCGGCGACAGTTGACCGCTCACCGTCGTGCCGGGCGCGATCAGGGGAGCCTGCGCGAGATCGAGCAGGCGGAAGGCGTAGGGCACCGTGCTGTCGGCGGGGACATCTATGGTCAGCGTGTAGCTCCCGGCGACCAGATCCAGGATCGGCGCGCCCAGCCCCACGTCGAACGAGTCGGAGCTGGTGAAGGTCCGGTTGCTTATCACCGTCCCGCGCGGCCCGACGAGCGACCAGGTGAGGGCCGAGTTGTTGGTGAGCGAATCGAAGTAAAGCCGCTTCGCGTCGGCGAGGGAGAAAGTGTAGAAATCGCGCTGACCCGGATGGTCGATGCGCCCGGCCACGACGCCGGTGTCGGGGTACAGCGTGCGAATGAGCGCGTTGTTTCCGTGACCGCTCGCGTCGCCGAGCTGGCTGCCGGTGCCTTCGTTCGCCTTCAGGTATACGGCGAGGCCCGCTTCGGTGCCGGCCAGCTCGAGGGAATTCGAGGCGGCGATTTGCGCGGCGGTGCGCGCCACATTCCACACCCGTACCTCGTCGATCGTGCCTTCGAAATTGGCAAAGGTCGTGTTGGTCTCGAGCTGGCTGCCGATCAACAGCGGATTGGTGTTCGAGCGCGCGGGGGTCGTGCGCAGCGTCGCGGTCGCGCGCTGCACGCCGTCCACGAAAATCCGCAACTGCGGCGTCGTGCCTCGGTCGATCACCGCGGCGACGTGCTGCCATTGATTCAGGTCCACCAGGCCGGCCGCGGTTTGCGCGCTCTGGTCGCCGGTGGCGTCACCCGTGGTGGCCAGCACCGAGCCATTCGAATTCAGCCAGAGAGAATACGTGCGCTCCGCCGGATTGCCGCTGCCCTTGTAGAAAATAGGCATCAAGGTGTTGGCGAACCGATCGACCTTGATCCAGGCCTCCATGGTGACGCTCTGCGTCAGGTCGGTCGACGCGTTGCTTGCCACTTCACCGTACTGCAAACCGTCCAGAATGAGCCCCCCGCCCAGCTGCCCGCTCGTCCATTGCGGTCCCGTCCCCTGCGACGCGCCCGGCACCAGGGGCTTCACGTCATCGACGATCTTCTGCGCGTTGAAGCTGTAGCTGACGACCCCGGTGTTGGCCATCGCCCCTTCGATCACCAGCGTGTAGCTGCCGTCGAAGTTCGCGGTGTACTCGCCTTCCTGGCTGATCGGAATCAGACCGAAGACCGATCCCCCATTGGGATCGAGCAACCGCCAGTTGACGGTGCCGCCGGACAGGCTCTTGAAATCGAAATAGAAGCGCTCACCCGTCGTCGCGCTGAAGCGGTAGACATTGGTCGTGTTGGCCGGGTCAAGCTGGCCGCTCACGACGGTTCCCGGCACGATCTCCTGGGCCTTGAGCGGGTCGATCAGGCGGAAGGTATAGGCCCCGGTGATGTCCGCAGGCGCATCGACGGTAAGCGTGTAGTCGCCTGCGGTCAGGTCAAGGACTGAATTCGCCGCGGTCCCGTCCGAGGCGGAAAAGGGCCTGCTGTCGACCAGCGCGCCCGTCGGTCCCGACAAGCTCCAATTCAGGTTTGGATTGTTGGTGACGGAGTCGAAAACGATCCGGGCGTTCTGCGGAAGGGTAAATCCGTACTGATCTGTTTCTCCGGGGACATCGATCGAACCCGTGATGGTCTGCGCGGGATTGATGTCCGCCGAGAGCAGAACGCGCGGCTCGAGCGGCTCGAACCGGATCGAATTGGCAGGAACGCTGTCCCGGTGCGGCCGGTGTGAATGCCTTGCCGGCTTCCAATGAGACGCCTGCCTGAAGACTTCTCTTAACGCCCGCACCAGCGGCGTCAGCAGCGGCTTGCCCGCATGCGTATGCCCGGACTTCCTCATACCGCCCTCCCAATATTGCTCAGTGCCCTACACGGGCCTTTTCGGCGAATTCGCCCGTCCGTGCTTGCCGCGAGCCCAACTCGTGCAGCCTATTCTCCCGAACTTTGAGCTGGTCGGTCTAAAGCGGCAATATTGCACGGTGAAGAAGTGTAAAAGTTCGCACGGGCCTGAGCTTCAGGTTTTACCTGAGGGCCCATCAGAGTTTACCCGAGGGCCCCATCAGAGTTTACCCGAGAGCCCCCTTTAGATGCCGTTATTTGGTCCCGACGCAGCGCTCGGTATCGTATACAGCGTGGGCGGCGGTGTCTTTGAGCTCACAGGCGCGAAAGCACTCAATCCACGCCACCGGCGTGCAGGTGGCCAACTGCTTCCCAGGGTCTCGTGAGGGAAAACCGGCCGGATCTTCTCGTGCGTCCACTCCTTGCACTCGCCAACGGTCTTGACGCCGTCCGCTTCCAGCACGACGGTATCGAACCATGATAGTTGCTCTTGGGCGCGATTAATATCCTGTTTCAGTATTTTTGTCAAGCATCAGGGCTTCATGCCGAAACCGCAGCGCGCACCGTCGGGGACGGGCCGTCCCTCCTCCTGCTTTCATTGCGCCGGTCTTGCTTCGAGCGTGATCGGAAACTCGGCTTTGCACTTCACTCCCACCGGGATCGACAGGCGGGGATTGCGCATCTCGAGGAACGCGGCGAAAGTCCCGCTCGCGGCATCGATGAGCTTGTCGACGATCTTGACTTTGGCGGAGTACGAGCCGCCGATCGGCATTTCCGGATAGACCTGGGCGGTCATGCCCAGACTCACCTTGCGAAAGGCCGCCATCGGCAGAATGACGTGCACGCGAAGCGGGTCCAGCTGCGCGAGCTTCAGAATCGTTTTCTTGTTTCCGGTCGGTTCCACCACCTCGCCGGGATAGAGGAGCTGGTCGGCGACCACGCCGTCGAACGGGCTGCGGATCGTGCGCAGGGCGAGCAGGCCGCTTTGCTGCTTGTGTTCGATGTGCGCGACCTCCTTGCTCTCTTTTGCGACCTGCAGCTCGGCCTCGGCCAGCTTGTATTCGGCTTCGGCGTCGTCGCGCTCTTGCGGGGACATGAGCTTTTCCGCGGCCATCTGCATGCGGCGCTGGAATTTGCGCTTCGAGAACTCGATCTTGCTCTCGGCCGTCATCGTGGGACCGCTCGCCTGCGACTTGTAGCGGGCCAGCTCTGCTGCGGCCTGCTCGGCCTGGGACTCGAGCGTTGCGAGGACCTGGCCCGCGGCGACCCTGTCACCGCGGCGGACGTATACTTTGTCGAGCAGCCCTGCAACCGGGCTGCCCACGTCGATCGCCTGGGTGGGCTCTATGAGACAATCGAACGATGCGGACCACGCCGGGACGCAAGCGAGTAACGATGCCCCCACGATGACCTGCGCTTTCCGCACGCGATTTTCCCTGCTTTATTTCGTCGTTGAGGCGAATGACGGGCGCCGATGAGAGGCGACCCTTTACGCCCGGAGCGCCGACGACAAGCGCTCGTCCAGCTTCAAGAGAAAGTACTATACCATCCGTTGCGGTCTCAATCTTCTAGCCGGCCCTGCGACGGACGGAGCCGGATGAATCGCCTTTGAAATCAGAAGAGGCTCGAAGAATGCGCGCCGCGGGATTTTGGCAATCGATTGCGACCCTCCTGATTTTTGCGGCGCCCGCCTCCGCCCAGACTTTCAGGGAGGCGGTCGATCTCGCGCGCAGTACCGAGCCGACCTATCTCAGCGCAAAAGCGAACAGCGCGGCCTCGCAGGAAAAATCGCGGCAGGCCTTCGCCGGTTTTCTCCCTGAGATCACGGCCACCGCGAACACGAGCTCCAATCACCGGGACTACCTCACGCGGGACGGTCTGATTCCTCCGACGGTCGACACTTACAACAGCCACTACGGCCAGATCAACGTGACCCAGCCGCTGTGGCGGTCTTCGAACTCGATCGCAATGAGACAGGCCGAGATGGTCGTGTCCCAGGCCGATTACCAGCTTGCGGCGGCCGAACAGGACTTGCTCGCAAGATTCGTGGCCGCGTGGTGCGACACGATGTCGGCGCGCGATTCCATTCTTTTCTATACCCGGCAGGCGGCAGCGACCCGGCAGCAGGCGGAAATCCTCAAGCGCGGCGTCGAGCTCGGCACAGCGGCCGCGCCGACACTCGAGGAAGCCCGCGCCAAGCACGAACAGGCTCTCTCCGAAAGGGTGTCCGCGGAGATGGATTTCCACGTGAAGATTGCGGCGCTGGAGCAATTGCTCGGACCGATCCAATCCTTCGTTCCCCCATTCCTGTCCTACAAGATCGAGATCCGGGACTTGACCAACGAGCCGCTCGACGAGTGGCTGCAACGGGTCGAGCGCAGCCCCCAGGTCCTGGCGGCCGCGCAGGCGCTTGGCGCGGCGGACGATGAAATCCGCAAGCGGCGGGCCGACTACGATCCGACGCTCGACCTGGTGGGAAGCTACACCCGCAACGCGCAGCAAACGGGAAACTTTCCCGGCCAGAGCGGTTACGAGACCAAGCAAGGCGTCATCGGGCTTCAGCTCAAGATCCCTCTCTATTCCGGCGGAGGCCAAAGCGCCAAGGTGGGGGAAGCGATCGCTCTTCGGGAGAAGGCGAGGCAGGACCTGGTGGCCGCGCAACGCGCCGCACGCCTTGCGGTGAAGCAGGCTTGGTACGGGGCGCGGGCCGCGACTACGCGGCACCTCGCGGCGGTGCAGGCCGTGAAGGCGTCGATAGCGGCGCTCAAAGTGGCTTCGACGGGAATTGCCGCCGGCCTCAAGACCGAACTCGATCTTCTGCAAGCCCGGCAGCAGCTCGAGGGAGCGAGGCGCGACCTGAATAAGGCACGCTACGAAATAATCACGTTGCTCGTCAAACTCAAGGCGGCAGCCGGGCAATTATCCGAAACCGACATTCAGTTCCTGGACAAAATGTTTACAAACCGGGAAGGGGATCCCGAGGAGCTCCTCGCCTTGAATTAGAGAAGCTTGGCCGATTCGGCGGCCAAGTCCGAGGTCATTCGGCAGCGAGACCGGACCGTATCCACAAGCGCCCGAGACAACGAAGCGGCACGACGACGCAGCAGTCCAAGCATCCGATGGGGCCGCGCGTGGGAAAATCGCTACACTGTATACGTATCGGCGACTATGGGGAACAAACGATGAAGGCTGGCGTAGTTGCGCTTCTTGAGCTTGCCCTCGTTGGCTGCGCGGCAGTGCCAACGGACGCTTCCCTGCTGGAAGATAGTGCGATACCCTCTTTGTCAGTGACCAAAGACGAATTCGATGGATCCGCGATCGTGCAGCAGGTCCCGGTGAGTTCGAGCAGCAGTCTCGCTGAAGGGTGGCACGCGCTCGGCTTCGAGTGGCATCAGAAGACACCCGAGATTATTTTTATCACGGCGGGAGCAATTGGGAGCGTCACCCTCACCGACCTCGCATTCAATGCCGACGGCGAGCTTATCTCGCGGATCAGGCCGGCGAGCGCTGGCACCGAGTACGGCTCATCGTCCACGCGTCGGTTCGCGATGTCGTGGCAGGACTTCTTGAAAATCGCTAACGCAAAATCCGTGAAGATGAAGCTCGTTCGTCTCGATGAATATACGGTCTCCTCCTTCGGTCCCGAGCATCCCGAAGCCGTCGTCAACGCGAGGATCGCCCCCTTCGTCGAGAAGGTACGTGAATTGCGCTCAAGCGCCGGCGTGGGCCGCTGAGGCCTTTGAATTCAGCGCCTTCAGGAAACCAGTCCGATACCGAACTGAGCTTCGAGGTCGAATGCGATGCCGTGCACCACGCCCTCGCCGTCGGCGATGCAGAGCTTGCGCGCGCACACGTCCTCGATCCACACCGGCTTTGCGGCTTCGGCGCGGCGGTTCGCGATGATCTGCATGCGCGCGACTTCGACGCCGGGCTTGTCGAGCCTTGCCGGCAGCCGCCGGATTTCCGCCATGATCCTCTCCTTGACGGCGCTGTTGATGCCGCCGTTTTGCACCACGATGTCGAACATCAGCGCGGTCCCGCGCTGGGACCACAGGCCGTATTCCGAGGCGAGCGCTTTGGCGCGCCGGTATGCGGATCTTGCGTGCTTGACCTGGATCGCCTGGAACGCGTCGCTGCGCGCGAGCGACTTGAACATGCCGCGCCAAGGCTCGTGGACTGCGTGCGTGACCGGATGCTGGATCGAACGCGCGAAACGCATCAATTCCCGCTTGTCCGCGCGCAAGGCCGCGAGCAGCACGTCGTAATTCGACTGGAAAATCGATCGCATCGTTCGAGTGTGGTTTCGGGCCATCTCGTTGAGCAGAGGTTGCAGGGTATCCTGGCCGAAGTTCCACTGCAGCGCACCGAAGCTCAAACCCTGGCCGTCGAAATCGCCCGAAAGACCGGCGAAGCATTCGGGCGGGCCCCGGCCGGTTTCGAACGTTCCGGTGAGGGCGAGGCAGCGATAGTCGAGCGGCTTGGCAGCGATCCCCGAACTCGGAATCGCACTCCGGAACAGCGCCCTCCAGGTGATCGGCCCGACCGTGCCGTCGACTGCGAGGCCCGCCTTTTTCTGGAAGGCCTTGACCGAGGACTGCGTGCCGCCGCCGAAAGCCCCGTCGATCGGGCCGGAATACAGCCCCAAGGTCTTCAGCCGTTTCTGAATACGTTCGACTTCGGCGCCGTGCGAACCGAGTTGGTAAGCCGCCACTTGCCCTCACCCTTTTATCGGCGACCGAAGACCCGAATCCCTTGCGATTCCGGCGTGCAGCCCGTCTGGATCAGGAACGTCCGCCCGTGCGCTTGCGCGCGGCGGCGCCGGAGTTTTCCGGCGCCGCGATGATTCTGTCCGCGTAGTCGCGCCAGCCGGATTCCGCACCCAGGTCGCTCAACAGGCCGCTTCTAGCGAGCGCCGCGACCCAGTCCTGGGTTTGGGCGCTCGCCGCCGACATCCAAGGCTCGAAGCCCGCCTCCCGTCGAGCGCGTTCGCGGCGGTCATCGCCGAAATCACGATGTCGGCGCGCTCGAGCAGCGCCGCAAGCGATGCGCATGCCTCGACGCCATCGTCCCGGCTCGAGCCTTCATCGCGGCACCATGTGAGGAATCGCGAAGGAGGACATCCCAGGCGCCGACCCAGCCGACGCCTCGTTCTCGCAGGGCTCGCGTCAGGATCTTCCCAACCTCTCCGTAGCCGACAAGGCCGATTCTCAGGTTCGAATCGAGGGGTTCTCCGCGCATAGAGCTTTATTCGCCTCGGCGTTTAACGTACGCGAGAATCTAACACAGATGCTTTCACATCCGCCCAGTAAAGCCGCGCAGGGTTGTCCACCAGAATCCGCTGCCTCAGGACTTCATCCGGGACCGTCTGGGCGAAGAGGTCGACCAGCTCGCCGTCGTTCGGCATCACCTCGACGTTGGGATGGGGAAAGTCGGTTCCCCATAACACGCGCTCAAGCGCCGCTTCGATGAGCGCCGCGGCAAAGGGGATCGCATCGCTAAAGGGCTCTCCGCCTGCGGACACGCGCTCCGGCCCGCTCACCTTCACCCAGGCGAGCTCGTTCTTCATTAGCTCGAGCAGCGTGCGGAAAGGTTTCTGATCCAGCCCATGCTGCGCCTGAACGCGTCCCATGTGATCGATGACGAACGGCACGCGCAGACGGCGGAACAGGCCGGTATGGGATACTATGTCCTCTGCGTCGAAGTGCAGCACGACGTGCCAGCCGAGAGGCTCGATCATCGCGAGCGTGCGCTCGAACACGCGCGGATCGGGCGCGCCGCCCAGATGCCGCACGAAGTTGAAGCGCACGCCGCGCACCCCGCCCGCGTGCAGCGCCTCGAGTTCTTTCTCCGTGACGTTCTCTCCGACCATCGCCACGCCGCGCCACGCTCCCTTCGACCAGGTAATCGCATCGAGCATCGCGCGATTGTCCACGCCGTGACAGCTCGCCTGCACCAGCACCGCGCGCGAAAAGCCCAGACGGTCGTGCAGCGCGCGCAGCTTTTCCTTCGGGGAATCGGGCGGCGTGTAGCGCCGCCCGGGCGTGTAGGGAAACTTCGCGGCCGGTCCGAAGACGTGGCAGTGCGCGTCGCAGGCCCCGCGCGGCGGCGCGTATTTCGGTTTGACGGGATTCGGGTCGGGGCCGGCGACGGGCCTGGTCATCGTCGCCCGCGCTATTGCTTCTCGATTTTGGCGCGCTCGATCACCGCGCGCCACTTGGCGATCTCCGAGACGAGCAACGCACCGAGCGCAGCGGGCGTTCCGGCGCGCGCCTCGACGCCCAGGTCCTGCAGGCGCTTGCGCACTTCGGGCGCGGCGGCGGCGGCGTTGACTTCGCGGTTGAGGCGGTCGATCACGCCCTTGGGCGTCTTCGCCGGCGCGGCGATGCCGTTCCAGGAGGAAGCCTGGTAGCCGGGCACGCCGCTCTCGGCGACGGTCGGCACCTCCGGCAGTCCGGAAAAACGCTTCTCCGAAGTCACGGCGAGAGGCTTCAGCGCCCCGCCCCTGATCTGCGCCAGCACCGGCGCTAGGATCTCGAACGCTGCCTGCACGTCGTTGCCTTTGAGCGCCGTGATCACCGCGGGCGTGGTCTTGAACGGCACCACCTGCGCGTCGATTCCGCACATCGACTTGAACAGCTCTGCCGCGAGGTTCTGGGTGCTGCCGATGTTGATCGTTCCAATGTTGAGCTTGTTGGGGTTCGCCCGGGCATAGCCGATCAGCTCGCGCACCGACCCGATTTTCGAGGCCGAGTCCACCAGGAGGACCAGGTCGAAAAATCCCACCGTGGACACCGGAGCAAAGTCGTTCACCGTGTCGTAGGGCAGCGACTTGAACAGCGACGCGCTCACCGAGTTGCCGTTCGTGATGAAAAGCAGCGTGTAGCCGTCAGGCTCGGCTTTCGCGACCGCTTCCGAGGCGACGATGCCGCCGGCGCTCGGCCGGTTCTCGACGATCACCTGTTGCCCCATCGCCTCGCTCATTCTTTGCGAAAGCACCCGCGCAGTGATATCGGCTACCCCGCCCGCGGCAAAGGGCACCAGGATCTTTACGGGGCGCGTTGGGTAAACCTGCGCGGAAGCGGCCGAAGCAGCGGCCGCGAGAGCCACCACACAGGTCCATCGGAAAGGAAAGACTTGCTTCACGCGCGGTGGCGAGGGTTATTTGTGTTGGTCGGGGCGGCGAGATTCGAACTCGCGACCACCTGCACCCCATGCAGGTACGCTACCAGGCTGCGCTACGCCCCGACTCGAGGAAAAAGTATATCAGCGGATGAGGGAATCCGCCTCGCCTTCAGCGCAGCAGCTCGATGACGTTTTTCAGTTCCTGCTTGACTGCGGCGAGATTGGCGCCCCGCATATCGTGCGCGCGCGGCGCAGGGGGCGTCGCTGCCGCGGAGCGCGCGGATGCGGAGCTGAGGCTTTCGTCGAGGCGATTGCGCGCGCCGCTGATGGTGAAGCCCTGCTCGTAGAGGAGCTCGCGGATGCGCCGGATCAGCAGCACTTCGTGGTGCTGGTAGTAGCGGCGGTTGCCGCGGCGCTTCACCGGCCGCAGCTGGGTGAATTCCTGCTCCCAGTAGCGCAGCACGTGCGGCTTCACGCCGCACAACTCGCTGACCTCGCCGATGGTGAAGTAGCGCTTCGCCGGGATCGGCGGCAGGCTATCCTTGGTCGCCTTGCTTTCCATGGGTCTGCTCGACCAGCGCCTTCAGCTTCTGGCTGGCGTGGAACGTGACCACGCGCCGCGCCGTAATGGGGATCTCCTCGCCGGTCTTGGGATTGCGGCCGGGACGCTGCGGCTTGTCGCGCAGCTGGAAGTTGCCGAACCCGGAAAGCTTTACGCTCTCCCCGTTCTCAAGCGCAAGGCGGATCTCCTCGAAGAAGGTCTCCACCATGTCCTTCGCCTCGCGCTTGTTCAGACCTACCTTCTCAAAAAGCATGTCTGCAAGCTCGGCTTTTGTAAGCGTCATTTTTGCTCCCTTTGGAGGGGGCAAAACCCCTCCAATTCACTACCTAAGCACGTAATTTCGCACCGAATTTTGCGGAGAGGCCCTCAGTCAGTTGCGCCATTGCGGCGTCCGCCTCCGCATCGGTCAACGTTCTTGCAGTATCTTGCATAACTACCCGAAATGCAAGGCTTTTTCTACCCCGGCCCAGATTCCCTCCCCGATAGACGTCAAATAGCCGAATATCCTGCACCAGGGGGGAGCGAATCCGATCCATTTCCTCCAAAAGACCCCGGGCGGACACCCCCTCGTCGACCACCACCGCCCGGTCCCGGATCACCGGGGGAAATTTCGAGATTTCCCGGTAATGCGGCGTCGCCGCTATCGTGAGCGCCTCCGCCTCCAGCTCGAACAAGACAGCCGGTTGGGGCAGCTCGTATTTCTGCTGCCAGCGGGGGTGCAGCTCCCCGATCCAGCCGATCACGGTCTCGTCAAGGCTGACGCTCGCGGCGCGCCCCGGGTGCAACCCCGGGTGCGCGAGGGGCGTGAAGCGCGCACCGCGCGGCGCGAGGAGCGCTTCGATGTCCGCTTTCACGTCGTAGAAATCGACGCGCCGGGCGGGAGTTCCCCACTGCTCGGCCGCGGCCGGGCCGTAGGCGAGGCCCGCAAGGCGAAGCGGCTGGTAGTACCCCGGCAGCGCTTTTGCCGGGTCGCCGGGATCGTCGCGGCCGGAAGAGCGCAGAAAACAGCGGCCAGCCTCGAAAACCCGCACGCGTTCGAGCTTGCGGGCGAGGTTGAAGCGCAGGTTTGCGACAAGGCTTCCGATCATGCTCGAGCGCATCACCTCAAGCTGGGCGGCGATCGGGTTTTCCAGCGCGATCGGCTCGGCGTTGCCGCAGAAGTCGCGCTCCCACTGCCCGTCCACGAAGCTGAAGTTGACGACCTCGAAGTACTCGCGGTCCACCAGGATGCGCTTGAGCTCCGCCAGATTTCTGCGGCGCTCCGGGGCGCCGAGCATGGCGAGCTGCGCCTCGGGCGGCCGGGACGGAATATTTTCGTAGCCGTGCAGCCGCGCGACTTCCTCGACAAGGTCTTCTTCGATCTCGAGGTCGAAGCGGTGCGAGGGTGGCGTGACGGTGAATTCCCCCGCCGCGCGCTTGTGCTGCAACTGCAGGCGGTGGAGCAGCTCCGCGATCCGCTCGTCGGTGAAATGAACGCCGACGATCTTGCCGGCGCGGCTCGCGCGGAGGCGAATGGGCCTGCGCTGCGGCAGCGTCGCGATGGCCTCGCTGATCGGCCCCGTCGCTCCTCCGCAGACGTCCAAGATGAGCTGCGTGGCGCGCTCCATCCCCTCGGCGGTACGCGCAAAATCGACGCCGCGCTCGAAGCGGAACGCCGCGTCGCTCGAAAGCGCAAGCCGCCGCGCACGGCCCGCCACCGCG
>WNFY01004743.1_pt1 | contig 13692 bp, 9 predicted proteins | sample 5400091 | NCBI WGS metagenome assembly WNFY01 (sample SAMN13153364, study PRJNA577476) | soil metagenome | isolation source: 60 cm soil or saprolite under grassland replicate 1 | place: USA:California | collected 2016-06-15 | reverse complement strand
CCTCCTCCCGCGCGGCGTCGACCAGGCGACGCTGCTCGTCGGCCGCCTCCTTGAGGGCCGCCGCCCGGATCCCCTGCGCCTCCGCGTACGCGGTCTGGATCTTCGCCGCGAACTCGTCCCGCTCTTTCTGAGCCTCGGCCCGCGCTTGCTGGGCTTCGTCGAGCGACCTCTGGATGGCCTGGGTGCGTTCGCTCATCTTGGCCAGGAGCGGCCGGTAGAGCAGCTTGGTCAGCAGGACCAGGAGCAGGAGGAAATTGACGGCCTGAATGAGCAGGGACCAGTCGAGGCTGATGAGCCCCCCCTCCTCCCCGCCCGAGGCGAACGCCGCTGACGGCAAGAGCTCCGCCATGCTGCAGACGGCGGCCCAGAAGCACGCAGTAGCCAAGTTACGACGCATCGTGAGATCTCCGGCCTGCGAGACGACGTTGTGAAATAAGGGACAAACGCTAAACGTGTATCACGCGGAGAGGAAAACTGTCAAGCGGCATCGGCCTTGCGGGCCCCAATGACGCCGCCGCCCAGGACCAGGTCGTCCCGATAGAAAACGACGGACTGGCCGGGAGCCGGGGCCCACTACCGTGAAATCGGCGAGTCCCTCGTGCTGTCCAAGTACCCGGCCGCTTCCGTCCACGATCGGCCCCGCTTTGAAGGCCTGCGGGATACGCCGTCGGAGAAAGCCGCGATAATCATCGTCCGGGATGAAACAGATTTCCTGGCTCTCCGGCTTGTCGGCGGTGACGAGTCCGAGCGCGCGGGCGCGATCGCGCACCTCGGACTTCCTGAGGCCGCCCACGGGAAAGCGCGCCGCGCCCAGCTGGGACTGCGAGAGCGGCCAGAGAAAATCCGACTGGTCCTTCTGCGCATCGACGCCGCGCCAGAGAAGATGACGGCCCGTCTCGGCATCGCGCGTGATGCGCGCGTAGTGTCCGGTGGCCACGCCGTCGGCGTCCCAGGCGCGCGCCCGATCGAGCAGCGAACCGAACTTGACGTCGCGATTGCACACCGTGCATGGCACGGGCGTCCTGCCCGCCTCGTACTCCCGCGCAAAGTCGCTGATAACCGTCCGGTCAAACTCCTCCTCGCTGTTCAGGAGGTAGTACGGGATGCCGAGCCGCCGCGCGACCTGCCGCGCGTCGTCCACCGTCGCGGGCGAGCAGCAGCTGCCGAAGCGCTGGGCCCCGTCCCGGGACGGCTGCCACGGCCACACGCGCAGCGTGATGCCGACCACGTCGAAGCCCTGCTCGACGAGGACCGCGGCTGCGACCGAGGAATCGACACCTCCCGAGAGCCCGACGACGATGCGCGGAGCCATGACCCGAGTGTACGCGACTTACCCGCGGCGACCGGTGATCAGCTCGGTCAGGCGCTCGAGGTCTTCGGCGGAGGTGTAGACGATCTCGATGCGACCGGCGCGCTCGCTGCCGACCAGCCGCACGCGCGTGGCGAGGCTTTCGCGCAGCGAATCCTCGAGAGCGGTCAGCTCCGCCGAGCGGCGCCCGGCACGACGCGCGACATGGCGCTGCTTGCGCTGGACGCCCGCCTCGGTCGTGCGCACCGACCAGGAGTGGGTGAGGATTTCCGAACGGAGCTTCAACTGTTCGGCAGGGGAGTCGAGCGAGAGAAGCGCGCGCGCGTGGCCCATGGTCAGGCGCCCCGCGCGAAGATCGTCTTGGATGAGCTCGGGGAGCTTGAGCAAGCGGAGGAAATTGGCGACACTGCTGCGGTCCTTGCCGACCCGCTCTCCGAGATCTTCCTGCGTCCAGTCGAACTCACCGAGAAGGCGCTGATACGCCTCTGCTTCTTCCATCGGATTGAGGTCTTCGCGAAGCAGGTTCTCGACGAGAGCGAGCTCCAGCGTTTCCGCATCGGTGGCTTCACGCACGACGGCCGGTATGTGACTCATCCCCGCCATGCCGGCCGCCCGCCATCGCCGCTCTCCGACGACGATCTGAAACTGCTGACCATGTCGCCTTACGATCACAGGCTGAAGTACGCCCGAGCGCTTCAAGGATTGCGCTAGATCTCGTAAACTATTGTCATCAAAGGCTTTCCTAGGTTGTCTCGGATTGGCGACGATACTGCCGATGGGCAGCTCCTGCACATTGGACGTCGGACTCTCAACTGCAGGGGAGGGGGGCGACGAGGAAAGGAGAGCTCCCAACCCTCGTCCCAAACCATGCTTAGCGTTCATGCGCGAGCACCTCCTTTGTCAGCTCGAGATAGGCCGCAGAGCCTGGGGAGCGTAGATCATAGAGCATGATCGGCTTGCCGTGGCTGGGCGCCTCGGTGATCCGTATGTTCCTGGGAATGATGGTCTGCATGACCTGACCGCGCAAGTGCCCCTGTACCTCTCCCTTGACCTGAGCGGCCAGACTGGTCCGCCCATCGAACATGGTCAGGACTACGCCTTCGATTTCCAGGCGGGGGTTGAGCTTCTCTCTCACCAGCCCAATCGTGCGAAGGATATGAGCCAATCCCTCCATCGAGTAATACTCACATTGGAGTGGCACGAGGGCTCGGTCCGCGGCGGTCAGGGCATTGAGGGTCAAGAGCCCGAGAGAGGGTGGGCAGTCGATGATGATGAAGTCGTAGCCATCCTTGATGGGCGCCAAGGCTTGTTCAAGGCGCCGCTCTCGCTCGTTCGTCGCGACCAGCTCAATTTCGGCTCCCACAAGGTCTATATCGGCCGGCACGAGCTCAAGGAACGTCATCTCTGTCTTGATTCGTGCGTCCTCTATCCCAAGGTCCTCGAGAAGGACATGATAGATGGTTCTCTTGAGCGCGCTCTTGTCGATTCCTAGTCCGGTGGTCGCATTACCCTGAGGATCGAGGTCGATGAGGAGGGTACGACGCTCAGCCAGGGCCAGTCCTGCGGCGAGATTCACTACGGTCGTAGTCTTGCCGACCCCGCCCTTTTGATTAGCTACCGCTATGATCCGGGTCAGGACGCTTCCCCCCGATGTTCCACGTGAAACAACTCTAGCTAGTGTTCCACGTGGAACAATAGCGAACTAAAGACCCGAAATCAATCCTCGTTTGTCACAACGAGGAAGATTCTTGCAATGCCGAGCTTCGGGAACTCGATCGTTTTCCATTCAGCGGATCCTATTCTGTTGAGCGCAGGGAATGGGAAGGCTCTGCCTGCCGGAGGACCAGTTGCGATCAGCCTGCCTCCAGCTCTGAGATATGCCAATGCCGTTTCGACCAGCGGAGCACCAAGGCCAACAGCCCGGGCAAGTACTATGTCAAATACACCTTCTAATTCAGGTACTTCAGCTACAATTGTCTCGGCTCTTCCATGGTACACAGCTATGTCGGGGAGAGCCAGTTCGCGGAGGAGTGCGTGAAGGAAGGAAACGGGCTTCCGTCGCGATTCGACAAGCGTGAGAGATAGCCCGGGGTCGACTAGGCGAAGGGGAACGCCAGGGATGCCCGCACCAGCCCCGATGTCCAGGACACGTACAGGCCTACGAGGGAGGACAGGCGTGAAGAGCAGCGAGTCGAGAAAAAGTCCACGTCCGATGTCGGCGCGCGTTCGAAGCGACGTGAGGTGATGCGTGCGGTTCCAGAGGACGAGGAGATTGGCATAGCGGCCGAAGGCGTTGCGCTCCGTCGGCGTCGCGGCTCTGCCCAGCAGTGCAGGGAAGGCTTTGAAGAAAAACTCGAGAGAGTCAGCCGCGGGTCGCGCCACGCGGTTACTGAAGCGGTTGGGGGCCCGGCGCCCGGATCACGCCTTCTTCATCGCACGCGCGGCCGGTTTGGCGGGCGTGCCGCTGCGCTCCATGTAGAGCTGCTGTCCGATCTGGAGCACGTTGGAGAGCGTCCAGTACAGCACGAGGCCCGAGGGCAGGCTGAGGAACATGAACGTGAACACGACGGGCATGATCAGCATCATCTTCGCCTGCCGCGGATCGCCCATGGTCGGAGTCATCTTCTGCTGTATGAGCATCGAGACGCCCATCAGGATGGGCAGGATATACGTGTGATCAGCGTCGGCGAGATCGCAGATCCAGACGTCACGCCCGCCGAGCCACGGCAGCCAGGACCACGCCTTCCCGAAGCATATGAAGGGCGCATTCTGGACGTCGACCCACACCGAGAGAGCGACGTAGAGCGCGTAGAAGACCGGGATCTGAACCACCATGGGCAGGCAACCCCCAAGCGGGTTCACGTGATTGGCCCGATACAGCTCCATCGTCTCGCGCTGGACGCGCTGCGGATCACTCTTGTACTTGGAGCGGAGCGCGTTGATTTGGGGCTGGAGCGCCTGCATTGCCTTCATCGAGCGCATGCTCTTGACGGTGAGGGGGAAGAAGATCAGCTTCGTGATGATCGTGAGCAAAATGATCGCAACCCCATAGTTCGGCACCATCCGGTAGAACCAGTGCAGGAGCCAAAAGACGGGCACCGCGATCCATTCCATCGGGAAGGTCGGCAAGCCCCAATCGCGCGCCTTCGACTCGGGAATGGGGAATCCCCCAAAATAGATCGATTTCTCCAGGCCGACGCCCAGCGCCTTCAATCTCTCGAACTCCATAGGCCCTATGTAGCCGAGAAATTGCCCTTCCCATGCCTGCCGTGGCGCCAGAGCGGGAATGCTGGCTACCAGGCCCACCTCCACGCGCTTGCTCGGCCCGTTCTTGCCCGCGCCTGGGGTCTGCGTCTTTGCCTCGACGGTCCGAAGCCCCGGGCTTTTGGGCACAAACGCTACGAGGTACGTGCCGGCCTGGCCCAGGGAACCGGCGTGTGAGATGGAGCTCTCGAAACCGACCCATGCGCCGACCCCGGGGAAGTTGAGGGCATCGGACAGCGCCGAACGATATGGCCAGAAAGCCCCCTGGTTCAGCTGCACCACGTGAAGGGGACGGGGTCCGGGAAACGCGTCGTGATCCTTCGGCCATTCCACCGGCCCCGCCCACATCGTCCAGATCTCCGCGCCTTGCTGAAGATTCTGCCGGTTCTCGACCCTGAGAGCTTGCTCGATGACGTAGCTGTCCGCCTGGAATCGCAGCGAATAGGTGATCCGAAGCCCGAACCCATCCTCACCGACCAGGATCAATTCGCCCGCGGGAGTCTGCGCCCCCAGGTTGAGCGACTCGGTTGAGAGTCGAAACTGGACGGGCTGCTCGCTCCTGCCGGCGGCCACCACGCGGATCCCCGAGGGACCAAGCACCCCGTCCAGTACCATCGGGCGGTCCCCGCGGAAATGAACGTCCCAGACCGTGATCGCCCCACCTCGGCTGCTGATCTCGGCGCGATAGAGGGGAGTCTCCACACTGGCCGTGCGGTCCGGCACGCTGGGCGCCGCCAGCGGCGCGGCCGCCGCCGGGGACGGTGCCGGGGCTGCCGTCGGGGCCGCCGCAGGCTTTGGTTCGGGCGACTCAGCCTTGGGCGGCTGCGGAGGAGTTTCTGTTGGCTGCATGAAAAACGTCTGGTAGGCAATGAGAAGCCCCGCCATCAGCAGGGCTGCGATGATCGCTCGCTTCTCCATCAGAGCCGATGCCTCTCTCTCGGGCGTGTCACTGCGCCGGGGGGCGGATCATAGCCGCCCGGGTGGAAGGGATGGCATCGCCCGAGGCGCCTCAGCGTCAACCAGCCACCCCGAATAACCCCATGGTCGGCTATCGCTGCTCGCGCATATTCGGAACAGCTCGGCTGGAAACGGCAGGCGGCGGGCAGGAGAGGGCGCAGCAGCAGCTGGTAGCCCCGCACGACACCGCAGGCGATTCGCGCCCCCAGGCTCATGCGCCCGCGCTCCGGCTCGCGGCCGCATGCGCGTGCGCCATCTCAGTCCGCAGCGCCTCGATCGGCGCCTCGAGGGCCCAGGCGCGCGCCACGAAGACCGCATCCACGCCGCGCAGCCGTGCCGGCGCGAGCCCGCGATACGCCGCGCGCAGCCTCCGCCGCGCGCGGTTGCGGCGAACCGCGCCACGGATTTGCCGGCTCACGGCGAACCCCGCACGCGCTGGACCACGACGCGGCACCCACAGGAGCACAAACGCCCGCCGCTCCTCGCGCCGGCCCTGCTGGAAGACCGCCTGGATCTCGGTGGGGTGCCTGAGGCGAGCGTCCCGGGGAAGCCCGAGCGGCCCGACGGCTCGGCTCACAACAGCATCGCTAGACGGAGAGACGCTTGCGTCCCTTCGCGCGGCGGCGCTTGAGGACCTTCCGACCGCCTGGCGTCTTCATTCGCTCCCGGAAGCCGTGTGTCTTCTTCCGGCGGCGCCTGTTTGGCTGGTACGTCCGCTTCATGGAGGAACTCCTTCCGTCAGTCGGTGAACCCGCGTAGTGTACTGACCGCCCTCCGGCAAGTCAAGACGCGGACCCTCTTGCGAGCGTGTTTCGCGGTGTGGTAACGTGCCGTTCTCACGCTTCCCGCGATTTTCGGAATGGCCGGAGACACGCCGGGGAAGTGGCTCGCATCAGGTGAGGTTGCCGCAGCGTATTTATCAGAACCAGATGACACGTCGGCCGCTGGCTTCGCTCGCTTCGCTCGCAGCCCACCGCGGTCACGGGAACATCTCCTGTTATCCACACCTGTGGATAACTTTGTGTGTAACTCTCTCCGGCCCAGCCCCAACAAGGGTTTAACAATGCTCGAATCGCTGTGGGACCGCATGCTCATCTCGTTGGCGACCAAGGTGCCGCCCGCTGCGCTCGACTCCTGGCTCCGTCCATGTCGGCTCTCGGCCGTCGAAGGTGATCACGTGAAGATCGCCGCGCCGAACACCTACACGCGCGATTGGCTCCACCAGCACCACACCGAATCGCTGCAAGCCGCGGCCCGCGAAGTCCTCGGAGGCAATCCTCGCGTCTCGCTCGACATCGACCGCGACACCCCATCTCCCGCCAATCCGCCGAACGCGACCGAGCCGCCCGTCGCAGCTCCGGGTCTCTCCGCCCGCTACACGTTCGATTCTTTCGTCGTCGGCAACTCGAACCAGTTCGCGCAGGCCGCCTGCCAGGCAGTGGCCGAGCTGCCTTCACGCGCTTACAATCCGCTCTTCATCTACGGCGGCGTGGGTTTGGGCAAGACCCACCTCCTTCACGCAGTCGGTCACCAGATCGCCCGCCTCTACCCGCACCTCCGCCTGCTCTACCTCTCATCGGAGCGCTTCACCAACGACTTGATCAACGCGATCCGCTACGACAGGACGGCGGAGTTTCGCGCCAAGTATCGCACCATCGACCTGCTCCTGATCGACGACATCCAGTTCATCTCGGGCAAGGAGCGAACCCAGGAAGAATTCTTCCACACGTTCAACGACCTCTATGAGGCTCGCAAGCAGATCGTCGTGTCATCCGACTCGGCGCCCAAGGAAATCCCCGACCTCGAGGAGCGCCTGCGCTCCCGCTTCGAGTGGGGCCTGATCGCCGACATCCAGCCGCCTGACTTCGAGACGCGCGTGGCCATCCTCAAGAAAAAAGCGGAGATCGAGCGCGTCCGGCTCCCCGACGATGTCGCCTACCTCATCGCCGGCCGCATCAAGGCCAACATCCGCGAAATCGAAGGCTCGCTCACCCGGATGATCGCCTTCTGCTCGCTGTCCGGCCGCGACATGAGCGTGGAGCTTGCCCAGGAAGTGCTGGCCGACCTCTGGGGCGAGGAGGAACGCGTCATCACAATGGAGCACATCCAGCGCAAGGTCGCCGAGTTCTTCGGCATCAAGCTCTCGGACATGCGCGCCAAGAACCGTACCAAGTCAGTCGCCTTCCCGCGTCAGGTCGCCATGTACCTCTCGCGCCAGCTCACCCACGCCTCGCTCAGCGACATCGGGCGCGCCTTCGGCGGCAAAGACCATACGACGGTCATCCACGCCGTCTCCAAGCTCCAGGCCTTGCTCCAGCAAGATCCCAAGCTCAAGCAGACCATCGACACGCTCACCCAGGGGATTACCCTGTGATCCACCGTCGTCCACGTCGCACGCGCGACCTTGTCCACCGGGCCGTGAGCGACGCATCCGCTAGCTTGTCGGCCTCTTGCGCGTCATCCACAGCGTCCACCGCCACGACGTCTACTACGACGACGTCTTCTATGATTTTCTTCTCCAACAACGGAGATTGACATGGAAGTCCAAGTGGACCGGGATGCCTTCCTCAAGGGTCTCCAGATGGTTCACAACGTCGTCGAGCCACGACAGACCCTGCCGATTTTGGCGAATGTGCTGCTCGAGAGCGAGGGAGACAGCCTGCGGCTGACCGCCACCGACCTCGAGGTCGGCGCGCGGGTCTCGGTGCCGGCCAAGGTGCCGGAGAGCGGGTCGATCACGTTGTCGGCGCGGAAGCTGCTCGAAATCGTCAAGGAGCTGCCGGCGGCGGCGCTCACCCTCAAGGTCCAGGACAATGCCTGGGTGGCGCTGCGCTGCGGCGGCGCCTCCTACAAGCTGGTGGGCCTGAGCGCGACGGACTTCCCGGTCGTGGCGACGGGAACGGCGGCCGCCTGGATCACGCTCGACGGGAAGCTGTTGAGGGACATGCTGGCGCAGACCATCTTCGCCGTCTCGCACGACGAGAGCCGTTACGCGCTGAACGGGGTGCTCTTTGCCGTGCTGGATCGGGAAATCAGGATCGTGGCGACCGACGGTCACCGGCTCGCGCTGGCCATCCGGCCGCTGGCCAGCGCGGGGGCGTCCGTCTCCGGCATCGTGCCGCGAAAGGCCGTGCAGGAGATCGCGCGGATCGTAGGCTCGGGCGAGGACGTCCGGGTGGCGATCAGCGAGAACCAGTTCATTCTCCAGATGCCCAACGTCTTGCTGATGGCGCGGCTCATCGAAGGCACGTTTCCGAACTACGAGCAGGTCGTCCCCAAGGCCCACCCGCACCGTATCGCGATGTCGCGGGGCGCGTTGACGGCAGCGCTGCGGCGGGTCTCCGTGCTCTCGGAGGAGCGGACCAAGCCCGTGAAGTTCACGCTCTCCCCGGGGTTGCTCAAGCTCACGGCCTACAGCCCGGACTTCGGCGAGGCGGAGGAGCAGATCGAGGTGCCGTACGAGGGAGAGGAGATGACGATCGGCTTCAATTCGCGCTACGTCCTGGACGCGCTCGGCGCGCAGGACGCGGAGCAAATCGTGATGGAGCTGAAGGACGGTTTGAGCCCCGGAATCATCAAAAGCTTCGAGGAGGAAGGGTCCCTCTGTGTTATCATGCCCATGAGGATTTAACATCCTTATGGGGGCAGAGATCGGGTGCTCATCCAGTGGATTACGATCGCTGAATTCCGTAGTTATCGCCTCCTGTCCTTCAAGCCCGACCCCGGCCTCAATGTCCTGAGCGGGCCCAACGCCCAGGGGAAAACCAATCTCCTGGAAGCGATGGGACTGCTGCTCGTGGGACGCTCCTTTCGCGGCGCCAAGGCTGCAGACCTTCCGCGCTGGGGGTCTGCCGGCGCTTCGCTGAGTGGTGCCGTGGTGCGTGGCGAGGTCGTGCGCGAAATCCGTCGCGGTGTCGCCCAGCGCGAGGACGGCGGATGGGCCGTGACCGGCGAGGGGTGCCCGTGGGCGCGCGCCATCCCCTTCGGCTGGCAGGACCTGGCCATTCTCACGGGTGGGCCCCAAGCCCGGCGGAACTTCATAGACGGCTTCGCGGCCAAGGTCCAGCCGGCGCATGCGGCGGCTCACGCTCGCTACCGGCAGATCTTGGGACGACGCAATCACCTTCTCCAGAGCGGGCAGTGCGAGCGCCTCCAGCCCTGGAACGAGCAGCTGGCGAAGACCGGCGTGGAGATCCTCGCGCGGCGGCGCCAGGCCGTGATCGCCCTCGAGGGCGAGGTTGCGCGCCTCTATCCGGAGCTGGCGGGATCGAGCCAGACGGTCCGCCTCGAGTATCGCTCCGGGCTCGGCCCGGATACGACGGAAGGGGAGTTCCTCGACGCGCTGGCAACGCGTCGTGAGGACGAGATACGGAGGCGGCTCACGCTCGTGGGGCCGCACCGCGATGATCTGGTGGTGGAGCTGGACGGCCACGATATGCGAAGTTTCGGCTCGCGCGGCCAGCAGAGGCTCCTGGTGCTCGCGCTGCGCCTCGCCGAGGCCGGGCCGGTGGAGGCCGCCGTCGGCAGCCCGCCGGTTCTGCTGCTCGACGACGCGCTCTCCGAGCTCGATCCCCGTGTCCAGGGGCGTGTGCTCCGGCACGCCGCGCGGAGCGGGCAGGTGTTCCTCACGACCGCTGAGCCGGGCCTTCCCGACGGGAGCGGTGCGGCCTGGTGGGACGTGAAAGGGGGGATCGTGGCCGAAACGCCCGATGCCGAGGCTGTAGGCGCTCCCGCCGGAGGGACAACGTGAGCGCCGACACCTATACCGCGAGCGACATCAAGGTCCTCGAGGGGCTTGAAGCTGTCCGCAAGCGCCCCGCCATGTACATCGGGGACACGGGTGCCTATGGACTTCACCACCTCGTCTACGAGGCCGTGGACAACGCCGTGGACGAGGCCATGGGCGGTTATTGCGACAGTATCAAGGTCATCCTCCACTCAGACGGATCGTGCTCGGTGGGCGACAACGGGCGCGGCATTCCGGTCGACACGCACAAGGAAACGGGCAAGTCGGCGGCCGAGGTCGTGCTGACGGTGCTCCATGCGGGTGGCAAGTTCGAGCATTCCGCCTACAAGGTGTCGGGTGGCCTGCACGGCGTCGGGATCTCGGTGGTCAACGCGCTCTCGGAGTGGCTGGAGCTCGAGATCCGGCGAGACGGGAAAGTGTGGACGCAGCGGTACGAGTACGGGGTGCCGCAGGGCGACCTCGCGCCGGGCGAGAAGACCTCGAAGCACGGCACGGTCATTCGCTTCAAGCCCGACACGAAGATTTTTGAGGAGACGAATTTCTCCTTCGACACCCTGTCGAATCGCCTGCGCGAGCTGGCCTTCCTCAACAAGGGCCTCAAGATCGTCATCGAGGACGAGCGCGACGAACGCACGCACACGTTCATCTACAAAGGCGGCATCATCGAGTTCATCAAGCACCTGAACCAGAACAAGACGCCCGTGCATCCCAAGGTGCTCTTCTTCGAAGGCAAGAAGGACAACATCGAGGTCGAGGTGGCGCTGCAGTACAACGACGGCTACCAGGAGAGCGTATTCTCCTTCGCCAACAACATCAACACGCGTGAGGGCGGCACGCACCTAACGGGCTTTCGCGCGGCACTCACCGGCCAGATCTCGACCTACGCTCAGGCGCAGGGCTATCTCAAGACGTTCAAGGGCGCGGTCACCGGCGACGACGTGCGCGAAGGGCTGACCGCCGTCGTTTCGGTGCGGATCCCCGACCCGCAGTTCGAAGGGCAGACCAAGGGGAAGCTCGGGAACTCGGAGGTCAAGGGCCTCGTGCAGCAGATCGTCAACGATCGGCTGGCCGAGGCCTTCGAGGAAGACCCGGCGACCGCGCGGAAGATCGCCGACAAGTGCGTGCGCGCGGCGCAGGCGCGCGAGGCGGCGCGCAAGGCGCGCGAGCTCACGCGCAAGGGCGGTCGCGACGACGAGGGCCTGGCGGCGAAGCTGGCGGACTGCTCCGAGCGCGATCCCCAGTTCCGCGAGATCTTCCTCGTGGAGGGCGACTCGGCCGGGGGCTCGGCCAAGCAAGGGCGCGATCGCAAGACGCAGGCGGTCCTGCCGCTGCGGGGCAAGATCATCAATGCCGAGAAGGCTCGCTACGACAAGGTGTTGTCGCACCAGGAAATCCGGCTCCTGATCTCGGCGCTCGGCACGGGAATCGGTCCCGAGGAATTCGACGTCTCGAAGCTCCGCTACCACAAGGTCATCCTGATGACCGACGCCGACGTGGATGGCGCGCACATCCGGACCCTCCTGCTGACCTTTTTCTTCCGCCACATGGTGCAGATCATCGAGGCGGGGCGGCTCTTCATCGCCCAGCCGCCGCTCTTCAAGGTCAAGAAGGGCAAGGCCGAGCGGTACCTGATGAGCGAGCGCGAGATGGAGGAGTTCCTCCTCGCCCAGTGGGTCGAGAAGGCCTCCATCAAGATTCCGGGCAAGTCCCAGCCGATCAAGGAGGAGGCGCTCCTGGAGGCGCTCAAGCGGGCGCTGGAGTTCCGGACGCTGTTCGCCAAGTTCGCCCGTCGCGGCGTGCCGCGGGTCATTCTCGACGGACTCCTGCGGAAAAAATTCAGGGGCACCAAGCGGGGCGTGGGCGACAACGAGATCGTCGCCGCCGTGCATGAGGTCGCGAGCGAGATCGACGGCTGGAGCGCTCAGCTCGCGGGCGGCGACAACGGCGACGCCGCGATGATTCAGGTCGCGGGGTCGCACCCCGCCATCTTCAGCCCGGACCTGCTCAAGTCTCCCGACTACGCCCAGCTCTTCGAGTGCCACGCGGAGATCACCGCCCTGCACAAGGGCCCCTGCAGCGTCGTGGACGATTCGGGCAAAGAAGTGGTCACCCGGACGCTCGACGAGCTGCTCGAGGTGGTCATGGGCTCCGCGAAGGAGGGCGTGACCCTCCAGCGCTACAAAGGGCTGGGCGAGATGAACCCGGAGCAGCTCTGGGAGACCACGATGAACCCAGAGACGCGCACCCTCCTCAAGGTGACCATGGACGACGCGGTGGGGGCGGACGAGATCTTCACCATCCTGATGGGTGACGCCGTCGAGCCCCGACGCGAGTTCATCGAGCGGAACGCCCTCGACGTGATCAACCTCGCGCGCGCCCTGCCGGACGCCCGCGACGGCTTGAAGCCGGTCCACCGCCGCATCCTTTACGCCCAGCACCAGGCCAACAACACCTGGAACCGCCCCTACGTGAAGTGCGCGCGCATCGTCGGCGACGTCCTCGGCAAGTTCCACCCGCACGGCGACGCCGCCACCTACGACGCCCTGGTCCGCATGGCCCAGGACTTCTCCATGCGCTACCCGCTCATCGACGGGCAGGGCAACTTCGGCTCGATCGACGGCGATCCGGCAGCGGCGATGCGCTACACCGAGGCGCGGCTGGCCAAGATCGCCCACGAGATGCTGGCCGACATCGACAAGGACACGGTCGACTTCGTCCCCAACTACGACGAGAACGAGAGCGAGCCCCTGGTCCTTCCCACGCGGATCCCGAACCTCCTCGTCAACGGGTCGTCGGGGATCGCGGTCGGCATGGCGACCAACATCCCGCCGCACAACCTTACCGAGATCGTGGACGCGCTCGTCATGGTGATCGACAACCCGGACGTCACGGTCGACGACCTGATGAAAGTCATCCCGGGGCCGGACTTTCCGACCCGCGGCTACATCTACGGGCGGGCGGGCCTCCGCGAGGCGTACACGACGGGGCGGGGAATCATCACGCTGAGGGCCAAGCTGAAGAAGGAGCAGTTCCGCGGTGGACGCGAGGCCATCATCATCACCGAGCTGCCGTACCAGGTGAACAAGGCCACGCTGATGGAGAAGATCGGCGAGCTCATCCGGGACAAGAAGATCGAGGGCATCTCGGAGCGCCGCGACGAATCCAGCCGGGAAGGCATCCGGATCGTGCTGGAGCTGGGGCGCGGGGAGATCCCGGACATTGTCATCAACCAGCTCTACAAGCACACCCAGATGCAAACCACCTTCGGCATCATCATGCTGGCGCTGGTGGGGCGGCGCCCGCAGGTCGTCACGCTCAAGCAGATGCTGACGGAGTTCATCGCCTTCCGTCGCGAAGTCGTCACGCGGCGCACGAAGTACGATCTCGCGCGCGCCGAAGAGAAAGCGCACATCCT
>WNFY01004007.1_pt1 | contig 13694 bp, 13 predicted proteins | sample 5400091 | NCBI WGS metagenome assembly WNFY01 (sample SAMN13153364, study PRJNA577476) | soil metagenome | isolation source: 60 cm soil or saprolite under grassland replicate 1 | place: USA:California | collected 2016-06-15 | reverse complement strand
GACCGTCATCACGGATTTGCCGGTGTCATGTCGCGTCAACCGCGAAGAAATCTTCGGTCCGGTCATTACGATCACGCCCTTCGACAACGAAGAAGAAGTGATCCGCTACGCCAACGACACCGATTACGGCCTTGCCTCAAGCCTCTGGACCCAAAACTTAAATCGCGCGCATCGCGTCGCTGAAAAAATTCACACCGGAACGGTCTGGGTGAACTGCTGGCTCGTACGCGACCTGCGCGTCCCATTCGGCGGAATGAAACAAAGCGGCGTCGGCCGCGAAGGCGGCGAGGAAGCATTGCGATTCTTCACCGAGCCGAAGAACATCTGCATCGCAAAGACTGACCGTTAAAGAATTGATTTCGCTAGAGACCGTCGGCCTCTCCTGCTTCAGTTCGAACATACGTACAAATAGACCAGGAGACCAGGTGTTTTCACTTGAACAAATCACACTTGAACAAGCAGCGGCATGGAAGCTTGGACTGGGCATTGCCACTGCCTGCGCTGCGGGAGTGACCGCTATCACGGCGAGTTTGCTACCGTTCTTTGAGAAGCGATTTAAAAAGTTATTCGTAATCTCCGACATTGTAATGGCGTGGTTATCACTTGTGCTGCTCGGAGCGACGTTGTGGGTGGCGAGTGTTGCCGATGAAAAGCAGACGGAGGCCGTAACCGACGCCAAAAAGATTGCTCAATCCCTACAAGCTGCTAAGGAACCGCGTCATATTAGTCCGGAACAAGAAGCTAAATTTATTAAAGCCTGTTTAGTTTTAGCGCCCGGCGAGAAGGTCCAAATCGAATATGATCCCGAAGACGAGGCGCATGCCTTCGCCGTTGAGATTAGTCGTTTGCTTAGGAAAGCTGCTTTCACGTTGGTGCAAGATGAGGAGCACATGCCTCCGGTGAGCCGTATCGCCAAACCCTATACCGGGATCACTCTCCGAGTTGTCTCTACAGAGAACCCGCCGGTTCACGCTGAAGTCATTCAACGCGCGTTCAAGGCAATCGGAATCGATGCGCCTGGCGAGCTGCGGACATCGATCACTGGGGTTGTTTCTGACGTACCTGAAAGTAAAGACAATGATACAGTCGTCGTCATGGTTGGACGTAAATCCCTATGATATGAATTAGAAGCAGCCTTATTTGAGAAGTTCAGTAATTGGGAGATATGCATTCTCTCAGACTTCAAGCGCTGACGATTAGGAAACATCAAAGAGGACAACGGCTGGACACAAACCGATCCAACCGATCGAGCCCACTGGCTCAGTGCCCACCAGCTATTATCGCATCTGTTGCAGCGACTCGCTGGCGACCAGCCGGGGGACCTTAGCGTTAGAGTGGTTCGTCGCGTCGCGGAATTAAGGCGTCAATCCGGGCGGAAATCTCTTCGCGTGAAATATCGAGAGGGATCTCCGCCGTGATCCCGTCCTGTCGTTGCAATGACTTCAAATAATCAATTTGTTTGATCGTTGCTTTTCGCCGCAGCCAATTGTTAAGAAATTCAGATAGCTCAATCCACTCTGCGTCCTGTCGGTAACGAACCAACGTTTCCGGCGAAACTAGGCCTTCGCGAATTTTCGGCTTGAGCTCGCGAATTGTAACGGTGGCGATGTCCTTAACTTCGATGGGCATGTTCTTATGCGGAAAATTTGTGAGATTGTTTCGTGTTTCGATTACTGGTCGCCGTAATTCGCGCCGGAGGTAAGCCTCTTTTTCTTTCTCTTTCTTGCGCTTTTTTTCGACCTCACTCCGAATCAATTCTGGATGGCGCTTGCGCACTTCTTCAGCGAAGCGTTTCTCGCCATCAGTCGAGTCCCACGTCGAATCAGCTTCGTCGAGCAACAAGACCAAATCTTTCGTCGCGGCTTTCGTGAGCCGTTTAAAGTCTTTGTCGCGATAAATTATGTACCGATAATATTTGTCGCAGCGCGCATACAGTTTTTTCAAGTCAGGGTACTGTGCTTTAGATACGACCTCGTACTCTGGAAAGCTAAACTCATGGATCATTCGCGACACGTCTTGCTTATCGAAACCATCTAAGGGCGCGGCCTCCCACGCTGCAACAACACTTCCAACCGTTCCTTCTCCGCAGTAATAGGTTGTTTCACATCTGTAAGTCGTGACGACCACTGGCAATTCGGCAGGCAATAAACCAGCGTGATGCTGAGCGCGTAGGACATCTATCGAAAGCTTGAGTTGCTCGCTATCGCGAGTGACGAAGATATCTCGTCGTTCGAGTTTCTCTCCATGGATCTCAGATTCGTAGACTGGGAGCCCGCGCTTTACTTCCGGCGAGGGCGATGAAAAAGAAAATATAAAACTCGGCAGCGGAACACTCGCGATGTTGGCGCCCGTCGCAGCCGAGGTTGCCTTCTCAGATCTAATTTGTCTTCGCTCCCAGCATTTTTTGCAGGGTGAAACGGATTCCGGGAGACTATCGATCAGTTCCGAATCGAGCATTATCGTGACGTTGCCGCAAAGTGACGCTAGATAGAAATTCGCGGTGATGAAGTAATGCGCCTTGATATCGCGATTGGGTACATGCCAACCCTCTCGATTCGGAGACCAAACAACTTGAAAGAGTCTCTGGTCGGATTCCGCGTCGCGGATGAAACAGCCAGCTGTCCCGGTCTCAATTGCAACTGGTCGATTTTTGTCAGACTCGCTTAATCCGTCTAGCAAGTCTGCAGCTCTATAGTTGTTGCCGCCAACATCTAGTTGAACATCCGATGACGCGTATTTGGTTGCCAAGTCGGTCAAGTAATCGGCGACTGTCATCGCACAAAGATAAACAAAATGATTGGATGGCTACAATCTTCGACTGAACGTCAAGGCGAGCGCGCGACTCGCTTCGTGAGCGCAGGTGTCGCGAAAAATCGCAACCTGTAGCACGCCTACTTGCAATACGGTTATCTGGATGCTTGATGTGGAGAAATCTGTGTCCATCCGCGTAGTCCGCGGTTACAATGAAATCAATGAGCGAATCCATCGAAAGCTCTCGCGCGCCTCACCGGTTGGTGCGTTCCCGCACGCGAAGCGCGTGGGCGAACTTTTGATTCTTTCCGGAATCGGTCCGCGCACGCGGGGCAGCAAAGAAATTCCCGGCGTCGGCCGCGAAGGCGGCGAAGAAGCATTGCGATTCTTCACCGAGCCGAAGAACGTCTGCATCGCAAAGTAGGGCGAATCGAAGAGCCCCTCATCGATTACCCATTTTCGGAATTCGTAGAAGCGTTCCACTACGCTGGCACATTCACGCGTTGCCTCGGTCTGTGAGCGTAGATTCGATGATGCGTTCAACGCGGCTGAAACGAGCTCATCGCTTGCAGCTGGTTCAGATTGCACCAAGATGAGCGGGAACTACTCAAACAAAACTTATGTGTCGAAACATCAAAACTCTGCATAACTTCAAACCGCCGGCCACCGACGAAGAAATTCGCGCATCTTCGCTTCAGTTTGTCAGAAAACTGAGCGGCTTCACCAGACCTTCCAAAGTGAACGAACATGCGTTCACCCGGGCGGTCGACGGCGTGACGCAGGTCGCGCGGGAACTGCTCAATTCCCTGGTGACGAATACTCCGCCGCGAGATCGCGAAGTGGAAGCGCTGAGAGTTCGCGCGCGATCCGCAAAAAGGTTCAGCTCGCTTTCTGCCCCGGCTAATCCCGTGCATGATCACAGTTGAGCTGCAATCTCAAACCCCATTTTCCTGCGTAACTCTTCAAAGTTATCATGGACGTTTAGAGGTTGGCGCCCCTGGTCCGCATGTTGTTCCGATTACTCACCGACTAGTGTAATACTCTACGAATGGAGCCAGCGGACGTTGGCGGGAGAAGATTTCGCACCGCCTTTGTTGTCATTTTGGTGGTCGCGGTCTCCGCGCTTTTTCTGGCCGTAACCTGGCCTTTCCTGAAACCTCTTCTGCTCGGCGCATTGCTAGCCGGACTATGCCACCCACTTTATAGGTGGATTACCCGGCTGCTCCGAGGCCGGCGATCGCTCGGCGCGATCGTCACGCTCCTGATTCTTTTCATCGTCGTGGCTGGGCCATTGAGCGCATTTCTTGGAGTGGTCGTGCAACAGGCGCTGGCCGTGAGTAATCAAGCGATTCCGTGGGTGCAACAACATTTCGGTGCCGCCAGCACTTTCAACGCACACGATTGGCTCGTGCAAAGGTTTCCGGCCCTGGCCGATCACGTGCCAAGCCAGGAACAACTGGTCGAGAGTGTTGGCGCGGCGGCGAAATCGATCGGAGGCTTCCTGGTCACGGTAGCATCGCGAATGACGGCCAGCACGGCTGTTTTTCTTTTGAATCTGTTCGTCATGGTCTATGCGATGTTTTTCTTTCTCAAAGACGGCGAGAAAATTCTGGAGAAAATTTTCTATTATCTGCCGCTGAGTGACGAGGACGAAGAGCTGATGCTGCAACGATTTATCTCGATCACGCGGGCCACCGTGAAGGGCACACTCGTAATCGGCATTATCCAGGGCGCTCTCGCGGGTTTCGCGTTCTGGTTAGCCGGCATCGATGGCGCAGCGTTCTGGGGCACGATCATGGCGATCCTTTCGATTGTACCTGGAATTGGCGCGGCCCTCATCTGGGTGCCGGCCGTGATCTATTTGATCGTGACCGGTCAGCTTCTAGCAGGACTGCTCTTGTTGGCCTGGTGCGCCGCGGTGGTGGGAACGATTGATAATATTCTGCGCCCGATCCTCGTCGGGAAAGATGCCAAGATGCCGGATCTTCTAATTCTAGTCGGCACACTCGGCGGGCTATTTCTTTTTGGACCGATCGGGTTCATTGTCGGACCAATCGTGTGCGGACTATTCCTGACCGTGTGGGAAATTTATGGCGCGACCTTCAAAGATCTCCTGCCGCCGGTGAAAAGATTACGATCTGAGATCGTCAACGAATCGGATTCTGAAGCTTAAACTCTTGAAGCGAACCAATCATTGATAAATGAGCAAATCCTTCGAAAGCTCGCGCGCGCCCGAACCGGTGGGCGCGTTCCCGCACGCGAAGCGCGTCGGCAATTTATTGTTTCTTTCCGGCATCGGACCGCGCGTTCGCGGCAGCAAAGAAATTCCCGGCGTCACGCTCGATTCAGCTGGCGAAATCGCCAGCTACGACATCGAAACGCAGTGTCGCGCGGTGTTCGAAAATGTTCGGCTCGTTCTGGAAGACGCCGGCGCGTCGTGGCAAGACATCATCGACGTCACGGTGTTCCTTACAGACATGAAGAAAGATTTCCCTATCTACAACCGCCTCTACGCGGAGCACTTTGCCGGGCCCGGCAAACCAAATCCGACCCGCACGACGATTGAGGTCAACGCGCTGCCCACACCGATCGCGATTGAGCTCAAGGTGATCGCGGCGGTGGGATAAGCGAATCACGTGAGCACTGGGCCATTTCGGATCATCGCAACGAATCACACTGGCATCACCGTCACGAACCTCGAACGGTCTGTGGCGTTTTGGCGGGATGTTCTCGGCTTCGAGCTTTCCCATCGGGCGCATCATACCGGTGACCTCGCCAGTGAAGTCACGGGAGTGCCGGGCGCCGATATCTCGATCGCCGTTCTCAAGGCTCCCGGGCACAAGATCGAGTTGCTCGAATACCACGCCCCATCGGATCGAAAGCGTGCCGAGCTCATACCTTGCGATGTCGGATCGGTGCACGTTGCCCTCACCGTAGATAATCTTGACGCTGTGCTGAGCGCGATTGCGTTATCCGGTTGGAAGGCGGCTGGCAAGCCTCAAACACTCAAGACAGGACCGAATGCAGGGAAACGCGTTGTCTACGTTCGCGACCCCGACGGGACAACAATCGAGTTCATGCAACCGCCGCCTGACAAAGGAAGAAGGAAGAATTAAGAAGTAAGATTTGGGCTTTTCTCTCATGAACTTTTCTGCCGACGAAGATTTCGCACATCAACTCGATGCGGAGGATTTGCTGCGGGCTTTCCGCGAAAAATTTTATCTTCCACTCGGCAAAGACGGCAAGCCGGTGATTTATTTTGCGGGAAACTCGCTCGGCCTGATGCCGAAATCGGCGAGACAAATCGTCGAACAGGAATTAGACGATTGGGCGAAGCGCGGGGTCGATGCCCATCACGGCGCCGGTACCCCGTGGTATTCGTATCACGAGTCACTCCGTGAGCCGACGGCGCGGCTCGTCGGCGCGCAACCGAACGAAGTCGTCTGCATGAACAGCCTCACGGTGAACCTTCACCTGATGATGGCGACGTTTTACCGACCGACGAAATCGCGCTTCAAAATCCTGATGGAAGAGCCGGCTTTCCCTTCCGACATGTACGCGATCAAATCGCAGATCACTCATCATGGATTGGATCCGAAAGAGGTGCTCATTCTCGCGCGCCCGCGCAAAGGCGAGTTCACGATCCGACAAGAGGACATCGAGGCTGCACTCGATAAGCACGGCGAGCAAATCGCGGTCGTGATGATGGGCGGGCTGAACTTTTTCACAGGTCAGCTGTTTGACATCGAGGAAATCACAGCGTTGGCGCAAAAGCGTGGATGCGCGGTCGGTTTCGATCTCGCGCACGCGATCGGCAACGTGCCGCTGGCGCTGCATGATTGGAACGTCGATTTCGCGGTCTGGTGTTCATACAAATACCTCAACGCCGGTCCCGGGGCGGTGGCCGGCGCGTTCGTGCATGAACGGCATGCGACCAACACCAAGTTGCCGCGTCTTGCCGGCTGGTTCGGCAACGATCCGAACACACGTTTCCGTTTGCATCTCGAGCCAGAATTTATTCCGGTTCCATCAGCCGACGGCTGGCAGATCAGCAACCCGCCAATTTTCTCGATGGCGCCGCTGCGCGCTTCGCTTGCGATCTTCGATGAAGCCGGCGGAATCGAACCGCTACGCGCGAAATCGATCAAGCTAACCAGGTATCTTCAATTCCTGTTGGAGTCCGATCGCCGCGGCAGCAACAAACGCTTCACTGTCATCACGCCCCGTAACATCAATAAACGGGGCTGCCAATTGTCGATCTCAGCGCACGAACATCCGAAAGAGTTGTTCCGCAAACTCGAAGTGACTGGAGTCAAATGCGATTTCCGCGAACCAAACGTTATCCGCGTCGCACCTACCCCGCTCTACAACACCTTTCGCGAAGTCTGGCGTTTGGCGAAAATTCTGGCTGAGCATCAATGAAGTTGTGCTTAACCGCAGATATCACGGATGAAACGGATGAACTTCTGCTTCTGTAGCAGCGGTCTGTGACCGCCGCATTTATTGTTGCAATGCCGACGTCGGGTGCGAGATGCTTGAGGAGTAAAGAGAATGTTTAAGTTGATTCATCACACCGTTTTCATCTTTGCATTTCTGCTTCTCATCGGCCCGGCATCGGCGCGAGACGAGAGATCGATCAAGGACTTGAGCAAGACGCTCGCAGCGCTGGCGGCTGACGTGGATGCGGGCGAGGCCGAGCTCTTGTCGGTGACCGCTCACACGACGGCGCGCAGTCTCCCACGGCAATATCACCTCGTTCTAAACCCAGAGTTTCAATGTTTCCTGGTCAATATCGGCGTGCGGAAACGTGGCTGGTGCGGCCATTGGACGCAGGACATCGGGGCGCGCCTAAAGGAACTCAAGCTCAAGACGCTGGTGCTTCACTGGGGTGCTGCTTACGCCGGAACATCGAGCGAGAACAATTGCCTGGTAGTCACTGCGCGCAACCAGCCTTTCCAGGACGGAATCATCATCGATGGCTGGCGCAGGGCCGGCCGATTATTCTGGTGCTCCGTAAAAAAAGACGACGAGTATGAAGTGGAACAACATTACGGCCATTCCGGGATCACCGCATGGAAAGAGAATCCGCAATGGACCGCCTGGCTGCAGGATTACGAACCGAGCGAGCAGAAGCCGAAAACAAACACCGTGTCGCGCTAACGTCAGCTCCGTAACACGCGCGAGCGACCAATACGTTTCGGAGGTTGGCGCTTCGCGAAAATTCGGGCCGAGCATTAGTGATGCGACCGCGTAGTCCCCGCGTGTCGTTAGGGGTTTCCGCCTTGACAGTAACAAAACGAGCCGGTCATGGTTACCAGCGCGGATTCAGATCGATAATCACTAACGGAGAACCATTATGAAGCATGTTCGTACGTTCACGGCCGCAATGCGAAGGCTCGCGGGCGCGCGCACTCGGCAAGGAATGATCGTGTGTGGAGCAATTGTGTTTGCGGGTTTGGTTGTAGTTTCGGCGCAAGGTCAGACCAAGAAGACGACGGCTGATTCACAGATTACGGCGCCAGAAAAGCGCACGTTTCTGCACCAGGAGGTCGAGTTCAACGCGAGCCCTCAGCGCATTTACGAAATCCTCCTGGATTCCAAGCAATTCAGCGCGTTCACTGGTTTACCAGCCGAGATCAGTGCCCAAGCCGGAGGAACCTTTTCCATGTTCGGAGGCAGGATCGTTGGACGCAACATCGAGCTAGTCCCCAACCAACGAATCGGCCAAGCCTGGCGGGAAGCCATCTGGGGGCAGGGCGTGTATTCACTCGTTAAGTTTGAACTCAAAGAGCAGGGTTCAAAAACAATGGTCGTTCTTGATCACACCGGCTTTAGCGAAGGCGATTTTGGGCACCTCAACCGGGTTGGAAATCGCGCTATTGGGATCCTCTGCAGAAGTTTCTTGCCGCAGGCATTGACCATTAACCGCTGAAGCGTTCCGCCGAGGCTCGCTCCGGACTGAACCATCTAATGTAATCCGCGGTTACTGAGCCGGGCGCTTCTCGAGCCGATGTTGAAAATAGCCCTTCCAACTTTTAGGAAGTGAATCGACTCCGATGGCTCGGCGCAGCCCTTTCAGATCGCTTTTCTCAAAAGCATAAAGACGAGTGATATCGGCCACGCTGATCTCTTGTTGCGCTCGGCCGATTAATTCTATCGGATCTCCGGCGCCAACCATCCCGCCGCGGACCACGGCAAAATAGAAACCAGTGCGACGACTGGCCAGAAACCGCTTAATGATGTCAGGGCGGCCAAACTTTATGCCCAACTTGTAGCAGGGCATTCGTGGTTCCGTGGCCATGACTTCCGTCTCGCCGATTCGAAATCTGTCCCCGACATAGACGGCTTCCTCAAGCAATCCCTCGGTCGTGAAATTTTCTCCGAACATTCCCCACGGCAGATTCACTCCCGGCAACTCAGCTCGCCAATAGCCGTAGTGCTCCGAGGGGTAAACATAAACCGCCTTGTTCACGCCCCCGTGGACAGTCAGATCGGCTTGCTGATCGCCGTCCAGGTTTAACGTGCGCAACATGACCGGCGTGTTGACCGGCTCCTTGAAAATTCCCGTCGTGACGAGCTTGCCTTGCCAGGTTACTTGCTTCGGCAATCCGACGTTCACTGACAAGATTTTCATGATTCTTTAGTTGCGGCGATTTTTTCGTGTGACTGCTATTTCTTGGAAACCATCGACTCAAGGAGCTGTTGAAAACGTGGGTGATTCCGTAATGGCTGCCAAGCTGGATCTGTTTTCAAGTAGCCATACGAAATGTATCCCGGCATGCCGAGCAAAGTCTGCAGTTCATCCAATGCGTGGTCATGGTCACCGGTCCAAGTGTAAACTTGTGCGAGTCCCTGCAGAATCAGCGGGCCGTCGTAAGCGTCCTTTGACACTGGCATAAGGGCAGCAGCTTTTTGCGCTTCCTGCAGCGCGAGTTCCTTATTGCCGAGATTCGCATCGACTTGCGCCAGCACCGCCAGGGTCCGCGGATCGTTCGGCTTGTTCTTTAATCGAGATTCGAGAACCACACGCGCTGCCGTGAACGCAGCAGCGGCTTTCGTTTTGTCGCCCTCGGCGCGGGCAATCAGTGCTTCGTACCAAGCACGGGGAAAGTAGAAGGTGAAATCGACGTCCTGAAAGTCTTCGCGCGGCGATGCCGCCAGAACTCGGCGCGCTTCGCCGTAGTTGCGGTCAATCAAGGCAATCAAAACTCGCCAGGACGTTTCACCTCCACCCACGTCCACATCGGGAGCGGCGGCCATGGCCGCCCGAAGCGTTGTCGGGTCGCCGGTTTCGCCATAGTCAAGCGAGGCCCGACGGATTAAGGCGATCGGTTCACGCATTCCCGCTGCGATTGCCCGATCGGAGGCCAACTTGGCTTCGGGAAATCGGCGCTCCAGGATGAAGGTGTCGGCCAAAAGATTGACCGCATTCGGATTACGCGGGTCCAGCTTTACCGCGGTGGCGAAATCGCGCTCCGCCTCGGCCCAATGACCTTGCCGTCGGTTGATATAGCCGGATAAATTGAAGAATGGCACACTGTTCGGTAAGCCCGGACCCGCTTTCGCCAATTCTTCCTGTGCGCGCTCGTAATCGCGGTGGCAGCGAAAATAGTGGTCGGCCATGGCAAGATGCGCCTCCGCGGAATTGGGCCGCAACCGCAGAGCATTGTTGACTGCCGCTTCACCAAGCAGATTGCGTTTGGGCGTTGGATCCAGGTCGAGGAAATAGAGAAGATTGTGCGCGCGGGAGGCGTAACAGTAGGCCAAAGCAAAATTCGGATCACGCTCGGTTGCTTCGTCGAGCAACCGCACAGCCTTGAGCAACGACGACCCGGGATCCTGAAGCTGCGTGTAAGTGTCGACAATCTCCTTGGCCTCCAGATACAGATCAAAGGCCGCTAAATCTCGCGTGGGCGTTTCTTCCATTTCGGCCTTTTGTTGGGGCGAGAGTTTGGCCTGCAGCTGGTTAACGATGGCTTGGGCCAGGTCGCTTTGAATGCCAAACAGATCGGCCACCTCACGGTCATAGCTTTCCGCCCAGATTTGTGAATCCGTTCGCGTATCAATCAATTTGGCATTCACACGCAGCCGGTTCGGCGCGCGTTGCACCGTGCCTTCGAGAATGTAGGCGACCCTGAGTTGCCGACCGATCTCACGCACGTTCTCGCCAAGTTGATTACGATATTGCTGAACGCTGATATGGCTGATGACCTTCAAGTCGGAAACCTTCGCCAGGTTCGTCAGGATTTGATCCTGCACACTATCGGCAAAGAAAGTGCCAGCGTTGTCCGGGCTTAAGTTTTGAAACGGCAGCACCGCGATGCTTTTTGTGGGAATAGTGTTGCTGGACACATCCGACGTTTCTTCGGTTGCGTTTTGCCAGGGATGCCAGAACCAATAGCCGGAAAGTGCGACAGCAGCGATGGATGTTCCGGCAATACCCACCAGCCATAATTGTCGCTTACTATAGACACGCAGACCTTTCGCGTTGGGAGTGCGTCGAATACCTTCAGCTGTGATGTCGTAAAGCCAGCCGAGAATGAGGGAGACAGGAAACCCGGCTGCGACCAGCACGATAAATACCTGCTGGGCCCAATGCGGCGCCTGAAAGATCGGTAGAATAGTTCCGCCGATTTGAATCATGGCCGATGCGAAAATCCCATAGGCGATCGCGACGCGGTAAACCTTGCGTCTCTTTAGTTCTGTAAGAATGGAACTCATTGGCGAGTTACGATACTGCGGATTTGCTGGTCCTCGCTACTCATGCCGACAATTTTTGTCGGCATATCCAGCGTATTGGGCGACAAAAGCGTGGTCTGCTATTGAACGTTGGACGTTAAGGGTTGGGCATTGGACGTTTTTGCTCTTACCATGACTGACCTTTCACGCAAAAGTCACACATGTGTCCGCTAAACACATTTCGTTGCCGATGAAGCAGAGATTCACTCTCATCGGCAGCGGCCTCGCAGGAGGATTGCTCGGCGCGTATTTGGGGCGGCGCGGGTACGATGTCGATCTTTACGAGCGCCGCGCTGATCCGCGCGAAGGCAATATTGTCGGCGGACGATCGATCAATCTCGCGGTTTCAACACGCGGGATTCACGCACTCGAGCAGCTCGGTATCGCGGATGAAGCGTTGCGACACGCCATCCCCATGCGTGGGCGAATGATCCATGACAAATCCGGCGACCTGCATTTCGCGCAGTACGATGTCGATCCGAACAAGCACATTAACTCAATCGGCCGCGCTGCACTGAACACCACTGTGATCGAGGCAGCGCAGCGCTATCCCAACGTGCGAGTTCACTTCAATCATCGTTGCACCGAGGTCGATCTTGACGAAGCGACCGCGCACCTTCTCAACACGGAAACGAATACCACCAGTGCGGTTCGCACCGATGCCGTGATCGGCGTCGATGGCGCGTTCTCCGCCGTGCGACAATCGATGCAGCGCAAGATCGATAATTTCCAATACGACGAGAGCTATCTCGCCCACGGATACAAGGAGCTGACCATCCCGCCCGCGGCGGATGGCTCGTGGCGAATGGAGAAGAACGCGCTCCACATCTGGCCGCGCAAAAGCTTCATGATGATCGCGCTGCCCAACCCGGACGGCTCGTTCACGTGCACGCTTTTTTGGGAATTCGAAGGGCCGCGCAGCTTCGCGACCACCAAGACTGACGACGAAGTCCGCGACTTTTTCTGGGAAGAATTCCCCGACGCCGTGCCGCTGATGCCGACGCTGCTCAACGATTTCCGGCAAAATCCCACCGGCTCGCTGGTAACTATTCGTTGCGCACCCTGGTATTACAAAGACAAAGTCGCACTTGTTGGCGACGCTGCCCACGCGGTCGTGCCCTTCTACGGACAGGGAATGAACGCCGCGTTCGAAGATTGCGTCGTGCTTGACGAATGCCTGGCCAAATTCCCGAACAATCGCGAGCGCGCGTTCGCCGAATATTTTTCGCGGCGAAAAGAAAACGCCGACGCGCTCGCCGATCTGGCTTTGGAGAACTTCATCGAGATGCGCGACAAAACCGCATCGAAAACATTTCGAACGAAAAAGAAGCTTGATCACTTCCTGGAAGCAGCGCTGCCCGGCATTTACCTGCCGCTCTATACGATGGTCACGTTCACACGCATCCCTTACGCGGAAGCCGCCCGGCGCGGCCGCCGCCAGGATTGCATCGTGTACGCGAGTCTCGTGATCGCGACGGTGTCGATCTTGGTATTATCAATTTGGGTCGTCCGCTCTCTTGCCAGGTAACCGGTTCCCTCTCGATTCCAGTGTAATTGGAACTTGACTGCTTAAAGCAGTCAAGCTTAAGTCGCCTTGCTTGAAATCAGAAAGGTCGATTCTGAATGTTTTGTTTCCCCAGGTGCGCGCGGCGATTTTGCGACTGCTTTTCGCCACGCCAACAAAGCAGCGCTATGTCCGCGAATTAATGAGCTTGAGCGGCCTCGCTCTTTGCACTGTTCAGGACGAACTGCGTAAACTCAACACGGTTGGCCTCGTGACCAGCTGGTCCAATGGTTATCACCGGTTCTACGGTGCGAATCAGAAACACCCGCTGTTTCCAGAGCTGGCTCGCATTGTACAAATGAGCGAGCGACTTCCGCGGGCAAAACAAGCTGCGTTGTATCGACAGCGACGCTTCCGCACTCAAATCAAACGACGCGGAAATGTCTCCAGATTGCCCGCTGATCGGCCAACAAAATGGCATCTGTTGTCGCGCACCGACAAGAATCCGACGAAATAAACCATCGAGCTTGGTTTTGACGGATTCCATTTTGCACACGCACAAGTAGATTGCCGCTCCTGGCACTCGACTGCTTAAAGCAGTCGAGTTTTTCGTTGGATCGCCCTTGGAATCTCTCGATGAGGCACAATCAACTATCAACTCCGAAAGCGTTCGCGAGTAAACTCTGAACTCTTCATCGCG
>WNFY01004006.1_pt1 | contig 13695 bp, 11 predicted proteins | sample 5400091 | NCBI WGS metagenome assembly WNFY01 (sample SAMN13153364, study PRJNA577476) | soil metagenome | isolation source: 60 cm soil or saprolite under grassland replicate 1 | place: USA:California | collected 2016-06-15 | reverse complement strand
CGGCGTATCACGGGGCGAAAGAACATGCACGTGTGGATGGGCGAGTGTCACGTACACGCCGGCATCGATCCGGAGGACATCAGACTCCAGCGCGCCGCGCATCCAGGGTCGGAGTTTTTGATCCACCCTGAGTGCGGCTGCGCCACCAGTGTCGTGGAAGCCGTCTCGGCCGGCGACGTAGATCCGGTGGGAGTTCAGATCCTTTCGACCGAAGGTATGATCAAGCGTCCGAAGATATCCGACAACGATGAGTTCATCGTCGCGACCGAAGTCGGGATCCTCCACCGCTTGCGCCGAGAGAACCCGACCAAGACGTTCTATCCGGCGAACGAAAAGGCGGTGTGCGCGTTCATGAAGGTGACTACGCTCCCAAAGGTGCTGAACTCGCTGCAGCGGACGGAGCACCGCATTGCTGTGCCTGAAGAAATCGCGTCACGCGCGCGCCGCGCCATTGAGCGAATGGTCGCAATCGGCGGTCAGACACCGCTGTCCCCTGTTCCCGAAGCTTCCGAAGATCCCGGCGAATGATCAAACGGCAGGAGAGTGAGCTCGCGGCTCACGGCTTCTTCTGGGAGGAAGGACTTCACTTCCCGCTGACAAAAAAAGAGAACTCTTCACTCATTGCGGCGGCTCTTGAGGAAGATGACACCAGGCACGACATCACCACCGCCGCGACCGTTTTGTCGAATCGGCGCGCTAGGTGCCGGCTGGTGGCCAGGCAGAGCGGCGTAATCGCGGGGCTGCCTCTCGCTTGTGAAGCATTCGAGCAGCTCGACCCTGCGGTGACGATGAGGGTCGAGCATCCCGACGGAGCCCGCGTCGCGCCGCAGACTCCTGTGATGTTTCTCTCCGGGCACGCGCGTGGATTGTTGTCCGCCGAGCGAGTGGCTTTGAACTTCGTACAGCGACTGTCGGGAATTGCGACGATGACCGCGCGCTATGTCGACGCGATTGCTGGGACTGGTGCACACATTCTCGATACTCGCAAAACAACTCCGCTGCTGCGCCGCCTCGAGAAATACGCCGTCCGCTGCGGCGGAGGATTGAATCACCGAATGGACCTGTCGTCGTCGGTGTTGATCAAGGACAATCATCTCGCAACGGAATATGGCGACATCGCGCTGGCAGTGAAGCGCGCCCGCGAGCTGGCGCCAGCCGGAATGAAAGTCGAGGTCGAGTGCGAGAAGCTCGATCAGGTGCGTGAAGCGCTCGATGCGGGCGTCGATGTGATCATGTTCGACAACATGCAGCTGCTGGAGCTGCGCGAGGCGGTGAAGCTGGTTCAGGGACGTGCAGTGACCGAAGCGTCGGGTGGCGTGACTATCGACACGGTTCGTCTGATCGCGGAGACGGGCGTCAACTGGATCTCGATTGGCGCGCTCACGCATTCCGCGCCCGCTCTGAATCTCGGACTGGACTTCGATTGATGGGAGAGATCGAGCTCTGTGATGTGTGTGGTTCGGCGGACCTAAAGGTGTTCAAGTGCAAGCTGATCTGTCAGAACTGCGGGACGATTCTCAAGACATGCTCTGACCCGGCTGTGGTCCGGTCTTCCATCGAGGTGAATCGACATGGATCGTAGAGAGTTCGTGCGCGTTACTGCGGTTGCCGGTGCAATGGCGGGCGGCGGGAAGACTCTCGCTGCGGAAACCCTGATCAATCGGGAACTATTGCCGGAAGTATCGAGCCGCCCCTGGTCAGTACCTCCGTTCGAGCTGGAGGAAGCGACGATCTCCGATCTGCAGGCAAGGATGGCAGCGGGACAGCTGACGGCGCGAACCATCACGCAACAGTACCTGGATCGCATCGCAGAGCTGGATCGGAAGGGACCGATGCTGCGGTACGTGATCGAGATCAATCCTGATGCGCTCTCGGTTGCGGATTCACTCGATCAGGAACGGAAAGCTGGCAGAGTGCGCAGTCCCCTGCACGGAATCCCGATTCTTCTCAAGGACAACGTCGATACCGCTGATCGGATGACGACGACTGCCGGATCATTGGCGCTCGCGGGATCGATTCCGTTACAGGACTCTTTTATTGCAGCGAAGCTGAGAGCGGCGGGCGCGATTTTCCTCGGGAAAGCCAATCTCAGCGAGTGGGCAAACTTCAGATCATCGCACTCGACGAGTGGTTGGAGCGGACGCGGCGGACTCGCGAAAAATCCCTACGTGCTTGACCGCAACGCATGCGGATCCAGCTCAGGATCTGGTGGTGCAGTCTCGGCAAATCTGTCGGCGCTCGCAATTGGGACCGAGACTGATGGGTCGATCGTCTGCCCATCGTCTGCAAACGGAATAGTCGGCATCAAGCCCACGCTCGGCTTGGTAAGTCGGGCGGGAATCATTCCGATTGCGCACAGCCAGGAGACCACTGGACCAATGGCGCGTACGGTACGAGACGCATCAATCCTCCTCGGTGTCATCGCTGGAGTCGACGCCCGCGACTCCGCGACATCGGCGAGCAGTGGACGCGGTGAAGCCGATTACACGCGCTTTCTCGATCCTAATGGCTTGCGGGGAGCCAGAATCGGAGTTCTGCGCAAGAATTTCGGCTTCAATGACTCCGTCGACGCACTGATGGTTAACGCAATCGATGTCATGAAGCGGCAAGGAGCAATTGTCATTGATCCGGTCGAACTCGCGACTGCGGGGAAGTTCGATGACAGCGAATTCGAGGTCCTGCTCTACGAGTTCAAAGCTGATCTCAATAGTTATCTGGTGGGACTCGGTCCAAATGCGCCCGTGCGAACGCTAAAGGACATCATTGAATACAATGAACGGCACAAGGATCAGGAGATGCCCTTTTTTGGCCAGGACATCATGACTAAGGCGCAGGCAAAGGGACCGCTGACCGAGAAAGCGTACCTCACCGCGCTGGCGAAAGATCGGAAGCTGTCCCGCGAACAGGGCATCGACGCAGCTATGAACAAGAACAAGCTCGACGCCTTGATTGCTCCGACGGGCGGGCCCGCCTGGCTAACGGATCTGATTACTGGGGATCATTACAGCGGCGGCTACTCCACAGCCTCCGCAGTCGCTGGCTATCCGCACATCACTGTGCCTGCGGGATACGTACGTGGGCTGCCGGTCGGGATCTCGATCTTCGGGCGCGCCTACAGCGAGGCGACGCTGATCAAGCTGGCGTACGCGTACGAGCAAGCCACCAAGCATCGACGGGCACCACAGTTCATCCCGACGCTCGGGGGTGGATAAGGAGCAACTACAGTGAGCCCGCAGCCCCTAGCCGGTCCGCCCACAGCCCCCGGCGGGTAGTCTTCAGTTGTAGCTAAGCTCTATTCATCGAGAATGGCGTCCGTCACGAAGTAGCCTTTGCCGCTGCGCACACTCGCCGCAACGGATCGACGGGTATCGTCGACCTCCTCCTCGCGCGAGTCGAGCATGTTGCGATTCGCACGAAACCGCCGACCCGCTTCGACGCAGAACAGATCGCACAGCGTGATCTCACGTTCGCACATCTCGACGCCACGCTCGTCGATCAGGCTTTGAGTTCGCGCGATTACCGTTGCCGTCGCGAACAGATCTATTGCCATGTTAGCGAGCCGCTCGAGTACCAGCTGGCCGTCGACGATTTTCTCGCGGTGGCGAAAAATGGCCCGGTCCGTCGCAGCCCCAAGCTCGGCGACGTGCTTCTCAAAATATTCCTTGTGCTTTTTTAAGCGATCGTGGACATCGATATCGAGCGTCGATGTCTGACCCAGTCTGAGTCGGACCCTCGACGTGGCGTAACCACCCAGCAAGCCAAGATTTCGCAGCGGCCTGCGCAACGCCGAGCCGACTTCCTTGAGCGCCTGTGCCGGAGCCTGCACACCATTGAGAGCGATGAACAAACGCAGGACCTCGTTCGCACCCTCGAATATCCGATTGATTCGCGAATCGCGGAGCATCCGCTCGTAGGGGTATGGCTTGACGTAGCCGCGCCCGCCGGCGAGCTGGACCATGTCGTCGGCAGCGCGCCAAACCATCTCGCTGGCAAACACCTTTGCACAGGCGGCCTCCAGTGAGTAGTCGATGTCGCCTCGATCGACGAGCGACGCGAGAACTCCGAGCATCGAGTCCGAAGCGTAGATCTCGCTGGCCATTCGGGACAGCTTGCGCTGAGTAATCTCGAAATCTGCGAGCGGATGCCCGAATTGCACGCGCTGCTCCGCGTATGATGACATCTCGTTCAGTACGCGTTTCGTCGCTCCAGTGCAGCCAGCGGCGAGAGTGAGTCTGCCAGCATTGAGGACGTGCACCGCGACGCCAAATCCGCGACCAACAGCCCCGAGTAAGTGATCGGCGGGTACTTGCATCCCATCGTAGCTCAACTCCGCCTGCGTAGATCCTCTTATGCCGAGCTTTCGTACAGTTCCGACGACGCGAAAGCCTGGCATATCGGGGCGCACTAGGAATGCCGTCATCCGCTCTACACTTTCGCCTCGACGCTGTACGAATGCCTGCGCGAATGTCGCGATGACGCCGGCACGATCGCCGTTGCCGATCCAGATCTTTTCACCATTGAGGCGCCAGTGCGATCCATCCGGGCTCAGCGTCGCAGTCGTCTTGATGTTTTGCGCATCTGATCCGACCTCTGGCTCGGTCAGCGCATACGCCGCCAGAAAATCACCACGCGCGAGCGGCGGCAGATAACGCTCCTTTTGTTGATCACTGCCGTGTAGAACAATTGCCTTCGAGCCCAGCCCGCTGTGCACGCCGACGAGAACGGCGAGTGAACCATCGATCGCGGAGAGCGTCTCGAAAACACGCGCGTAAGCCGAGGACGATAGCTCCAGCCCACCGTACTTCTTCGGAATTGTGAGCCCGAGCATTCCGATTTCGGCGAACGCGCGAATGACATTGTCGGGGATCGTCTCTTCTTCGTCGAACTTCGCCGGCTTGATGAGGTCGCCTTCCATCTCGCGCAGGCTCTTGATGAGACGACGAACGGTGCGCGCTTCGTCCGGATTGCGCTCACTTAAAGAGAGCGGGTACGGAAAGAGAAGCGAATCGAGGACGACGCCCGCGTAGATTCCGCGAGTGAATGAGGATTGCTGTTCAGCCACTCAGAACTGGGCTGAAGCGAAACCGCAAACTTTCACGCTGGTGCGGCGGTTGTGTCGCGGTCTTTGAGCCAGCGCCAGTGGATGCCGAAAAGAATGCCAGCAAGCACTACGAGAAGAAGATTTCCCACCAATGTGCGAATCGAGTGGAAGCGCGCGCTCCCAATCGCTTGCTCGCGTTCTGCGTCATAGAGCTTTCGCAGTTCGGCGTCAGATAGCGTATCGCCGGGCGCCCTGACAGGCGCTGCCGTTGTCATTGGTCCGCCGCGAGAATCAGGTGGATGGCGCGCCTCCGCCTTGTACAACTCGAAGCTTGTGATCGGTCGCCCCATTCTTCCGTAACCTCCGCCCGCACGAATGGGATCGGTCAAGTCAATTGCTGCGTCGACTACCTGCTTGATTGAGATCAACATCACGACAACGGTGATTAGGCAAACCGCGTAGCCGTACACCTGCGCAATACGACTGTTGAACCGATCCATCGCATTCTCCTTCAGATGGTAGCGACTGCCGCGGGTTTCGCTGCGTTCTCCAGTTGATCCGACAGGTCCTCAGGGTCCGTTACCGGTTTGTCGCAGGTGTAGCCGCGACACACGTACGCCGTTGGCTTGCCATCGACCAGCGGCCGATCCACCAGCAATTTGATCGTCGAGTGTGCACGCGGCGGTCCTCCCGCCAGCACGAGCGATGGAACGTACCTCTCTGCCGCCGTACGCTCCAGTGCCTTGAAGCTCGCGCTCGACATTTCTCCGACGAGGGCAACCTCGATGGCGCCATAAAGCTCCATGTCGGCGCAGCCGAGCAAATGTCCAAAGGCGGTTGGAAACCTGAGCATCGGATCGGCGAGCGCTTCCAGGGTGAAGGCCGCGCGGCGACGACACCCCGTGTCATGCTGCAACTCGCCGAGATGAAGTAGTAGCTCTACGGCCAGCGACGTACCGGAAGGCGTTGCATTGTCGGTCACGTCGCGCGGCCGAGTGATGAGCTGTTCGGCGTCGAGAGCGGTATCGTAGAATGCGCCAACCTCGTTGTCCCAGAACCATTCGATCATTGCATCCGCGATCTTGCGCGCCCGATTCACCCACTGCTCGTCGAAGGTGAGCTCGTAGACGGCGATAAATCCGAGTGCGACGGCGGCGTGATCGTCGAGAAACCCGCTGATTCGCGTCACGCCTTGCTTGTGCGAGCGGACCACGCGACCATCGCGGACCATCTCGCGCGCAAGAAATTCCGCATTTCGCACGGCGAGTCTGGCAAAATCATCTCGACCGAAAGCTCTGGCCGCTGTCGCGACGCCTCTCAGCATCAGGCCGTTCCAGGACGCGAGGATTTTTTCATCACGACCGGGCCACACGCGTCGAGCACGCGCGTCATAGAGAATTCGACGCGCCCTCGCGAGTATGGCATCGAGTGTCTCGTCATCGACACCGGCTCGTGCTGCCGCGGCGCTGGGATCAGACGAAACGAAGAGGATGTTCTTTCCTTCGAAGTTGCCGCCCCCGCCGGGTGTGACGCCGTAATAGGTCTTGAACGCGTGGGAATCGGCGCCGAGCAGCGAATCCAGCTCCTCCTCACTCCATACGTAGAATTTGCCCTCGTGGCCTTCGCTGTCGGCGTCAAGCGAAGAATAGAAACCGCCTTCTGGCGCTGTCATCTCGCGACCGATCCATTCGACGGTCTCGATCGTGACGCGACGAGTCTCAGCATCTCGTGTTGCCTGCCACAGGTGTGCGCCGAGTCGGGTGAGCAGCGCGTTGTCGTACAGCATCTTCTCGAAGTGTGGAACCAGCCACTTTTCATCCACCGAGTAACGCGCGAATCCACCGCCGATCTGATCGTAGATTCCGCCGCGGGCCATTTTGAGGAACGAGCCCGCTACCATCTCCAGCGCGTCGTTTGTGTCGGTTCGCTTCCAATAGCGCAGAAGAAAATCGAGCACCATCGTCGCGGGAAACTTCGGAGCGCCACCAAAGCTACCGTTCTTGGCGTCATAGCGTTGTGCCAGCGATCGGTAGACGGTGTCGAGCATCTCGCGAGTGAGGCGTCCACTGCTCCGAGAACGGGCGAGGTTGGTCTCGTAGATTTGTCTCAGCTGCTCCGCACTCTGCGCCACCCCATCGCGTCTCTCCGCATAGGCATCGCTTACCGCCTGGAGAATTTTGCGAAAAGAGGGTATGCCGTGTCTGTCGTCGGGCGGAAAATAAGTCCCGCCGTAGAACGGACTTCCATCGGGCAGCAGGAACATCGTCATCGGCCAACCGCCGTGACCGGTCATCGCCTGCACCGCCTGCATGTAGATGCCATCGATGTCGGGCCGCTCTTCGCGATCGACTTTGATGTTGACGAAGCGCTCGTTCATGAGTCGCGCGGTCTCGTCGTCCTCGAAGGACTCGTGCGCCATCACGTGGCACCAGTGACAGGCGGCGTAGCCGATGCTCAGCAGGATCGGTTTGTCTTCCTGCTTGGCCCTCTCTAGCGCCTCCGCTCCCCACGGGTACCAATCAACCGGATTCTCGGCGTGCTGGAGGAGGTAGGGGCTTGTTTCTTTAGCGAGGCGATTCGCCATAGCTGGCGGAGGTGGTCATGTCCGGGCGTCCCTCGTTCGTTTCGTGTGGGCGGTACATGATCACGTTCACCCGCTCCAGGGTGATGAGGCCGCCACTGACCATCGTGTCCAGCTCGGGAAGAATCGCGTCGATCCTCTCCTGCGTTTCTACGCACTCGATCACAATCGGCAGGTCGAGCGACAGCTCCAGGAATTTGGCAGCATGAATCCGGCTACTTGCGCCAAACGCCATGATGCCACGCGTGACTGTCGCACCGGCATAGTGCCGCTTGCGCAAGAGCTGCACGATCGCCCAGTACAGCGGCTCGCCTTCGAACTTGTCGCGCTCGCCGATGTGGATGCGCATCAACACCCGCTCACCCTTCAGGCCGTGCATTTTTCCTCACCTCCATGAACCGCTATAATCAAGGTACATGATCTACCTTCTTATCGCACTCGGCGGCGCGGTCGGATCCTTAATCCGCTATCTGATCGGCGGTGCAGTGCAGAGAATGAGTGCAGGCGGCTTTCCGATTGGCACAATATTCGTCAACGTTTCCGGTTGCTTCCTGATCGGAATCCTGGTGCGCCAGTTTCTCAACATGCAGCTATCGCCCGAGTTACGTGCACTCCTGATCGTCGGGTTCTGTGGAGGATACACGACGTTCTCAACCTTCAGCGGGGAAACGCTGGGGTTGATCGAGGGAGGCGAGTACGCGCGCGCGACGACGTACGTTGTGTTGAGCGTGGGCCTGTGCCTGCTCGCCACGCTCGCTGGTATGACAGTGATGCGGTTGTTCGCAGGTGCAACCAATGGCCGGTGATCCGCCCTGCTGGTCGCACATCTTTTACGAAAACGAAAACGAGTCTGAGTCGATGACAAAGTCAACCAAGACTGTCAAGAGTTCCGGAGCCAAGACCTCCGGCAGCAAAGCTACCGGAGCCAAGGGCTCGCGGACCAAACGTGGCGGCAATGGCGCGGGAGGAGTTCCGCGCGATATCGAGAAGTTTCTCTCCGACAACGACGCGCGGATCCGTAACGAGCTCTTCGATTTGTTGCGCATTCCGAGCGTAAGCGCGAAATCAGACCACAACGCGGATACGAAGCGCGCGGCCGAATGGGTAAAGGCGTCGCTCGACAAGATCGGTGTGCCGGCGAAAATCTATCCGACAGCCGGACATCCGGTCGTCGTCGGCGAATGGAGAAAGGCGCAAGGAGCGCCCACCGTTCTCATCTACGGCCACTACGACGTACAGCCGGCTGAGCCACTCGAGCTGTGGACGTCACCGCCCTTCGAGCCAACCGTGCGAGACGGAAAGATCTTCGCGCGTGGATCCGTCGATGACAAAGGCCAGCTTTTTCTGCACGTGAAAGCGCTCGAGGCACATCTCGCCACTCGCAAAAAACTTCCGGTCAACGTTGTGATAATCGCGGAGGGGGAAGAGGAGATCGGTAGCGAGCATCTGGCGTCGTTCGTCGAAGAGCAGAAGCAACTCCTCCGGGCCGACGCTGTCGTCATTTCCGATTCAGCGATGTTCGCGCCCGGACTGCCATCGATTCTGTCATCGCTGCGCGGACTCGCCTACTTCGAGATCAACGTTCAGGGTCCGGCCGGCGATCTTCATTCCGGAAGCTACGGTGGGGCGATCGTAAATCCGGCGATGGCGCTGGCGCGGATTCTCGCGACGTTCCACGACGAGAACGGTCGCATTGCAATTCCGGGATTCTACGACAAAGTCCGCGAGTGGGATCCAAAAATCCGTGAGCAGATGCGCTCGCTGCCATTCGACGACAAGACCCTCATGAAAGAAGCGGGAGTCGATGCGCTCGGTGGTGAGAAAGGGTACACCAGTCTCGAGAAGCTCTGGACTCGTCCGACCTGTGAAGTGAATGGACTGCTCAGCGGATACACAGGCGAAGGCGCCAAGACTGTTTTGCCGGCGAAAGCGATGGCGAAGGTGAGCTGCCGTCTGGTGCCCGATCAGGATCCTGCCAACATCGAGAAGCTGATGAAGGCGCACGTCGCCAACGTCGCGCCGAAAGGAGTCAAGGTAGATGTTCAGACACTTCACGGCGGACGTCCGTGGCGAGCCGAGTTGAGTGGACCGATCTTCGACGCCGCCCGTCGTGCATTGCGCGCCGCGTCTGGCAAGGAGCCGGTGATCACTGGCGAAGGCGGCTCGATTCCTGTCGTCGGCGACTTCGAGCGCATACTCGGCGCGCCCGTTCTGCTCGTGGGCTTCGGACTACCGGGGGAAAACGCTCACGCGCCCAACGAGTGGATGAGCGAAGAGAATTTCCGTCTGGGAATGCGGGCCATGGCGACGCTCTGGGACGAATATGCGGGAAGCGGGGAACGGGAAGCGGGAAGCGGGAGGCGAAAACCGTAAGTCGCGAGCCGCTTTCCGCTTCCCGCTTCCCGCTTCCCGCTACAGGAGCAAATCCAACTGCGGTTTGGAATCGCTCCGCAGCTCGGAATCGTCTAAAGCCTCCGAGACGCTCGCGGGCTCGATACAATCCGGGGAATCGTAGCGCGGATTGTTCACGAGCGTCGAGATGGGAAAGAACTCCAGCTCGCCATTTCGGTGGTAGGCGGATTTGCTCAGAATGTCCAGCTGCCCGCGCTTTCGCTCGGGATCGAGCCACTGGTCATAGGATTCGGGTCCCAGCAGTACGGCCATCCGATCGTGAAACCGACTGTACCAATCGTCAGCATCTTTGACGATGACCGTGCAGGACCAGATCTCATCGCCATGCGTTCTGCTATGCCAGCGATTCCAGAGTCCCGCCATCGCGAATGGAGTTCGCTCACGATGGCGAATGAGGTGCGGAGTCTTGTGCCGCTTCTCGCCGACCCATTCGATGATCCCGTCGATCACCACCAGGCAGCGCTGGCTGTGCCACGCCTGCTGAAAGGTTGGCACTGACGCAACTGTCTCGATCCGCGCGTTGAAGGTCGAGTAGTGCGAATCGAACTCATCGACTCTTTCTCTGGTCTCCAATTTCGAGGGAATGAGATTCCAATGCATGGTGCGGAGCACGCGCTGGCGCAGGAACGGATCGTAGTAGACGGCAGGAATCTCCTCGCGCGGATTCAGGTTGTAGCGCGGCTTCCAGTCGCTCGGGACGAACTTCTTGGTGTAGCCGTAGAGTGTTTCACTGATCCCATCGGGATTGACTACCGTTGCGCGTCCGCACATGACGAAACTGTACGCGGGGGAAGGAGGCGGCGCAACCGAAAACGAAAACGAAACCACGCTGCTACCCGCTGCCCGCTTCACGCTGCGTGCTGCGCGCTGACTGCGTCGGGACCGTTCTTCGCGGGAAGACGGGATAGGCATGGTTCCCCATCGCCTACCCGCATCTGTCCAGTCGTAGTTAGCGGATAGCGTTGGTAAGCGATCGGCGGGTAGCGGGCAGCAGCGTAGTTCTGACATTCAGCGTAGTTCTGACATTCAGTGTAGTTCTGATTTTCAGTGTAGTTCTGATATTCACCCTAGTTGGTATATTCTCTCCCGCATGACCTTCGTCGGAGCCGACCTCGGAGGAACCAAGCTGGCGGTTGCGGCGTTCACCGACGACGGCGAGCTGATCTCTCGGGAAGCGATTCCGCTCGCCGGCCGTCGCGGAGCCGCGGTCGGAGCTCTGATCGCCGAGCGTTTGCAAGGGCTGATTGAAGAGCATCAGAGTAAAGCGGCAGGCGTTTGTGTGCCGGGTCTCTACCGCGCCGACCGCGGAACCGTCTGGGCTCCAAATATCGGCGGGTGGGATGACTATCCGTTGCTCGATGAGCTGCGCGCCTCACTTGGTCCCAACGCGTACGTCACGATCGACAGTGACCGTGCTGCCTATATTCTCGGCGAGACATGGCGCGGCGCTGCTCGTGGTGCCAGAGACGCGATTTTTCTTGCGATTGGCACCGGCATTGGTGCGGGAATCCTCTCGGGCGGCAGCGTGGTTCGTGGCCACGGCGACGTCGCCGGCGCGATCGGTTGGCTCGCGCTCGATCGCCCGTTCATGCCTCGCTACGTCCAGCACGGATGTCTGGAAGATCAGGCATCGGGTCCGGGACTGGTGCGCGTAGCGCGGGATTTGATCCGCGCCGATGCGAGCTACGACGGCGCACTTGCGAGGAAGAATCCGGATGATCTTGAAGCCGGCGATATCTTCGCGGCGCAAAAGCGCGGCGATAAGATCGGCACGAAAGTGATCGACAACGCGATTGAGCTTTGGGGAATGGCCGTCGCCAATCTCGTGAGCCTGTTCAACCCCGAGATCATCGTCTTCGGTGGCGGAGTCTTTGGTCCGGGCGCAAAATTCATCGACCGCATTCACACCGAGGCCAGGCGATGGGCGCAGCCAATTGCGATCGAGCAGGTGCGGCTGGTTGTCAGCTCGCTCGGAACTGACGCTGGATTGTTCGGCGCGGGGCGACTGGCAATGATCGCGAATCAAGGAACATCGACATGAGCTCGCGACGCTTCCTTTTCACGTGCGCGTCTTTTGGGCTACTTACCTTCGGCGTCGTTTTCACCACTCTTGGCTCGGTGCTGCCTTCGATCATGGCGCGCTTCGGAATCGACAAAGCAGAAGCCGGATCGCTCTTTCTGCTCATGTCGTTCGGGATACTCGCTGCGTCCCTCGTCTTTGGCCCGCTGGTCGATCGCTACGGCCACAAAGGAATTCTTCTGACGGCGATGTTGATGGTTGCGCTTGGACTCGAGTGGATCGCGTTCGCGTCGTCGCTGAACAAGTTACGACTCGCTGTCCTCGTCACGGGTTTTGGTGGCGGCATAATCAACGGCGGGACCAACGCTCTCGTCGCGGACATCAGTGGCGAGCAGCGCGCAGCAAAGCTCAATTTGCTTGGCGCGTTCTTCGGCGTCGGAGCGGTAGGAGTTCCATTTGCGCTCGGGATGCTGATCGATCGTTACTCACAAGCGGCGATGCTTGCCGGCGTGGGTGCACTCCTTCTGATTCCGATGGCGTTAATTGCGATCGCAGTTTTTCCGGCACCAAAGCAGCCGCAGGGTTTCCCGATCGCGCAAGCTGGCAAGCTCCTGCGCGATCCTCTGCTTCTGCTGATGGGAGTGATCCTTTTTTTCGAGAGTGGAAACGAGATCACGGTCGGTGGTTGGACATCCACATTCGTTACCGAGGAGCTGGCCGCCCCCGCGCGTAACGCGCTGCTCATCCTGTCGCTTTACTGGACGGGGATGACGCTCGCACGCTTCGCCCTCGGTTACATCCTCCGTCGAACGGCGGCGTTAACTGTGTTGTATAGCTGTCTGGCAATCGCCTTCGGCGGTGCGGTGCTGTTGCTGACGACTCACAGCGTGGGTCTCGCCGCTGCTGGAGTATTCATGCTCGGCGTCGGGTTCGCAGCGATGTTTCCTACTGTGCTCGGATTCGTCGGTGACCGTTTTACGAGCCTCTCCGGCACTGCTTTCAGCGTCGCCATCGCGATGGCGTTGTGCGGCGGCATGTTGATTCCATACGCCGCCGGTCTGCTCGGAACACGTTACGGAATGCGAGATTCATTTGTAATCGTACCAGCCGCTCTCCTGATCCAGGCTGCACTCCTCGGAGCGTTGTCGCGCAAGCAGCGGCCACCTTCATCGACATCATGACATTGAGCAAGAATTGGCTGGCGGCCACGCGTGCGGTGCTGGACGACATAGAGAATTCTCAGTTGCCTGCGATTCAGCGCGCCGCCGAGCTGATGGCTGATTCGATCGCCGCCGAGAGGTGGGTGCACACTTTCGGATGCGGTCACGCGACGATCCCGGTCGAGGAGATGTACCCGCGCATTGGTGGCTTCGTCGGCTTTCATCCGATGATCGAGCTACCGCTGACTTTCTTCACGCGCATCACCGGCGAGATGGGAATTCACCAATTCCTCTTTCTCGAGCGGGCCGAGGGATACGGCAACGCCATTATGAAGAGCTACTCTTTCGATCCGCGCGATACGATGTGGATTTTCTCGCATACCGGCATCAACAACGTCAACATCGACATAGCACTGCGAGCGAAGGAGCTTGGGATGCAGGTGATCGCCACCGGATCGGCGGCAGAGAGCTCCGTGTCGCG